>Ga0157378_10004677_pt1 | contig 12010 bp, 10 predicted proteins | sample M65metaG_FD_115309 | JGI IMG/M metagenome (GOLD analysis project Ga0157378, IMG submission 115309) | Miscanthus rhizosphere microbial communities from Kellogg Biological Station, Michigan, USA - M6-5 metaG | ecosystem: Host-associated > Plants > Roots > Rhizosphere > Soil | place: USA: Michigan...
CCATGCGATGATGAGCTTTTCGTTTTATGGTGTGCTCATTTTTATGGTGTATGAAAACGTCCGCAACCAATATTTGAAATGGGGACTCATTATTGCGTTATTATTGTTGATCTTCTTAATTGGACTGAGCAGGGTGTATTTACGCGTGCATTATGCCAGCGATGTAATTGCCGGGTTTGCGGCTGGATTCATTTGGGTAGTTTTATCGTTGTCAATTGTGGGCCGCATCGAAAAATACAGTAAACGGAAGATTGACCCGGAACTACAGAAAGCAGAATTAGCATCAAATTTGAAATAGACAATTCGATTTCCTTGTCCCGACCGCTATAGGGATGTAATTTGTGATTCACCATGTATTCTATTCGTTCATTCGTCTTTGTATTGGCGCTACTTCTTTGCACCTGCAAAAAAGCAGGCTCTTCGGGTACGTCGCCGTTTGAAAGTTCTCCATCATTGAGGGATGTTACGCCTGGCTTTGTGGATGAGGCGTCGGGAATTGCAGACAGTTATAGTTTCCCCGGTTACTTGTGGGTAGAATTGGATAGCGGTAATCCTCCAGTATTGAGTTTGCTAAAGCATGATGGCAGTCGCGGGAAAACCATAACAATTGTCGGCGCTACTAATCGCGATTGGGAGGATATTGTTTTGTCGGTTGGACCTGAAGACTCAAAAAAATATCTGTATGTGGGAGAGATTGGCGACAACAATCGGCAATATCCGAAATACAGTATTTACCGATTAGTAGAGCCAGTAGCGGGCAAAGATTCGGTGTCTGATTATGACCGGATAGACTTTATATATCCAGATGGACCGCATGACGCCGAAGCGATGTTAGTTGAACCAACTTCAAAAGACATTTATATTATTACCAAGCGCGATCAGCAATCAAAAGTTTATAAACTCACGTATCCACAATCGGTCAATACAACTATCACTGCTACGCATGTTATGGATCTTCCTTACATGGGTGTGGTAAGCGCCGCCTATTCATCACAACATGAAATACTGGTCAAGACGTATTCGAGTATATATTATTACAAAGGCAAAGCGGGAGAATCAGTGAAAGAAATACTTCTTCATTCTTACCAGTCATTGCCGTACCAGGTAGAAGCACAGGGGGAAGCGGTTTGTTTTTCGAACGACGGCTCTGGATTCTTCACGCTGAGTGAAAAAAGTTTTTTGCCTGCGGCGAAATTGAATTTTTATAGACGTAAATGATCAGGCTGCAAGGTTGAGAATCTCCTGGAGTGAAATGCCGAGATGGCTCTCATCATACACACACTCGCCGTTTTTTATCACCAGCACTTGTGGTGATTCATGATAAACGTCAAATTCTTCAGCAACGCGGTTCGAAAGTGATCTGTATTTTATCAGGTCGAGATAATAAAAATCAAAATCTTCAGTGGGTTGCCATTTTTCGAGTCTGCTTTTTGCGACCGAACTGATCCCACACCGGGTGCTGTGTTTAAAGATCACCTGTGGCTTTTCCGATGATTTCTTCCGAATCATTTCCAGTTGGTCCTCCGCGTTTAGGTCATTCCATCTCATATGTTTTTGCTGCCGGATTTTTCGATGCCCCGATAATTATTTTGTTTGATCAGGATAAGCGGCATCGAAAAATATAAACAAAAAGGTTACCAAAAGGTAACCTCAAGTATCTTGGTTCAGCAATTAGTGTTAGCGGCTGCCGTATCCAACATATCCCTGGTTCACGTGACATCCACCTCTTGACATTCTGCTGCCAGCGGTGCATGAAGCCAATGCGACGATGGTCGCGATCACTAGGGTAAGACTGAGTAATTTCCTTTTCATTTCATGGTATTTAAGTGAATCAATAAAGCCCGGTAAAGCAAAAGGTTGAAAACGATGACCGGTGATCCAAAGGTATACGGATAAAAACCGAACTGTGGTTTTCAAGGAAGTAGAACTTCCCCACAAAGTAAGTACAAAATACCGGCCTTTCAAACAGCCTTGCGGGTTAGCGTAAAAACTTTTTGTTACAAGGTTGGGCTTAAATACATTAGCGCAAATTAATAACTCCATGAAGGCTCATTTTATTGCGATCGGTGGGAGTGTAATGCATCAACTGGCCATTGCATTGTTGAAAAAAGGCTACGAAATTACTGGCAGTGATGATGAAATCTTTGAGCCTGCACGTACTAATCTTGAAAAGGCGGGGATACTTCCTGCTAAGGAAGGGTGGTTCCGCGAAAAGGTACATGGCCGGTTAGATGCGGTAATATTGGGTATGCATGCAAAGGCCGATAATCCAGAACTCATCCGTGCGAAGGAACTGGACCTGCCGGTTTATTCGTTTCCCGAATTCATTTTTCAAGTCAGTAAGAATAAAAAGAGAATAGTAGTTGGCGGTAGCCATGGGAAAACTACTACCACTTCCATGATCATGCACGTGTTGAAGAAAATGGAAAAGAAGTTCGACTACCTGGTAGGTGCCAAACTTGAGGGGTTCGATCAATCAGTGAGTATTACTGACGCGCCCATTATTGTTTGTGAAGGCGACGAATATCCCGCGAGCGTGTTGGAAAAACGGCCGAAGTTTCATTTCCTTTTTCCGCATATTGCCATTATCACCGGAATTGCATGGGATCATATAAACGTATTTCCCACTTTCGAGATGTACCTGGAGCAATTCAACATATTCATCAATAAGATTGAACCTGGTGGCGTATTAATATATAACGATACCGATCCTATATTGAAGAAATTGGTGAGTGATCATCCATCCAAAGTCCAACGCATTGGCTACGGCATTCCAAAGCATGAAATAAGGGAAGGCAAAACCGTGATACGTATCGATGGCAAAGAAGGTGAATTGAAGGTATTCGGGAATCATAACCTGCTCAACCTGCACGCCGCGTATCTTGCATGCAAACAGTTGGGGATAGACGCTCAGCAATTCATTGATAGTATATCTACGTTTACAGGCGCATCAAAAAGACTGGAATTGCTGGCAGGAAATGCTTCTACCAACGTGTATCGCGATTTTGCGCATGCACCATCGAAAGTAAAAGCCACAATGGACGCAGTAAAGCAACAATTTCCGGAGCGGAAATTAATTGCCGCGCTTGAACTGCATACTTATAGCAGTCTTAATGAAAAATTCATGAATGAATACAACGGCGCGATGGAAGCTGCGGATTCGGCGGCCGTATTTTACTCGAAACACGCACTCGAAATAAAGAGATTGCCAGATCTTCCCAAGGAGAAAATTATCGATGGATTCGGAAAGGAAGGTTTGAAAGTATTTAATCAAAAAAGTGAATTGGAAGAATGGCTGGTAAGCCAGTCTTATGAAGACTCAAATCTCCTATTAATGAGTTCGGGGAATTACGATGGCATAGATGTCACTACATTTGCTCACCAGATCACAAACACCTAATTACAGAAGTTAACTATCCAAATGCCTTTGCAACTTAAAAAACCGCTAGCCTTTATTGACCTGGAAACAACGGGTACTAACCTGGCTTGTGACCGTATCGTAGAAATCGCCATTGTTCGAATTGGATTAGATGGCAGCAAACAGATCAAAAGAAAATTAGTCAACCCCGAAATACCTATTCCCACCGGCGCGAGTGACGTGCACGGCATTACTGATGATATGGTGCGGGAAGCTCCGGTTTTCAAACAGATCGCGAACGAAGTGAAGCAATTCATTGAGAACTGCGACCTCGGCGGATATAATTCGAATCGTTTCGATATCCCATTGTTAGTAGAAGAATTCCTGAGATCAGGGCTCGAGTTTGATCTTGCGTCTCGCAAATTATTAGACGTGCAAAAGATATATCATCAGATGGAACAGCGCACGCTAGGGGCTGCATATAAATTTTATTGCAATAAGGCGTTGGAAGGAGCACATAGTGCGGAGGTTGATGCCACTGCTACCAGCGAAATTTTAGAGGCACAATTGGAACGTTATCCCCAATTGGGAGATTCCGTGGAAACTATATTAAATTTTTTGGGCGAAGAACAAATAGTTGACCTTGCGCGAAGGTTTATCATGGAAAAAGGAGTTGAAGTATTTAATTTTGGAAAACATAAAGGCAAAGCAGTATCAGATGTTTTAAAAGCCGAGCCTCAATATTATGATTGGATGATGAAAGGTGAATTTCCGCTGCACACAAAACAAAAACTCACAGAGATATTTAATCGGACAATGCTAAAGAAGGGATAACAACAAAGCCTTAACAACTGCCATCAGGAAACCGCTTTTTAAACGTTTAATTTCGTAGTTTAACAGTTCATTCCATTGGAGAAGGTCGTCATCATACCTACTTATAACGAGAAAGAAAATATAGCCAACATCGTTCGTGCCATTTTCTCACTCCACCAGCAATTTCATGTTCTCGTGATTGATGACGGATCGCCTGATGATACAGCTGGAATTGTTCGCGATTTACAACGAGAATATCCAGGTCAGCTATTTCTTGAGGAACGCAAAGGCAAGCTTGGACTTGGCACGGCCTATATTCACGGATTTAAATGGGCGCTTCAAAAAGGATATCATTTCATCTTTGAAATGGATGCGGATTTTTCACATAATCCACAGGATCTCGAAAAATTATATGATGCGTGCAAATTCAAAGGCGCTGACCTGGCCGTAGGTTCGCGTTATGTGAAAGGCGGTGGAAATGTGAATTGGCCCTGGGATAGAATCTTCATTTCAAAAGGAGGTTCATATTATACCAGGATGATTACGTGGATGCCCGTCATGGATCCTACTGCAGGATTTGTTTGTTACAAACGTGAAGTGTTGGAAACAATCAACCTTGATGAAATCCGGTTCGTCGGTTATGCATTCCAGATAGAAATGAAATTTGCCGCATGGAAGCTTGGCTTCAAGATTAAAGAAATTCCCATCATCTTCGCCGATCGCAAATACGGAAATTCTAAAATGAATAAAGGGATTGTAAAAGAAGGTATCCTCGGCGTTTTGAATCTCCGCTGGCATAGTTTATTCAAAGATTATCGCAACCGCGTTAAGAGTCTTCCTACTGATCAGGATTCATTTGATCATTCATCTAAGTCAGAGTTGTTCGTTAAGTCGAAGTGAGCGCCGTGAAAGCATTTCGCGTCGAAGACTTAAGACGCATTCTGTAGGTCGCATTTCCCTCCACGATCTGATAGTTTTTTCAATCGAGTACAGAGACGCAAGCCCCACAAAATAAAAACAGGTAAAAATTCGGAATTTCAATCTATGAGGTTTCTATATTTTTGACGGCCTACGAAATTGAGGCTTGTGTCTCTGTACTCGAACCTCCGGTTCTTGCCAAATAAAGGGCTCTCTCGAAATCATCCGGCGTCTTTCGTCTTCAACGCGAGATCTTGAAACGAAATCTTAATTTCAACGAATAAACAAAAGGATTTGCGAAAGGCTTTTCTTCAGCTCCACATCGCAGTACTACTTGCCGGATTCACCGGGGTGTTGGGACGATTGATCACGTTGAATGAGGGCTTACTGGTTTGGTATCGCTTACTTTTTAGTTCAGCCACACTCTGGATTCTTTTTTATTTCACGCGGAAGTTGCGCATGATTTCATTCAAAGAATTCCTGAAAATATTTGGCGTCGGTTTAATTGCGGCATTGCACTGGGTTACTTTTTATGGAAGTATAAAATACGCGAACGTTTCAGTAGCTCTGGTATGTTTTTCAGCCATTGGCTTCTTCACCGCAATCTTTGAACCGCTGGTTTTCAGAACGAGAATTGACATATGGGAATTGTTATTAGGACTAATGGTAATTGGAGGAATCTATATAATCTTTCACTTCGATCCTCAATATAAAATCGGCATCGTTGTAGGTATTATTTCTGCCTTGTTAGGAAGCTTGTTTCCGATATTCAATCGGGTTTTACTAAGAACACATTCAACAGAAACGATAACGGTTTATGAATTAACGGGAGGATTCCTTGCGCTATCCATCATGCTGCCTTTCTACCTTCGTCTCTTTCCTGCGGATCACCTTATCCCCACTCTGTCCGATTTCTGGTGGTTGTTGGTGTTAAGTTGGCTATGCACGGTGCTTGCATTTCAGCTTTCTATGAATGCGCTCAAAAAAATCTCTGCATTCACCGTAAATCTGAGTTATAACCTGGAACCTGTATACGGGATTTTGCTTGCGTTCGTTATTTATCAGGAAAATCGGGAACTGAAATCATCGTTCTATGTAGGGCTTTCCATCATCATCCTTGCCGTTGCTCTTCAAACATTGGACGTTTATGTAAAGCATCGAAAGAAATAAATGATGATTTCGTATTTTTCCAAATAATTCATTATTCCTAATCATTAAACTAACCAAATGAAAAAATTACCGATTCTTATTGGAATTGTGTGCTTAACTCAACTCACTCTCGCGCAAAACACGCGCTTTGGTCTTCGCGGAGGACTCAACATCGCCAATCAAAAAGTAACCGTCAGCGTTTTGGGTCAAAAGGCAAGTCAGAGCGGAGATGCCATACCCTCCTTTCATATCGGAGGTATGGGGGAAATCCAGTTAAGTGATATATTCTTCATTCAGCCTTCCTTATTATTAAGCGGGAAGGGAATGAATTATTCAACACAAGATGACCAGGGAAATGATGTCAATGCCAAGATCAGGCCTTTCTATCTTGAATTACCGATCAGCCTGGTAGTGAAAACGCAATTGCCAAATTCCAACCTCATGGTATATGGCGGAGCTGGCCCATCACTGGGTTATGGAATTTTTGGAAAAGTGAAAGGCGGCGACAATGGTGATGAAGATGCTTTCCAGGATGGAGGATTCAAGCGATTTGATTTCGGAGTCAATCTCACTGCTGGTGTTGAATTACCGTCTGGATGGCAATTTAGTTTCCATTTCACACCAGGCATTGCCAACATTGCACCTGATTCCCCAGATCCGGATGTGACCTTGAACTGGAAAAATAAGGTTGTCGGATTTTCAGTCGGATATTTCTTGAGTGGGAACAATAAATAGCTGTTAGCTTTTAGCCATTAGCTTTTAGCTTGAGGCGATAATTGCGGCATAATTAAATCCTCGAAGGTTAATTTATAATATAAACGTTTTTTATCGGTGCCTGCCTTTGGCAGGCACCCTTTTTTCCCCTATACCACTTCAAATTTACTAATGGCTAATGGCTAAAGGCTAACGGCTAATAGCTAATACCTAAATCCTTAATTTTATCCCCTCAAACCAAAACTCAATGACAATTCGTATCGTCACATCTGTCTCGTGTTTGCTTCTTGCTTTATCAACAATTGCCCAAAAAAAACCACTCACGCACAACGTTTACGACTCCTGGCAAAGCATAGGAGAACGAGCCATTAGTAATGATGGAAAGTTTGTGGTGTATGCTGTCAATCCGCAAGAAGGAGATGGCAATCTTTATATCCAGGCCACAGATAATTCTTTCAAAAAAGAAATTGCAAGAGGATATAACGCCAGGATCAGCGAGGATAACAAGTATGTTGTGTTTCGTATTAGGCCATACTTCAAAGACACGCGCGACGCAAGGATCAAAAAGAAAAAGCCCGAGGATATGCCAAAGGATTCACTGGGTATATTTACGATGGGTGCAGATACCGTGATAAAAATTGCAAGAGTGAAAGGTTATAAGATGCCAGAAAAAGGTTCTGGCTGGCTCGCCTATCAAATGGAGAAAGCATTGCCTGATATGAATCGTTCAAAGCCCGCATTGGATTCTGCTACACAGGTAAGCAACCTGATGAAAATGGTTGACAGTCTCACGCGTATTACCGATAGCCTTCGCAATAAATTAAATGAGGTCAAAACAAATGGCATCGGAGCGTTGGCATCGCAAAAGAAAGATGACAAAAAACCAAACAGGCCTGAAGATCCCGTTGAAGAAGGAACAGATTTGGTATTGCGGAACATGAATACAGGTGAAGAAAAAAGATTCAAGCTGGTTACTGATTATTTATTTAGCGAAAACGGGAATGTACTAGTGATCGAAACTTCGAAGAAGAATGGAGATGCAGCTTCCAAAGCCGCCGTCAGTTGGATAAATCTCGGTAACGGAAAAATGGAAACTGTGTTGAAAGGGTTTAATGATGCGAAGAGTTTTGCGTTTGATGAAACAGGATCACAGCTGGCCTTTGTTGCAGAACGCGACAGTGCATTGAAAGCGCTCAGAAAATATTATAAACTGTGGTATTACACACCCGGAATGGATAGTGCAATAATGAGAGCGGATAGAAATACAGCGGGCGTAGCAAAAGGATTGACCGTAAATGATTTTGCCAATATTCAGTTCAGTAAAGACGGCAACAAATTATTTTTTCAGTTAGCGCAGATAAGGCCCGTGAAAGACACTACGCTGGTAGATTTCGAAACAGCACGAATGGACATCTGGCATTACAACGATGATTATATTCAACCGCAACAGCTGAAGCAACTGGAACAGGAATTAAGAAGAGGTTACACAGCGGTACTAATGAAAGGCGCAAATAAAGTTGTGCAAGTGGGAGCAGAAGACGCGGAAAATATAGCATTGGTTGATGAAGGTAATGCTGATTATGTTTTGGGTGTTTCTTCTAAAGGAAACAGGGTTGCAAGCCAGTGGCAGGGATTCAATTTTCAGTCTGCCTATATTATTTCAACAAATGATGGTGCACGCAAACCAGTTACAAAAAATGTTAGAGCCTTTTCACAAGTGTCGCCTGCAGGCAAGTATGTGATCTGGTATGATTGGACAAAACGTCAGTGGTTTACTTACAATGTGAGCTCGGGTGCGATTACTTCGATAACAAAAGATATCAAGGTTCCTTTGTATGATGAGGATGATGATCATCCCGATGAACCTTCACCACATGGAGTAATGCGCTGGCAGGAAGGAGATAAATATGTCTTCATATACGATAAGTATGACGCCTGGAGATGTGATCCCGATGGTAAACAAGCGCCGCTAAACTTCACGAAAGGTTATGGAAGAAAAACCAAAACTACTTTTCGGTATGTTCCCGTTGATCCCGAAGAGCGCTCGATAAAACCTGATCAACTGCTATTCTTCCGCACGTTCAATGAGGTGAATAAGAACGGAGGATATGCGACATCTACGATGGATGAAAACGGACTTGATTTTCACCACAACACTGGTCCATATGCTATCGGATTCCAGGTTCTTAAAGCTAAGGACGCTTCCACTTACCTGTTTACTGAAGAGTCCTTCAACTCATCTCCAAATCTTTATGCGGCTACGTTCAAAGTATCTAAGGAGAGTAAAGGCGGCGCTACTATGAGCACTTCCGGGTCCTCTGCGTCCCGATTGTCAAATATCAATCCCCAGCAAAATGATTATAATTGGTTTTCCGTCGACCTGGTAAAATGGAAAATGTTTGATGGCAAAATGAGCGAAGGTCTCTTGTATAAACCTGAAAATTTCGATAGCACGAAGAAATATCCCGTCATTTTTTATTTCTATGAGAAGAATACAGATACACGCTATCAATATAAATTCCCGGAACCAGTTAGAGCATCAATCAATATTCCGTATTTCGTGAGTAATGGATACATTGTTTTCGATCCCAACATTTATTATAAGAATGGAGAGCCGGGAGAAAGCGCATATAATTCTGTGGTATCGGCTGCAAAATATTTGAGTAAGTTCAAATGGGTTGATTCCACCAAGATGGCGATTCAAGGACATAGCTGGGGTGGATACCAGGTAGCTTACCTGGTTACTCGCACCAATATGTTTGCTGCAGCAGAAGCAGGAGCACCTGTTGCGAACATGACGAGTGCGTATGGCGGTATTCGTTGGGGACCCGGTATTAACCGCCAGTTCCAGTATGAGCGTTCTCAGAGCAGAATCGGGGCAACACTTTGGCAAAAGCCAGACCTATATATAAAGAACTCTCCGCTGTTTCGTGCAGATAAAATCAATACACCGCTTTTGATTCTTGATAACGACAATGACGATGCAGTTCCCTGGTACCAGGGCATCGAATTTTATACCGCGCTTCGCAGATTGAATAAGAAAGTGTGGCTGGTAGACTATAATGGAGAGCCGCATGGAATTGCAGAGAGGAGGAATCGGAAAGACTGGTCTATCCGTCTTAGTCAATTCTTCGATTACTATTTAAAAGGTGCTCCACCTGCAAGATGGATTACAGAAGGGGTGCCTGCAACGTTGAAAGGTATTGATTGGGGAACAACAACGCCGGAAGAAGAAGCAAAGAAGGCGTTTTGATTAAGTTTGGCGTTTGTTGTTTGTGGTTTGTAGTTTGTCGTTTCGAGTTTAGCGTTTCGCGTTCATTAGGTCGCACTTCAAAACAAAATAGGTAACAGTTTCCTTAGGAAGCTGCGAGGTAAAGAACGCGAAACGCCAAACGACAAACGCGAAACCGTTAGGCAGCACTCTTAGAAATGTATCTCACCAAACTTCTCTTTGCTATTGGTAACAACGTTTCTTCCATCGGGTACGTCAATGGAGTTTCGATTGAGTAAACAGCAGGATTAGGAAGCTCGATTCTTTTCTTAATGAGCTCCGCTTTTATACTCGCATAAGTATTGACCATATTGCGTGGCCATCCATCAACGAATTCAGTTTTAATGCTCCGATATTTTTCGTCGTGCTTTTCGAATATGCTGAGTCGATACTGGTAAACGCGCGTTTCGCGTGCATCGCCCTGGCTGAGGAAAAAATATCCCTCGTTGTGATCAAGTGGCACTAATCCGATGGGATAAATAGTCAACTTATCTTCTACGAATTCATATATCTCAGTGCCGCTATTGATCGTCTTTTTCATTCGCTCACTTGCATAGTTGATGATCCCCTCCAATTCAGCCATGAGTTCATCATCACTAATCATCTGCTCATATAGTAATTCCAATTTTTGCAATTGGACTCCGGAAAATTTCTTGGGGAAATGTTCTTGTAGAAACCTTTTGTTTTCCCTGAAGGCAACAATGTTGTTATAGTGGAATATGATGTCGGATAAATGTGGATACAACTTGTTTTCGTTGAAATACCGGTTGATTTCCTGCAGATAGGCGAGGAGTGTATACTTTTTTAGCTCGAAGTCGATGTATCCATCGGCAAACCACGTTTCGGATAGGGATTTCATGATTCTGGGTTTGATTGTAATTTATTGAAAAGACTAGGAAACCAGCTTTGAGGTTTTCCCTATCTTGTTAAAAAATTATGCCTCCATGAAGCAGTTCTTTGGCCTTTTTTTATTATGCGTTGCTACTTCTTTAACGTGCTATGCGCAGACATATTATATCGTTAGACACGCAGAGAAGGCAGCAACTGATTCTGCCTCAATGGCGAATTCTGACCCTCCGCTGTCCGCGGCAGGCAATAAGCGGGCAAAGGACTTAAAGGACCTTCTCAAAAAGAAAGGTATTACTGCGGTTTACTCCACAAATACTCTTAGGACCCGTTCAACCGCAGAACCACTGGCTAAGAGTAGGAACATCACCGTTCAATTGTATGGGCCTAAACCCGACGCCGATTTTATTAGTCGGTTAAAGGCCCTAAAAGGCAACACGCTGATTGTTGGACACAGCAACACGGTAGACGATATCGTAAATGGATTATGTGGCCAACAATTGCTCAATGACCTTCCCGATGCTGCATACGATAATTTATTTATCGTGACCAACAACAATGGAACCTATACGTTGAAGCAGGAGAAGTATGGGAAGAAGATGCCGGTTCGGGAAAGTGAGAAACGAAATTAATTTTACGCGCACCTCGACGGCGGTCGAATCCCGATTGCCATCGGGACTGAGCGAAGTCGAAGGGTCGGCGGTCGCGGGTGAAATCGGCTTGGAATAGGAAATAGGCAATATGCAATAGGCAATTAGCAATTAGCAGCTCCTGGAAAAGTAGCGACCAGTAACCAGTAACAAGCAACTAGTCAATAGGCAATTAGCAACTCTTGAAATAGTCATCGAATTAAAGATTGATGCTAAATTTCTCTTGATGCATCAAAATTCTCCAACTCTTTAGCAACTGCAGAAAGGAATGTTGCGCCAAGTGCTCCGTCA
>Ga0157378_10004678_pt1 | contig 12007 bp, 10 predicted proteins | sample M65metaG_FD_115309 | JGI IMG/M metagenome (GOLD analysis project Ga0157378, IMG submission 115309) | Miscanthus rhizosphere microbial communities from Kellogg Biological Station, Michigan, USA - M6-5 metaG | ecosystem: Host-associated > Plants > Roots > Rhizosphere > Soil | place: USA: Michigan...
TGCGCGCCCCCGATCCCTGATCGCGGGCGGCGAAGTCAGTCCACGCAGCGAATGCCGTCGAACCGACTCTCAGCTGCGACGCCGGGTCGTACTTCCGGTCGACAAGGTTTACCGTCTGAAAATAGGTGCCGTTTTCCCCGGCGGGCTCGAGGCCCATTCGCTTCAGCTCGGCGGCAATGTACTCGACGCCCTTCACGTTTCCGGCAGTCGCCAGCAATCGGCCCTGCATGGAGTCGTCGGCGAAGATGTAGAGACGCGTCTGAAGGTCGGCGGGCGTGATCGCCGCCGTTGTCGGCGTTGGAACGTGGGTGCGGCCGCGAGCGAGCACGTCCCAGCTCGGCGAAATGCCTTCGTCAGCCGGGATCTTCGCCGCCTGCTGCGCGCCCGCCGATCCGGCGATGAGGAGCGCGGCGAAAACGGGTGTGAATCTCTGTAAGGAGGTTTTCATGAATGAAATGAAGAGGTTTGTCCTGGTCGGTGAAAATTAGACACCGCTCGACCCGCAAATGTCCGCATAGACACAGGATTTACAATCCGCTCAAGGACTAACGTGGGCCGGCCGCTTTTCGTTGCGGCCAATACTGGCAGACGCCGTGGAGTAAGAGTAATCTGAGGCATTCCCAACGCTCGAGCGTGTGCCATGCGGTTAGTCCTTCTCTCGACCGTCTCGATCTGCCTCGCCGCCGGTGTGCTGCCCGCCCAAGGTCCCGCCCGCGCCCCACTCCAGGTGACCGAGTGGAAGGTACCATGGGAGAAATCCCGACCCCGCGATCCGTACCTCGACGCGCAGGGGCGGGTCTGGTTCGTCGGTCAGGAAGGGAACTACATCGCCTATCTCGACCCCGGCAAGGGAAGCTTCAAGCGCTACGAGATCGCAGCTGGGACTAACCCGCACAATCTCATCGTAGACAAATCAGGCAGGGTCTGGTTCTCCGGTAACAGGAACGGTAGCATCGGCTGGCTCGACGCTGCGACCGGAAAGACCACCGTGTATCGCATGCCGGATCCCGCCGCGCAGGATCCGCACACGATGATTTTCGATCGAACCGGCAACATGTGGTTCACCGCCCAGTTCTCGAACTTCGTCGGGCATCTCGAGACTGCATCGGGGAAGGTCCACCTGATGCGAGCGCCCACAAAGGACTCGCGTCCTTATGGAATTGTGGTCGATCCCAGTGGCCGTCCGTGGTTCGACGAGTTCGGGACCAACAAGATCGCGACGATCGATCCGAAGACGATGGCCATCAAGGAGTACACGCTCCCCAATGATCGCACTCGCCCGCGCCGCATCGCGGTCACTTCCGACGGGACTATTTGGTACGGCGACTACACGCGCGGAATGCTCGGCAGACTCGACCCCAAGACGGGCGCCGTCCGCGAATTCCCGTTACCGGCCGCCGCGCAATCGCTGCCCTACGCGATGGCGTCAGACGACCGCGACCGAATCTGGCTTGCCGAGACCGGCATCCAGCCCAATCGCCTCGTCGGTTTCGACCCGAAATCCGAATCCTGGATTTCCGTCACGCCAGTCAGCGAGAGCGGCGGCCTCACCATCCGCCACATGATCTACCACCCGCCCACGAAATCACTCTGGTTCGGGACAGATGCCAACACCATCGGGAGAGCGCGGGTACCGTAATTCCTACCGGGCTTTCTTGAGCAGGGCGATCTGCCCTTCGTGATAGGTATGATGCTGGAGGAGCCCCCGAATCAGCGTCCCGACCGTGACCCCCGCGCCGAGCGCGGGGTCGCGCTTGTCTCTGATCCAGCGAACGAGATCTTCGGCCCTTAGCGAATCGGCCTCGCGAACCAATTCCGCGTGGGCCGCGGCGAGGTCGTCTTTGGCGGCGCGCCAGGCGGCTTCACCGCCGTCAGTCTTTGGAACGGGCCAGTCTTCCGGTGGCGACTTGGGTGATCCGCCGCGGACCCGTGCCGTGACTTCGCGCGTCCAACCCGTCATGTGCAGCACCAGCTCCCAGATGGTGTGAGCTCCGGGCACGACTCGACGCGCAGCCGTCCCCGCGTCGATTCCTTCCAGCACGCTCGTGATCGAGGATCCATGCCAGGGACTGCCATCAAAGACGCTGCGCAAATCCTCTCGCAGCGCGTCGAGATCAGATGCAGGACGGGTCATTGGCGTGACGACTGTTGGGCGTTCATCGACGCGACGATCTCTCTGAAAAGCTGAACGCCTCGATCCAGGTTCGCCAGCGCGTTGTCGTCGAGCGCACGTAACGCTTTCGTCAGGAGCTCGACTCTGCGTGCGCGGCCGGCCGCCAGCACTCGCTGGCCTTTGGCCGTTGCCTTGATCCGGGTCAGCCGGCGGTCGCTCGAATCGTCCACTCGCTCGACCAGGCCCGCTCGCTCCAAGCCAGTCACGATCCTCGTCATCGTTGGCGGCTTCACCTGCTCGGCGCGGGCGAGCTGACCGAGAGTGAGGGGGCCGCCGAAGACAACAACCGACAGCGCGGAGAGGCGCGGCGCCGAGAGGCCGCTAGCGTCGTCCTCCCTGCGCAGCGTTCTCAGCAGGTGGATCGCCGCCGAATGAAGGGCATCGGCGAGGGCTTTCGGGTCAGGCTTGTCGGCGGGGATGCCGGGAGTGCGGCGGCTCACGCCCCGGCGATTTCGCTCATCAGACTGACGACGTTGCCCTGGCCATCCGCGACCGCGGCGATCCAGACCTCGACGCCGTTCATCCGCGCAATCACGTGGGGTTCCTCGAGACTCTTCGCGCCAGACGCTTTGATCTTCGCGTGCGCCGCCTTGATGTCGCCGACGTCGTAGAAGAGCACGGCGTGCTGGGTGGGGCCGTCCTTACCCTGGGCGTCGGGGCCGGCCAACATCAATCGGACGCCGCCGCAATCGAAGAACGAAAGGGCCGGCGGCGCGTCGAAAAGATGGCGCAGTCCGAGGGTGTCGCGGTAAAAGCTCTTTGCCTGTTCTACCGAATCGACGGGGAGAGCGACCTGCTTGATGCGGGACAGCGAGACGTCGCTGGACATTTGGGGACTCCGAGATCGTTAGCTGTGCTAACGATATCAGTGACGGCCCGGGCGGCGCAAGAGGCTAGTCGGGCTGGGAGACCTTTGGCTTCGCCTTCGACTTGAGCTCTCGCTCCACCATCTCGCCCAGGTCGCGCATCGTTTCCTGATCCTCGGCGGTGAACTCACGCGGATTCTTGTCCATGATGCAGAGCGTGCCGACGTTGTGACCGCCCGGACCGCGCACCGGCTGGGCGGCGTAGAACCGGATGTGCGGATCGTCGACAACGAGCGGATTCTCGGCGAATCTCGGATCCAGCACCGCGTCTTCGACCACGAAAATCTCGCTGCCGGTGATGGCGTGGCCGCAGAAGGAGAGATCGCGCGAGCTGTCGCCGATCGGCAGCCCCGCCTTCGACTTGAACCACTGTCGCTCGCCTTCCACGAATGAGACTCCGGCAAACGAAACGGCGAAAACTTTCTGCGCCATGCGGGAGATCTTGTCGAATCGCTCTTCGGGCTCGGCGTCGATCGCCGCGCTCAAACGGAACTCCACCAGGCGTTCCGCTTCATCCTGCGGGATGAGCGGACGCATCACTTCCTCGGTCTCGGACCAGAGGCCGCGGCTTCTCATCACCGCCGTCACCCGGGCGCGGAACCGGCCAGGATCGAGCGGCTCGTAGAGAACATCGTCGACACCCTGCGACAACAGATCGGTCGTCTGCGTCTCCGTGCCTTCCGGGGCGATCACGATGATCGGCATGTCGACCAGCCCGACCACTGTGCGCGCGGCGTGCACCACCTGCCGTCCGTCGAGAATCGGAAGCTTGAGACCCACCACCAGGGCGTCGGGCGGATCCTGCGCCAGGATTCCCAGTGCGGCCGCGCCGTCGTTGGCGATCTGCACCGCGAATCTCGATTCGACGAGGATGTCGTTGAACCGGACGCGGTCGTTCTTGTCGCTGACGGCGAGCAGAACCTTGGACGGCTTGGCGACACCGTGCTCATCGAGCTCGGCGACGAATTCGGCGTTGAGACGGGGCGTGTTGTTGCGAGGCGTCCGGCGGCGCTCGAATTCGGTGTAAGGAATCACTTCGTCGGCGGTGGTATCGCCTTCAGCGATGTGCCACAGCGCGTCGTTGTCGAACGTGTGCAGCGCGCCGGTGCGAAGAGCGTGGGCGCGAATCTCATCGGCGGTCTTGCCGGTGGTGATCATCGCGCGCAGCTCCGGTGTGATCTCCAGGAACTCGATCAGTGGCAGGCGTCCGGTGAAGCCGGTGAAGCCGCACTCGGCGCAGCCGGTGGCTTTGACGTGCCTCGATCTGCCGAACACGCGCTGCTGTGCGGAGCGCACCATTGGATGCAGCTCCTCGATCGGTGCCTCGAAGCGGCAGTGCGGGCATACACGGCGCACCAGACGCTGCGCGGTAACGCCGATCAGACCGGCGGCGACGCGGAATGGCTCGACGCCGATGTTCGACAGTCGGGGGATGGCGCCGATGGCGTCGTTGGTGTGAAGCGTCGAGAGCACGAGGTGGCCGGTCATCGCCGCCTGGAACGCAATCGTCGCCGTCTCGTGATCGCGAATTTCTCCGACCAGCAGCACGTCGGGGTCCTGACGGAGCACCGAGCGCAGCACGCCGGCGAAGGTCAATCCCTGCTTCTCGTTCACCTGCACCTGGTTCACGCCGCTGAGGCGGTACTCGACCGGGTCTTCGACGGTGACGATGTTGACCGACTCGCCACGACGCGTATTGAGCGCGGCGTAAAGCGTAGTCGTCTTGCCGGACCCCGTCGGTCCAGTGACCAGCAGAATCCCCTGCTCGCGCATCAACAGCGCCTTGAATCTTTCGAGCAGCTCCGGCATGAAGCCGAGCGTGCCCATCGACACCTGGACGGACTTCTCGTTGAGAAGACGCATCACGACCTTTTCGCCGACGCGCGTCGGGAGCACCGAGACGCGCAGGGCGACCTCGTCGCCGCCGACGCGGACCTTGGCGCGGCCATCCTGCGGCCGGAACCGCTCGGCGACGTCGAGCTCGGACATGATCTTGATGCGTGAGACGACCGGGCCGACGCCGATGAAGCGCGGCAGGACCATGATGTTCTTGAGGAGCCCGTCGATGCGGAATCTTACGAGTGTCGAGGTCTCGTCGTGCTCGATGTGGATGTCGGAAGCGCGCAGTTTGATCGCGTTGGCGATGATCGCGTCGACAAGCTTGATGACCGGCGCGTGCACGCGCAGCATCGCCGCTTCGTCCTCTTGCTGCTCCTTGACCTCTTCGACGCCGACCGCCTGATCGAGCTTCTCGATCAGTCCGTAGATCATCGCGTCGGGCCGGAGCGTCTCCTGCACCAGCTTGTCGAGCTGTCCCGGCGGGCAGAAAAGTGGAGTGACTTCGCGGCTCGTCGCCCAGCTGACTCTCTGGATGGCTTCCTGGTCGAGCGGATTCGCCATCGCCAGATGCACCATCCGGCTGTCGACTTTGACCGGCAGCACGTTGTGCTCGCGGCAGAGTTTCTCGGGCAGGATCTGCATCGCGTTCTTGTCGATCGCGCCCGGAGAGAGATCGACGTAGTCGATCCGGAACGCGTCTTTGACGACTTCAGCGATCTCCTTGAAGGACAGGACGTCGCCGTCGATGAGGGCCTGCGCGATGTATGGTTTCTGCTGGAAGCGCCACCGCTTTATTAGCTCGGGCGTGACGCCGGGCAAGGTCCCGACAAGGGAGACCAGCCACTCGTCCTTGAAGCGGAATTTTCGCTCGTTTGGCTGCGCGTCAGCAGGTATCGTCATGTCTTCCGGTGGGGCTACTTCAGTCCTGCTGCTCTATAGATGGCAGGTCGTCCTAATAGACTGTTTCGACCCCTCGAAGATAACACCAGCGCGGGTCGCCGATGGGGAGCCACACAAGCTACCCCGATGCTCTCGAAAAGGGCCGACTTAAGGGGAGAAAAGCTGTCGCGTCACGGGCCGGGATTACCCCGATTCGGTTCGGTTCGGGAATTGCAAAATGCGCCTTCAACGTGTTGCGCTGGTTGTAGCGCATCCTCAGCTAATAGACCCCCCTCGGGGGCAACTTTCGGGTCCGTATGGCCACTGCATCGATCCAAACCAAGACCGACACTCAGGCCACCCGCGACGGGTCGGTCACCAGCCACGTCGTCCACCCCCCGCTTCGGAACAAGATTCTTGGCCTTCTCCCGACCAGCGAGGTGGAGACGGTGCTGTCCCGCTGCGAGATGGTGACGGTTCACTCCAAGGAAGTTGTCTGGGCGCGTGAAGAACGGGTCAACTTTGTGTATTTCCCCGAAGACTGCGTGATCTCGCTGGTCACCGAGATGGACGATGGCGATTCGGTCGAGGCGATGACTGTGGGCAGCGATGGGTTTGCCGGTATGGCCGTCTTTCACGGCGCCCCTTCATCCAGGCTCAAGGCGATTGGCCAGATCACCGGCGCAGCCCGCCGCCTCTCGGCCGAGGATTTCATCGAGCTCACCCGCGAATGCCAGGCGTTCGATAACCTGCTCCACCGGTATAGCCAATTCGTCTTTGAGACGGTCTCTCAATCAGCCGCCTGCAACCGCCTGCACGTGATCGAGCAACGCTGTGCCCGCTGGCTCCTGATGTCGCAGGACCGCGTTGGACGCAACCGCTTCGACCTCACCCAGGAGTTTCTGGCGGAGATGCTGGGTGTGCGCCGGCCCGGAGTGACGGTGGCGATGGGAATTCTCGAGAAGCAGGGCCTCATCGCCCATACTCGTGGGTCGATCGCGGTCGTCGATCGCGCCGGGCTGGAGAACGCGGCGTGCGAGTGTTACCGCACGATCAGGGACAGGCAGGCAAAGCTCATCGCCTGACGATCCATCCGCCGACCGGCTAGTGGTCGGCGCCTACCGCGGAACTCTCCAGTAAAGGCATAACGGTCTCCGAAAACCTCTCCATCTCTTCCAGCTGCGGACTAAACTGCAGTAGCAGGAGATCTACCCCAACGGCTTCGAGTCCACGAATGCGGTCGGCTACTTGTTCGGGAGGCCCGACCAGTCCCGCGCGCAGGCCCCGGTTCGATACCGAGTAATCCTCCAGGCTCACCTGCTGGTCGAGCGCAGTGTGAGCAATCCAGTCCTGATAGTTCTGGTACCCCGGCGAACCCGGATTCACGTTGGTGATTCGCGCGAGCTCGCGCTGCGCTTCGTCCTCGGTGTTGCGAACGATCGCGTAAGCGGCAACTCCGTACTGCATCGGGCCAAGTCCCATCTTTTCGCGACGCGCGGCCATGTCGGCGATTTTTGGAGCGACCCTCTCCGGCGGGTCGCCGTGCATCACGTAGGCGTCGCAGGCGCGCGAGATCAGCTCTTTCGCCGCCGGACTCTCACCGCCCGCGTAGATGGTGGGCCGGGGCCGCCGCAACGGCTTGGGCTCGAGGATTGTCTCCTCGACTTTGTAGTGGCTCCCCGAATAGCTGAACCTCGGCTCGCTCCAGACGCCATTGACGACGCCCAGCCACTCGTCGGTGCGGGCGTAGCGGTCGTCGTGCTCCTCGAAGTGGATGCCATAGCGACGCGCCTCGTCCTTCCACCACGACGAGACCACGTTGAGCGCCAGGCGCCCTCCGGAGATGTGATCGATGTTCGCCGCCTGCTTGGCAAAAATTGCCGGCTCGTGAAAAGTGGGTCGCACCGCCACCATCAGCTCCAGCCGCTCGGTGACCGCCGCCAACGCAGCCGCCGTCGACCACGCCTCCAGCGAATCCGCGTCGATCCCCTTGATGTCGTTCATGAACAGCTCGGCGATCAGCGTAATGTCGAACCCGATCTGCTCGCTGCGCTGCGCCAGTCTCTTCACATAGTCCCAGGTCGGCGACATGCCCTCGTCGGGAACGTTGCGCAGCCAACCGCCGAAAACGGGGAGCCAGTAGCCGTATCTCATGGGCGGGAAGCGGGAAGGGGGAATCGGGGAGCGGGACGGGCGCCGGTCTTTGATGTCGATGACGTGGGCTGCGATGCCTGCCGCTTCCCGCTTCCCGCTTCCCTCTTCGCGCTCAGAAAATCCACCAGCCGCTCGAACGGATCAAATCCCACGACATTGCGGCCGTCGGCGACGAAGTTCGAAAGAGCGTTGACGTCGTAGAAGTAGTGACGCCCGTCGCGGTCGTCGATCAGGTACTCGATCCCGCCCACATCGAGGTCGACTCGTTCGGCGATTCGTTCCACCTCGTTGATGATGTCACGCGGCGGCGTGAACTGCTCGACACGCATCCCGTTCTTCTGCGCATCGACGGCGCACGCGGCGCGCGAAAGCTCCTTGCCGTCGGTGGTCTGGCAGATGTCCGCCGGACAGAGATTGAAAGAGTCCTCGGCTGGGTAGACGTTGATGCCGTAGAGAAACTTTCCGCCGAGCACCTCGACGCGGGTGATATGCCCGTCGCGGAGCGGGGCCAGCTCCTGGACGAGAGCAACTCGATCGACCCCCAGATCGATGCGTCCGCTCCTAGCGGCGTCTTCCAGACTCTCGGCGGTGTCGAAGCGCGTGATGCCGGCACCGCTTCCGCCGATGTTCGCCTTGACGACGATCGGAAAGCGAAGGCCGCGTGCCGCCTGCCCGGCGAGCGCGGGGTTGTTGATGACCCGCGCCCTCGGATAGGGAAGCCCGAGCTCGTCGAGGATGTCCAGCTGCAGTGCCTTGGACGTCTCCATCGCGTAGCACGTCGAGCCGTTCACCACCGGGACGCCAATCCGCTCGAGGTGTCGCAGCCAGCTCTGGGTATGAAAGGTTACCTGACCATGTCCGCGCAGATATGCCGACGGACTGGCGCGATTGAATACGAGGGAGAACGGAGACGTCGTCTCCGAAGGGTCATAAGAATGCGAGGCGGCGTCGATACGCTCGTAGCTCAGACCGCGCCGATCGAGCTCGGCGAAGAGCGGCTTGAACCAGTCCGGATGCTCGTAGTAGATCGCAATCGGTCCATCGGGTGTTGCCGGCATCTGATCCTCTAACGCTGGTTGTCGAAGAGTAGGGGGCGTCCGGCAGCCTCGCAACGGGCACCATTCTGGCTTAGCATCACACGCATGGAACGGCGCAATCCGATGAGTCTCAAGACTCGCGACATCGTACGCATTCTTTCACTCATTTTCGGCTTCTACATCCTGGTGCGCCTGCTCTGGGTCGCGCATCCGGTGATCTTCCTGTTTTTCCTGGGAATTCTGTTCGGGCTGCCGCTGGCGCAGGGGGCTGATTGGCTGGAGAAGCGACGCATCCCGCGCCCACTCGGAGTCGCCGTAATTCTTATAGCATTTTTGGGATTGCTCACCGGCGGTGGTCTATGGATGTCGCCGGTGTTGCGGATGCAGTCGCGCGAGCTGGAGCAACGACTTCCCGAGGCGATGGACAAGATCGACGCCTGGCTGGGCCACCGCGCCGGCGGCGTTCTCGGGATGTTGTTCAACGAAGAGAGCCCGACTGACAGCGCCCGCATCGCCGCCGCGGACCGCGCGGATTCTCTTGCTGCAATTCAGGACTCGGCCGGCATCGCAACGACGGTGGATTCCACCTCTGCGGCTCCGGGTGCTGGGTCCGCGGCTAGCACGCGCACTCACGACGTAGAGGTCGGCGGCAATCTTCGCCGAGAGATAACGCGACAGTTCCGCGGCGCGCAGCATTCCTTCCTGCGCGTGCTCACTTCGACGTTCGCGATATCGGGCGCATTTCTTCTTGTCCTGTTCATCGCGGCGTACATCGCGGTCGATCCCGCGTTGTACCACGGCGGCGTCCTCGAGATGGTGCCGCCACGTGAGCGGGATCGCGCCGCCATTACCCTGACGAGGCTGGCGACGACGCTCCGCCGCTGGCTCGTCACGCAGCTTATCGCGATGCTGGTGATCGGCGCGGTGACTACGCTCTTTCTGTTCGTAATTCACGTCAGAGCGGCGCTGCCGCTCGGCATCCTGGCGGGAATTCTGAAATTCATTCCCATCGTCGGATCGATCTTCGCCGCGATTCCGGCGATGGCGATGGCCTTCATCGACTCGCCGCACAAGGCACTGGTGGTCGGGGTCGGATACTTCGTGATCCAGTTCGTAGAGAATCACGTGCTGGTGCCCGTGCTGATGAAGGCGGGGATCAATCTGCCGCCGGCCCTGACGCTGGGAATTCAGGCGCTGATGTCAGTTCTGTTCGGATTCATCGGATTGCTTGTCGCGGTCCCGCTGCTGGCCGCGCTGCTCACGATCGTACGTACGATGAGCGCGAGCGAGATGCGGGAGATCTCAGCGGAAGCCGATGCCGCCGTGGCGGCAGCGGAGCGCGCGGAACACCCCGATCTGGCGCGACCCCTATCTTAGGGGCCCGATTGTCGACGAGGTGGCGACTGCGGATATCTGGTGTATATAATCCAACCCTGCGTCAGAGCCTCGGCTATGTCGGTCCGGCCGGCCACGGAGCGCAGAAAAAAAATCGCTAAGAATTCGAGGAGATTTCATGATTCGTTTTGCAGGTCGAATCTCGCTGATCGCCGCGCTGGTGGCGGGAACGCCGCTCATCGCGAGCGCGCAGGCCCCCTGGCGTCAGGTCTATAAGGACGCGGACGTCACGGTGCTGTTCGACACCGCCAGTACGTCGGTCCAGTCGCCCGGAACCTGGACCACCATTACGAGCTGGGACTACGCGCGCCCACGCGTTACGGAGTTCAAGAAGCCCTACAGCCGGCTGGTCGAAAGGGCGCATGTTCGTTGCTCACCGGTACGCGTCAAGCGGGTGCGCAGCACCGTGTACGCGTCGAACAACGTGTTGGTGAGGGATGAGGGCGAGGTAGACCCGAGAGATCAGGCCCACATGGTCTGGGATCGCCCGAAAGCTGGAACCGCAGGCAAGAATGCCTTCGAGACAATCTGCGGAATTGTCACCAAAAAGTCGGGTGGAAAGGCGGCTTCTGCCACCTCGGCTCCGGCGAAGAAAAGCACCACAAAAACCGCCCCGAAAAAGACTAGCGGAAACTGAGCTGTAGGCTCAAAAACGAAGGCGCGGAGTGATCCGCGCCTTTTGTTTTTTGTCCCAAATCTAGACGTCAAAACCAGGTATTTCCGGCCTGCTGTAACTTCTTTGTTGACAATGGCTTAGCAGACGGGCTTTGGTCTCGTATTTTCGTGCCAAAACTGGCCTTTTTTTTTAACCAAATTTTAGCGTCGATGGCAAGCTGGTTGCCTTATACAAAAGTGCGTTTTCAAACACGGGGAGCCAGCAATGATGAGATTACTCGAATCCAAAAAAGACACCAAAAAGGGACGGTCCGCCAGCGGGACCATCTTCAGCATCATATTGCACGTCGCAATCATCTTTTTGGCAGTTTTCGCCACCGCCCGCGCCGGCACGCGCAAGCACGAGCGGGTGAAGGCTGAGAACGTCAAATTCGTTGCGGTCAAGAAGGCCGAGCCGCCGCCTCCGCCCAAGGAGCCGCCGCCGCCCAAGAAGGTAGAAGCACCGAAGCCCAAGCCGAAGGCTCCAGAGCCGCCGAAGATCAAGGCGCCTGAGCTTCCGAAGGTTGAGACTCCGGCCCCGCCGAAGGGGTTCCAGGTCGTCCCGCCGCCGGTCAGCGTTCCGACCAATCTGCCAGCGATAGACTTGTCCAAGGTAGCCACCAACGAAAGCGACTTCAGCGGTAAGGGCGTCGCCGGTGGTAAAGCCAATGGCGTTGAAGGCGGCACGGGCAAGGAAGGCGATACCGGTAAGGAAGCGGGCGCCAAGGAAGAGAACCATGGCCCGTATATGGAGTTCCAGGTCGAGAAGCCGGTCGAGAAAATCGGCGGCGACTCACCGGAGTATCCGTCAGCGCTCAGAGAATCGGGCGTCGAAGGCCAGGTCATCGCGCAGTTCGTCGTAAACGAGAGCGGTCGCGCCGAGATGGGCACGCTCAAGATCCTGAATTCGAGCAATCCGCAGTTCACCGCCGCCGTGAAAAATGCGCTCCCCCGTATGAAGTTCTCGGCGGCGCAGATCGGGGGTAAGAAGGTTCAGCAGCTCGTGCAAA
>Ga0157378_10004679_pt1 | contig 12006 bp, 12 predicted proteins | sample M65metaG_FD_115309 | JGI IMG/M metagenome (GOLD analysis project Ga0157378, IMG submission 115309) | Miscanthus rhizosphere microbial communities from Kellogg Biological Station, Michigan, USA - M6-5 metaG | ecosystem: Host-associated > Plants > Roots > Rhizosphere > Soil | place: USA: Michigan...
AGAGTGAGATAGAGTTGCCTAAGGAGGATTGATGACAATTCTAGCGGCTATCCGACGAGAAGAAAGAAAGCTCGAGAAGAAATTGGGTCAGCTGCAGCATCGGCTGAATGGTATGAGAACCGCTGCCAAGGCTTTAGGCCACACGGCCGAGCGCGAGGTAGTCGGCGCAAAGAAGCGAGTCCTGTCGGCGGCTGGCAGAGCCGCGATTGTGAAGGCGGCGAAAAGGCGCTGGGCAAACGTCAGGAAGCAGGCCAAGAAGGCAGTTAGCTAGAACTACTCGAGTAGGCAAGCGTCCAAGGCGCCAGTCGAGATTCGCTAAAATTAAAACGCCTGATATACCGCGCAAACGTCGCTGGAAAGTGGGCAAGCGAGTGCTTTGATTCATGACAAACCGTGGCGAGAAGGCACAGCTATCTTGCTGATTTTCACGGTTGGCTGGGGTTTTTGGCGAAACAACAGCCGTTCATAGAGAGACCGGCCACGACCTAACGGAAACCCTCTACCAGCATGATATCTGCGAAACCTTCCTTTGTTTCGGAATAAAAAATGGTCCGTCCGTCGCGTGAGACGCTCACGTTCCCTTGGAAAAAACCCGAATCCAGTTTCGCGACCTCCTGAACCTGTCGGGTGGCGAAATCGAAGAAGGTGAGGCGGGCACCATTCCCGCGGCTATCTAGGAAGTAGATACCACGCTCGACCAGGGCCCATGTTGCAGTTGTGGTCATCGCCGTTTCGCGGCGTTCATCACCACCTTCGGTCGGCACTGACCAGATTTCGTCGCCCCCCGCCGCGTAAAACACGCGTGTCCCATCCGCCGATTCCTGTGGGTCGTAAGAGCCTTTCTTCGTCAACCGAACTGCAGTTCCGCCTTCTGCAGCCACTTTCCAGACGCCATCAAACCGTTGGGTGGCAAAATAGATCCAGTGGCCATCCGCGGACCAGAATGGCGATGAAGCATTTGGCGTTGCTGTGGACAATCGGCGTAGCTGCCCGCCGTCTGCATTCACGATGTAGATCTCGGGATTGCCTGAAGCGCGGGAGTCGAAGGCGATGCGGCGGCTGTCCGGCGACCAGCGGGGCGTCCCAGTCGCTGGTCCCCCGAACGAGGTTATCTGCACAGGATTGGAAGCGTCTCGGTCACACACCCAAATTTCTGGGTTACCCGAGCGTCGGGATTCGAAAACAATGTGTTTGCCGTCCGGCGAAGCCTGCGGATTTTCTTCCCCACGGCTGGAAGTTATGATTTTCTTGGCCGGACCGCTGGGCTTGGTGGGGCTAGTTAGTTCGAGTTGCCAGATACTTGTTGGAAAGTTTATCTGGGCGTAGGCAAGCCTATTTCCCGTGCGCGCGACCGCTGGCATCTGCGCATCCTGGGCGAAGAGAAGCTTCTCCGGTTTACCCCTGAAGGAGGGAACCCGCCATAGGCGTCCCTCCGAGCTGTAGAAGAGAGACAGGCTGTCCGCCGCCCAGGCCAAGCCCTCCAAGGACCCTCCTGCCCAAGAACCAGGTGCGTTGATCAGCGCCACCTCCCGGGCTCGACCTCCCTCGGGCGGTTGCACGTAGATCTTATTGACGCCCTCGGTGAGCATACACACCGAGGCGAGATATTTGCCGTCTGGCGAGAAAGTAGGCTCCAAGCTTTGGGCGCAATCAGGGGAGGGATCAGGCAGGACCCGCTGCTCAGCGGTTTCCACATTGAGCAAGTAAAGGTGGGACCGCTTCGGTGAATTATCCGCTCCCGCCGAAGGAGCATCTTCTTTGCTGAAGGCCAGCCATTTGCCATCCGGCGACCAACTCACTAGGTAGAGTCCATAGTCTAAACCGTTAGGGGCATCGGCCAGCTTGCGCTCCGAGCCTCCCAGCACAGGAAGGGTATAGATTCCGGTGTTGTTTTCGTTCATGCCCCTGCGCGCAAAGGCAATGAAGCGTCCGTCGGGCGACCAGGCAGCCCCGAGGTAAATGGCCGGACTGTGCGTGAGCCGCACCGCGCGTTCCTGCCCAATCTGCTTGACGTAGAGATCTAGGCCGATTCCATTTGTCGGCCACCAAACAAAGGCGATCTGGTTGCCATCCGGTGAAAAACTGGGCGCACCTTCTAACCCAGGATATGTCGTAAAAGGAGTGATTGCGAGAGTGTGCGATTGACTGTGAACCCGTGAACGCATTAGGTAGACTAAGCTGAGGAACGCACCACCAGCCAAAAACACTGCGCTGGCCAACAGGATCCTGTAGCGTGGTAGCAAACGGTGGATGTGTGGCTCTCGTCGCGTTCCTGAAGCCACGGACTGGGCGGATGGCACGTTTGGGCGCTGCCCTCCCTCAAGAGCACCCAGGGCCTCTTGGCCCTCCACCGGTGCGATGAAGCGATAACCACGCCGCGGCACCGTTTCGACAAACCGCGAGCCCTCCGCCGAATCGCCCAACGCCTCACGAATCTTGTTAATCGCCGTATTCAGGTTGTGGTCGACATCGACGAAAGTGTCTGGCCACAGACGCTCCTGCAGTTCCTCTCGCGTTATCACTTCGCCGGGCCGCTCCAAGAGGATGGCCAGCACTTGAAAAGGCTGGCCGCTGAGTTTCAGTTTCAGTCCGCCTTTGCGCAACTCACCTGCTTGAAGATCAACTTCAAAAGGTCTGAAACAGATCAATCGGCGGGTTTCCAGCATTGTCTGTTGCTCGAGTGCCGCCAGTCTAACACCCGTTCGAATGAAACGGGGCAGTCGAATTGGTGCCCCACGATCTAATTGTCGCTCCACCCGCTTTGGTTTCAGCAAGTTGCCAGCTACCTCGAATTCCATCTCTTTTTGACCATTTTTAGAGGTGCCATGCATTGAGGTAGCCATCGCCGAAGCCCAACGTCGCTCTCGTCATGCACATGCACGGAGGGGGACGTGATGAGCGTAGATCGTACTGGCAACAAGCCAGCGATGGGCCGAGGAACCAAGAATAAGAGGCTCCTTCGGGCGTGGGAACTCTCGGTAGCAATAGGCCTGATGGGGACAACCACTCTCCCCTTTTCGGGGGCTGCTCTCGCCCAGGCGGCAGAATCCGGCATTACGATCCGGGTCCGGGTAAACAATTATTCGCATGCCTCGCTTCCGAGAGTCTCGGAGGCCGAACGGGTAGCCGGGCGAATCCTAGGAGCCTCCGGATTGCGGATTGTCTGATTAGATTGCTCGGTGGCTCATTGTCAGGAGCCGCTGGAATCTACCGACATCGGATTGCGCATCCTCTCCCAGCCCAAGTCGAATGAGTTTCCGGACACAGTCTTTGGCTTTGCCAACGCTCCTGCCCTTGCTTCGGTCTACTACAACTATGCGCTGCGTCGAGCCAGAAGTGACAACGCCGAGTTCGAAGTGCCCATACTACTAGGCTGCGTGATCGCTCACGAGATTGGTCATCTCCTGCTCGGTCCGAAGGCCCACTCCGCCGAAGGGATCATGCAGCCTCGATGGCAACCTCGAGAGATCCAGCAGGCAACAAGAGGCTGGCTGCTTTTTACTTCTTCGCAATCGAAGAGCATGAGAATACAGGTACAAGCGCGCGCCAAACCCAAAATGGCGGTTGCCGCCGCGAATATTGATGTGGCGCAAGAGGGCGTCCCGACGTCAGTGAATTAGGAAAGCAGGGAAACGACGACACTCAGGCTTATCCCAAAGTCCTTGCCTTAAACTTGAAAGCCTACTTGCACACCCCGCACTTGCCGCCCTCTTTGGCGCAGTGACGGCAGTATCTGCAGTTTTTGCAGGCATTGCATGGATCGGAACCCGTGCAGGTGGCTGAATGGAGAGTCGCAGCGGCGAAGGCGCAAGCCAAGGCAAACACCAAACAGCATCCGGCGATCGAGAAAGGGCGAGATTTCAACATAGTGGGACCTCGTGGCTGAACTTGACCAGCGCCTTAATGTCCCAGCTACGTAACCCATATGCAATAGGAGCCAACGCGTTGCAGACGTAAGTGACACTAGCGACGAGCCAGTCTGGTCACTTCGCGATGTGCTGATCGCGCCAGCCAAATCTTTCGAACGAACATCGTTTCGCCGTTCGCAAATTTCGGCTTAGGAAGAATCTTAAACGGATCATGTTGCGCTTGCTCAGCCGTGGCTGGGTCAACATTGCTATGCGGAAACCGGTGGGAACAATGAGGGCAAATCAGCATCCATTTCGCCATGACGGAATGCTCCGACTTACCTTGGTTCGATGCGGGAGTTCACAACAGGGCGCAAAAATAAGGTAAAGACCGCAGCAATGCTTAGGAAATGGATTTTAGCTACAGCAGTAGATACGCCACCCAATCCGGGTCCTAGCCCCCTTTAGGATGCCTTCTCAACCACTCTCCTTAGCACTCTCGAAGCAGCGTCAAATCAATGTCCCGAGGCGGCTTACCTAAATGCGCTTCAGGCGTACACATATAGCGTGCAGCTTTCTCGTATTCAATCAACTCCGATCTGTAAACTTCGCTAGCCGTTTGCGCACATTTTCTAGGTCGAACGGCTCATCAGCGATGCTCATAGTTTGCCCAGCATAAATCGAAAGGCCCTTTCGAGGGCAGAACAGCTTAAGATTGCCGAGCGTATGCCTCAGCCGCATCGGCTAGCGATGCCAGTAATGAGCGACATGGAGCTGTACCTCAGGCTTGGTGTGCCCGATGGTCTGCAAGTCAGCTCAGACCAGCCGACTAAAATCGACTACAGCGCCCAGGACGAGCATGCGCATGGGCAATACTTAGAGCATCCAGTCGTCGTTAGGCGACGCGAAGGACAAAAGTGACGCGTTGGCGACTTCCGCTTTGGAGGTATCGGTTGTGGCTAGAACTTTGCGTTCGTGCAGATTGAAAACAAAGTAGGGTCCAGGGCGCTTAATCGCGCATTCGTTCATCAGCTGAACAGCAAAATCCAAACTTTCAGCTGATTCTATCCAGATTGCTCCATTGTTCAGTGAACCACGGAAAACATCGAAGGTGGGACAGGCCATGACGTTCTTCCATTTCCGACCTGGTAACTATCAACCTAGGCTCGCGGATTGTGCCTGTCAACTCCTTTGAGCCGAGGTAAACGCGCCTGTGCCCCACGGGTGCTCGCCGTTCTTGGTACCTGAGGTATGGCCGCTGTGAATTGCCGGTTTTCGCGGAGACGGTGTCGCATCGCGTCTCCCACCGTGCCTTCAGCAGTCAGATCGTATTGCCGCAGGATCTGGAAGAGACCCTCACCTGGGTGTCCTTCCAGAGTCGGTTAGCGCACCCGGCCCTCTGTACAGTTCGATTATCGACACCTATCAGGTACTACGGTACCGACGTAACCTAAACGATCAACAGATCGCGTGCGAGAGTGGGCTCAGGAGGAAGCAAAATGAAGTGTTCTTTACTGGGCCTCGCAGTCTTAACCTGTGCTAGTGCTGCATCCGCACAACAGGCAACTGTTCAGATGCAATGCCGCGATCTGCCATCCACGGGGAATTTCGTCGGTCCTGACGAAGTCCTGGTCAACGGAATGGCCTGCAAACAAGCGAAACAGTCCGCCATTCCGAAGCAGAACGCATTAACCGAAACCTCCGCAAACGCGGCGGCTCAACCAACCTCGCCTGCCGCTGCTACTCAACCGGCTCCCGCGACTGTTCCAGCGCCAATAGCTGCCGCAACACCCGAGAGCTTGAAGATCACTCCCGGTGCAAAGGTCTATATCACTCCGATGGACGGCTTTGAGAACTACTTGGCGGCTGCGCTCGGGAAGAAAAAGGTTCAGCTCGTCCCCGTGTTCGATCAAAATCAGGCCGACTACATCCTGAATGGCACGTCTGTGGACAAGAAAGCAGGTTGGGCGAAGATCGTGTTTATGGGCAACATCCATTCGGACAACGCCGCCAGCGTCACAATGACCGACAAGCGGACTGGTGCGATCGTCTACGCGTATGCAGTGGATAAGAAGAGCACGATGCATGGACAGCAGACCACAGCAGAAGCATGTGCGAAGCACCTGAAGGCACACATGGAAGGCCACGAATAGTTGTAGCTTAGATTTGTCCAGTTCAGAGGGCGCACCGACTTAACGGCGAGTGTGCCCTCGATCTGAAATAATTGGCACTTTGACTCACCTCGATCCTTTTTCTCACTTCATCCCATAGTCCCCCAGTACGTCGTCAATTTTTACGGACAATCTACGGACAATTGAGGAAGGATTTTCAGTGGTTCTGGCTCGTAAACGACACCAAAGAAACTAGTTAGGATTTTCGATCCCAATCCTACGAACCAGAAGGTCGGGAGTTCGAACCTCTCCGGGCGCGCCATTTCCCCCAATAAAAACGAAGTTTTGCGAAGTCAACGGCATTTGGGCGTGTCCAAAGTCTTACCAAAGTCACACCGTTGGAGACATTATTTCTGCCAAACAATGAAGCACCGCAAGCTCAGGAACATCGATTTCGATAAGGTCGCGGATGCCCTGATGAGCCAGACCCACCATGGGCAAGTCCATTTGGATATTTGCGAGGGTCTAACCAAGGCCGATCCCTTCATTCTTAACCAGACCCCGGTCTTCTGGCAGTACACCATTGGGGGACACATGTACTGCGCGATGATGTATGCCATCAAGCTCTTCGACAACCACGGAGACGCTTACACCGTTCCCATATTTTTGGAGATGGCGAGGCTTCGAGCGGATAAATTTCGCAAAGGTTCTTCCAAAGAAGTTCTGGAGCTTGTCGCCGATGCGGACGTCCAGATAGGCAAACTCGGAGACACAATCAGAGAATTGCGGCGAAGGCGGAATCACATTCTCGCCCACATCTCGGAGCAGTTGGTTTTAAGGAATGAGAAAGAAAGGCTTTTAACGACAGAGCAGGTCCGAACGGTCTTGCTGGAGGCCGGGAAGATCGTAAACTCCCTAACAATCAAGTGGGCCGGTTTTATCAACGCGGGATACCCGAGCACCGACGATTACATCAGGGTCATCTCGATGGTGAATGACTACCTCTGTAGACAAGCCGACCAACACGATGAGGAGTTCGCTAGGTACGGAGAGCACTTCAAACTGCCGCCATATGCTCGTCCCAGGGATTGTCCGAAGAAACAAAAAGACCCGGCTGTTTAGCGTTCTTGTCTATCCACCGTGCGCTCTTTCAGAATGGCCAAGTCGTGCTCAATCGACGTCAACTGATTTGCGGCGAAGCGCTGGTTTCCGGCGACCAACTCTTGCAGGGCGGCGTCAGGACTTAGATTGGCTTGAGCTCTAACCGTTGTGGGACTTACAAAATCGACTCCAGCCTGCGCCGCAATTCCAACGAGTGCACTGGAAAAGGTCGCTTGCAGAAACTGCCTCCTGGCGGAACCCGCGCGAATACGTTCATCTTCTAGCATTTGCTTAGCCTGCCGAACGGGAGTCTTTGTTGCGTAGTGTCTTGCCGAAGCTTTCCCTTTAAGAATTTTTAGCTCGCGTATCACACTGGCAAAAATGACAGGGGTAGATAGCTGCCGAACACCCTAACGTGGGCCGCGATGCGGGTCGCGGGCCCAAAATTACTTCCGTTGCATCCTTTCTTATTTCTTCACTGGGAGGATCAGCTATGCGCCGACCAACCTCCGTGGTCACGAAGTCTCAAATTTCCGTGATCAGTGCCGGGTACATCGTATCCGCGTTCTCCTTGCTCTTTGGTCTTTCCACTTCTCTTCATGTCTTTGCGGCTCAGGCCGATTACGTTCATTTTTCAAAACCTGATCTACTCACTTTTGAAGAATTAGTCGACCTGGAGAAGAACGATCCTCCTTCGCCTGCTCTCGCTGAAAAACTCCAGCAACTTGTCAGTACTCCGTTTATCAGCAATGAAGCTTATTTCAACGGAGAAAAGCCAAAGCGTCCAATTTCGCCGGACCTCGGACCATTCCTTCGCGTAATTTGTTGGAATATTGAACGCGGAATCCACTTCGATCCCATTCGTATCGCGCTCTCCGAACCGGAAAAGTTTGACCAGGTCCTCGCTGAAAGGAAAGATCCCAAGACCAAACCTCTCACCCCCGACCAGCTGAAGATCGTCAAACAACAACTCGGCATCCTTCAACCGGCCGACCTCCTCATTCTCAACGAAGTGGACTATGGAGTTACTCGGACCGACTATCGTGATGTGGCTCGCGATCTAGCCAACGCTCTCAACATGAATTATGCCTACGGCGTCGAGTTCCTTGAGCTTGATCCGCTGAACCTCGGCCTCGAAAAAGTCGAGCTGGAAGACAAGGAGGCCCAAGCCGACATTCAAAAATCTTTTGACGCGGACCCATCCAGGTATCTCGGCATGCATGGCACTGCTGTCTTAAGCCGCTACCCCATCCACAAAGCGACCTTGCGGCCGCTCTCGGTTTGCTATGACTGGTATGCGAGCGAGAAAAAAGCAATTTCCAAGCTGGAATCCGGGCGCCGCGTGGGGGCCAACTTGGCTTTCATGGAGCGAATCTCTCGCGAGATCCGCCGCGGTGGCCGCACAGTTTTGTTCATTGAGCTTGCCGTCCCCGAATCTCCCACAGACTTTGTGACCGTTGTAGCCCCCCACTTGGAGAACAAGTGCAAGCCGGAGTGCCGCGCAAAACAGGCTATTCAGATTCTCGACTGGATCCATGCCGATCACAATCCCGTCATCCTCGGCGGCGATTTGAATACCACGGCCGCTGACAATGCGCCGCTTTCTGTTTCGAAGGTGCTCGCGGATCGTGTCAAGGATTACGATAAATGGGCCGTCCAGGCTGTCAAATGGTCCACCGGGGCACCAACCATCCTGCTGATGCCCGTCAACATGATGCGCAACAAAAACGATCCCACAGGCTTTGATGTCCCTCTGGTCTCTCGCAAGAAAGAGGCGAAACTATTTGATGAGAGCAGCCGGTTTCACTTTGAGGACGGCCATGTTTTCGATTTCCGTGGCGAGACTGAGCGCAGCGCTGAGGGCAGAGGAGGTACCCTCAGCGATTCCAACCAGCGCAGCGGCAAGGGTTTTCGATATACCTTCGCGCTTGCCAAGACATATGGCGGTTTGGTCGGCGAATACAAGCTCGACTGGTTCTTCGTCAAAGGTTTTGCCACCGATTCACGCAAGCCTGGCGGCAAATACCAATTTGCCCCGCACTTCGCATGGACGCTCATGGAGCTCAACAATGCACCCGACGAATCCCTGTCGGATCACGCCCCCATCACCGTCGATCTCCCTCTCACCGAGCCTCCGCCCCGCGATACCAGTCCCTGAGTCTCCCATCCTCTACTGGCACCTAAACTCATCCGCGGAGACGGCTGAAGAGGACGTGGTCGTTTCGGAAAGAACCAGAAAAACCTACTAGCCACGGGTGGTTGGAAGAAAGTCTTGATGATGCATCTTTTCTCGTTCCATCGGTAAGCCGTTATCAAAGGAGAACTTTGCTGTTGGTATTGTCTAAATTTGTGCACGTACCTGCTCCCTAAAATAATACTAACTAACTCAAGATGCAGGGATTGAGGGATGGCCACCTGGGTGCTATCGGTCCTCCGCCCCCGAGGAGGATTGATGCGCAGATTTGCTCTCACGGTAGTTTTAGTTCTACTGGGAACCGCCCTTTGTCGGCCTGTTTCGGCTCAGAGCCTTCCCCGAGTCGAGGTCTTCGGTGGCTATTCCTACCTGAATGTTGACCTGCAGAGCGGAGTTCCTAGCACAGTACAAATTCCACGGCAAAGCGCGAATGGCTGGGAAGCTTCGGTCTCCGGAGATGTACACCGCTGGTTCGGCGTTGAGGCCGACGTCGCCGGGTATTACAAGAATGCTTCCCTTGGCACCGGACTCCCGGACCTGCATGTGCGAAACCACAGCTTCACCGGCGGGCCGAGGCTGAATTACCGACCATTCTTCGTTCACGCCCTGGTCGGCGGCGATCACCTATGCGGAAGCATTTCCGGAGTTTCGCTGTCACTCTGCCAGGACAGCTTCGCGGCTGAGTTTGGCGGTGGAGTGGTATGGCCGGTCCGGCACCGATGGGCAGTTCGCGGTTCTGCCGATTACGTTCTCACCCGTCACGACATCGGGGATGCTCTGGCTGGCTTGCCCAATCAATCGCTGACCCAAAATAATTTTCGCGCCTCTGTCGGCATCGTCTACATTCTCGGCGGCATTGGAGAACGGCCTCTTCGCATCGATCGTGAGAAGCCGGCGGCAGCGCAGTGTGTTGGCAGCGCTGCAGTCGCTTCGCTCGGCCTCATAGGTTGCTCGAGTGCCGATGGATTCCTGGTGACTTCAGTTCGTACTGATAGTCCGGGCGCTGGCTCTGGAATCATGGTTGGCGACGTTGTCACCGAGATTGGTGATCGGCCGGTTCACAGCGCCACGGAAATCGATGCCGCTATCGGCTCGCACTCGGGCATCAAGGTGAGCTACATGATCCAGGGAAAATGGCTCGCAGTGCACGAGGTCAAACTGCGTTGACTCCCGACACTCGCTTTGTTGAACTCGGCGTCGCTCACGAGCTTCCTTCCGCGCAGTTCGGCGTGCGATCTGGTCTGCGAACCGCGCCGCGTTCATCACCTGGTGAGAGCAACCTTCATCGGACACTTCCAATTGGATTTCTCTGTGTATGCGCGAAAGCCGTACGCCTGCGTTAGGGCTGCCTGAATGGCGGTGAATGTTTTCTTTTCAATGGCCGCTTGTAGGTAGCGGACGTACCAGGCACCGCATTTGATCGGATTGTATTGTCCGCGAGCGTCGCGCGGCATGCCCTCTTTTACGAGCTGCTGGACACGACGCGGTGTGACGTTCAGAAATTTGGCGACTTTAGTGACATCGACAGTTGGCATTCCCGCCTCGATGAAGTGCTTCCGCTCGAGCTCTCTGACTGTACATCTGATTTGAGTCGGTCTAAATCAATTTTGGCATTCTCGAGTCCGCTGTCACTCAGGACTCTTTCCTCCCGAATTACGCGTTACCGGACAATGAGGGTGCGTAAATGAAACCGGGCCAGCGCGAACTAATCCAGGCAGTTCACGAAGTTCCAAAAATATTTTTGGTTCATGCGCGACAAGGAAGCGTATTGCCTCCAGATAATTCGTAATATCGCCTTCCGACCTCAAAGGTATAGAATCCCGTCCAAAAGCGGGTCTTCCAGGTCGGAGTCACGACATTATGTGCGTACGCATTCCAGTTTCTGTCGCGCTTACTCAGTTTGTTCTTTGCAGTCTCCTCGTGTGCGGGACCGCCCGTGGGCAGCAAGCGACCTCAAACACCACGCTGTCAGTGCCACCGCTTGAATTTAACGACTCGATAGGTCTCGACATCTATCTCCGTGGCTTGGATGACGCGAGTATAGAAGAAGCGGCCGCGCTTACTTTGCTCACGCCGGTAGGACAACCCTACCGGCAGGGAATCGCCACGAACGGCCACTTGCGATGGAGCGACGTTGCACCGATGCACTACACGATCGAGGTGGTCGTTCCGGGATTTGAGCGCACGGTCCAGGAAGTCGACGTTCCCGAAGCAGGCAAGGTCCGGATAATCATTCAAGTGCCGCCCCAGACAGGCCAAAACAAGGTCTATCCACCCGTTTCTTCTGACGCTGACGTGAATCACATTTTTGGCGCCTATGCTTCTAAGGTGGGCGACTGGAAACAAGCCGAGTCGTACTGGGCAAAAGTCCTCGAGCAAGTTCCAGATAATGTTTCGGCAATGGTCTCCATGGGGGAGGTTCTACTCAACCAGAATAGGACTTCGGAAGCCCTGTTTTATCTCGAACGAGCGGCAAAAACAGACCCTTCGGTCTCCCTGCTTTTGGCACGCACCTATGTGACGGCGGCCACCGAAGTACTTCAGGCCTACCTGAGGAACCACCCGGAAGATGGTACAGCGAAAAAACAATTGGAAAGCCTGGAAGCGCCTGTTGAACTCCGGGCGGGCAAGAATCTCGACGCCGATTCGAGGGAAAAGATCGCGTCGATGCCCCCGGGCAAGACGCCGCCACGCGAATCCGGCTGTTTGCCTCCGAATATAGATGATAATGTGCCACCAATAGAGTCGGGCT
>Ga0157378_10004680_pt1 | contig 12006 bp, 7 predicted proteins | sample M65metaG_FD_115309 | JGI IMG/M metagenome (GOLD analysis project Ga0157378, IMG submission 115309) | Miscanthus rhizosphere microbial communities from Kellogg Biological Station, Michigan, USA - M6-5 metaG | ecosystem: Host-associated > Plants > Roots > Rhizosphere > Soil | place: USA: Michigan...
CGAAGCCCCCTACCAGCAACGTACCCGGCGACTGTGCTGACGCCGATCCGCCGAGGAGTAAGGCCGTCATCGCGCAGACGGTCCAACTTCTTCTCAACATGATTGGTTCCTCTCAAAGGGTGGAGATACTTTGCAGCGGGTACCGCGGTCGCACGTTGCGTCGTGAGGCAGGATGCATGCCCGGTGAGCGTTTTTCGCACTCTCCAGACCTTCCGCCTCACAACTCGTCAAACTAGTCAGTCTTTTCCGAGACGCCAGTGATGCACGCCTACAAAAAACAGCATGACAAACATTCGTCACGCTCACCGATTCCTGCGGCAGCGGTAGCCGTACTCGTCGTGGCCAAAACGGCTTGCAAGTGCCACGCCAGCCAATGCAGAGTACGGGGAAATACGCGACTTTAGATGCAAATGCATGCAAATGCAGGAATTAGCCCGCTATTCCGCGTGCTTACACCGCGAAAATGTCGCCATCACAGCTTCGGAGGGGCTATTGGACTTTGGTAAGGGTTACCTCGTGATTTCTCGTCACGACACCACGCGTCTCCACCACGAACCTCGCTGACGTCCCAACATTCGGTCCGTTGCACCACGCCAGGCTTGGCGCATCGCTGCACCGTCAGCGAATCGATCCTCCGGCTGCGCCGCGAACGCCGTGCGAAACCAGGCGCCGAGGACGCTCGGAAACATTCCCAGATCGACACGTTGACTGAGCTGACGCGCCAGGATCGTTTTGGCGTCGTCTTCGCCGAACGGTGTATCTCCCGTCAACGTGAAATACACAATGGCAGCCAGCGCGAAGTAATCGGCCGCCGGGCCCTGTTGCTCTCCAAGCAGCTGCTCGGGCGCGGCAAACGCCGGAGTCCCGGTCGTTCCGGCAACATCTTCACCGGTAACGTTGGCAATTCCGAAATCGGTGATGCGCCATCGATTGTAGCGATCGATGAGAATGTTCTCGGGCTTGAGATCCCGATGCAGAATTCCATTCGCATGCGCGACGATCAGACCGTCGAGAACCTCGTCGACCTGAGAAGCGATCTCACTCATCTGACGCGGTCCTGAGCGAGCTACCAGACTGGCGACGCTTCCCTCCTCTGCCAGCTCCATCGTGTACCACGACAAGTCGCCGCTCGAATCCCAGTCGTAGATCGGCACGATAGCCGGATGCGCGAGCTGCGCCGCCAGTTTGGCTTCGCGCCAGAATGCACGCACTGCCTTGTCGTCGCGCGCGACGGCAGGGTGCAGCGCCTTGAGCGCGACCTCGCGCTCGAGCGAAAGATCGCGTGCGCGCCAGACGGTCCCGAAGGCGCCGGTGCCGAGCTTCGAAAGAATCTCATAGTCGTCACCAACGGCCCAGCGCATCGTCAGCTCCGCGGAATCACCGGCGCTTTGCTCCGGCTCGCCGCGGACCATCACCATCGGTCGCGACGGATCGCCCCGCTCGATCGATCGCAACAACACCGCTACGGATTCGAACCTGCTCGATGGATCCGGTGACAGCGCGCGATCGAGAGCAGAGGCCAGCGTCTCCGGCGTTTCAGGACGCACGAGCTTGATCGGCGGAACGCCGCGCGCCGGTGGCGGCTCACCAGTCAGCGCGGTGAAGCACATCGCCGCCAGCTGCCATTGATCGCTCGCGGGCGTTGGAACCCAATCTGTCGCCTCCCACTCCGGCGGAGTCGGCAACATCTCGGACCTCAACGCCCGGCTCGCTTCCACGACGTGACCGTCCAGGGGACCACTTCCGGGCCGCACGTTCGGTGGAATCGCTTCGCGAGGCACCGCCCACTGCCACTCCAGCATCCAAAGCCGGCCCGTCGGCGTCGTCCACAATGCGTCGCCGTTCAACCCGCCGTGAGCGATGCCGGTCTCGTGCAAATACGCGAGCGTCGAGCACGCACCGCGCAGCATCTGAAACACGTACGGAATGTCGGCCAGGCCAAGACGCGCGAGCCGCGCGCGGACAGTCTCGCCGGTCACCCACCGGCGCAGATAACCGGGCCCGCGCCGGCCCTCGCGATACGATGTCCAGTAGTGGTACGTCGTCGGAATTGACGGATGGCTGCGGTGGGCAAGCTGTTTGGCTTCCTCAAAAAGCCAGGCGGTGTGCGCGGGGTCGGGCACAGTGACCAGCGACAGCGACCGACCGAGCGAGTCCAGCACTTCCTGATAGTGTCTGTAGTCGCCGAACATCCCGCCCGGTCCCCACGACCAGTCAGGCGGCAGCTGCCACTCGACGATATGCGCCGGCAAGACCTTGGTTGCCCGAGGCGTCACCACACCGCGATTACCCGAGCTCACGCCCGACTCCTTGCCAGCAGAATCAACACTCGCGTGCCCTTCCCCTCCTCGCTGGTGATGGCGATCTCTCCTCCCCAGGCTTCGATCAGTCGCCGGGTGACGGCGAGTCCAAGTCCGCTGCCGGTTGTTCGCGTTGAGAAATGCGGCTCGAAAATACGCGGCATCACGTCCGCCGGAATCCCCGAGCCATCGTCACGCGTCTCGATCAACACTCTTCGATCTTCCTCGCTTACAATGATGTCGACGTGCCGGGCGCCAGCGAGGCGCGCATTCTCGAACACATTGAGAAGCACGTCACGCATCTCGTCTTTTCTCGCCATCCCCCACAGCGGTCTGTCGGCGCCACGAAGCTGCCACTTCACCTTCCCGCCGCCCATTTGCTCCAGACCGACCACGTCCTTTACGACTGACGCGACGTCGACGTCTTCCGCTGGCGCCAGGTCGGCTGGCGCGCTTCCGTAACGGCTGAAGGAGCGCGCGATTTCGTCGAGCCGATCGATCTCCGCCAGGATCCGCTTGACGTTGTCGTTGAGGACCGTGTCGAAATCAACTCGCGAGTCGCTGCGCGCGCGACGGAGATGCTGAACGCCGAGCCTGATCGGAGTGAGCGGATTCTTGATTTCGTGCGCCACCTGCCTGGCCATTTCGCCCCACGCCAGCACGCGCTCCGCTCGAGCGACCTCGATCCTGCTCAATTCCAGGTCTCGCGCCAGCCTTCGCGCCGCTATCCCGCTCAACCAAAGCGCTGCCAGCGCCCCGGCAGCCGTCGCGAACAGGACAAGCATTCCGAGATCGCGCCGGCGGCGATCGAGAACCAGATCATCGCTGCGCGCCGGGGCCGCGAGCACGTAGCGCTGCTGCGCCGGTCCGAGCGCCGCGCTGTACCCGAAAAGCATCTTCGAGTTGCCAAGGGATTCTTCGGCGGCGGCGGACAGCTCGCCGACGGAAGCAAGCCGCACCTGAACCGCCGGCGGTAACGTACGTCCCGTCGGTGCCAACGCATCCAGCACGCTGTCGCTGGTCCGATCGAGAACGCCGCTAGAATAGAGAAAGAACGGCGTGTCGAACCGACGCGATGCGCCCGGCAGCTGTTCGTACTCATTCCCCGCGACGACCGCGCGCAAAGTTTCCTGAATCAAGACCTCGCGCGTCTGCAGGTCGTCACCACGCAGTCGCTGGTACGACCAGACCGCGAACGCGATCGCCGGGATCACGAAAAAGGCAAAGAGCGCGAGTGTAAGACGGGCATGGTACGTATAGATCCACTTCGTCGCCCGCACTCGCAGCCATCTGATGAACCCTTTTTCCGCCAGCGCACCGGCCAGCCAGAACAAGCCAGCCAGCAGGAGGTCGAGAAGAAGGACGAGCACTCCGCGCTCTCCGCGCGCCCACAGAGATCGCAGATCGATCTCGACATGCGCGCGCATCGTCCCCGAGCTGGTGGAGATGAGCCGGTCCCCGTGCAGCTCGTTACCGCTCCGATGCCATTTGACCCGGCTGGTGTCGGCGGACACGTCCTGCGAGTCAGGTGAGCTGGGCACGGCGAGATCGGTCAGCGCCACACCGTATGGAGCGTCACCAGCGTATGGTGGCGCCATTCCGAGTAAAGCTGCGTAAGGATTTGCGGATAGCAGTCGCGTGCGCGGCAGAACAAGCACCGACGTCGCTCCACCATTGGGGTGGGCGACAGCGGCCAGGATCTGCACCCCCGTGGGTCCGAGTACGCTCCTTGTCACCGGCTCCCTGGTCGAGATCGCCTCCAGTACGGCGTTGACAACCGCTGCGGTGTCGGACTCGGTTGGAGCTACCTCGAATTCAGCAATCGGTTTCGCGCTCTGGTCCCACGAGCCGAGGGTAGCTGGGTACTCTGCCGCCGCCAGATCGGATCCGGCATACGCCTTCAGCAGCTCGGCTCGACTACGCGGTTGTGGCGTCGCAACGAGATCGGTAACAAGGCGCCGCGTCAGCTGCAGCGCGTAGTCGTCGACGTGACCGAGAGCGGCGACGTCCTGCTCGGCGAGCTGCATGCGTTGGCGAGACGTCGTCATCCAGAGACCGCCGAGGGCAACGATTCCGGACAGTGAGCCGATGATCAGTCCTGCCTTGAACGTGACGTTTCCCGCACGGCCGGCAGCCATCCGCAACATCCAGTACGCAGCCAACAAAACCGCGAACAGAAACAGAAAGAGCGGAATCTCCCACGACAGCCACAATCCGGGTGTCGTACCCCACGGTGGTTGCCCGATCCCGCGGACGATATTCGACGCGAAGGGGATGCCGATCCCCAGCGTCACTATCCCGCCGACGAGCGCCGCCGCGCGCGGCCACCTCGCCTCAGGCTGAGCGCGTATCAGGGCATATACAGCCATCAGAATCAGCGTCGAGCTGATAAAGAGAGCGCCTGCGTTCGCGGTCAGCGGCCCGGCGAGGCGAGAGAAGTAATACGCCGGATCGAATACCCGCGACGCGTTGGAGAAAGAGCTCCACGGCACCAGCGCCGTAATGACAAGCGCGAACAGAATCGCCAGCAGCCTTTGCGTGAGCGAGTGCCGCACGCGCCAGGCGTACGCCAGAAAAGCCAGCACCAAAATCACCAACGCGATCGTCCCTCGCGCGCGGAGCATGGAGGCGCGACGAAACCTGACTTCCTCGGGAGTCGCGAGATGCGGCAGCGCCCGCAACAGCGGGGTACCCTTCGAGCTGAGCACGATCTGACCGGCGCCCGAATTCTCCGGCCCGGCAAAGTCGTAGGACTCTACTCCCTGCACGGGCGCCAACTGCGCTTCGATCGAGCCGGTAAGCCGGTCGGCAGGTGGCGCGGCCTGCACCACGGCTGACGCCACCGCGCGCTTCGTACCCTGCGCCCTGACGACATTCACCGTGAGGTAGAACGGGCTGAATGTCACGCTCATTGGCGCGGTGACGGAATCGAGGTCGTTGCGGATCTCACCCGACCATGCCACGGGTCGATCGCGGTCGAACAGGATCACCGACTCGCCTTCGCGTTGGGGCGAGCGGCGGGACAGGAATTCGAATGCCCCGGCTGGATCCGGCGGGGCCGCGAGGGCGTTGTCCGCCCGTTCCTCGAGGCGGTGGCGGGATTCGTCGAGGGCCCGAGCCAGCGCTCGGACCGCGCCGTCAATAGCGCTCACTCGTTCACGACCGTCAGCGGCGGGAGTTCCGGCCGTGCGCGGGAGCGCCGGGGTCCTTACCCACATCGCAATCAGGAAGAGCGGAACCGCGGCGACGGCGAGGATTGCGCCCCGACGCATGCGCCCGCTTCTTACATTAGAGGTACCTGCTGACGCGATGACGCTTCCCTCCCCAATTCCAGTTTCGGGACCGCTCCGGGTCAAGGAGCTCAACCCCGCCCAAATCACTGCCATCCTCGGCAATGATCCGCGCCTCATCATACCGGTCGGCACCTGCGAGCAGCACGGGCCTCACCTTCCGCTTGGCTGCGACACAATCATAGTCGAGCGAATGGCGGACGAGCTGTCTGCTGAATATGGCGTGTTGCGGGCCCCGACGGTGGAATACGGTGTCAACGTCGATACCGAGCGGGGATTCACCGGTAATGCGTCGCTGCGCAAGAAGACGTTGCACCGTATGCTCAACGATCTGATTGACTCGTGGGAGGCGACGGGCGTCAGGGAATTCATTCTGCTCACGGCCCACGGCCACGATCCGCATCAGGAGGCCCTGGCGACGGTCACAACCACCGCCGCGCGTGTCCGGGTCGTCGACATCTTCGGAGTCAATCTGTCCGATCTCCTCGAAGGGCAGCGTGAAGCCATGCACGGCGACGAGGTGGACACCTCGATCATGCTGTTCATCGCTCCAAAGATGGTGAGCCTCGACCAGGCGCAGGATTACATGATGTCCCGGGAACAGCTGAGGCGGTACAGGCGGGGGTGGCTGAAAGTCCCCAGCGGCAGCGCGGGCTCGATCGGCCGGCCATCACTCGCCTCCGCCGAGAAAGGGAAACTCCTTTGGGAGCGGATCTACTCCAAGATCAGCGACCGGATCTTTCTGGCGCCGGCACCGACCGAATAACTGTCCCGATTTCGCCTCGTTTGAGGCCTCGTTGGAAGGCTGGCGCCCCCCTCTGCCAGCAGCAGAAACCCTTAATTCAATCTTAAGAAAAACTCTGTTGGGTTCACACCTGAAACTCTGTTATATAGTTGGCCGTACTGCTCCAAAAGTCCACCATCCCCTTACAAATGATGCGAACACTGCTTTTCATCGGCCTGGCCGCATATGCTGCACAGGCATCCGCCCAGATTCCGGCCCGCGATTCGACCGTTTCCGCGACTCTGACCATCGAGCAGGCGATTGAGGTTGCCCGCCGGAATAACCCCGAGCTTCAACAAATCAGCAACAACCGAGTCGGCGCCCAGGCCGCGGTCCGCAGCGCTTACGGAGCTCTGCTGCCGAGCGCTGACGCGTCGCTCAACGTCCAGCAGCAGCAGGGCGGCCAGCAGATTCTCGGTGGCTCCGCCCTCGGCGCGAACGCCGATATCCGGCAGTCGAATTACAATATCGGCCTCACCTATCGGTTGAATAGCGCGACGCTGATCACGCCGAGTCTGCAGCGCGCCAATCGCGACGCTGTCGAGGCAGACATCAACGGTGCCTCGGAGAATCTGCGGAGCAACGTCACGCAGCAATACCTGAACGCGCTTCGCGCCGAAGCAACCGCCGACCTGCAGGACTCACTGGTCGTTGCCGCGCAGCAGCAGCTGGTGCTGGCGCAGGCAAGAGAGATCGTCGGATCGGGAACTCAGCTCGATATAAACCGCGCCGAAGTCGCTCTTGGCCTTCAGCAGGTTCAGGCGCTGCAGGCGAGAAACCAGATCGAGATCGAGAAGCTGAGGCTCTTCCAGCTGATGGGAGTTCAGCAGCCCCTGAATGTGAAATTGATCAGCGAGCTGACCGTCAAGCCGATCACGCTCAACCTTCAGGAGCTGCTTGCCTCGGCGCACAATCAGAACCCGAGCGTCCTTGCGCTGCGGTCCAGAGAGCACGTGGCAGACCTCAACGTCAAGCGTGAGAAAGGCGAGTACTCGCCGACCCTCTCGCTCGCGACGGGAATCGGTGGCTACACCTACGGCTACACCAACTCGAATTTCCCGGTCCAGCAGGCATTGGCGCAGATCACCGATGCGCGGAACTCCTGCGTTCGCACCGAGGAAGTACGTGCCGCGCTCAACCTTTCCAATACACTGGCCGAGTGCAACACGATGGCCCTCACCGATGCGCAGGCAGCGGCGATTCGTTCCGGCAACGCAAAGTTCCCATTCAACTTCACGTCATCCCCCAAGGCCATTTCCGCGACGCTTTCGCTGCCGCTATTCGACGGCTTCGCGCGCGAGCAGCGGGTGCAGGAAGCGATGGCCAATCGGTCGGACGCGCGCTACAGCGTGAAAGCGAAGGAGCTCGCTTTGACGGCCGATGTCACCGGCGCCTATCTGACTCTGGTGACCGCCGAGAAGACGGTCACTCTTCAGGAGTCGAATGCCACCAAGGCCAAGCAGGAGCTCAAGCTGGTTCAGGATCGTTACAGAATCGGAGCGACCACCTTCGTCGACCTGACGGAGGCGCGCGCAACTTACGAGCGCGCGGAGAGTGACCGCATCACCGCGAATTACGACTACCACAAGGCCTTCGCCGCTCTCGAGAGCGCCGTTGGTCATCCCCTTCGCTAATCGGATCGAGACATGAAGAAACGCACCAAGTGGACAGTTGTCGGCGCAATCACACTGGCGATCGTGATCATCGGCGTCACCAGCGCGATGAAAGGCCGCAACAAGGCGACTGAAGTTCGCATCGAAAAAGTCCAGAAGCGCGATCTCGTTGCCTCTGTAACAGCGAGCGGGCAAGTCCAGCCGCACACCAAGGTCGACATCAGCGCCGACATCAGCGGCCGCATCGTCAGGCTCGCGGTGAAGGAAGGCCAGATGGTCACCGCCGGCCAGTTCCTGCTGGAGATCGATCCGTCGCAATACAGAGCGAGCGTCGAAAGAGCGACGGCCGCCGTTGCGTCGGCGAGATCGCAGGCAGCGCAAGCCAAACCTGCGCTGACACAGGCGCAGCGCAACTACGATCGCCTGGTCGCTCTCAAGAAGGCCAATCCGACCCTCGTTTCAGACGAGCAGCTGGAGCAGCTGAGAACACAGGTCGAAGTGAACCAGGCGTCTCTCGAGGCGGCAAACCACGCGATCGACCAGGCGACCGCATCGTATCGTGATGCGGCGTCGCTCCTCGGCAAGACCACGATTGTCGCACCGATGAGCGGACGCGTCACACGGCTCAGTGTCGAGCAGGGTGAGACGGCGATTCAGGGCACCTTCAACAAGGACGCCGCCACAATGCTCACCATCAGCGATATGAGCGTCCTGGAGACCAAAGTGAAAGTCGATGAGACCGACGTCTCACGCATCAAGATCGGCGATTCCACGGTGGTCCAGCTCGACGCGTTCCCCGACACCACGTTCGTTGGACGCGTCTCGGAAATCTCCAACAGCTCGGTCAAAGGCGCGGGAACAGGCGGCACCGGCGGCGCCACCGACCAGGCCATCGACTATGAAGTGACGATCCAGTTGTTGAACGCGCCGGCGGAGACGCGCCCCGATTTCTCATCGACGGCGAAGATCATCACGTCGACAAGGAACGGGGTGCTGTCGATTCCGATCATCGCACTGACGGTCCGCGAGGACAGCGTCAAGCCGGATACGGCACTGACGCTCGCCAGAAAGGCGCCGACGAAGCAGGTCGGGAAGCGCGACGTCGAGGGTGTGTTCGTGGTCGGAGCGAACAACAAAGTCACGTTCCGTCCCGTAAAGGTTGGTATCGCGGGTGAGAAATATTTCGAGGTTCTGACCGGTCTCAAGGAAAACGAGAACATCGTCGGTGGAACCTATCAGGCCATTCGCGAGCTCAAGGACGGCGCAACCGTGCGCGCTCAGAAGGAACAACCGAAGAAAGCCGGCGAGCCGGCGAAATCATAATGGTCACTGACGAAATTCCGCTCAGCACGACTGCTGAGCGGCAGGCGGTCGCGTCGGAAGTCGGGGCTGCTCCAGAAAAGGAGTGGGTGATCGTTACCCGCGGCCTGAAGCGCGACTACGACATGGGCGGCGAGGTAGTGCACGCCCTGCGCGGAGTCGACATCGCGATCCGCCGCAACGAGTACGTCGCGATCATGGGGCCGTCGGGCTCGGGTAAGTCGACGCTGATGAATCTGATCGGCTGCCTCGATACTCCGAATGCAGGCGAATACTGGCTCGCCGGCGAGCTCGTTTCGGACAAGGACGAGGACGAGCTCGCCCGTGTGCGAAATCGCGAGATCGGCTTCGTCTTCCAGACGTTCAACCTGCTCCCCCGCGCCACGGCTCTCCACAACGTCGAGCTCCCGCTCGTCTACGCCGGCGTAAATGCCGACGAGAGAAGGAAGCGCGCGACCGAGGCGCTCGAGCGCGTCCAGCTCGGAGATCGCATCCACCACCGGCCAAACGAGCTCTCCGGCGGACAGCGCCAGCGTGTCGCTATCGCTCGCGCGCTCGTCAACCAGCCGGCGATTCTGCTGGCCGACGAGCCGACGGGTAACCTAGACTCGACGACATCGGAAGAAATCATGCGCGTGTTCGAGGGACTCGCCGAGCAGGGTCAGACCGTGATCATGGTCACCCACGAGCCGGATATCGCGGCTCACGCGAGGCGCGTCATCGTCCTTCGCGACGGACTGGTGTCCAGCGACGACAAGCGCGCGACGTTCATCAAGTCAGCAGGCATCGCCCCGCCCGATCTCTCCGCCTCGCGTAAGGCGTAACGATGCCGTTCGCCGAAGCCATCTGGCTCGCTCTGGCGCAGATCCGCGTGCAGAAGCTGAAAAGCTTCTTCACGCTGCTCGGTGTTTGCATCGGCGTCATGTTCCTGATCGCGGTCATCTCGATTGTGCAAGGCATGTCGAGCTACATGGAGAACGAGTTCGCTGCCAAGCTGCTCGGCGTCAACACGTTCACGCTGCGCAGGTTTCCGTGGTTCGGCGACGGTGCAGGATCGGAGGAGGAGTGGCGCGCGTGGCTGCGGCGGCCGCGAGTCTACCACACCGATCTCGCGCTGGTCCAGAGCGTCCTGCCGCCGGGCTCCCGCAGCGCCGTTGAGAGCCAGGATTTCCTCCAGGCACAGACGCAGTACGCTCGACCGAAGCAGGTCGAGGGGCATGCAGTCGATGGCGATTATTTCACTATCAAGAAATACGACATCAAAACCGGCCGTGCATTTACATCGCAGGAGTCTACGCTCGGCGTTCCGGTCGTCGTTATCGGTGACGAGGTCGCGAAGTATTTCTTCCCGGATCTGGACCCCATTGGCCGCCCCCTGAGGATCAAGGGAACGCCGTATACGGTCATCGGGGTTCTCGAGAAGCAGGGCTCGGTGTTCGGACTCTCGCTCGACCGCGTTGCGATCGCGCCGTACAACTCACCGATGCATCACTTCACCAACCCGCGCGGTGACGTCGACGGAATCATGGTTCAGACGCCGACAGCGCTGTTGCTGACGGACGCAATGGAATCCACTCGCGAGGTGTTGCGGGGCCGCCGGCACCTGCGGCCCGGGCAGCCGGACAACTTCTTCATGGAGACGTCCGAGAGCGCGCTCGCTTTCATGGACAAGCTGAAGAAAGTGATGACGATGGCCGGGACGGCGTTCCCGGCGATCGGTCTAATCGTCGGCGGACTGGTGATCATGAACATCATGCTGGTTGCAGTTGCCGAACGCACGCGCGAGATCGGGATCAGGAAGTCCCTCGGCGCCCGCCGTCGGGACATCATGCGTCAGTTCCTGGTTGAGGCAGCAACTCTCAGCACACTGGGCGCAGTGATCGGAATCATCCTTGGCATTCTGCTGGCAAAGGTGGTGGAGTGGAAGACGCCGCTGCCGGCGGCCGTCGCACCCTGGTCGATCGTGATGGCAACTCTGCTCGGTATGGTCGTTGGAATCATCTCTGGAGTGTATCCGGCGAAGCGCGCCGCGGCACTCGACCCAATCGAAGCCCTGAGAAAGGAGTAGCGATGCGGATCGCACAACGGATCTTCAACGCGTTCGAAGGGGTCGGCATGGCACTGGACTCCATCAAATCGAACCGCGTGAGGGCGGCTCTTACAATCATGGGCGTCGCCATCGGCGTATTCGTCGTCGTCGCGATGTCGTCCGTGGTGCGCGGAATCAACGAGAGCTTTGCGCGCGATCTTGAAGCGGCCGGACCAACCTCGTTCTACATGTATCGGCGCCCGATCAGCGGAGTCCAGGCGTGCGACGGATCGGACGAGACCTGCCCCGAGCGCCGCAATCCTGCTCTGACCACTGATGACGCCACGGCAATCGAGCGGCTTCCCACCATCAAGGCCGTCACGGCGCATCTCGGCAGCGGCGCCAAGTTCACCTACAAGGACAAGCAGGTGAGCACGGGCATGGAGATCTACACGCCGAACTGGGTGGACGTGGACGGGGGAGACATCTATCCGGGCCGCAGCTTCACTTACGCCGAGAACACTACGGCGGCGCGAGTGATCATCGTGAATCAGAAGCTGGCGGAGCGGCTTTTCGGAACATCGGATCCCATAGACAAGATGATCAACGTCGACGGAGTCGGATTTCAGGTGATCGGCGTCTATCACTACACGGCGAGCCCGATGGGCAC
>Ga0157378_10004682_pt1 | contig 12003 bp, 9 predicted proteins | sample M65metaG_FD_115309 | JGI IMG/M metagenome (GOLD analysis project Ga0157378, IMG submission 115309) | Miscanthus rhizosphere microbial communities from Kellogg Biological Station, Michigan, USA - M6-5 metaG | ecosystem: Host-associated > Plants > Roots > Rhizosphere > Soil | place: USA: Michigan...
CAAAGACTGACCCAGGAAGGTCTGACTTTCGGAATCCACAACCATTATTTCCCGCATGAAAAATTCGCTTACGAAACTCCCGAAGAGGTCATGAATGCTTTGGTCCCGCTTTCGCAAACCATGGGTGCAACCGGCGATGTCGGACATTTCGCGTCATGCGGGCACGATCCAGTCGATGCCCTCCGGCGCCGCGATTGAAACTGGTGCACCTAAAAGATATCCAGGCGGTCGATGGAGAAATCAACGTTCTGCTGGGCAAAGGGATTTCCAAGATTCCGCAAGTCATGCAGGAACTTCACCGCCAGCGGTTTGCTGGGCTCGTGGCTGTAGAGTACGAAAAAGAAGGCGACGTTAACCACGATATGCGACAAGAAATTGAGTACGCGCGAAAGTTAGCGTAACGATCAACATTCCTTACCATGACAATGCAATATCTTACGAAAGCGCTCTGCTGGGCAATGCTTCTCTCCCTGGTCCTTCCGTGCCGCGCTGCAGAAGTTAATCTGATGCCGTGGCCATCAAAACTGGAACAGCGGCCAGGCTTTTTGAGCCTCGATAGCCCCCTTCGGTACAAAGTCATCGGTAAGGACAAACGCCTGCCCAACGCAGTCTCTCATTTCAAAGAACAATTGAGCTTGCGTACTGGAATCGCCTCCCGCGCCGCCGAAGTGACCAGTAGTCCAGTTCTTGAGATTCGTTGCCAGTCGATTGGGCCAAGCATCCAGAAGCTTGGCGAGGATGAGAGCTATCAGCTGTCCGTGGTGCCCGAAAAGGTCGAACTCACCGCCGCTAACCCTCTCGGGATTCTGCGTGGAGTGGAAACGCTCCTGCAGCTCGTTCAGAGCGGGGCATCTGGATGGATCATCCCTGCACTAGAGATCGACGACCATCCACGCTTCCTTTGGCGAGGGTTGATGATTGACGTGTCGCGCCACTTCATCCCGCTCGAAATCCTCAAGCGCAATATCGACGGCATGGCCGCGGTCAAACTGAACGTCCTGCACCTTCACCTTTCCGACGATGAGGGATTCCGCGTCGAAAGCCGCCGCGCTCCAAGGCTGCAGAAGCTGGCATCCGACGGGCAGTTCTATACCCAGCAGCAGATTCGCGAGCTTGTTGCCTACGCACACCAGCGCGGCATCCGCATCGTTCCCGAATTCGACGTCCCCGCACATGCGGTCAGCTGGCTGGTCGCTTTCCCAAAACTTTCCTCTGCTGTGCCCCCGCCTCATGTCGTTCGTGGCATGGCAGATGGCGAGCGTCCCACTCTCGATCCGACGCTCCCCGCCACCTATGCAACTCTCGACACCGTTTTCGGCGAGATGGCCGCGCTCTTTCCTGATCAGTATTTTCACATCGGCGGCGACGAAGTGGACGGCAAGTATTGGGACCGGAATGAACGCATTCAGCTCTGGATGCATAAACAAGAGATCAAAGACAATCACGCTCTGCAAGCTTATTTCAATCGCCGCGTGCAGGCGATTCTGGCCAAGCACGGCAAGCGCATGGAAGGCTGGGACGAGATTCTGGCTCCCGAATTGCCCAAGAATAGTCTGGTGCAATCGTGGCGCGGCCCCGAAACATTGGCCAATGCCGCGCGCATGGGATACCAGACGCTACTCTCCGCCGGGTGGTATCTCGACTTGATGTTCCCAGCCTCGTTGCACTACGCGGTTGAACCGCTGAGCGGTCAGAGCGCGAATCTTTCCGCCGATGAGCAAACCCGGATTATCGGTGGCGAAGCCGCGCAGTGGACCGAGTACGTGACTCCCGAGGTCCTCGACAACCGCCTGTGGCCGCGTTTGGGAGCGATCGCCGAACGTCTGTGGTCTCCGAAATCGATTACCGACGTTGATTCCATGTACCGTCGACTGGAAGTCTTAAACCGCAATCTGGAATGGCTCGGCCTCCGCCAGCGTTCCAACAGCCGCCGGATGTTGTATCGCATAGCCGGGAATGTCCCACTAGATTTGGTGGAGACCCTGGCTTCGCAAGTCGAACCAGTAAAAGACTATGACCGCGGCAATACGCAATCCTATGATGTTCTAAAGCCGTTGAACCGCCTGGTGGATGCGGTTCCTCCCGAGAGCGATGCCGCCAGAGAAATGACTGCCCTGATTCGCCACTCGATCCAAGATCGTTCGCAGCGGTCCGAACTGCGAAAAATTCTCATCCGCTGGCGAGACAACGACGCACAGCTGGCGCCTCTCCTGCCGGGATCGTCTTTGCTCGCCGATCTGGCGCCGCTATCCCATGGTTTGTCTGTATTAGGAACGGTTGGCTTACAGGTACTTAACGAGCTCGACGCGGGAACATTGGTGACAAAGGAATCAAGAAACCAACAACTGGCGGCTGTAAACGAGAGTGCTGCGCCCCATGCTGAGTTGATGATTGTGGCGGCAGCCGCCATTCGCCAGCTGGTCGAGTCCCAGCCCCTGCTTCCATAACTCAGGAACCTCGCGCTCCCACCGCCCAAGGCTTCCCATCAAAATAGGAAGGCAGTGCCAGTCCGAATAATTTCATAATTGTCGGCGCTACATCGACAATCGCCGGCTTCTCTACGGTGATCTTGCGATTGCTGAACAGCACTCCCGGCACCAGCCTGGGATCGACACAGTGATCTCCACTCCATGCTTTCAGGTTATCTTCAAAAATTGTTCCGGTGACCTTGCCCATCACCGAATCCCATGACGCGCGAAAGCCCGCGCCATATCCCACGATCAAGTCAGGGGCATTGTCCACATAAGGCCCGGCGTATACTCCGTCGCAGTCAAACATTCCGGTGATGGCAACCGTGCCCAACTCCGGATCCGCTAACCCATTCAGCTTCTCGCGTAACTCCTCTTTCAAGGCGTCACTTTCCGGGCCCGCCGCCACAATTCCCTCGCGCTCGCGCCCCTTCAAATTCAGATACAACCCGTTCAGCCCCATGGTGTAAGCACGCGTGCGACACCAATCGACATCCTCAAACCAGTCACCGCTCTCAGTTTTATCGCCCTTCAACACCAGATAGCCGTTCTGATGGAGCCACGCGTTGAGGTTCACGCAGCGCGCGAACGACTTGAACCCGTGGTCGGAAATCACCAGCAGCATGGCATCGTCATCCAGCTTGCTCATCACTCTGCCGATCAACTCATCCATACGCATGTAGAGGTTTTGAATCACCTCAGGACGCCGATCTTGCGGCACATCCTTGGCCGCCGGATGGTCAGCCTGCAAATACCGCCAGAACATATGCTGTACCCGGTCGGTGGTATCGAACACACAGGCGCACAGTCCTTGCGGAGTTTTCTCCAGCGCGTCGAAAAACATTCGTTCGCGATCTTCGTGATTGCCGTAGCACTGCGCCAAAAACGCATCGTCGTCGAGCACCTCTTCATTTAACGCCCAGGTGTCTTCGGCGAGACCGAGTGTGGCGTAAGGCCCAAACAACTTCGCCAGGTAAATCGAGTAAGTCACGGGATGCGAAATAGGCAGGTCAGGACGTCCGGGGTCGATATTCACCGGAGTCACGTAGACTTCCACCTCTGGTGAAATCTCTTTCAGGTAAAACCGGCAAATGCCGTGCGCGGTGAATCCCATGCCTGCTTTGAATTTCACCGGCAGCCAGGGAGAATATTCCCCGACATTAAGAGTGAACCTCTCGGAGTCAATTTCTAACCGCGCTCTTTGCTTCCCGACATCAGGACGAATCTTAAAAGCCGCTCGCAACTCGTCCCCCGTACCCAGGGGGTTATCGGGCCCCGGAATGTATGAATGGAATTCCGAGCCGTTGCGCTCTACCGGAATGCGTATCCCGCCTTCGCGAAACTTTCCTCCGCCAGTTCGAGTAGTGCAGAAGCAAAACGTTCCCTGGCTGCCTTTGAGATCAGGCACGCACATCCCTGAGAGCAGCACACCGGGAAACTTCTCCGGAGGAAAAGTCACAGGAACACGAATCACGGAACAAAAGATTCCCGCTCTGCCCAGCCAATGCCAGAAGGGCGTTCCCTTGCGCAAGCCTTTGATCTCGGGCTTGCCCAACGGCAGGGAATACCTGCCGATCTTCAAATGGCGTTTGGGTTCGCTGATCTGAGCGGAGGAAAGATACGGAAGATAGTTGGCTAAGTCTCGCCCGAGGAAGTCATAAATATTGTGTTTGCCGGGATTGACTCCTGTCTGAAATGTTGACCAAGCCACCGGTGAGATCGCAGGAAAGGTAGTGCGCAGCGGGCGAAATGTACCTTGGTCACGCAGTTTCTTAAGATTCGGCAACCGGCCTTCGTTGATGAACCGCTCGGCAAGTTCCGGATCCATCCCGTCAAAGCCGACAATCACCACCCGTTTCACCGACGCTTTGCCGTAAGCTTTACGGCGGCGCACCGACCGCATCAGATGCCGGAACGGCCAGGTCACCAGCGCATACAACGAATATAGGAAGGCGACGAAGATCGTCCAGAACGATGACAATACCGCAAATCCCGCACCTGGCCCAGCATAAGCGTGCGCGAAAGCCGGGAATAGCAAAATCATCAGCAAGAGAATCTGGTTGCGCCGCAGCTTCATACCTGAATCCCAAGAACAGTTTTGAAAACGAAACCAGCGATCAGCGATACCACGAAAAATAGAGCGATCCAGTTCCACTCCCAGCCTGCGACATCAATATTGCGTGCCGGATAATTCACCGCAATCGATCGAACCACAGTTCCGTCCGGCAAGGCCGGCTCGGCAGAACTCAGCCAACGCTCCCAAAAATTTCCGCGCAACCGAACCGGCGACAGGCGAACCAGCCGCTTTGAAACCACCACTCCCTTCGAAACTGTCTGCCCGCTCGATCCGACTCCGATGTCGTAGCTTCCCTCACGCTGTGCTACGAGCCGCCACACCACGGCATGGTCTTTCAGAATGTGCACCGCAGGCGCGGATTTCTCCAACCCCGGCGGCAATTGCAACTGAAGAGTGTTGGCCGCATCAGCATTATCGGCGCGCACTTCCACCAGGAACGGTTGCGACGTATTGAGGCCGGTCGATCCCAGATAGCGGTCAAGCTGAATGATCAAGAACGTGATGGGCAGAAGGGAAATCAGAAACGGCATGAATGCCAGCCGCAGGTAACGTCCAGTGCCGCGAAAAATTCGACCGTAAGCCCGTATTACCACCGGCAGCTGGTCCTGAAACAACCGCACCGCCAAAAGATGAGCTTTCAACTGATCTTTAGCTTGGCCGATCGCTTTCTGGTCCGACGTGTAGCGAAATACCACCACCATCACCAAACCAATCACCACCGAGATCGCCAGCACCAGAAGCAACGGGCTCATCGTTACTCGATGTATCCCAGCCCCTGCAAGCGCTTGGTCACCTTCTCGCGCGATTCCGCGTTACCTGCATCATCCGGTGCAGCTAGCCGCTTCACTTCTTTCTCAATCGTGTGCAGCACGAATTCATCGAGCGACGCGTATCCCGAAGCCTCGGCACACTGTTTGGCCTTCTCCAGCAAATCGCCCTCAATCTTCACTTTTTGTGACGACATCGCTACCTCCAGAATCAATGTTTTGCGGATAAAACCGACTGTCCCATCATACCGTCCGGCTTGGGGATTCCAAACTCCGCGAAGATCGTCGGCGCAATGTCAGTCAGCGCCGGAGACATGGCGCCAATCGGGCGGTTGCTGAGCAATACGCCCGGCACCAGCGTGTAATCCATGCAGTGGTCACCGCTCCATGGGTTGGTATTGTTCTCAAATTCATCCGCCGGAAAGTTGCCCAGAATAGTCTGCCACCCTGCCCGATAGCCGCGGTTGTAGCCAACCAGCAGATCGGGGCCGCGATCCTTATATGGACCCTGGTAAACCTCGCTTGCCCGGTCCACCCGTGTGATCGCCGTCAAGCCGCCTTCGGGGTCGCGGACTTCGAGCAGCATGTGTTTTATCTCTTTCAACAACGCATCCGCCTGCGCGCCCGGCTCGACAATGCCGTGCTGCTCGCGGCCCTTCAAGTTCAGGTAAAGCCCGTTCAGTCCCAGTCCATAAGCCCGCGTGTGACTCCAGTCCACGTTGCCCAACGGCTCATCAGGATCTCCATCCGGCCGCAACGTTGCGTAGCCATGGTTCGCCAGCCAGGTGTTCAAATTGAACGAGCGATTGTAAGGGGCGAAGCCGTGGTCAGAGAGGACCAGCAGGGTGGTGTGGTCGTCCAACCGCTGCATAACTTCGCCGAGCACTTGGTCGATCTGCTGGTAGAACTCGGGCAGGGCCGATCCATACTGGGCCGCCAGCGCGGCATCATATTCTGGATGATGGGAATCGATGAGCCGCCAGAACATGTGCGAATTCAGATCCAGGCTGGAAAAGTAAAAGAAGAACATTCCCGAATGAAACTTAGGAAACTCACGGTCGAAAATCCTGCGATGCTCTGCCAGCACCGTCTTCGACTGTTCCAGGAATTCCTTGTCGTCAAGAACTCCCGCAGAGAGCGCCTTCGTATCTTCTGAAATTCCTTGCGTATAGAACTCGCCGACATCGTCTGCCAGATCCCGCGAGTAGCTTTTCGGGGTTGAAATCGGTAGTGCCGGTTCCTTCGGGTCAATGTTGATCGGGGAAACGTAGAGCTGAAATCGCGGGTGCGCCTGTTTCAAATAGAAGCGGCAGATTCCTTTGACGTTTCCGATGAATGGAATCAGTTGGAATTCGATGGGGATCCAGTCGCTCCACTCCCCCTCCCGCAATACAAATTTCTGATTTTGCACTTCCACTCGTGCGACCGATTCCAGGGGATCGATCGAAACCGTAAACGCTTCGGTTGCGGACGGTGAACCCTTGCGGAAGGTATTGTCTGGCCCAATCAGGTTGGCCTTGACCTGTGACTCTTCGACTTGCACTGGAATAATCTGTCCACCTTCCACGATTCCTGCGGCCATCATCGGGTCGTCGGTGTAGAACGAAAACGTCCCGTAGCTTCCACGCAGGTCGGGAGTCCCCATGCCGGAAAGCGTGTAGCCTCTGGATTTGATTGGCGGAAAATTTGCTGGAATGCGAAGCACGCTGTTAGGCACGCCGTAGTTGTCGAGCACCTCCCAGAACGCCGTACCGTGGCGCAACTGCTCCGCCGTCCCACCGCCCAGAGGAATTATCCAATTGCCGATATGGATTCCGTGCTTCGGCGCCTCCACCCTCGAGGTCGAAAACTCGGGTTGCATTGTCTTGGGATCGCGATGGATGAAATCAAAAATCCCATGACCGCCGGCATTCATTCCAGTAATCAGATTCGACCAGGCCACCGGACTCTGCGGCGGAATACTGGTAATCAGCTCGCGAAACGATCCCTTTGCCGCCAGCGCCGAAAAGTTAGGCATCTTGCCTTCCGCCATGAACTTGCGAAGCAGTTGCGGGTCCATTCCATCAATGCCTAACACGATCACCTTTTGATCGCCTTGCCACTTTCTCTGTTGGCACGAGAGCAAGGAAATGAAAGCCAGGCAAAGCACGGCCCCGACCATAACCCGCAGCCATAAAGCCGCGTAGTTAAACAAACTGGAGTGAGGTTCTGGAGAATACAATGTAGAGGCTGATTCTCGCCGTCCACATTCCTCGTGTCAAGCGAGCCACATTCGCGGATTTTGAATGATGGTCTTGCAGCCGACTCTTTTGTTGCCTATTTCCGCGAACCCATGGCGACGCCCTTATCCAGAAGTTTCAGTGCCGCTACTCGGAGAGTCTTGGTTTTTGTATTAAGACTGCCCGCGATCTCCACTTGGTCGGCCACGAATTTACGCGTCGCCTGGTTGGTGATCAACAAAATCCGTTTCTGCTTGGGATCGACCAGGGTAATTTTCTTCCCGGCCGCCACGCATTCCTTCGCACACCGTGGCCCGGTTGCGGTGTACAGTCCCGAAGAAGCCCGGCCCCGTGCGCATGTTTCGTCGGCAAGCCAGCCGTGTAGAACAGTTGTGTCCGGCCGTTCCGCCATCGCGAACAGCGCCACCATTCCAAGAAAGACGACCAGGCAAAAGGATCTGCTCATTGGTAACTCCAAAGTTCCAACAAACCTATGCCCGTTCCCCGCGCGATCAAGTGCAAAGTGGCCATGGGTAATCATCACGTCCAGACATAGCTCCGTTATCTCTCGCCGACTACCAAAGTTGCACCCACCCGCTACCCTATTTATCCTCGTCCCATGCCCACAACGCTTGTAGAATGCGTCCCCAACTTCTCTGAAGGACGCGACAAAGCCAAAGTCGACGCCATCGTCGATGCCATGAAAATCGATGGTGTCTACCTGCTGGATCGCGAAATGGATGCCGACCACAACCGCTGCGTCATCACTATCGTTGGCGACCGCGACGCCATCCAGGAAGCTGCCATCCGCGGGGTGGGCAAAGCCTCCGAGCTGATCGATCTTTGCCAGCACCAGGGAGCCCATCCCCGCATGGGCGCCGCGGATGTCGTCCCCTTCATTCCGATCGAGGGAGTCACCATCGAAGATTGCGTCACGATCGCGAAGAATGTGGCGGCAGAAATCTGGAAGCGCTACGAGGTTCCGGTCTACCTCTACGAAGCCGCCGCGGCGACGCCGGAGCGTCAGAATCTTGAAAACATCCGCCGCGGTCAGTTCGAAGGCATCCGCGCAGAAATTGCCACCAACCCCGCGCGCCGCCCCGACATCGGCGACCCTCGTGTTCATCCCACTGCAGGTTGCACGGTCGTCGGAGCCCGCAAGCCGCTTATCGCCTACAACGTCTTTCTCAACACGCCCGACGTCGACATCGCCAAGAAAATTGCAAAGGTCATCCGTGCCTCGAACGGAGGCTTCCGCTTTGTGAAAGGAGCCGGATTTCTGGTTCGCGGGCAAGCCCAGGTTTCCATGAACCTCACCGACTTCGAGCAGACGCCGATTCATCGTGTCTTCGAGGCCGTGAAGCGCGAGGCGGCCCGCTATGGTGTCGTTCCGGTCAGCAGTGAGATCGTTGGCCTCATCCCCAAGAATGCTTTGGAGCAGGCCGCAGAGTGGTTCCTGCAAGTTGAAAACTTCGATTCGTCGTTGATCCTTGAAAATAGACTCGCTTCGGTGATGGGTGGCAAGACCGCTGTGGGCGGCCTTCGTGCCGGAGTCGAACCCTTCATCGAGCAACTCGCTGCCCCCACCGCGACTCCCGGAGGAGGTAGCGCTGCCGCCGCCGGCGCCGCCATGGCCGCCGGACTCGCCAACATGGTTGCTTCTATGTCGCGCGGAAAGAAAGCCTACGCGCAATACGAGCCCCAGTTGAGCGAAGCCATCAGCCGTCTCTCCTATCTGCGGGAAGAATTGAAAGCTGCAATCGACGCTGACGCCGAGTCCTACAACCTGGTGATGAAGGCGTATAAAAACTCCAAAGCCGCTGCCCAACCCGACTCACTGATAGAGCCAGCCCTCAAGCAAGCCACGAGCGTTCCTCTTGGAGTTGCGGAGCGGGCCAGGGAAGTGGCCCGCATTGCAGAGAAGCTTAAACCGATCACTAATCCCAACATGAAGTCGGACCTGACCACGGCACTCGCGCTGGCTCACGCCGCCGTGGAAGGGGCGCTGGCCAACGTCGACATCAATCTGGAATCGATCAAAGATGCGGACTTCGTGTCGCGTGTCCGCAAGAATGCCGCATCGCTTCGGGGTTAGACGACTGCGAACTCACTTGGTTTTAACGTCGTAGACGCTTGCGACCACACCCTTGCCTTCTTCCACGGTGAAGAAGCGATCGACAGAAGGTAACGCGATCTTCTCCACTGCCCCACTGGGCCAATGAATCTCGACCGTCTCGATGCTGGTTGCAGATCCAAGTCCAAAATGCACGCGTGGATCATTTGACGACGAGTAGCTACCTCCGCTGAGCACGTCGCCGCGCTGCCGCATGCCGCCCGCAGTCAGATAAACGGTGGCCCCCACCGCATCGCGTGGACCCTTTGCGCCGCCAACCAACTTCAGTCCCATCCAGTGGTTCTTGTCGTCGCTAACATCGCGCATTAACGCCGGCGGCCCCTCGAGTTGGTTTACCACGACATCAATCTTGCCGTCATTGAAAAGGTCGCCAAAGGCCGCGCCGCGTCCGATTAGTAACCGGGCCAGCCCAGTGCCTTTCACCGGGGGGACCACCTCGAACTTTTGTCCCTTGAGATTGTGAAAGAGTAACGGCCGCTGCGCGAAGGTCGTGCCCCATCCGCTGTTGTCGACTTCGGGATAGACGTGCCCGTTCGACACGTATAAGTCCTTCCACCCATCGTTGTCGTAGTCAAGGAAGCCCGTGCCCCAAGCGAGAAAGGGAATCGTCACTTCGGCAATGCCCGCCTGGTAGCTGATTTCGCTGAAGTTAGCATCGCCCTCATTGCGGTAGAGCGGGTTGTAGTCGTCGGAGAAGACCGTGTTGTAAAGGTCAAGCAGCCCGTTGTTACGATAGTCGCCGACTGCAATCCCCATCGAGGCAGTCTCGCGGCCATTCTCATTCAGCGCGTAGCCGGAGGCGTAACTGTCGTCTTCAAAGGTTCCATCGCCCTTATTGATGTAGAGATAGTTTGGACAGGAATCGTTGGCCACCATCAGATCGGGTTTTCCGTCGTTATTAACGTCTGCGAATACTGCGGCTAGCCCGTAATAATTATTCGGATCGCTGACGCCCGCGCTCTTGCTTACCTCGGTGAAGGTGCCGTCGCCATTGTTGTGAAAGAGATGATCGGGCTCGCCTTTCAAGCCGCGCGGGCCGCACATTACATTGACACCACGAAACTGGCAGGTAGAAAAGGCTACGGCCGCAGTGCCAGGAATCGGCGGCTTGTCCAAGTCGTAATGGACATAGCCGGCAACAAACAAGTCAAGCTTGCCGTCGCCATCGTAGTCGCCAAACGTCGCCGCGGTCGACCAGTTGCCAAGTGTGACTCCGGCCTTGGTTGCCACGTCGGTGAAGCTTCCGTCGTGGTTGTTATGGTAGAGACGATTCTCTCCGAAGTTGCTGACGAAGAGGTCGGGCCAGCCATCGTTGTCGTAGTCGCCAACCACCGCGCCGAAGCCCCAGCGATCATTGGTGACTCCGGCCTTGGCGGCCACGTCGGTGAAGGTTCCATCGTGGTTGTTGTGAAACAGTGCAGCGTGAGGCGGCGGTTGCTTGCCCACGATGGCATCGTAGGTTGATCCGTTCACAAGGTAGAGGTCGAGCCATCCGTCATTGTCGTAGTCGAGCAGGGCAACACCCGAGCCAACGGTTTCCAGAATAAATTTCTTGCTGGGGGTGCCCATGACGTGATGCCATCCGGCGAGGCCAGCCTTCTCGGCGACGTCTTGAAAGACGATGGGGCCGCTGTCGACGAAGCCACCCGCAGTGATGGGACGCTTGTCGGCATCGAGCACCGGAGCGTAGGCGGCACCGCTGGAGACACTACCCTGGGATTGCGGCGGTGCTGCCGGCTTGGCTCCCTGAGCCACCGTCAGGGTCGCCATTGCTAGGCATAGCCATACCTGTGTGAAGAATGAAAACAGACTGCGATGAGTCATGCCGTCAGTAGTGTAAACGGTTCGAGGTTGTCTGTACGGCTTGGTTGCTTTTACAAAACGTTCCGCGCGGAACATGGTGTGATGACAGATAAGGCGGGCGCTTGAGCGTGGCGGATTTTCATGGCTTCTCCGCAACGGTCTTCTCCTGCGTGGCTGCGCCGTTCTTTGCCCCGCAACTGGGGCCGGAGCCTCGCCGTCCGCAGCCGGCGGCGTGTTCCCATCTCTTTGACCTGGCGGTTGGCGACGACAATCTTTTTCGCGGAGAGAAATATAAATGGAGCCTTCGATTATCCGCTATCAACGTCACCAATCGCGAGGCTCTATCAAACTTTCTTTCTACTTTCAGTGGAACGCACTACGTCACCTCCCGGAGTTACACGGCGGAGGTGGGGTTTCATTTTTAGAATCGTTGGTTCGAAACTTAGACATACGCCTTCAGCATCCCAGCGAAGGGCTGAGACTTCCCAGGCTCCGTGCTCCTATTGGCGGAGCGTCAGCTTGCTTAAAATGATGC
>Ga0157378_10004683_pt1 | contig 12003 bp, 11 predicted proteins | sample M65metaG_FD_115309 | JGI IMG/M metagenome (GOLD analysis project Ga0157378, IMG submission 115309) | Miscanthus rhizosphere microbial communities from Kellogg Biological Station, Michigan, USA - M6-5 metaG | ecosystem: Host-associated > Plants > Roots > Rhizosphere > Soil | place: USA: Michigan...
AGCATCCGATCCGACGGGCACAGGCGCGCCGCGTCGTGCAGTTCGACGGCCGTCTTGAACGAGACGATCCCGCTGAACGACAGGTACGCGCCGAGCTCGAGGCACGAACGCGCCTCGTCGGGCCCGCCGGTGAAGCAGTGGAAGATGGTGTGGGGCGGAGCCCCTTCGGCCGCGAGGATGTCGAACGTGTCGCTCCACGCGTCGCGGGTGTGGATCACCAACGGCAACGCCCGGTCATGGGCGAGTTGGATCTGCGCGGCGAACGCCTCGCGCTGCTGGTCGCGTGGCGAGTGATCGTAGAAGTAGTCCAGGCCGCACTCGCCGACCGCGATCACGTTGTCGTCGTCGAGAAACGGAACGATGGTGTCGACACCGTTCTTGGCTTCGTGTGGGTGAAGGCCCGCGGTGGCGAAGATGCCGTCGTTCGCGGCGGCGACGGCGATGGCCTCTGCAGTCGTTGCCGCGTCGCAACCGACGTTGATCATCGTCGTGACGCCGGCGGCACGCGCGGCGTCGATGACGTCGTGGACGGCGACGCCGCGCGTGTCGTACAGATGACAGTGGCTGTCGGTGTAGCCCGGCACGGTCACACAGTCTTGCGTGGGAACAGCGCTTCACCCTTGGTGACGGTGAGGCCGCCGGGGTAGCCGCCCCACGTCGCCGCCGCCGGCACGCGCTGATCCTCCACACGACCAGGCAGACCGAGCCGTTCCCAGACCGTCTGGCACGTGTCGGGAATGGCCGGCGATGCGAGCACGGTGACGATGCGCAGCGCCTCGAGGGCATCGCCCATCACGGCGTCGACCTCCGGGCCGGGCTCGGCCTTCCACGGCTCGTTGGCCTCGAGGAAGGCGTTGGTGGCCCGAATGAGGCTCCACGTCGCGTCGAGGGCGCGCGAGGGTGCGGAGTCACCCCATGCAGCCGCGGTCGTGGCGTAGGACGACTCCGCCGCGGTTGCCAGCGGCGAATCCGGACGCGGCGTGGGACCGATGCCGTCGCACTTCTTGCCGACGACCGTGGCCACGCGCGCCAACAGGTTGCCCAGGTTGTTGGCCAGATCGGAGTTGTACCGTCCGATCAGACCCTCGTACGTGAAGTCGCCGTCGTTGCCGTACTGAGTGTCGGCGAGCACGTAGTAACGGAAACCGTCGACGCCCACATCGGCGACGAGATCGAGCGGGTTGACGACGTTGCCGGTGGTCTTGCTCATCTTCTCGCCGCCCGACAGCAACCAGCCGCCGACGGCCCACCCGGCGGGTGGTTCGATTCCGGCGCTCAACAGCATCGCCGGCCAGTAGACGCAGTGGTGGCGGATGATGTCCTTGCCGATCAGATGATGGGCCGGCCACCACTCGTTGAACCGCTCGTCGTCGCTTCCGTATCCGACCGCGGTGAGGTAGTTGGCGAGGGCGTCGAACCACACGTAGGCCACGTGCTTGTCGTCCCACGGCAGCGGGATGCCCCACGTGATGCTGGTGCGACTGACCGAGAAGTCGCGCAGACCGCCACGGATCAGACCGAGCGCCTCGTTGCCGCGGAACTCGGGCACGATCGAGCCCGGATGCGCGGCGTACCAGTCGAGCAGACGATCCTGGAATCGGCTGAGTCGGAAGAAGTAGTTCTCCTCCTCGACGTGTTCGACGGGCAGCTTGTGGATCCTGCAGAGGTCACCGGGATCGAGCTCGTCGTCGGTGTAGTACTCCTCGCAATGGATGCAGTACTTGCCCTTGTAGAGGTCGAGCTCGATGTCGCCGGCGTCATAGCAACGTTGCAGCAAGTCCGCGACGCCGACCTTGTGACGCTGCTCCGTGGTGCGGATGAAGTCGTCGTTGGAGATGTTCAGCTGATGCCACGCCTGTTGGTACAGCGGGGCGATGGAGTCGGTGAACGCCTGCGGTGACAGGCCTGCGGTCTCGGCGGCTTGGGCAACCTTCTGGCCGTGCTCGTCGGTGCCCGTCAGGAAGTGGACGTTCTCGCCCAGCAGCCTGTGCCATCGGGCGATGGCATCACCGATGATGGTGGTGTACGCGTGGCCGAGATGCGGCTTGGCGGTGACGTAATAGATGGGTGTGGTGAGGAAGTAGTTGCTCACGACGGAATCCTTTCGAAGAATGGCGAACGAACGGCTGATCAGAAGCCGGTGCGCATTCGACGGATTCGAGTCGGTGTTGTCACGCTGCCAAGGATACGTCGGGTGGCGGCGGTCGCGGCAACCGAGTTACCGACGCCGGCGCGCAGTCCGAGCAGCCGCCGCCGGGTGTAGCGCACGCCCGCGGCGAACCCCGCCGCGGCGACTCCCGCGGTGCCGACGGCTTGCGTCGTGCGGCGAACGACGGCCTTGGTGCGCTTGCTGAACACCACGATCGGCCAGCCGTTGTTGTTGGCGATTCGTTCGAGCTTGGCGTCGGGATTCACAGCGACCGGATGGCCGACCGCCTCGAGCATCGGCAGATCGCTGGCCGAGTCGCTGTAGGCGTAGCACTGGGCGAGGTCGAGGTTCTCCCACCGCGCCAGGTCGCTGATGGCCTCGACCTTGCCGGGCCCGTAGCAGAACGGACCGGCCAGCTCGCCGGTGTACACACCGTCGGCGATCTCACTGATGGTGCCGATCCCCGCGGTCATGCCGAGGGCCTTCGCCAACGGTTCGACCAGCTCGACCGGTGATGCCGAGACGATGTACGTCGCCCTACCGGCATGCCGATGGCGGTCGACCAGGGCTTGCGCCTCCGGCCGTACCTTGGCGATCAACTTCGGCACGATCTCGACGTTGAGCGCGACGAGGTCCTCGACCCGTACGCCCTTCACCGCACCGAGGATCCTGTCGCGGACGCCCGTGGAGGTGCCGTCGCTGGCCCCGCTGTACCGGAACGCCACCGCGCCGACGGCGTCCTTGCCGAACTGCCGCGGCGGCACCAGCCCGGCACGCCACGCGGCAACGCCGAGCACGAACGCGCTGGAGCCGCTGATGAGCGTGCGGTCGAGGTCGAAGAACGCCGCGCTCGGTCCACTCGACAGATACTGGCTGACTTCGGAGAGCAGTGCTTCAGACATCTCGGCTCACCGCCAGTGCCAAGTCGTAGACGCGGCGCTTGGGAACCTCGAGTTGACCCACGACGACCTCGATTGCATCCTTGCGAGTATGCCCGACAAGTGCCTTGTGGAGGGCGTTGCGGATCTCCTCGTCGCTGATCTCCGCTCTCGGGGGCGCTCCCTGCAGCACGATCGCGTACTCGCCGCGCGGTGCCGTCGAACGAAGGTGAGCAACCGCTTCGTCGAGCGGACCGCGCCACACCGACTCGTACATCTTGGTCAACTCGCGGGCGAGTGCGACAGGCCGTTCGCCGCCGCACGCTGCGGCCAGATCATCGATCGTTCGCTCGACGCGATGCGGCGCCTCGTACATCACGGTCGTGCGCGACTCTGCAGCGATCGCGGCGAGGCGCGTGGCGCGCTCGCGACCCGAACGCGGTAGAAAGCCTTCGAAGACGAACCGTGTCGTGTCGAACCCGCTGACAACGAGCGCCATCACGAACGCCGCCGGCCCCGGCACCGCGGAGACCTCGTAACCGGCATCCAGCACGACGCGAACCAGACGCGAGCCGGGATCGGAGATCCCCGGAGTACCGGCGTCGGTGACCAGCGTGACGGTCTCACCGCGGGCCAGCAGGGCGAGCACCTCGGTGGCGCGCTCGATCTCGGTGTGTTCGTTGCACACCGCGAGTCGTACGCCGCTGACGCCGGCGTGCGACAGCAGCTTGCCGGAGTGGCGTGTGTCCTCGCACAGGATCAACGACGACTCCGCGAGTGTCGTGACAGCGCGCGGCGAGAGGTCGCCGAGGTTGCCGATCGGTGTGGCAACGAGCACGAGCGCGCCGGTCATTCGGCGGCCTCGCGCACTTCGACCACGTCGCCGACGCGCAGGCCCCACCGTCCGAACGCGCCCTCCTGGGCCTCGACCACCGTTCGGGCCCGCCACACCGGCGCACCCACGCGGTGTCGCCGCATGTGCACCGTCTTCACGACGATGCCGGCCTCGTCGAGATAGGCGACGTCGAGCGCGAAGCGCATGCCGAGCGTGTGCACCCATCGGCAGTTCCGCAACACGAGCGCGCCTTCGATCCCGTCACGGCCGAGCAGCCCGCGGCCCTTGTCGCGTCGGTGGGTGACGGTCTCACAGGAGGCCAAGACCCGACCCTCGGTGACCAACCACGCCATCGCCTCAGCCTTGCACGTTTGCCGCCATTACGATGTTCGTCCCGTGCCAGTCCCCGCAGGCTTCACAGCACCTCCGCAACGATCGTTCAAGCCACGCCGACGCGGGCTGTCGCCGGCGCGTTCCGTTGCCTACGAACGAGCGATGTCTCGTTGGGGGATCGCCGTCTCGGGCCCGGCCTTGTCGTGGTCCGAGGTCTTCGACGGTGTGCCCGCCGGCGATCTGGAAGTAGTGCTCGACATCGGGTTCGGAGGTGGCGAGGCGCTGGTCGAACTGGCCGAGACGCGACTGTCGGAACACGTCGTCGGCATCGATGTCCACACGCCCGGCATCGCCGCCGTGCTCGAAGCCGTCGAGTCCCGCGGTCTGCGCAACGTTCGTGTCGTCGAGGGCGACGTGCTCGATTTCGTCGCTCGAGTTCCGCGTGCGTCGCTGTCGGCCATCCGCGTGTTCTTCCCGGATCCGTGGCCGAAACGCCGCCAACGTGGCCGCCGGCTCATCCGGCCCGACGTCATCGCCCGACTCGTCCCGCTGCTGCGTCCCGGTGGTGTCTTGCAGTTGGCGACGGATGCCGCCGATTACGCGACACAGATGCAGACGATATGCGGTGCGGATCCTGCCCTGCACGGCGGCGTCATCGAGCGCCCGTCGTGGCGTCCGGCCACCCGGTTCGAACAGCGCGGTATCGACGAGGGCAGATCACCCGTCGATTTGCTCTACATCGCCTCGGACAACTCCCCGAGCGATTCGTCGAGCGCAATGAGGTAGTGATCGAGATCCCACTCGGTCACTGCCAAGCCGAGGTTGAGGGTGCCACGCGGTGCCGTGTACACGCCGCGGCTCAGCAGCGCGAGGAACAACGCTTCCTGCAACGCCGGATCGCGGTCGAGTAGATCCTTGCCGTTGGTCGGTCGGCGGGCGAGTGCATGCACTGCGTTCATCGAACCGAACCCGGTTATCGACAACGGCAGCTTGTGCTGATGCAGCACGTCGTCGATGCGCGCCCGGAGTTCTTCGCCTCGGGCCGTCAACGTGATCGCTGCGTCGGACGTGAAGATCTCGGACAACACCACACACCCCGCCGACATCGTCGCCACGTTGTTGTTGAACGTGCCGGCATGAGGGATGGCGTCGGGGTTTGTGGCGTCGAAGCGGTCGAGCAACTCGGCTCGCCCGGCGAACGCCCCGATGGAGAAACCACCGGCGAAGTACTTGCCGAACGTGGCGATGTCGGGGCGAACCCCGAGCAGATCGGCGAGCCCGCGAGCACCGTGCCGCGACGTCATCACCTCGTCGGTGATGAAGATCGCGCCGGCCCGTTGCGCGGCGTTGGCGAGACCGCTGAGGAATCGTGCGTCGGCCGGTACGCAGCCCGACCCGAGCATCGGCTCGACGATCACGGCGGCGAGATCAGGCCCGTATTCGTTGATCAGTTCCTCGCAGGCGTCGAGGTCGTTGTAGGGAGCGACGATCGTCGGGAACGGCGCGTTCCACGGTGCGTTGCCGTGCGAGTAGTAGAAGACGCCGCCGTGGTAGCCGCCGTACATCACCATGATCATCGAACGGCCGGTGACGATGCGCGACAGGGTGATCGCCATGAGGTTGGCCTCGGTGCCCGAGTTCGTGAAGCGCACGCGTTGGTGGCCGAACCGGCTGCAGACGAGTTCGGCGAAGCGGATCTCGTTGGGATGGACGCCGCCGACACTGGTGTTGTTGGACAACGCCTCGGCGACGGCAGCGTGCACTCGCTTGTCGCTGTGGCCCAAAAGGCCGGCGGTGTAGTCGCCGACCAGGTCGACGTAGGTGTGACCGTCGGCATCGGTCAGCGTGCCGGCATCGCCGCTGACGAAGGTCAACGGGAACGGCTCGTGGTGCAGGATGGTGCGCGTTGTGCCCCCGGGGAGCACGGCGCGAGCGCGTTGGTGCTCGGCGCGAGACGCGGGGTTTCGGTCGGCAGTGTCACGTCGCATCCGCTCCACTACTGCCACAAAAGCACTCTCTGTGGGCATCGACCACAGTATTGCCGCAACATTCGGCCGCCGTGAAGGCGGTCGGCGACGTTTGGTTCACGGCACTCTCGCGGATCGGTTAGATTGGTCAGTCAGTATCACTGACTCATCAGTCAGTGACCGACAAAGGAGAGGCCGAAGTGGCCGTCATCGAGAGCAAGCCCGTCACCGTCGATTCGTTGATCGACGACGAGGAGCGGCAGTTCGTCGCGAGGATGCCGAAGTCGATCGCCCGCGCCGAAGAGGCCTGCCAGGTGCTCGCCGGCGGGGTGACGTCGAGTTGGATGCTCGCCCGCCCGGCGGCGGTGTGGATCAGCCACGGGCAGGGATCACGGATGTGGGACGTCGACGGCACCGAGTACGTCGACCTGCACGGCGGCTACGGCGTGATGGTGGCCGGCCACGGCAACCCGTCGATCGTCGCGGCGGTGCAACGCCGTGTCACGCTCGGCACCCACTTCGCCCAACCGACCGACGATTCCGTCGTCGTGGCCTCCGAGTTGGCCCGCCGATTCCGGCTGCCGCTGTGGAGGTTCAACAACTCGGGGACGGAAGCGACCATGGACGCCGTGCACCTGATGCGTGCCGTGACCGGTCGCGACGAGATCATCAAGATCGAGGGCTCGTACCACGGTCACCATGACTCGACGATGGTTGCCCAGTGGCGCAGCCTCGACATGCTCGGGCCGGCAGACGCACCGCATCGCATCCCTTCGAGCGGCATCCCCCAGGCGATGGCGGACCTCGTTCACCTGGTGCCGTTCAACGATCTCGTCGCCCTGGAGCGCGTCCTGCGAACCCACCAGAACACGATCGCCGGGATGATCATGGAGCCGATGATGATGAACGCCGGCATCATCCCTCCCGACCCCGGCTACCTCGCCGGGGTCCGCGAGTTGACTCGTCGCTACGGTGTGCTGCTGGCCTTCGACGAAGTGAAGACCGGCTTGGCCGTCCACCCTGGTGGCGTGACCGGTCTGTTCGGAGTCACACCCGACATCGTGTGTCTCGCCAAGGCCCTCGGTGGAGGTCTGCCGTGTGGTGCGGTCGGTGGCACCGAAGCGGTGATGTCGGCCATCGCCGACGGTCGCTACGACCAGGTCGGCACGTTCAACGGCAATCCGCTGACCATGGCAGCTGCACGGGCGATGCTGACCGAGGTGCTCACCGACGACGCCTATCGCCAGGCGGGTGAACGATCGCAGGCGATGTTCGACCGGGCCATGAAGACCCTGCAGGGCCACGGCGTACCGGCGTACGGCTACGCGTTCGGGTTCAAGGGTTCGTTGGTGTTCAACGAGACTCCGGCGCGCAACTGCCGCGAGTTCCTGGCGATGGACACCGGTCTCAGCCATCTGCACTTCCTCGTGCAACACAACGGCGGTGTCTTCATGGCGCCGTGGGGCAAGAGCGAGCAGTGGACGATCTCACCGATGCACGGTGACGACGATGTCGATCGCTTCTGCGCCAACGTCGATCGGTTCGGCGCTCTGGTCAGCTCGACGGGCGACGGCCACTCCCACGAGTACGCGGCCGGCGGATACTGCTGAGCCCGACGTCATGTCACCGAGCCGACTGATCCCCACCCTCACGGGCCTCGAGTACACGTCGGACGCCGTGTTCGATCGCGAACGCGAACGGATCTTCCACAGGTCGTGGTTCTACGTCTGCCGCGACGACCGCCTCGCTCCGGGCGATCGATTCGTTGCCGACGTCGCCGGTGAGAGCGTCTTGGTGGTCAAGGACCGCGACGGACATGTCCATGCGCATGCCAACGTCTGTCGGCATCGCGGTGCGCGGTTGTGCGAGGAGAGCGGGCCCGGCTCGAAGGCTGGGATCACCTGCCCGTACCACGCGTGGACGTACGCACTCGACGGCAGGCTCATCGGCACGCCACATCTGGCGCCCGACGATGTCGACCGCGATTCGCTGTCGCTGTGGACCGTTGCATGTGAGGTGTGGCACGGCTTCGTGTTCGTCAACCTCTCCGCCGAGCCCTTGCCGCTCGTCGATTCGTTCAAGCTCGGGATGGACTCCGTCGAGGTGTTCGAGCATCTCCATCTCGGCGATCTCCGCACGGCCGTGACCACCTCCACGAGGGTCTCGGCCAACTGGAAGATCCTCGTCGAGAACTACCAGGAGTGCCTGCACTGTTCGTGGGTGCACCCCGAGTTGGTCGACATCGTCCCCACGTACAAGACGGGATCCGTCGTCGACCCCGATCGTGCCGACGGTGGGGTCACCGTTCGCGGGAACAGCTTCAGCCTGACGGGTCGATCGAGCCTTCCGGTGCTGCCGCACATGGGCGAGGCCGAGGCCGAGTCGTACTACGGAGCGACCGTGTTCCCCAACATGTTCATCGACGTCACCGGCACGAGCGTGATCGTCTCGTCGATGTGGCCGCACGCAGCCGACGAGACGACGGTACTGATGGAGTACCTGTTCGCGCCCGACACGATCGAGAGCGCGGATTTCGATCCGAACGAGATCGTGGAATTCAGCGAACTCGTCGGAAAGCAGGACTACGACGTGTGCGAGCGGGTCCAGCGCGGCGTCGCTTCACGCTTCTTCGCGCACGGAGTTCTGGCGCCGCAGGACCACCTGATCGTCGAGTTCCTCACCGCCTACAGATCGCAGATGGCCGACTAGTTTCAACAGCGCGCTACCCGGGGGAGGCCCAATGGACACAGGATTCACTCGTCGACAGATCATCGGAGGCTCGGCCCGTCTCGGGTTGGCGCTCGCTGTCGGTGTGCCGCTGCTGCAGGCCTGCGGCGACGACAGCAAGAGTTCTTCGGGCAAGGTGACCGAATCGATCAAGGACGGCCTGAAGCCAGAGGCCGGCCCGCTGCGCGTGTTCGACTACGACTCGTACATCAACCCCGACGTCATCTCGTCGTTCGAGGACAAGTACGGCGTGAAGGTCGAGGTCACCACGTTCACGTCGGACGATGAAGCGATCAGCAAACTGGCCTCGGGAGCAGTCGACGTCGATCTCCATCACAGCGCCGCGACCAACAGTCTGTTCAAGCTCGTCGATTCGGGCCTGATCATGCCGCTCAACAAGACGTACCTCACCAACATCGGCAACGTCGCGGCTCCACTACGCGATCCCTACTACGACAAGGGCGGCACCTACACGGTGCCGTACACCATCTTCGGTACGGGCATCGGCTTCCGCGCCGACCGCGTCGACCCGGCCGGCGTCAACTGGGAGACGTTGTGGAACCCGGCGTACAAGGGCAGCGCGTCGGTGCTCGACGACTATCGCGAAGGCTTGTCGATGGCGATGTTGCGCAAGGGTTTGACCGACGTCAACACCACCGACCCCGCCGTCATCAAGAAGGCCGGCGAAGACCTCAGCGAGCTCACGAACCTGATGAACATCAAGGTGGAAATCGAGGGTTACCACACGATTCCCGAAGGTGCCACGACCGTCGCTCACACATGGAGCGGCGACATGCTCACCGCCTTGCAGTACCTCCCCGAGGGCACGACGTCGGATGTCCTCGGCTACTGGCAGCCAGAACCAGCCGTGATCAACAACGACTGCATGTGCGTGATGACCAAGGCCAAGAACCCCGTGCTGGCTCACCTGTTCATCGACCATCTCATCGACAAGGACAACGCCCTCACCAACTTCACCTTCGTCGGTTACCAGCCGGCCATCGAGGGCATCGACAGCCAGTACCTCATCGATCAGAACTTGGTTCCCGAGAACCTGCGCACGTCCGTGATGACGAACGACCAGATCGCCAAGGGTTACCGATTCCTGCAGCTGTCGACCGATGTCGAGGCGCTGTGGCAGGACGCCTGGTCGAAGTTCACCGCGGGCGGCTGACGTATGGCCAACGCTGCGGGCGCCGCTCCCGGCGGCCATCGCAACGCATTCTGGGGATTTCTGAGCTTGCCAGGCGTCGCCTGGCTGGCTGCCCTGTTCGTCGTGCCGTTCTACGCGGTCGCGGCGGTCGCCTTCGGCAAGATCGATCCGATCCTGCGGACCGCCGACCCGGTGTGGAATCCGGCGCAGTGGGATTTCTCGGCGATGAACCGGGTGATCGACCGGGTGCTCGATCCCAACGATCTCGGCAAGACCTTCCTGCGCACCTTTGCCTACGTGGGTGGCGCGCTGGCCCTGTGTTGCCTGATCGGGTATCCGGTGGCGTACTACGTCGCTCGCCACGCCGGCCCGAAGCGCGGTCTGTTCCTGGCGCTGCTCGTGCTGCCGTTCTGGATCAGTTACTTGATGAGGATGCTGGCCTGGGTCAACCTGCTGCAGCCGGACGGTTATGTGAACCGCATCATCGGCTGGTTGCACCTGCCGGGTGAGCACAACTGGCTCAACGGTGACTGGCCGGCGGTGGTCCTCGGTCTCACGTATGGCTACATCCCGTTCTTCATCCTGCCGCTCTACGCCGCGCTCGAACGTCTCGACAAGCGGCTCATCGAGGCGGGTCGCGATCTCGGCGCCTCGCCGTCGCGCGTGTTCCGCCACGTCACGCTTCCGCTCTCGGTGCCGGGCCTCCTTGCCGCGTCGGTCATCACCGTGTTGCCGATGTTCGGCGATTACTACACCAACGGCTTTCTCACTAGCGGCTCGCCACGAACCGAGATGATCGGCAACCAGATCGAGTTCTACCTGCGCGGCACCAGCCAGCCGCAGACGGGCGCTTCGTTGGTGCTGATCCTGTCGGCGATGTTGTTGGTGTTGATGGCCTACTACCTGGTTGTCACGGTGCGGGCGCAACGGGCGGTGGCGACATGAGCCGGAACCGTCCCGGTCAGCCGGCACGCGGCCTGGCGCTTGTCACGTGGCTGTATGTGTTGTGGTCGTTGCTGCCGGTGCTCATCGCGATCCGGATCTCGTTCAACTCCGGCAAGAGCCGGTCGACGTTCCAGTCACCGTCGTGGCGTTGGTACTTCACCGATCCGCTGCAATCGGTGTGGCACGACGATTCGCTGCGTCAGCCACTGCGCAACTCGTTGAAGCTCGCCGCGCTCACCATGTTGATCACGGTGCCGATCGGGGTGGCGATGGCGATCGGGTTGCAGCGTTGGCGCGGCAAGCTGTCGAAGGCGTCGAACGGGCTGATGCTGTTCCCGTTGGTGACACCTGAGATCGTGATGGGTGTCGCCCTCTTCCTCGTCTTCACCCAGGTCTACACGAGTGTTCCTCGCGGCTTCACGACCCAGTTGCTCGGACACATCACGTTCAGCATCTCGTACGTCGTGGTGATCGTGCGCGGCCGGCTCGCGGCGATCGGCCCGCAATACGAAGAGGCAGCACGAGATCTCGGAGCGAACCGGATGCAGGCGATGCGCCTGGTGTTGCTGCCGTTGTTGGGTCCGGCGATCTTCGCCAGCCTGATGGTGGTGTTCGCCGGCTCGATCGACGACTTCGTGATCTCCTCGTTCCTGTCGACGGGGGCATCGAGCGAAACCGTGCCCATGAAGATCTACTCGAGTGGGCGTGCCACGGCGACGCCGGCGCTCAACGCGCTGGCGACCATCATGCTCGTGTTCACCCTCGCCGCGGTCGGGCTCGCCGCCCTCGTGATGCGTCGCATGCGCATGCGCCAAGGCGGTGGCGACGACGTCCAGCTCGGAAACATGGCTGCCGTCGGCTAGCGGGCCGAGTGCTCACGCCGGCTCTGCGGCACCGGGACTTCAGTCCCGATAGAGATCTGATGGGAACAAAATAACTCTTGTATAGCGTTCGAATGAGTATCGGAAGCCACTCGGCTCAACTCGAACCAAACGAAAGAAACGAAAGCATCATGC
>Ga0157378_10004684_pt1 | contig 12001 bp, 12 predicted proteins | sample M65metaG_FD_115309 | JGI IMG/M metagenome (GOLD analysis project Ga0157378, IMG submission 115309) | Miscanthus rhizosphere microbial communities from Kellogg Biological Station, Michigan, USA - M6-5 metaG | ecosystem: Host-associated > Plants > Roots > Rhizosphere > Soil | place: USA: Michigan...
ATCTGCAATGCCAGTTTGCTATGCTCTCTCAGAGGGTCATGAGAATGAAAAGACAGTTCGCCATTGCCGCCGTGGTTTGTCTGGGCGCCGCACTTCATCTATTCGCGCAAGATTTAGTGATCACCAACGCCCGCATCATCGTCGGCAGCGGAGCCGTGATCAATTCCGGTTCCATCGTGGTGCGCAGCGGAAAGATTGTTTCCGCGTCCGCCGGAGCTGCCAACGCCGCGGGCGTGAAGACCATCGATGCCAAAGGTATGAGCGTGATGCCCGGCTTCATCGACGCCCATCGCCACATCAATACCGGACCGAACGAGAAGGTCCAGATGCAGCAGCTCCTAGAAGCCGGCTACACCACCATCCTCTCCGGTGGCGGCCCGGCTGAAGGCAACATCACCCTCCGTGACCATATCGAAAAAGGCGTCATCAACGGACCCCGCATCATCCCCACCGGTTCCGTGCGCCTGAACAACAACACTCCCGAAAAAGCCCGCGAGGAAATTCGCAAGATGGCCGCGCTGGGAATCAAGTTCACCGGCGAGATCGCGCTCACCCCCAAGCCCGGGCCCTCGGCTCAGGAAATGGAAACCCTCCGCGCCATCGTCGACGAAGCGAAGAAGGTTGGAGTCTTGGTGCAAGTCCACGCCGTGAGCCCCCCCGCCATGATGGCCGCAGTCGACGCCGGCGTCCCCTTGCTGGTTCACACCCCGCACTTCGGCTGGTTGACTCTCGACGAAGCCAAGCGAGTCTCCGCCGCCGGTATCAAACAGTTGTCCACCATCGGCTTCGGCGTCCCCGTCTTCGGCGTCTTCGCCGACGACAACAAGCCGCGCTTCCGCGATGGCAAACCGTGGCCCGACAACATCCTCGACGGCGACGGCCGCGGCCAGGAAGCCGGCTACAAAGCCGTGAACGCTCGCACCTCCTGGGATGCCGGCGTTATTTACGGCTACGGCACCGACACCAACTACGATCCCCACGCCGGTCTGGAACACGAACTCAAAAGCCTGAACCTGATGTTCTCTATGCAAGACATCGTCAAGCTAATGGGCCCGAACACCGCCTCCTACATCCAGATGTCAGACCAACTAGGCACGTTAGAAGCCGGCAAATTAGCCGACATGGTGGTGCTCGCCGGCAACCCGCTAGAAGGCTACTGGAATTTCCTAAACGCCAAAGTAGTGGTGAAGGGCGGGGTAGTAGTAGTCGACAAACGCTAGCGTACAGCGCGCTGAGCTTCCCAAGCTTTGAAGATCTTGTCATAGACCTCATCGCTATTGGGAAGGTCGAGCGGGATCATCAGAAATTCGAAGTTCGGATACCGCAATTCCACGCCAGGAACACCGTGAGGACTATTCACGCGGACCAACTTCGCTATCTTCTGGACGAGTGTTACATCTGCAAAATTCGCTTTACGAGGGAGTCCAAATGGCGGCCAATACGCAACTCCCTTACTCGAGATTTCGAGTTTGCGACGCTTCTCCGCAATCGACGGGATCAGGATTAATAAAAATACAAGCACTGCTGCAATTGCACTTTGGTAACCGCGGGAGACGATTCTTGCAATAGCAATGCCACCCAGCAACCAAACCGTCAAATTCCATACCCACGGATAGTGAATTACTGTCTTGTCATCCGTTTCGTCTGTCACTCACGCCTCCAGCGCCTTAAGCTCCCCCAACATCGTCGGAATCAACTCCGACACCGTAGGATGAATATGCATCGCGCGTTGTATCACCGTATACGGCGCCTTCGCATACATCACGTCGAGGATCGAGTGCACCGCCTCATCCCCGCCAGTCCCTAGAATCGCCGCGCCTAAAATCTCTTTTGTCTCCGCATCGACAACGACCTTCATGAACCCCTGCGTCTCGCCCTTCTCCACCGCCCGCCCGACCTTCGTCATCGGACGCTTCCCAATCAACGCCTTCCTCCCACTCTTCCGCACCTGCGCCTCGGTCAACCCGCACCGCCCCAGCGGAGGATCGATATACAACGCATAAGCAGAGATGCGATCGCTAACACGTCGCGCATCGTTCTCCAGCAAATTCGCGATCACAATCTCCGCATCGTTCCACGAGGTATGCGTGAACGCGCCCCTCCCGTTACAATCACCCACCGCCCAGATCCCCCAGGCACTGGTCCGCAGTTGATCGTCGACCGCGATATACCCGCGCTCATCCGTCGCAACTCCCGCGTTATCGAGCCCTAGGTCGTCAGTATTGGGCTGCCGTCCCACCGCCAGCAGAACATGCGATCCGCGCACTTCAGGACTGCCTTCTTTACACTCCGCACGCGCCCGAATTTCGTCTGCTCCCTTAGAAAATCCGATGCACTTCGCGTTGAGCCGCACCTCAATGCCTTCGTGCTGCATAATCTCAAGCACCGCCGCCGACACATCCTCGTCCTCGCGCCCCACCAGCCGCGGACCCATCTCTACGATGGTGACCTCGCTCCCGAACCGCCGGAACATTTGCCCGAACTCCAGCCCGACATAGCTCCCGCCCACCACAATCAAGTGCCGCGGAAGAAAATCAACGCTCATCATCGAACTATTAGTGAGATACGCGATGTCCTCCACCCCCGGCATCGGAGGCACCACCGCGCGCCCGCCCACATTGATGAAAATCCGCTCGGCCGTGAGCCTTTCCGCACCCACACTGACCTCGCGCGGAGACTCAAACCGCGCATGTCCCTCGAACACCGTGCAGTTGTCGAGCTTCTTCAGCGACGTTTCGAGTCCTACTCTCGACTGCGCCGAAATCGCCGCCTTGCGCGCCGAAACCTGCTGCATGTCGACTCGCACGCCGCCGTCGATTGCAAATCCAAAGTCCGCCCCACGCCGCGCTAAGTGAGCCGCGTAGGCGCTCGCCACCATAGCCTTGGTAGGTATGCAGCCGGTGTTGACACACGTCCCGCCGAACAATTTCCGCTCGATGATCGCCACTTTCATCCCGCTCGCCGCCAGCCGCCGGGTAATGTACGGCCCCGCCTGCCCAGTGCCGATCACGATGGCATCGAATTGAGTCGTCATGCGAATCGCGACACGATCAACGCCGCGCCTCCGACTGCAATCACGTCTTCGAGAAGGGCAATCGGAAGACCCCGCCCCCCCGCAGCGCTCACCAGTCGCGCCCGGAATTCATAGCCTCCCAGTGTGCCCGCCACCGCGCCCAATGCTCCGGCGATCGCACCGGTCAATAAAGTACTTGCCCCCGCGCCGAGCGCCGCACCGCAAAGCGCCCCCGACACAATCCGGAATCCAAAAGGCCCCGCAGCCTTGCGGCTAGGCGTCTTCGGCAGCTTATCAGCGATCAACTCGCCAATGGCCATCACAGTAATGATGTAAGGCGTGAACTGAAAGCCGAGAAACGCCAGCCAGGTGTTCTCCACATGCAGCCACCCCAACCGCGCCGCCCAACTCACCGCCGCTGGAGCCGTCATTGACCGCAACCCCGCGATCACCCCAATCAAAAAGGCCAGCACAAGTACCGACATGCTCCCATTGGATCACAAGACGCTAGACTGAAATCTTGCATATCTGCACCACCTGCGGCACCCAATACCCACCGGCCGAGCGCCCGCCCGAACGCTGTCCCATCTGCGAAGACGAACGCCAATACGTGGGTCTACAAGGCCAGCGCTGGATCACGCTAGAAGCCCTCAGCAAGGCCCATCGCAACACGCTCTATCAGGAAGGGCAGGGAATATGGGGCATCGGCACCGAACCCAAATTCGCCATCGGTCAACGCGCGCTGCTGATTCAAACCCCCGCCGGCAACCTCCTGTGGGATTGCATCAGCCTGCTCGATCCCGACACCGTCGCCTTGGTCAAAGCCTTAGGCGGGATTTCCGCGATAGCGATCTCGCACCCGCATTACTATTCATCGATGGTCGAATGGAGCCACGCCTTCGGCCGCGTCCCCATCTACCTACACGAAAAAGATCGCCAATGGGTCCAACGCCCCGACCCCTCCATTCATTTTTGGAGCGGTGAAACCCACGCACTAGACTCCACCTTCACCCTGATCCGTCTCGGTGGACACTTCGCCGGCTATCAAGTCCTGCACGGCGCAGGAGCCCTCTTCACCGGCGATCTCCCGCAAGTGTGCATGGACCGCCGCTGGGTCAGCTTCATGTACAGTTATCCCAACTGGCTCCCGCTCAGCGCTGTAACCGTCCAGCACATCGTCACCGCGCTAGAGCCATTCGCCTACGAAAAGTTATACGGCGCTTGGCCCGGATTCGTAATCGAAGCCGATGCGAAATCGGCCCTGCGCCGCTCCGCCGAGCGCTATTTACACGCCCTAACTATCGATAGGTCTTGCTAAATCCATTCCGCGAATTCGTAACCGTGAATGACCCATCCTGCTTCGCCGACACCTTGATCCAGTAAGCCGTCCCATTATGCACCGGCGCCGGCGGCGCACCCGGCCCCGGCGGCGGAGCCGCCAGCGGAGCAATCGGCATCGCCGCCTGCTGCTCATCAATAGGATTGGCGATGAACATTCCCGGCACGCTGTACTCCTGCCCGCTCAGCAGCGAAAAATGCAGTTGCCACAGATCTTCCAGGCCTGGCGACGAATGAACCGTCTTCATGACGTCCGGCTCGCCGCCCTTGCGTGTCCCGTCATTCATGATGGCGACGCGCGGATGCATCGCATGCACCGCCACCTCCGAATTCGAACTGGACTGCCCGTGATGCAACCCCAATAACACATCCACCGTGCCGATGCGATTCGTCGGGCACATCAATTCGAATTCCTTGTTCTTCGTCAGATCCCCCAGATGAACCGTGCGGAATTTCCCAAACGCCACGTGAATCCCCACCGACTGCGGATCCTCCGCGTTATTGTCGCCGGGCTTGTAATTCGCACAATAAGGATTCGCTTTCCCCGCGCCCGGCAGCGGCGTCTTAATGGTCTCCCCCGCCGACGCCACGACGCGCACATCCAGTCCCGCCATCAAAATCTTGTCACCCGGTTTTGCCACAGTATGCTTCGCCTTCGCATAGAGCCCCGGATAAGTAGTTTTCAAAAAGTTGTCTGCCAATTCCCCCGGCTGCACATTCGGCCCGTGATCGATAAACTCCTTGATGGTCGTCTTCGAAGCCAGCTCCGCCAGCCCTCCGAAATGATCGCCATGCCAGTGCGTAATGATCAGATGATCGATCTGCTCGACCCCCGCGTCCCTCATCGCCTGCAGAATACGCCCCGCATCGCGCACCGACGCCACCGCCCCTGCGTTCCCGGTATCGATCAGCAGCGAGTCATGCGCCGGCGTTACGAACAAGGTAGCGTTGCCGCCCTCGACGTCGATCACATAAATGTCCAGCGTCTGCGCACCGGCAAACCCGCCCAGCGCAAGCGCAAACAGCACCCCTACGATCCGCATCATCATCGCGACGCCCCATCCCAATGCTCCACAATCTTCCCGCCCTTCACGCGAAACGTATCGAACGAAAACCGCTCGTAAGTCTTGGATTTGTCCTTCGGATCCGCGACCACCTGCTTAAAAACGTAAGTCACCAGATCGCCCTCAGCCGTTATCAACACGGGAGGATTCTTCAGCGCCGGACCCACCTCATCGCTTGCCGGCTTGGGCAGCGATTGAATCAGCTTCACCAATTCCGCGCGCCCATTCTGCATACGCGGGTTGTGCTCGATCATGTCCTCGGCAATATAGATTTCCGCCAAGTCCGCATTGCGCGGCTCAAACACCAGCCGGTAGAAATCGAACACGACCTTCTTGTTAGTCTCCAGCGCGCTAAGGTAACCCTGCCCGAACGCCGGAGCCAGAGCGAACACCATCATCACCGCCGCCGTTTTGAAGAGTTTCATAACCACAAGGATTATACGTCATCAAATACAATATCAATCGATGACCAAGTCTGAGGTCCACGCCCGCATCGCCGAGATCGGCATTATCCCTTGCATTCGCGTCTCGACGCCGGAAGATGCTAACTTCATCACCAAAGAAATCGCCGACGCCGGAATCCCCATCGTCGAAGTCACCACGATCGTCTCCGGCGCGCTCGACCTATTCTCCGCCCTAGTGCGCGATCATCCCAACGTCATCGTCGGCGCCGGCGAAGTCATGGACGCAACCACCGCCCGCCGCTGCCTCGATGCCGGCGCCCAGTTCCTAACCGGCCCCGGGCTCGACCTAGGGAACACACCGTTCCCCGCGACCAAGGAAGCTCTTGTGATCCCCGCCGCCTTAACGCCCACCGAAGTCATGAAGGCCTGGAGCACCGGCTGCGACTTCGTGAAAGTCTTCCCTTGCGCGCAAGTCGGCGGCGCCCACTATATCCACGCCTTGAAAGCGCCCTTCCCGCACATCCCCTTGATCGCCTCCGGCGGAGTGAATCAGGACACCGCCGGCGACTTCATCCGCGCCGGCGCCACCGCTCTTGGCATCGGCGAAGCCCTGATCCCCCACGAGTCCATCCAACTCCGCCAAACACACCGCGTCCGCGAACTCGCCCACCGCTTCGCCGCCATAGTGAAACGCGCTCGCGCCGATGCGCCCCACCGCAAGGAAGCACGCTAGGGAACGGTGGTTCGATATGACCCGGTCTCGCCTGTTCCAAGGCTCGAACCATCGTTTTGCATAAATTACTTAGCGCGGTTTAACCGGATCACCATATCCAGCGAGCCCCCCGCTGATGGGGTGGTAGCCTCGGAATTCCATGACTGATACCCAGTGGCACTCACTGTGAATCGAAAACGGACAGGAGGAACGAGCATGGAATAATGTGGCGAGGCAGATCCTACTGAGAAAACGCCAGGTACATCCGCACGCGTGAACGTAAGCGAGAGCCCTTCTGCAAGGGGAGTGCCGTCCTGATCGGTAATCTCTAAATTAAGAGTGGCCGCCTTCGGTCCAAGCTGGATCACGACATTCTTGAGTACCGCTCCCGGCTCCACTCTCAGCTTGATTGGCGGCCGGTTGGTGTTCATGAAGAACGAGAAAAAGTTATAAGGGTACCCATCACTCTCTTTAAAAGCGTTGACATAGATTTCGCCGTCGCCCGGCGGAATATTTGCCAAAGTGAAACGGCCCTCCACATCTGTATCAGCTCGGATCTGCTTTCCCCCACGATTGGCTACATAAGCCGTAGCCCCAGTGACCGGCTGCCCTCGTTCGTTCAAAACCGCACCCTGAATCGAAGCCAATCCGGCCGCTTCCGGTCCTTGAGCAACAGCAGGCGTCACGGCGAGTAAAGCAGCAAGAGTCATCTTGTACACAATGTTTCTCCTTACGGATATAGCAGAGTTCGTATAGGAAATGTGGTGGAATTCGAGTTCACTGTGGTACCGCTGCTAAGGGTCTTCGAGCCGCTGGGCCGCGAGATCCGCGCCGGCACCACCGCCCTAGGCATCGGCGAAGCCCTGATCCCCCACGAATCCATCCAACTCCGCCAAACCCACTGCGTCCGCGAACTCGCACACCGCTTCGCCGCCATAGTGAAACGCGGTCGCGCCGAAAGCCCTCCCGCGAAGTCTCCCGCTAGCTTATTTAGCCGCGTCCAGGAAACTCTGCAAATCAGCCTCCTCCACCGACGGCTCCCCCGGAGCCACATGGTTCAGCCGCCCTTCCTTCATCCACTGCTCCAGTCGCCCCACCAAATAAAAAAGGTGATCGAACGACTCCACCACAAACAGCAGCGGCTGGTAGTGATCAATCTCAAAACTCTGGTTAATCGCCCATTCCAGTTGCATCGGATACCGCTGCACCTTCGGAGACTCGATCGCGTGCTCAATTTCCCCGTAGGAACTCAGCAGCCCGCTTCCATACACCTTTAATCCTTTAGGTGAGGACATCAGCCCGAACTCAATGGTAAACCAGAAGAAACGAGCCATCGCCTTAATAATGCTCGTGACCGTATGCACCCGCTCCGCTGGGTCCGCGATGCCTCCCGCCAATGCCGCCGCCGTGTGTGCGCACTCCCCGAACCGCACCAGCGCCTCCGCGAAATGTTTGTCCGTGTGCATCGGCACATGCCCCGCCACATCGTGGAAAATATCCGGCTCCGGCAGATAATCCAGATGGTCCCCGCGCCGGATCGTGATGGTCGTTGGGAACTCCCGGTTCCGCAAGCTGTCGAAGAACAGAAAGGTAGGAACGTAACCGCTTACCGCCTTGGCCTGGAATCCCGTGAGCGGCTTCAGAAACCGGTTGACGTCCATCAAGCACGGCACGCGGTCGTGATCCAGCTTCAACGCCTCCAGCCCGGCCCGGAAATGCCGGTTCGCATAACGCTCCCAGCGCGGCAGCATGCGCTGGTACAAAGTGCTCCACGCACGATGATTTTCCTCTGTATACAGATCGTAAGGCTGATGAATATAAAGCTGCCCATCATGGCGGGCCTGTTCGATAAACGGCGCCTCGGTGGTAGTGAGACCGGACATCTCCATCCCTCAATGCCAATCACACGCCCCTGCTTCTGCGCCCCTGCCATCTCAGACGATTTCGTAGGTGTGCTTAAGGCGAACCCCTCGTTCCGGCTCGCCTCCCCCCACTGCTACGCTCGAATCGGAGGGTATTGCATTGCGCCAACTGGCATTCATTCTTTTGCTTTCATCGACCGCTTTTTCGCAGAATTTGACCGAATTCGGAGCCATTACCGCCGGCAGCGCCATAGGCGGAGCCAGCGGGAAATCGGTCAGCAACGGCATCACTGCCATATTCGGAAAGGTCGACCAGCAGACCGCCAAGGCCGCCGCCCCACCAACCAAGAAAGAGGTCCCGGAGCCGCCACCGTTCAAGGTCGCCCAGGGAGTGCCTTCGGATGAAACCGGTGGCGTGCCCCTGCCTCCCGCGCCGCACAAGCGCCCGGGTTCGTTGGTGCCGGTAGCGCAGTATACCCTGCCGCAGGAAATCACCAGGATTCGCTCCCTCTCAGACGTCGCGCCAACCCTGCCGCCTCCGCGTGAAATGTCTCCGGAAGAATTTCACACCATCGCTAACGGTATGCCTCGCGCCGACCTGCTCAGACTGGGCGCGCCGGCCTCCAAGATCACCATGTTTGATGACGGCCACCTGGTCGAAGTCTACAGTTATCGCCAGAACGGCCAGAAATTCGGTGCCCTGCGCCTCACCGACGGCGCCGTGTCCAGCATCGAATAACATCACGGTTTCAGAGTCGAACTCCGGCGCTAAGGTCTACGGGACCTATCGCGTCCACCCGGCCCCCGAGTTGAGCCTCTAGCGGCCGCGGGTAGCCGCGCGCACAGAGGCGCATTGGTGCTGCCTCACATGCGCCTTCAGCGCCTTAAGTAGCGATTCGCACCGGATGCGCTCCAACGTCACCTGCTCCTGCGCCGCCGCGCACACTTCTGGCTCGTCTGGAAATCCGGCTGCGTCCCCAAAACCAGCAGGGCGGAACGAAGCGTCTCCAACGCCTCGCCATACGCGCTCCGCAGATCGCGGTGAGTCTGACAAACTCACGGCTTGATTATAGCCCGCAGGAATCGCCTTGAAAATCCAGTACGGTACCACCCGCGGCACCCGCAATCACGTGGAGCTACGCTCGCGGGAATCCCAGTGCTTTTAGCAGGTTACATCCTAATCTCGCATTAAGAATATCTTCACATTAAACTAAGGCGCGCCATTTCGTTCCGCATGCATAGTTACCCTCATGAAACTATTTCAAACCGCGACGCTTTTAGTCACTCTCTCCCTAGTTGCCGTAGTCCAAGCTCAGCCAATACCGAATGGTACGACCATTTACGCATCGGATCTAAAAGGACCCCGCGGACTGGCTTTTGGTCCGGACGGATTACTGTATGTTGCCGAAGCGGGACTCGGCGGCACGCAGCCAGTTCCCGCCGGTTGCGAAGGAACACCCCCTCCGGTGGGCCCCTATTCGGGCGGCCCTTCGGCGCGCGTTTCCCGAATTGAAGCCAACGGTTCGCGGACGACCGTAATCGACGGGCTGCCTTCCGCCATCAGCAGCTTGCCTTCGGGTGACACCCAGGGCGTCGCCGCGATCGCCTTCCACGGCGAAAACCTGTACGCACTGTTGGCGGGCGGCGGCTGCTCCCACGGGAATCCCACGGCACCCAACGGGCTGATTCGCATTGACACCAGAAAAGGCACCGCGGAGTTAATTGCCGACATCAGCGCCTTCGTCCGCCAAAACCCCGTTGCCCATCCCAATCCCGGCGACTTCGAGCCAGATGGAACGCCCTACAGCATGAAGGTTGTCGACGGCCATTTCATCGTGGTCGAGGCAAACCATGGACGCCTGTTAAGTATCAATCCGGGAGGCCATATCGATCAGCTCACGGATATGTCGGCGACGCTCGGTCACATCGTGCCCACGTCCGCCGCCTGGAAAGACGGCTTTTTCTACGTCGGGAATCTGGGGCACTTCCCGATCCAGGCCGGGACCGAAAAACTGTACCAGGTCACCAAGCACGGTGGCATAACCGGCTTTATTGACGGATTCACCACGATTGTCGATGTGCAAACGGACGCCCTGGGGCGGCTCTATGTGCTCGAACTCTCCGCCGCCAACGGATTCCCGGCACCTTTTGCAGGCCGCATTGTGCGTCTTTCGAGCAGCGGCCCGGAGGTGATTCTCGATAGCCTCATCGTTCCTACGGCGATGACCATCGGTCCGGATGGGGCCATCTACGTGAGCGACCTGGGCGCGGCCTCCGGCTCCGCCGGCCGGATTCTTCGTTTTGTAGCTCCCTAGCCAACTTATTGGTTCAAAGGATTGCGGGCGGCGACCCCTCCGCCGCCAGCCCCCATGAGGTCCAGCTCATATAAAGATCAGTACCCTGACTGCCGATGGAACTGATACGTTACAAACGACCTCCGCATAGAGTATCTTGCGCGTCGCTTGGCGCCACGGGAGTCCGTAAGTGCTAAAAGGAATTATCGCAGGAGAAACGCCAGAGCTGATCGCCCGCCTCAAGACACTGTGCGGCGCGTTAGACATCGTGGTTCAGAAAACTGTCGATCTCCAGGGCCCTCCCGAACCCGTCGTGCGTTTGGTGAGTTCCTACCGTGCGGATGTCCTGTTTATCGATCTGAATCCTGCCACCTTTCCAGCCGCGCTGGAACTGGTGAAACGTTTGCAAGTGAATCGCGCCGCCATGACTTTTGTGGGCTTCGCCAGCGAACCGGTGGCCGAAGAACGCGCCGCCCTCGAGGCCGGGATCTGGCAGATCATGGTTGCGCCGCTGGAAGAGCGCGATTTCCTACAGACCATCCGTCTGGCGCTGGATCAACAAAAGACCGACCCTTCGGTACACGGATTCCTGCCCGCGAAAGGCGGCTCCGGCGCCACCCTTACGGCTCTGAACACGGCGACTTGCCTAGCCCAGGTCCTCGATAAAAAAGTTCTCCTGATCGAAGCCGATTTTTACTCCGGCACGCTTCCGCTGCTTCTGAATTTCAAACCGCAAGCTTCGCTGATGGAAGCGCTCGAGACTTCCGAATTGCTGGATGACCGCTCCTGGCCCACCATGGTCACCAACAGCCATGGCGTGGATATCCTGGCTGCCTGGGGCCCGCGCACCGCCGGTCAGGATTCGCCGCTGAACTTTGACCGCTTGCTGGGCTTCGCCAAGAAACGCTATGACATCGTGATCGTCGACTTGCCCGAAGTGGTGGACCGCGTCACCGAAGCCGTCAGCTATCACTCCAAGAACATGTTTGTGGTTTCGACGCCCGAGCCCATCTGCATGGAAGTGGCCCGGCGCCGCCTCCGCCAACTGGAAGCACGCGGCGCCAAAGCCTCCGTACGGCGCGTGATTCTCAACCGCGTCCTGCAGCACCCCGCCACCGTGGACGTCGAAGAATACGAAAAAGTGATGAGCGGAAAAATCGCCGCCGTCCTCCCCAATGACTACGCCGTGATTCAGGAGTCCATCGCCGGGACCGGCTCAGTGAGCCTCGATTCCTTGCTCGGCAAAGCCTACCTCACCCTGGCCGGTTCGCTCGCCGGACACGAGATTCCTCTGGAGCCGCCCGACCCCGATCG
>Ga0157378_10004686_pt1 | contig 12000 bp, 13 predicted proteins | sample M65metaG_FD_115309 | JGI IMG/M metagenome (GOLD analysis project Ga0157378, IMG submission 115309) | Miscanthus rhizosphere microbial communities from Kellogg Biological Station, Michigan, USA - M6-5 metaG | ecosystem: Host-associated > Plants > Roots > Rhizosphere > Soil | place: USA: Michigan...
AAACCAAGGAAGGCGCACTGCAGGTCGAGCTCGCCCACCTCAACTATCAGCGCAGCCGGCTGGTGCGGTCATGGACCCATCTCGAGCGCCCGCGCGGCGGCTTCGGGTTCATGGGCGGTCCCGGCGAAACCCAGATCGAGGCCGACCGCCGTTTGATCGGCGACCGCATCATTCGGCTCGAGAATGAGATCAAGAAGGTGCAGGCGACGCGGCGGCTGCATCGCGCCGGCCGCCAGCGCGTGCCGTATCGGGTGGTGGCGCTGGTCGGCTACACCAACGCCGGAAAATCGACACTGTTCAACCGACTGACCCGCGCCGACGTGCAGGCCGCCGACATGCTGTTTGCAACGCTCGATCCGACCTTGCGCGCGCTGACGCTGCCGCATGGCGGCAAGGCGATGCTGTCGGACACCGTCGGCTTCATCTCCAATCTGCCGACGCAATTGGTCGCGGCATTTCGCGCCACGCTGGAAGAGGTGCTGGAGGCGGATATCATTCTTCATGTCCGCGACATCTCGCATGAGGATGCGGAAGCGCAGGAGCGCGACGTCGACGCTGTGCTGCGTCAGCTCGGCATCGATCCCGATGCCGGCGCTCGGCTGCTCGAAGTCTGGAACAAGATCGACCGCTTCGATCCCGAGGAGCGCGAGAATCTGCGCAACATCGCCGCCCGCCGGCCGCCGGAGCGTCCGTGTTTCCTGGTCTCCGCGGAAACCGGTGAGGGGAGCGACGATCTTCTGACGGCCATTGAAGACCGGCTGGCGGCGACACGCACCACGCTCGATCTATCGATCGAGGCGTCCGATGGCGCAGGGATTAGCTGGCTGCATCGCAATGCCGAGGTGCTGGCCAAGGAATTGCACGACGACCGCTTCGACATGACCGTGCGCGTCGACGAAACCAAGCGGGATATCGTGGTGTCGCGGTTCGGGGCCGTGCCGCACGCGGCGTGACTGTCGTCCCTGCGAACGCAGGGACCCATAACCACGGGTGTTCGTGGTGATGCCGATCGTTGGACAGCAATGTTCTAACGATAGATCACGCGGTATGGGTCCCGGCGTTCGCCGGGACGACGGATATTGTTTCGGCGGATCGCTCCACACCTTTCGCCTCATTCCACAGCGCATCCATCTCTTCGAGCGTTGCGTCTGCGAGCGAACGGCCCCTGGCTTCCAATGCACGCTCGATATAGCCGAAACGGCGTTCGAACTTGGCGTTGGTGGCGCGGAGCGCAGCTTCCGGATCGGCATCGACATGGCGCGCCAGATTGACCAGCGCGAACAGCAGATCGCCGGTTTCGGCGGCGAGTTCTTCCTTGTCTCCAGCATCAAGCGCCGCCTCGATCTCGTCAGCTTCCTCGCGGATCTTGTGCAACACCGCGCGTGGGTCGTTCCAGTCGAAGCCGACGGTGGAAGCCTTGCGTTGCAACTCCATCGCCCGTGTCAGCGCCGGCTGGCCGACCTTGACACCCGACAGCAGCGACTTGTGTTCGGCGGGAGCGGCCGGCCGGCGCGCGGCGCGCTCGGCTTTTTCTTCCGTCTTGATCTGATCCCAGAGCTCTTTGACGTGCGAGGGCGCGAGCTTGCCGTTCTTGTCGGCGAAAACATGCGGATGCCGCCGGATCATTTTTCGCGTGATGGCTTCGACGACATCACCGAATGCAAAAACGTTCTGCTCTTCGGCCATTCGTGCGTGGAATACGACCTGCAGCAGGAGGTCGCCGAGTTCGTCCTTGAGGTCGTCGAGATCGCCGCGCGCGATCGCATCGACAACCTCATAGGCCTCCTCGATCGTGTAGGGTGCGATCGTTGCAAAGTTCTGTTCGAGGTCCCACGGGCAGCCGGTCACCGGCGTGCGCAGCGCCGCCATGATTTCAAGCAGGCGGGAAATATCGCGGGAAGGGGTCATGCGGGATGGCCTATCTTGCTTTCGTGCCGGAAGGTTTCTCGCGTCTTCGACTGTGTCTCTAATGAGGTCCGCCAACTCCGCATCGGTGCCCATGCGGCTGACGGAGCGACCACCGTCATGGAAGCCGTCAACTCGATAAACATTAAAAGATGTTTCTGTGAGGGTGAATCGCCACCCCGGAATTTTCGGAAACATTGGCTCGGACGTGCTCATACGGCTTTATGCCGTATGCCGCCGCCCGATCCCAGTGAAACGAGCCGGAACAGCCCCGATTTCCACCGACTGGCTGTTATGCCTGTGCGGTCGAGTTACGGCGCCGGAGCACGATCAGGCGGCCGATCTTGGCGGCGCACATCCCAAAAAAGGCCGTGCAGAACAGGCCGGTAAGCCGACTGCCGGGGTCGAAGAGCAGGATCGCGACCCCGGAGATCACGAAGATGATCGAAGCGATTTCAAGCGTCCAGAGCACAACCGGGCCATGCGCGCGGGCCTGGCTTGTCATGCTCTCCCGAAGTGAGAGCCCTTCGCTGGATCGCTCCATCCGCGGCAGCACGCGCCACATCCAGACGCAGTAGAAGCAGACGAGTACGGCTGCGGCCGCCAGCGGGGCGCGATAGGGATCGTACATGCCGGTCAGGATGACCGCCGCGAGCACGACGATCAGATAGGTCTTCACCTGCCGTCGCAGCAGTTGATAGTCCCATTCGGTTGCAATGGTGTATCCGCCGCCGAGGACGCCCCACGGGAAGAAATGCTTCCGTCCGTCCTTGGTGGTCTTGAAACTGCCGCTGGTAAGGCCTTCGAAATATCCCATGGCGCCAATCCTCGTTGCATCCGTTGGCGCTGGAAATAGCTCATGCTTTGTGCCAACTCCGTGATGCAATTCACATTGGACGGTGCTCCGGTCAGGGACCCCATGAACGATCAATCTTCCTCCGAAACCGCATTGGTGCTGTTTTCCGGCGGCCAGGATTCCACCACCTGCCTGGCGTGGGCCTTGCAACGCTTTGCGCGCGTTGAAATGCTCGGCTTCGCTTACGGCCAGCGCCACGCCATCGAACTGGCCTGCCGCGACCAGCTCTTGTCGGGGATCAAATCGTTGCGGCCGGATTGGGCTTCGAGGCTCGGCGAGAGCCACACACTTGAAATTCCGACGCTCGCCGAAATATCCGACACCGCGCTGACCCGCGATGTCGCGATCGAAATGGGGGCCGATGGCCTGCCCAATACGTTCGTACCCGGCCGCAACCTGGTGTTTCTGACCTTTGCCGCAGCGCTCGCCTATCGGCGCGGCATCGACCACATCGTCGGCGGCATGTGCGAGACCGACTATTCCGGCTATCCGGACTGCCGTGACGAGACCATCAAGGCGCTGCAGTCCGCGCTCAACCTCGGCATGGCGAAAAATTTCGAACTGCATACGCCCCTGATGTGGCTCGACAAGGCCTCGACCTGGAAACTGGCGCACGATCTCGGCGGGGCAGGGCTGGTCGATCTGATCCGAGAACACTCGCACACCTGCTACCTCGGGGAGCGCGGCGCGCAGCATGCGTGGGGCTATGGCTGCGGCGAATGCCCGGCCTGTGCGCTGCGCGCCAAGGGCTGGCGGGAATATGCGGCGTAGCTCCGTTCTCTCCCTCGCCCCGCTCTTGCGGGGAGAGGGTGGGGTGAATCGAGCTACGCTCCGAAGTCTCCCGGCGTCAACTCGATCGGCGCGCCGTGCGGGGTGCGGTCGGCGGCATGGTCCCAGGCGTCGCGATAGCGATGCAGGCTGTCCGACGTCGTGACACCCTTGGCAGCAACGAGCGCTTCAAGCGTCGCCAGCCAATGCTGATAGTAGGTCTCTCCGGTATCGGGATCGCCGGCCGCCTGCGCGCGCTTGATCTGGGCGCCGAGGGTTTGCGCCCATTCGTTCCAGGTGAAGACACCGGCTTCATGCAGCGCCAGCGCCATCGCAAAGGCGCGCGCTTCCCACGGCTCGCGAAACACCGGGCCGTCTTCATCGCGCGGCACGCCGGGCACGGCGACCGCCGCCCGCATCGCCTGCTGCGGGTTCAATTTCATCAGACCCGCTCCAGATAGGATTCCCAGGCGTCCACCGAAACGCTCAGCGTCGGATCGCCGTCCTTGCCCCATAATTCCGGTCCGTCGAACCGCACCGTGTAGAGCCATTGCGGGTCTTCGCCCTTGCCCAGCGAATTGGCGTCGGGGAATACGTGATAGCCGTGGTTCAATTCGATGCTGCCGAGATGTCCGCGCACATATTGCGGCAGGCGCGTATGCGTCACCGGATGGATATTCTTCATCCGCACGGTCTCGCCGAGTGCAAACATTGCAGGCGTTCTGGCTTCGCGCAGGGTCGGCGCCCCGCGCCGGATCCCGGGCTTGATCTCGTGCGGCGCCATGACATTTACGTTCGGCTTCGGCGGCGACATCACCTTGCCGGCCTCGATTTCCTCGCGCGACACCAGTCCGCGCTCGATCATCAATGTCTCCAGTCCGGCGAGCCAGATCTGAAAGTAACTCTTGCTGAGATAGTCCGCCGGCGGGCGGTTCTCGCGCGCGAAGCGGGACATGTCGATGTTCCAGCCGCCGGGGCGCGACATCGCGACCGTCATCGCAAAGGCCCGGCGTTCCCAATCGCCGTGAAACACCGGCTCGTTTGGTTCGGGCACCACGGGGCCGTAACCCTTGACGCCGCCCATGTCATGCGCGCCGTCCATCAGGCGGTCTCGCCGGGCTGCAAGGGAAGGCCGGTGCCAATCATGCTGTCGCGGGTGACGAGTTCGGCAAGCTGTTCCGCGCTCCAGCCTTCGGTGCCCTCGGGCCGCATCGGCAGCACCAGATAGCGAATCTCGGCGGTCGAATCCCAAACCCTGATCTTGGTCGTATCCGGCAGCGCCACGCCGAAATCTTTCAATACGCCGCGAGGATCGGAGACAGCGCGCGAACGATAGGGGGCGGACTTGTACCAGACCGGCGGCAAGCCCAGCACCGGATGCGGATAGCAGGAGCACAGCGTGCACACGACCATGTTGTGCTGCTCGGGCGTGTTCTCGACCACCACCATATGCTCGCCCTGGCGGCCGCTGAAATCGAGTTCGGCAATCGCCGCCGTCGCGTCCGTCATCAACCGCGCGTGGTAGGCCGGGTCGGACCATGCCTTGGCGACCACGCGGACGCCGTTGCGCGGACCGATTTTCTTTTCATAAAGATCGATCAAGAGATCCAGCGAGGCCGGATCGACATAGCCTTTTTCGGTCAGGATCGATTCCAGCGCGCGGACCCGCAGTTCGGTCTCCGACAGCTCGGAATGGTCGTGATCGTGGTGGTGATGGTTGTGATCATGGTCGCTCATACAGTGAAGATAGTCGGAAAATCCGGGCTATGTCGAGGCGAAGACTCTGCTAGGATTTCCCGATGGGGCGTTGGGCGGCGCATATCAGAATTGCAACGGTGGCGGTCATATTGGCCGTGCTTCCGACTGGGGCGGCGCGGGCCGCCAACGGCGCCTATGCGGTCGATGCCGCCGACATATCCGAGACCGGCTCCTGCAAGGTCGAGAGCTGGATGCAGGCCGCGACCAACACCGATTTCTCGGTGGTCGCCGAATCCTTATAAAAAGTAGATACGTTCAAGCTGAAACCGGTCGAACTGAGCATGCTGAGCAACGAGGCGCGCAGCGGCGGCGACTGGAGCACGACGTTTACGCCAAAGGCGAAAATGAACCTGGTACCGACCGGGGTCGGCAAGCTCGGCTTTTCGATCTCGGGCGGCGGTCAGTTCGATGCCTTGACCGGCCAGAACCAGACGGTCTTCGCGACCATCCCGGCGACGTTCAGGCTGTCCGAGGTGACCCGCATCAACTTCAATGGCGGCTGGCTGTGGGACCGTACCGTCGACAAGCACTACTTCACCTACGGCATCGGTTTCGACTGGAAGTTCACCGAGACGTTGCAGTGGACCATCGAAGCCTATGGTCAGGCCGGTCAATCCGACACGCCGAGCGTGGTGCGGCCACGCTTCCAGACCGGCGTGCGCTACCGTCCAAACGAGATTTTCTCGGTCGACCTGATCTACGGCCACAATATCACCGGCGAGAACGCCAACTGGATCACGCTCGGCACCACGATCCGCTTCCCGGTGCCCGAAGGCAGGCCGGCCCGCGAACGTACCGGCCATCTCTGAGCGCGAAGCCAGCAAGAATAATAAGGGTAGGGAGGTCCGCTTGACCCAATTCGTGACCATCGAGAAGGGCCTCGGGCCGCAGGGCCGCGTCGCGGTGGTGCGCTTCGACCGCGGCGACGGCATCAACGCGCTGTCACCCGAAGCGCTCCGCCAGCTCACCGACGCCGCCCGCAGCTTTGAGGATGACGCCGAGACCTCGGTCGTGGTGCTGACCGGCGGGGCAAAATCGTTCAGCGCCGGCTTCGATTTGAAAGACGCGGAAGGCAAGTCGCGCGCGACCATGGATCTCGGTGCGCTGCGCCGGCATCTCAAGCTCGGACCGCGGCTGACGCGGGCGTGGCAGGAGATGGAGCAGATCACCATCGGCGCCATCGAGGGCTTTTGTGTCGGCGGCGGCGTGGCGCTCGCGGTCGCGCTGGATTTCCGCGTCATGGCGCGCGACGCGCATATCCGCGTTCCCGAGATCGGGCTCGGCATGAACATGAGCTGGCAGAGCGTGCCGCGCATGCTGCATTTGATGGGACCGGCGCGCACCAAGCAGGCCGTGATCCTGGCCGACCAGCGCATCTCGTCGTCCGAAGCTTATGAATGGGGTCTGGTGGAAGAGGTCGCCGATCCCGGCAAGGCATTCGACACAGCGATGGCGCTGGCCGCCAAGGTCGCCGCGCAGCCGCCGATGTCGGTCGCGATGACCAAGCTGACGGTCAACCGGCTGGCGCATGCGCTCGACGATCTCGCCTCGCATATGGATCTCGACCAGTTCGCGCTGGCCAGCATGTCCGAGGACCACAAGGAAGGCGTCGGCGCCTTCCTGGAGCGCCGCAAGCCGCGCTTCAGGGGTCGGTAGGTTGGCCTGATACGGCGGTGAAACGCATCAGGCCGTATTCCGAATCTTACGATGTGCGGGCTGCGCGGATCATATGGGGGCCGGGGACCCTGTTGAGACCGCCTGCGGACGCGCCCAGATACCGTACCGCCATTTGGGACACGCCGAGGTCTTCGATCTCGTCAAAGCCATAGCCTCGAAGTTCCCGGTCGATCTCGTCGGGATCGAAATGGCTGAGCCATGGCTCGCCGCTTTCCGCGGCGGCGGCTGCCAGTGCGAGCATCGGGCGTCGCCCCTCCGGCGGGTAGTTTTCGAGCGGTTCGCTGTAATCGAACACAACGCTGGAGTCCGGGATCCCGGCGACGTAACGCAATGTCGCTGCAATGGCTGGGCGGCCCAGATAGGGCACCACGCCAAGCCAGATGAAGAATGCGGGACGATCGGGTTTGAAGCCGGCCTCACGCAGCCCTCGACCGAGATCGTCGGTTTCGAAATCGATCGCCGCGAACGTCAACGATGTCGGTACGGCGAGGCCGGTCTCCGCAAGGCGCCTTTGTTTCCAGGCTTGCGTAGCGGGATGGTCGACCTCGAATACATGCAGTCCCAGGTCCGAATAAGGGTTGCGCAGCGCGAATGTGTCGAGTCCCGCGCCAAGTACCACGGCTTGCCGCACGCCACGCGCTACCGCTGCGCCAAGGCAGTCTTCCGCAAAGCGGCTGCGCGCCGCCATGAAGATGCGCGCGCGTGGCGCAGCCGGATCAGCGGAAAGCGCCTCGATGAGGGTGTCGGCGCCGTCACCCAGAATCATGCGGGCGAAGGGATCGGAAAATATTTTGCCGCCTTCGAATAGCTGATGGGCGGCCCGGTATCCTGCGGCGCCGAGAGCGGTCCGGCTTGGCTGTCGTTCCTTCATGGGTTTACCTTTGCTTGGAGGCAGGCGATCTCGCGCTCGCGCTGAGATCGATCATGATCCCAGCGCGACAACGTCGCACTGCTCGGAGCGTTTGAATGGATGCGAGAACTGTTCGGTGCCGGGAAACTGTCGAAGCGCGCCCGAAAGAGCAACTCTTGTTCGAAACTATGTTTTGTGTATATTACTTGAGCAAGGGCCGCGTTGTTTGCTGACGCGCCCGCTCTCGTTTCAGCTCAAAATTCCGATCGATCGACCGCGCTGGATCAGTTTCGCATGCCGGGAAGCATGCGGGTGAGGGTACGGTCGCCGAACACCCAGTGATGGATCAGGGCGGCAATCGCGTGCAAGGCGGCGAGCGCCATCAGGCCATGCGCCGCCAGCTCGTGGATTTCCTTGAGATTCCGCGCGAAGGTCCGATCAGCGGACCATGGCGACGCAATTTCGAACAGACCGAGCACCGGCAACCCCTTGCCGCGGGCAAATTGTACGGCGATGCCGAGGAGGGGCACGGCCAACAGCAGCAGATACAGTCCAAGATGCGCCAGCTTGGCGCCGAGGCCGATCCACCCCGCGAATGCCCATTCGCCATATTCGGTCTTTTCGGCCAGCGGCGGTTTGTCCGCGACGCGCCAGAGCAGGCGGATGATCGTCAGGACAATCACCAGCAGCCCGGCGGAAATGTGCACGAACAAGGCTGCAGCTTCGGCGGCGCCTTTCGGGAGATCGTCACCGACAAGGCCGAGCCCCCATGCCAACACGACCAGCCCAACGACGCTCCAGTGGAGCGACTGCGAAATAGCGCCATAGCGCGTCGATGAATTGAGCAACTGCATCTAGGCAGAGTAGCGAAATCGCCAAACCGTGCGTTGATGGAGGTCAAAGTCGATTGGGTTTCAGCTTTCGGTTTCTGCAATTGCGATTGAGTTGCGCCAAAGACGGCTACGTCACCGGGGCAGGGTTGAACAACACGAGATCGTTGTGCAGGCCCCATTTGTCGGCCCAGACCTTCTTGCGGCCGCTGGCGACGTCGAGGATCAGCCGGAACAGCTCCCAGCCGGCTTGCTCGATCGTGATCTCGCCGCTGGCGATGCGCCCGGCGTCGAAATCGATCAGGTCCGACCAACGCCGCGCCAGCTCCGTGCGCGTCGAAACCTTGATCACGGGCGCTTCCGCGAGCCCATAGGGCGTGCCGCGCCCGGTCGTGAACACCTGCAGGTTCATGCCGGCAGCAAGCTGCAAGGTGCCGCAGACGAAATCGCTGGCCGGCGTTGCCGCAAACAACAGGCCCTTGGTCGTGGCGCGCTCGCCGGGGCCGATCACGCCCGAGATCGCGCTGGAGCCTGACTTGACGATCGAGCCCAAGGACTTCTCGACAATGTTGGCGAGGCCGCCCTTCTTGTTGCCCGGCGTGGTGTTGGCGCTGCGGTCGGCGCCGCCGCGGCCGAGATACGCATCGTACCAGTCCATCTCGCGCACCAGCGCCTTGCCGACATCCTCGTTAACGGCGCGGCGCGTCAAGAGTTCGATGGCGTCGCGCACTTCGGTGACTTCGGAGAACATCACGGTGGCGCCGGCGCGGACCAGGAGATCGGACGCGAAGCCGAGCGCGGGATTGGCCGTGACGCCGGAAAACGCGTCGCTGCCGCCGCATTGCAAGCCGACGGTGAGGTCGGAAGCAGGGCACGTTTCGCGTTGGCGCTCGTTCAATATCTTGAGGCGAGCGTCGGCCATTCTGAAAATGGTCTCGACCATGTCGCCAAAGCTCTGGTTGCCTTCGTCCTGCAGCCGCGTCAGGTGCGACGGGCCGCCTTCCGGGATCAGTCGTTCCGGCGCCAGCTTTTCGCAGCCAAGGCCAACCACCATGACCTCGCCGCCGAAATTCGGATTTCGGGCGATGTTCTGCAGTGTGCGGATCGGGATCACAGCGTCAGGCGCGTTGATCGCGACGCCGCAGCCGTAAGCATGGGTGACGGCAACGACGTCGTCGACATTGGGATAGCGCGGCAGCAGTTCGGCCTTGATGCGCTTCAGCGCGAATTCCAGCGTACCGGCGACGCATTGCACCGACGTCGAGATCGCGAGGATGTTCTTGACGCCGACCGAGCCGTCCGCGTTACGAAAACCTTCGAACGTGTAACCGGTGAGGGGCTCCTGCGCGGCCGGAACGGCACTGGCGATCTCGAGCTTGTCGAGATCGGGCGCCTCCGGCATCCGGATCCGGGCTTCCTCGACCCATTCGCCGGCCAGAATCGGTTGCAGCGCATAGCCGATGACTTCGCCATAGCGCACGATCGTCGCATCCTGCGCTATGTCAGCCAAAGCCACCTTATGGCCCTGCGGCACGAAGTTTTTCAGCTCGAGCCCGCAGGGAAATCTGGTCCCGGCGGGCAGGCCGAAATCGTTGACGATGATGGCGACGTTGTCGTCCGCGTTGAGCCTGATGTAGCGCGGCGCGTAGGCGTCGGCCGGGACCGTGATGTTCATGGTGAGAGCGATGCCTGCGTTAATCTGCTTTGGTGACGTGCTTGCCGATCCAGTCGATCAGAATATCGGCGATGTCGAGGCTGTTGTCGTCCTGCATCAGCATATGGGTGTTGCCCTTGATGCCGATGTCGGGCAGCAGCAGCAACTCGGCCTTGCCGCCGGCGGCGTTGGCGGCCGCGATGAAGGCCCGGCAATTCTTCAAACGCGGCGCCCAGCGCGGAAATTCGTCGACGTAGTCACCGAACAGCACCAGGATCGGCAAGCCGGCATACGGCTTCATGTCATCCGTCGGCGCGGGGCAGGCGCCGGGCTCGATCGAGACGATACCGGCGATGCCCTTGCGGTTCAGCGCAGCGGTCTGGAACGGATAGATGCCGGACTGAGAATGGCTCATCAGTACCGTGCTGCCGATCTTCTGGGCCAGTTCCGACAGCGCCGGAACGGTCGGGTTGGGTGTTGGCAGGCTGTTCAGACTGTCTGGCACCATCTGCTTCCAGAACTCGGCCTGTGCAGCGATCGGATAGCGCATCCCGGGCATGGTCTGCGGATACTCCTTGCCGAACCGGAAAATCGCCCAAGCGCCCTCGTGGCCGGCCGAGAAAACCGTCGGCAGTTGATCCACGGCAGCCTTGCCGCTGCGCACCGCGTTGATGGCCGACGGATCGGCTGCCGAGCGGCCGCGCCAGACCTGGTCGATCACATAGGTCGGATGACTGTGGCGGACGAAATACTCGTCCCAGCCCATCCGTCCATCGGGCGTCGTCTCCCAGGTCTTGCCGGTCAGGCAGCAGCCATGGATCAGCGTGATGGGAACGCCGAGCGAGCCGACCGGAACCTGATAGCGCACATACATCTGATCGACCGTGATGGTGCCCGACGCGGCATAGGCCGGCAGCGTCGAAAGCGTGTCGGATTTGACCTCGCGTCCGCCGACAAAGAAGCTGCCTTGGCGGGCGATGGTGAGGGGCCCGGGATCGGGCCGGGCGGTTTGGGCTATGGCACCGGTGACGATCAGGCAAAGGCCGGCGGCCAGCAGTACGGTGCGCATTCGAGCGTTCCTTCCCAAGGTCGAGGTGTGACGCCTTCTCTAGGCCGCCACAGCGGCCAGTTGCGCCTGACGTTACATCGCAGCCGCACCTCGGTCGAATGCGGAAAACGCGCAGGAGAAATCCGGACCCACGCGGCGGGAAAAACATGGCTGCGTCGGATACCGGGAAGCGAGGGTAGAACCTGATGACGGTAGCTGAGGTGGGTTGCCCGAACCCCAACGCCCATATCGCGGATTCGCATAAGGTATATTATGGAATATTTATATGTCTAATTAGATCAGTTGTTTAGCTGAAACTCCTGCCAGGCTTGATCAGGATCGTCGCTGGTTCGTTGGTTTGGTCGCCGCCACAATGGCACCCATCCATAGTCACAAACGCGCTGCGGCTTCGCCTGCGTCGCCTGGTCCGAAAGCCGATATTGCCGCGACCTGCACCGGCTGCAATAAGCCCACGCAACGACGAGATCGCTGATGACCTGATGGCGTCTGGTCCGTATAGAATTGCATCTTAAGAACAAGAACGCTCAAGGGAGAAACAGATGAGCTTTTCACGACGCACGCTTCTGAAGGCATCGGCAGCGTCAGCGGTTTTGGGCGGTATCGGCGCGCCTGTCGTCGCGCGGGCCCAGACGG
>Ga0157378_10004688_pt1 | contig 11995 bp, 7 predicted proteins | sample M65metaG_FD_115309 | JGI IMG/M metagenome (GOLD analysis project Ga0157378, IMG submission 115309) | Miscanthus rhizosphere microbial communities from Kellogg Biological Station, Michigan, USA - M6-5 metaG | ecosystem: Host-associated > Plants > Roots > Rhizosphere > Soil | place: USA: Michigan...
AAAACCTGATTGGATCGCCCCGGCTCGATCCAACCCAATGGCGATCGATCAGCTGGCGGGACAGCAATGCCGGCTACGCGAATGGCCGCTTCGCGATGGACATCAACGCCATTTGGGCGCCGCAAGCGCTGGAATCGATCGCGCAAATATTCGCATCCCTGAAGGCAATCGGCTTCGACGCGCAGCAGGTTCGAATGCGATTGCCATCGGGATTCGGCGGGACGGTCATGGGCGAGTATCTACGCGATCCGGCTTCGCTCGATCGCGCGATCCAGAATTGGCGCGGCGCGGTCAGTCATTTTGTCGTAACACTTACCCCGGAACAGATCAAAACCGCGGTTCAGCAGAAGCTGGCCTGGCTACCCGCCAACGAGCGGGCATACTGGACCAACGTACTCGCGACGACTCGCGCAGATACCGCCGCCCTCCCGTTCCTCTCGATCTCGCTCGATTCGGCGGGTAAGCCGATCCCGGTGGTCAATACCGATCCCGCTACCTGGCTATTGCTGCGCGATGCCAGCGACATCAGTCCCGCGGCTGTGGCAGCAGTACGACGCGACGTGCGCGCGATCAGGAGAGCGTACCCGGTAGGCTTGTTTATTGACCGGCTCGGGCCCGTCGTCGCCAATGACGCGTACGCGTCCCGTTCCGTTTGGGAGGCTTTCAAACAAGACACCTATCATTCGCCGCGAGTCGTGTGGGGCAGAGAGGTGAATCTGATTCTGCTGGGGCTGACCAATCAGATCAACGGCGCCACCGATTCTGCAGGGAAGGCGAGGCAGACGGCCGGGGAGGACATCATCGCGTACGTCGACGAGATGAAGGGGGCCTTGATGCAGGTCTACTCGGCCGTCGACAGTTCCGGTCTCAAACACAACGAATTGTGGAGCTACGAAATCGAAGGGGGCCGGCTGCGCCCGATTCGGTACGGCGCCAGTACCGACGTGCAGCTTTGGAACGTTACTGACCTCGCCGTGCAGTTCGTGCTTACCCGCCTTCACTACCCGTTCTAACACAACGTTGCGACCGTTCGTGAGAATCGTGATGCGCACGGGGCTCGTTCTGCTTGCCTGTGCAGCTCTCGCGGCGTGTTCTGCGGGCTCAAAACGACACGAAACGGTCCTCACTTTCTCCGGCTCCGCCCTCGGCGCCGAGGGAACGCTCGTCGCGAAGCAGCTCAAGCGATTCATGCAGCTCAACCCCGGGATTCGCGTCGAGCTGCAGCGCACGCCCGACGATGCATCGCAGCGACATCAGCTCTACGTCCAATGGCTCAACGCGCGCGTTGGCAATCCTTCCATCCTGCAACTCGATGTCGTCTGGACGCCCGAGTTCGCGGCAGCGGGCTGGGTGCTACCGCTGGAGAAGTACGCACCGGCGAAGAGCGAGTTCTTTCCCGCGACGATCACCGCTAATACGTGGGCGGGAAAACTCTACGCGCTTCCCTGGTTCGCAGATGTGGGGTTGTTGTACAGGCGCACGGATCTCGTTCCGCGCGAGCCGGCGACACTGGAGGAGCTCGTCGCTGATGCACAGCGCGCCAAAGCCCAGCGCGGTGGCCCGCGTTACGGGCTCGTCTCGCAAGGCGCGCGTTACGAAGGCCTGATTACCGGATTCGTCGAATACCTCGGCGCCTTCGGCGGAAGAATCATCGACGACAGCGGAGAAGTCGTCGTCAATCGACCGGAGGCGGTACGCGCTCTCGAGTTCATGCGCGACGAGCTGTACAAGTGGAACATCGTCCCGCTCGACGCGCTTACGTGGCATGAAGAGGAAACCCGGTTTGCATTTCAGAACGCGAACTCGGTCTTCATGCGCAACTGGCCCTACGCGGTTGGCGCGATGAGCGACACATCGCAATCCAAGGTGCTGGGCAAATTCGCGGTATCCCCGATGCCGAAGTCAGGGACGGCCCCCAACGGTCATTCCACCGCCGCGCTCGGCGGCGCACAGCTGGCGATCAATGCCTACACCGAGTTCCCGGATGCCGCCTACAAGCTCATCGCGTATCTCACCGCCCCTGAGCAAATGCTCGAGCGCGCACAGGCGGTCGGCCAATATCCAACTCGTCCGGGACTGTACGACGACGCCCGGCTAAGGGGCGCGATCAACATTCCGCTCGAGAACGCGCGCCGGGCGATCGAGAGCGCGACGCCGAGGCCGGTGACGCCGATCTACACCGAGCTGTCTGAGATTCTGCAGATCCAGCTGCACCGCGCGCTGGTTCGGCAGGCGGAGCCGCGTCAGGCGCTGGATGAAGCAGCGGCCCGCATCAATGCGCTGATCGAGCGCACCGGGATGCGCAAGTTGATGCGCGGCGTGTCATGAAGAAGATCTCCCGGCTCGGCGCCGAAGCAAGACTCGGATGGACTCTAGTCATGCCAGCGCTCGGTGTCATTGCATTGATCGCGATCTTCCCGCTCGGCTGGACATTCTGGGAATCGCTCCATCTTCACGAGCTGCGCATGCCTTGGCTCGGTAAGCCGTTCGTCGGCATCGCCAACTACGTGGAGATTGCGAAAGATCCTCGCTTCTGGGCCGCGCTGGGCCACACCGCTTTCTTTACTGTCGTTTCGATCTCGCTCGAGCTGCTGATCGGGCTATTCCTGGCTCTGGCGATGAATCGCGTCTTTCGGGGAAGGGGATTCGTGCGCGCGGCAGTGCTGGTGCCGTGGGCGATCCCGACAGTGGTGGCAGCGCTGCTGTGGCGATTCATCTTCGAGTCGCAGGGCGGGATTCTGAACGCGCTGCTGATCGATGCTGGATTCATCAACCAGCCTGTCGTGTGGTTCATCGAAGCGACGAAGGCATGGGTGCCGGTGATTCTCGCCGACGTGTGGAAGACGACGCCGTTCGTCGCGCTGTTGCTGCTGGCCGGCCTTCAGAACATCGATCTCAGTCTTTATGAAGCCGCCGCGGTCGACGGAGCGAATGCGTGGTGGCAGCTGCGTCATATCACCTTGCCGTTGCTCAAACCGGCGATTCTGGTGACGCTGATTTTCCGCACTCTGGATGGATTCCGCGTCTTCGATCTGATTTACGTGCTCACCGGTGGCGGCCCTGGAACGTCGACCGAGCCGGTCGCCCTGTACACGTTCAATGCGCTGCTCCAGAACCTCCGATTTGGCTATGGATCGGCGCTCTCCGTGGTGATTTTCGCAATCACCTTCGGGCTGGCGCTGCTGTATGTGCGCGGGCTCGGTGTCCGGCTGGGCGGGGAGGAATAGAGATGGCCGGACGTGGGACGCGCGATGCGAGAGGCGGGAAGCGGGGCGCGGGACGCTGGAGAAGCGAGGCGTTCAGCGCCGGCCGTTGGACGTTCGGGATCGCGATCGTGGCGTTGATGGCGTTCACGCTCTTCCCCTTCTACTGGGCGATTGTTGCCTCGTTCACCTCCGACGCTGCGCTCTTTCGTGATCCGTCGCTCATTCCACAGCATCTGATTTTCGATCACTATCGAGCACTTTTCACCGAGCGCGATTTCATAACACCGATTCGTAATTCGCTGATCGTCGCCGGCACGACAACGCTGTTCTGCCTTGTTGTCGGAACCCTCGCCGCCTACGCTCTTGCGCGCATCGAATTCCGCGGCAAGGCAGCGATCATGGCGTTCATTCTGGCGGTGACGATGTTTCCCCAGATCTCGATCGTGAGCCCGCTTTACCTTTTGCTGCGCTCGCTGCGGCTGATCGACACCTATCCGGGACTGATCATGCCGTACATGACTTTCGCAATGCCGCTTACGGTCTGGGTGCTGACCGGTTCTATCCGCCAGATCCCGAAGGACCTCGAGGAGGCGGCCCACGTCGACGGAGCGACGCGCCGCCAGAGCTTCACAAGAATCCTGCTGCCGCTTGCTGTGCCGAGTCTCGCGACGACCGGGATTCTCACGTTCATCTATTGCTGGAACGAGTTTCTTTTCGCTCTCTCGTTCACGCTTGGCCCGGAACGTCAAACAGTGCCGGTGGCAATCGCGTTATTTCGCGGGCAGTACCAGGTACCATGGGGAGAAATTCTGGCCGCTGCTGTCGTTGCAACTGCTCCCGTCGCCGCGATGGTTCTGGTTTTTCAGAGAAGGATCGTGCAGGGACTCACCGCTGGAGCGGTCAAAGGGTGATCGCCTCGGACAGACCTCTGAGAAAAGCTCAACTTCAGGTGCCGGGTGTGAGCAAAACCGTTATGAGATACGGGTTAACTACCCGCCGCCACAACGTCCTGAACCCTTAACTCGCCACGTCGTTGCTCACACCTGGCACCTGAAGTTGGCAGTTACGAGGAACAACTATGGCCGGAATTACACTTGAGCGTATCGACAAGATTTACCCGAACGGCTACGTCGCCGCGCGCGATCTCAGCCTCGAAGTCAGGGATGGCGAGCTGCTCGTCCTCGTCGGCCCGTCGGGCAGCGGCAAGTCGACCGTCCTTCGCATGATGGCCGGCCTCGAGCGCGTCACCGACGGCGTGATCCGCATCGGGGACCGCGACGTGACGGATCTTCCGCCGCAGCAGCGTGACATCGCGATGGTCTTCCAGAACTACGCGCTGTACCCGCACATGACCGTGCGGGACAACCTCGGCTTCGGCCTCAGCATCAGGAAGCAACCGCCACAAGTGATAGCGGATCGCGTCCGCACAATTGCCGCTTCGCTCGGGCTCGAAGCATTGCTCGATCGCAAACCTGCGCAGCTCTCCGGCGGCCAGCGCCAGCGCGTCGCCCTCGGCCGCGCCATCGTGCGCGAGCCGCTGGCGTTTCTCTTCGACGAGCCGCTCTCCAATCTCGATGCGCAGCTGCGGGTAGAGACGCGTGTCGAGCTCTCGCGACTGCACCGCAAGCTGGGCGCAACAATGGTGTACGTCACCCACGACCAGTCCGAGGCGCTCACGCTCGGCGACCGGATCGCCGTTCTCAAGGAAGGTGTGCTGCACCAGATCGCGACGCCGATGGAGCTGTACCAGCGTCCCGCGAACAAATTCGTCGCGGGTTTCATCGGTAGTCCGGCGATGAATTTCATCGAGGGCGTCATCCAGCGACCGGGACCCGGAGCCGGACGATCGGGGATGTGCACCTTCAAGGGGATCGATCTAACGCTCGACGTGCCGTGTGATACCGAATCACACGGCCGGGTCTTCCTCGGAGTCCGACCTCAGCACATCGAGGTTAGTGGCGATGGACAAAACCGTCCCAAAGCCGAAGTGGGAGTCGTCGAGCCGATGGGGAACGAGCTGATCGTGTACGTCACTCTGTCTGGCGGTGACAAACTCGTAGCCGTCGCGCCGCCTCAGGACCCGATCAAACCCGGCGACATCGTATCGATCAATGTGCGTCCGGAGGGAGTACACCTCTTCGATGCGGAGACGGGAAGGCGCATCGAGCCTTCGCCGCAGCCGATGGGACGCTAGGCCCGGGGCAGTGCCAGCGTAAATCTGGATCCCTTTCCGAGCTCGCTCTTCACCGTCAGGTCGCCGCCCATGCGGCGAGCGAGATCGCGGCTGATGGCGAGTCCAAGCCCGGTGCCTTCATGTTTCGATGCGTAGTCTCGATTGACCTGCACGAAAGGCTCGAAGATCGCATCCAGCTTATCAGGCGGAATTCCCGCGCCATCGTCCTGCACGCTGATGCACAACATGTCGTCGTCGTCATCGCATTCCAGCGAGATGTGGCCACCCCGCGCCGTGAACTTGATGGCGTTGGAGAGCAGGTTGATCAGGATTTGCCGCACCTTGTCCGGATCGCCGCACGCTTCCGCCTCGGGGATGTCCTTCGCCATCGTGAACGTCAGTCCCTTCTCTCGTAACTGCGGCTCGACGAATTCGCGCAGGCTTTCAATCACGCGTCCGAGGCCCATCGGTGTGGTCTGCACCGCGACGTGACCGGCTTCGATCTTGGCAAAATTGAGCACGTCGTTGATCAGAGAAAGCAGATGGCGCTGGCTGCGGTCGATGCGGTCGAGATCCTCGCGCTGTTCAGCCGTGATCGGCCCGCGCACCTCGAGCCTCAATAGCTCGGAATAGCCCGCGATCGCGTTCAGCGGCGTGCGCAGCTCGTGCGACATCGTCGCCAGGAACTGACTCTTGGCCGCGTTTGCTTCTTCCGCTTCGCGACGGGCAGCGCGCTCGCTCTCCACCAGACTCTTGTATTCGGTGACGTCGATGCCCGCCGTCAGCCAGAGCCGGCGTCCGTCAGGAAGCGATCCAAGCGCCACGCGATGGAAATCCCAGATCCTGTCGCTGCCGCTCGCTGTCCTCACTGTGTGCTCGCCAAGGTGGAGGGACTCGCCTTCTGCCTGTTCAGCGCCGTCCCTGCCGAATGCAATGACTGATTTTCCCTGGTTGTCCGGAAAGGCGAGCGTTGCCCACTCATCGGTGGTAGTAACGGGAGTCGAGTAGTAGCCGGTGAGAGTCATCCAGGCCTCACTGAGCTGCAGGATCTCGCCGTCGGCGGCGTGAAGCATCAGTGGATACGGTGCCGATTGTACGGCGGCGCGCAGACGCATCTCGCTCTCGCGCAGGGATACTTCCGCCGCCTGGCGCTGCTCGAGATTTGCTTTCACGTCCAGCTGACGCTGGCGGGCGCGCAATCCCGACCGGATCACGGTGGTCAGAGTCGCGACGCGAACAGGACGCTCGAGCAGGGTGACGTTTCCTTTCTGCGCCACACCGCTGAGCGAGCGCGGCAGAGCACCCGAGAGCTCGTCTTCGCCCGTCAGTATCACGATCGGTACATCGGACCACGAGGGCTGCTTGTCGAGAGACTCGAAGAGCTTGTCACGCGCCTGGGGCGCCAGCGCTTCTTCTGCCATCAGCAGCACGCCGATCTCTTGCTTCCCGATCAGCTCACAAACCGCCGCCATGTCGTCACAGACCTTTGTCTCGAGGCCGGCCCGCTCGAGCACGCTCTTCGCCACGCGACCATCATGGCCCGTGGGGGTCAATACCGCGACCGTCAGCCCGTCAGGCGCTGGATTTCTTGCGGCGACGCTTGCGCCCATTTGTCCCCGTTCCAACCTCGACGTGGTGACCGGCTTCGCTGGACTGTTGCATGACGCCCTCCCGGTAATTGCCGGCGCCATCTTCCAGCAGGGGCGCGGGAGATCCGACGTAGTGAGGTACACCCGTGAGCACGCCCTGGAAGTCACGCAAAGGCTCGCCGACGAAGAGACCTCCCTTCTGTACCTTACACTCGCGGATCGTCCGTTCGTGGTCGCCGCTGCGCTTCTTCACTACCGACACGGCCTGGCGCACGGTTCCGGAAACCTCGAAGTAGCGCATCAGAATGACGGTGTCGGCGAGATAGCTGACTTCGGCTGCCTCATCGACCGGATTGCCGAAGATTCCGTGCTGCACCAGAGTCATGATGCAGGTGACGCCATTGTTGGAGAGGAAACTCAACAGCTCGTGGATCTGAATCGGAAGCAATCGCTCTTCCGGCATCGACTGCATGTAGCCGTTGATGGAGTCGATGATGACGAGCGAGCACTTGTCGTTCTCGACTGCTCGTACGACCTGGCTGGCGAATTCGCCCGGCGAGAGCTCGGTTGGCTCGACCTGGGTCATTCTCAGCTGTCCGGACTCTCTTGCCTTATCCATCTCCATGCCCAGCGCCGTCGAGCGGAGCCGGAAGGTGCTCATGCGCTCGTCGAACAGATAAAACAGAACCCGCCTGCCACGGAGAATTTCGGCGCGCGCGAATTGGGTGCAGAGCACGGACTTTCCCGTTCCCGCGGCGCCCGTGATGAGCGTGCTCGTACCGCAGGTAATCCCGCCTCCTAGCAGTGAGTCGAGCGCTTTCGATCCACTGAGGAGATGGTCGCCGGTGACATCCACGCGCGGCTCGTCCTGCAGCACACGCGGATAGACCTCGATCCCTCCAGTCACAATTCGGAAATCATGGTAACCGCCGCGGAACCGTATTCCGCGCACCTTGGTCACCTGCAGCCGCCTCCGCTCCGATCCATACTCGAGAGCAACGTGCTCGAGCACGATCACGCCATGCGCAAGACTGTGCAGCTGCAGATCGCCCTCGGGAGCGGTCTTGTCGTCAAGGAGCAGTACCGTACAATCACGGCCGTTGAAAAATTGCTTGAGAGCGAGAATCTGGCGCCGGAAGCGCAGCGGCTCGCGAGCAAGCAAACGCATCTCGGATAGCGAGTCGAAAGCGACACGGCCAGGGTTGTGTTTCTCGACGGCCTTCAGCACTTCGTCGACGGTGTGCTGCAGCTCGACTTCCGCCGGATGGAAGATTGTATAGCCTTCCTCGATATCGAAGGCAGCGTCCTTTGACAGCTCGAATATCTCGATGCCGTCCAGCTCCCAGCCGTGCGAGTTCGCCACCGCCCGCAACTCGGCGGCGGACTCCGACAGCGTCACGTAGAGACCGCGCTCACCATTGGCCACGCCATCGAGGAGAAACTGGAGGGCAAGCGTCGTCTTGCCCGTGCCCGGCTCGCCATCGATCAGGTAAAGGTGGTTGGTGGGAAGTCCACCGCCGAGGATGTCATCGAGACCGGTGACACCTGTTGCTGCTCTTGGAATTTCTTCTCCCGCTTCGGGTAGAGATGGTCGAACCACTGCTGATCCTCTTCGTGGGCTGTCTCAGGCGCCGGCGACTCTGCGCAGCGCCTGTACCGCGTCAACAACGTCCTGTGTCGGCAGCGCACCCGGCATTACGGCGGGCACGAGCTTGTCGTCACGACCGTACAGGTCGTTTCCGAAGTACAACTGGCCGTTGTTGATGTAAGTGGTGAAATAGGTGATGTAGACCGGGATCTTGTGGGGAAGCTTTATGCCGTGGTCATCCGGCCCATCCTTCATCGCCTGCTCGACTTTGTCAGCCGGCCATCCCAGGACCCACTGCGCCAGTTCCGCCGGCTTCTCCAATCGAATGCAGCCGTGACTGAACGCGCGAACATCCTTGTTGAACAGCTCGTGGTTCGGCGTGTCGTGGAGGTAGATGTTGAAATCGTTCGGGAAGAGAAATTTCACGAACCCGAGCGCGTTCTTCGGCCCTGGCCGCTGACGAACTCCGGTCTGTCCGCCCTGCCTGAATGTTTCCATGTTCTGACTGGCCATGTACGCGCTGCCCTTGGGGAAGATTTCCTTGGCGGCAATAGTTGGCGGAACGTTCCAGTACGGACGGAACACCACCGTCTCCATCGAGTCGGCGAATACAGGCGTGGCCTTGTCCTGGTACTCCTGGCCGACGATCACTTTCATCTCCAACACCTTCTGACCCGTATCGTATGCCTCGAGCTTGAAGGCGGGGACGTTGACGAAGATGTAACGGGAGCCGAATGTGCGCGGCAGCCAGCGATACCGCTCCATGTTCGCGGCGATTTCGCCGAGGCGATAGTTGGCGGAGACGTTCATCGCTTCTATCGTCTCTTTTCCAAGAGCACTGTCGACGTTGATCGAGTGCCGGCGCTGAAACTCCGCCACCGCACCCGCAAGATTGTTGTCATATCTGCCGGGTGATGCAGTCCCGGCTGAAGACGCGGAATCGCTCGAGCCTGTAGCTGGCTGGATTCCCTCGGCGCTCAGCCTGTTACGGACGGCCGTAAGCAGCGCCGGATTTGCAGCCCCGCCTGGCTTGATGTTGTTGGAGACGGCCGGTACCGCCTGCCAGCCTCCTTTTACCGTGATCTCCCGCCAGCGAGCGAGCTCCTTGCTCAAGCCGGCGTAGTCATCGTCGGACGGCCGCAGTGTCCCGAGGGCAAGATCGAGCTTCTCGTACCGGAGGTTCCGGACAAGAGCGCTGTCGATATTCTCCTCTTCCGGATCGACGTGCCACGCCTGTTGAACGGTGCGGGGGTCGACCTGGCCCGTCATCAGATCCTCACCCAGCGCCGCGTACGACGCGGTGAGAAGCACATCGGCCTCGGCCAGCTGGTCGGCCGTTGGCGTCTTCGTCTGCTTCAGAGCACCAATCGCCTGCGCCAGCGCGCCGATCGGATAGTCGTCCATCCGCATGCCGTCGGTGTTGGCCAGCAGGATGGCATCGGTGATCGCTTTGGTTCTCGCCTTGTGCAGGCCGTCGCTGGAAAGCCAGAGCGGATTGTCTCCGTAAGATCTGTAAAGCGTCCTGGTGTGCGCCCATTGCTCGTCGTCGATCTTCGGCGGTTTGGCCCCGGCAAGCTTGGACTTCATCGCGGCTTCGATCGCCGTCGCGGGAACGCCGCTTACCGATGACAGCTTCTCAGGTGCCCAGGTTTGCCGATTTTCACGCTTACCGGCTCGAGCGGTCTCACTGACCTGGCACGCCGACAAGGCCAGAATGGCCAACAGCAGAGCTAAAGCGGGTTTACCGACGTTGGGGCGCAACGATATGGGGACCGATGCTCTCATAAGACTCTCGGATTTGATTACGGGATTTCTTTTCCTGTCGAGTACCGATAAGGCGAAAGTCGGGCCAAAAAAAAAGGGCGCCGGAATCCTCCCGGCGCCCTCAAAACCCGCAACCAACCTACTCCCACCCCTTACCCCGCTGGCCTTTTAAATCGGTACCGGCTTCTGGTGTTCTTGCTACTGAACGCACTGTCCCTTCGGGTCCGGCTTCTCCTTATCAACAACCGGCCGGTGATCGAGGTTCCCGATTCTGGTGGCAAGGTCAGCCACGTACTGGGCGACCCGCGCCATCCGATCGTAATCGATGTACTGTGGTTCATCGGTCACCTGGTGATAGTCCGCGTGACCTCCCGTCGTGAAGAAGATGATCGGGATGCCGTAGCGCGCGTACTCGTAGTGGTCGCTGCGGCAGTAGATGTTCGTCGGATGACCGTTGGCATCCATCAGGTAATCGAAGCTCAATGGCGACTTGCCACTCTTGTTGACTGTCTCAGCGAGATCGCCAAGCTCTGTCGACAAGCGGCGCGATCCAACCAGCTGAACGTAGTTGGGGTTGCCGCTATAGCGGTGGCCTTCCTTGGTGATTCCAGTGTTGTCGGCAGCAGAGCCGCGCCCGATCATGTCCATGTTCAGCTGCGCCACAATCGAATCGCGCGGAACTGTCGGGTGATCGGTGAACCACTCCGAGCCGTACAGTCCTTCCTCTTCGCCAACGTGCCAGACAAATAGCAGCGATCTCTTCGGCTTCACCTTCTGCGCGGCGAAGTACTGAGCGATCTCGAGCGCGCTGACGCTGCCGGAGCCGTCGTCATCCGCGCCGTTGTAGATCGAGCCCGGCCGCGCCGATGTGCCGTTGCTGCGACGGCGGATATCGGCGATAAGCGCGTTGACCTGCGCCTGTTGGGCGGCATCCAGCTGCGGCGGACGATCGTCCGCTCCACCGGTGCGGAAAAGATGGTTGATCACATAGATCGAATCGTGCGCAACCGGGCGCGTGCTGAAGCCGACGTGGTCGTTGTGGGCGCCGATTGCTATGTACTGCTCGCGCAGCTTCGGATCGCTCCCCCGAATGACCGCGACGACGTTTCGCCCCGGGAATTCGACGGGCGCTTCTCGATATCTCGGCGTCGAGCTGACCGTCGCGCCGGCGGCTCCGCTTTTCAAGCTGTCGATGCTGGCATTCAGCAGGGAGTTGGCAACGCGCTGCGTGACATACATGAATGAGGGCACCGACGGATCGGTCGCGTCCTTCACCAGTTGATTCTTTTGTTGATAGATCTGAACCAGCTGCGGCGCCATCGCTTCGAGGCTGGCGACCGCGATCCCTGCCGCGGTAGAGAACCGGCGTGTGACCTGGCTGCGATTGACTCCTCCGCCAGTTCCCGGACTGGCGCTGCTCGGGCTGAGGCGCAGAACAACGAGCTTGCCGCTCGCCTGTGTTGCGTCGATCAGCGACGCAGAATCACCCCAGGTTCCGCCGAACACCGCCTGCACGCCATCCAGGCTCCGGGCTCCACTGCCCTGATCGCGCAGGACATAATCAGTCCACGGCGCAAAGTTCGTCGAGCCGACCGAAAGCCGGGTCGCGCTGTCGTAGCTGCGATCGACAATGTTGACGGTCTGGAAGTAGGTGCCGTTTTCGCCCATTGGCTCG
>Ga0157378_10004689_pt1 | contig 11992 bp, 11 predicted proteins | sample M65metaG_FD_115309 | JGI IMG/M metagenome (GOLD analysis project Ga0157378, IMG submission 115309) | Miscanthus rhizosphere microbial communities from Kellogg Biological Station, Michigan, USA - M6-5 metaG | ecosystem: Host-associated > Plants > Roots > Rhizosphere > Soil | place: USA: Michigan...
ACGGCATCACGGTCAGCGGCGCGAACTCATTCATGCCGACCGGCGTCGATGCGATGATTTCGGCTCTGATGGCGAACCTTGGAACTTCGGGCTTGCAGAGCGTCGATCCCGAACTTGCTCTCCTGCTGAATCGCGCGACCGACGACAGCAACATCGATGCAGTGATTGTCTATCATCACCTGCCGACTGACGCGGACGTCGCTGATTTGCAAAATCTGGGTGTAATCGGCGGAACGCGCTATCACATTTTGCCGATGATTGCGGTCACGACGACCAAATCTCGCATCGCGGCGATCTCGCATCTGCCGGCGGTGCGCTCGATTTACGGCAATCGGACTTTCCAATGGAATCTTGATGCAAACGCACGCGGAGTCACCACGGTTGATCGGGTGAAGCGCAATAACGATCTGACAAATGCGAATCGCGGTTTGCCGGTTTCCGGCCGCGGCGTGACCGTCGCGGTGTTGGATACGGGCGTTGATGGAACGCACGCGGATTTGGCCGGTCGGGTCGTGCAGAATCTAAAACTCGCGGACACGCAGAGCCTCGGTGTCGGTTTCAATTATCCGGCAGTTTCCACCACCTTGCCGGACACCGATCAAGTTTACGGTCACGGAACATTTGTCGCTGGAGTAATCGCCGGTACGGGGCAGCAATCAGGCGGCAAGTACGCCGGCGTAGCTCCCGGAGCAAACATCCTCGGCCTCAGCGCCGGCGACGCCAGTCTGTTATTCGTCCTGTCGGGATTGGACTACTTGCTGACGAACGGCGCCGCGTTCAATGTGCGCGTCGTCAATTGCAGTTTCTCGGCAAATACGGTCTTCGACGTGAACGATCCGGTCAACATCGCGACCAGGATGCTCACCGACAATGGCGTTAACGTGGTTTTCTCGGCCGGAAATACAGGTCCTGGCTCAGATTCGCTCAATCCTTATTCAATTGCGCCCTGGGTCATCAGCACCGGAGCCACCGATAATGCGGGCAAGATTGCTGACTTCTCGTCGCGCGGCGAATTCGGCAGCCCGCTATTTCGTCCGACTCTCGTGGCGCCGGGCGTAAACACTGTGAGTCTGCGTGCTTCGACGTTGGCCGTGGTGACTACCGCTGAAGGCCTGGCGGCCAAGGATGCTCTTTCACTGGGCGCAACCGAACTTCCCTATTACACAATAGGCAACGGCACGAGCTTCTCAGCGCCCCAGGTCGCGGGCACGATTGCCTTAATGCTGGAAGCAAATCCCAATCTGAGACCTGCGCAAGTGCGCGACATCCTGCAAAGGACCGCGACGCCGCTGCCGCCGTACTACCTGTACGAGGTCGGCGCCGGGATGCTGAATGCGCAAGCGGCCGTGCTGGAAGCTGCGTTTTCGCAGAGACATTTCGGATCGTGGCGCGGAACTGCTTACCAGGGACAAGTGACCTTCACCAACGGAATGCAAACATTCAACGGCAGTGCAGTGCCGGGATCGTCCAGCGATTCTTCACTGAACATTCCCGCAAACGCGCTGTTGTCGTCGATTCAGGTGGCCTGGGGCGACACCCTGAACCCCACAAATCTCACGCTTTCGGTTTTAGATTCACACGGGACAAGCCAGGACATGAGCAATTCATTAAATGCTCCCGGCTTAACAGGACGACGGGAACGTATCGTTATCGCCAATCCACCGCGCAACTTGACGGCCCGAGTTGAAACCATCGCAGCTTCGACGCCGGCCGGAACATTGGCGAACAACCAACTCGGTGCGCAGCCCTATTCAGGCTTTGTGCGAACCACTTCAGCGCAATATGCTTCGTTGCTTGACATCGCCGGTCTGGATGCGACGTCGATCGCGGAAATGAATCAATCGTTCCGCTTTCTTACGCTTTCGCCGATCGGCCAGAGATTCCGTCCGACGTTCGCAGTCACGCGCGCAAATCTCGCTGCCGCGCTGGTCGCAGGCGCGCGTGTGCCGCAGTACTTGCCGGCGCAATCGAGCTACACGGACATTCGCGACCGGGCCACGATGCTCTTCGTAGAAAGCGCCCAGGCTTCACCAAACGGCGCGCTGTTCCCGACAGTAGCCGCGGGCGGAGCATTCCAGCCCGACGCAGCGGTCGATCGACTTGCCGCAGCCGTTGCGCTGGTGCGAGCAGCCGGCTTACGTCAGGAGGCCGAGAGCGGAACTTACACGCTGACTTACCTGGATGCGGGGTCGATTCCAGGTTCGCTGAGAGGTTACGTGGCGGTCGCCGTGCAGAATGGATTGATTAAGAGCAACAGCAACTACTTCAATCCGCAGGGAAGCTTCACTCGGATGGATCTGGCGCACGCGCTCGCCCAAATTGCCCCGCGCTAGAGCTCTGCTGCAGAAACCGACCGTCAGGGAGGATGCCCAATCTGAAGGTCAGCGGCAGCACAGTTTCTCTGCACCCTCCCTTGACGGTCGGGTTTCTACAACTGGCCGTAATAGACCTCAGTTTCATAGTCGAAATCCACTTTCCCGTTTTGCTGGTTTGCGTCGAAGATTGCCCGCAACTCACCAATCATTGCTTCATATCCTCGATCTCCGGGCTGTGGCGCATATGATGCCGAGAGCAGACGCCCTTTCAATCCCTCAAAATCAAAAACCTGCTTGAAAGGAAAGCGCGCCTGGCGAAACTCACGCGGCGAGAAGAGGGCCTCAATGTCGCAGGTTTCAATCTCGCGGCTAACTTCTTTGTAATCAGTTCCGTATTTGACCAGTAAGTCGTGATATCCGCGAACGACCGCGCTTGTTTCGACGCGGAAGCCGTTCCAAACGAGCACGACCCAGCCACCTGTCTTCAAGATTCGCTTAAATTCGAGCCTGGCGGCGCCGCGGTTGAACCAATGGAACGCCTGCCCAGCGACGATGAAATCAACCGAATTATTCGGCAGGGTCGTGACTTCAGCGGTCCCACTGACGCTAACGAACGATGGGTATGTCGACAGTAATCGCTCACCCGCCGCACGCATTTCAGCATTTGGCTCAACGCCGAAGACTTTATTTCCGTGCGTTAGGAAAAGTTCGGTCATAAACCCAGTGCCCGATCCGATGTCCGCAACGATGTGTTCGCTCGTCAGGCCACATTCGGTTTCAAGCAGGGTAATGATTGCGGCGGGATAACTCGGCCGGTACTTCACGTAATTCTCGACTCGGGTCGTGAAGCGTGTGGTTGGATCGATCATCTATTCGATAATCGTGAGGCCGTCTAAGTTTGACCTGAGACAAGTTTATTGAGCGTTTCGCGCTCTTTCTCATCGAGGATCGAAAAGGACAGGCTAAAGCCGGTCAGTTGCTGATGAAACCTGACTCGGCCGCGCAGCGGCAGCCAACCGCCTCGCGGCAGCTGAATCAAAAGGCTGACGATTTCGCCGACGTCAGCCGGGCCTCTCGTGTTAACGAAACATCCGTTCGCGCTCAGGTCCTCGAGGCGGCCTTCGTGCCCGCCCGAGGAGCCATGCCACTTAACGGTATAGTTAACACTAACGCGTTGATCAGTTCTTCGCTCTTTGGTCATAGCTCGCGGCAGCTCCTTGCCCAAAATGAACTGAACGCGTCAACCATGTCAAGCATAATTAACTCGATAACTGCTTGAAACAATTGCTTTCAGAGATTAGTATCGCGCGGTTTCAATAGCGCGTGAACCATCATTATCTATCTGCACGATGAGTGAAAAAGTTGAATCACAAAATTCAGAAGGCCACCGCGCGGCGTTAGTCGCAGGATTCCTCGGCTGGGCGCTGGTCGCGTTCGACTTCTTTTTGGTAGTCGTTTCGTTGACGACGATTGCGAAAGAATTTCATCGCACTGATAAGGAAATCGCTCTTTCGATCGCGCTGACGCTTGGCTTTCGCCCGGTTGGCGCTTTCATCTTTGGTTTGATTTCTGACCGCTACGGCCGTCGACTGCCACTGATGCTGAACCTCGTCTATTACTCCGTCATTGAGATTCTTTCGGGGTTGGCCCCAAATTACGGCACCTTTATGGTGTGCCGCGCGCTGTTTGGGATCGGCATGGGGGCTCAGTGGGGTGTAGGCGCTTCATTAACCATGGAAAAGGTCCCGCCACGCTGGCGCGGCGTGCTTTCGGGATTGCTGCAGGAAGGCTATGCGACGGGATACTTACTGGCGGCGTTGTGCGCCCTGTTCGTGCTTCCGAAGTGGGGTTGGCGGCCACTGTTCTTTGTGGGGGGCTTGCCGATGTTTCTGGCTCTGTTCGTTCGCTATAAGGTCAAAGAGTCTGAGGTTTGGAAAAAGACGCGGCATGAAAGCTGGCAGCAACTCTTTCGCGGAATCGCTTCGCATTGGCGTTTGTTTGCGTACCTGATCGTGCTGATGACGCTGATGAATTTTGTTTCGCACGGCACGCAGGACATGTATCCCACTTTTCTCGAGCGCTATTGGGGATTTGGGTCAACGCAACGCCTGGTTATCACCGTGATTTCGATGATAGGCGCGATCATTGGCGGAATTGCGTTTGGACTGCTGTCGGATCGGATTGGCCGCCGGTATTCGATGATGATTGCGTTAGGCTGCGCGGTCTTGCTCGTTCCGTTGTGGGCATTTGCTCCGGCGCTGAGTTTACTGATTGCCGGCGCCTTCCTGATGCAGTTTATGGTGCAAGGCGCGTGGGGAATCATCCCCGCCCACCTGTCAGAGCTTTCGCCGAATTCGGTGCGCGGCTTTTTGCCCGGGTTCGCGTATCAGGTCGGCGTACTCCTGGCGGGATCAGTGGCTTACCTTGAAGCGCTGTTCGCCGAACACATGAGTTATTCAACGGCTATGGCCATGACCGCCGCGACAGTGTTCATACTGAGCGGAATTGCAACCGCCGTTGGTCGCGAGAAGCGTGGCATCAATTTTGGCGAAGTTGAAATCAGCGAATGAATTCAATTTGACATGGCGGGCTATTCCGGAACACCTCTCATCAAAAAGTTAGGAATAAAGGACAACTTCGAAGTTGCGTTCGTAAATGCTCCCGAGAACTTCGTAACGCAACTCGAATTGCCCGCGACAGTCAACGTCAAACGAATTTCGCAGAGCAAGGCGCTTGATTTCATACAGGTCTTTGTGACCAGCCAGACCGCTCTGACCACGGCATTTGCGCAATATCCACCAAGATTGAAAGCGAACGGAATGATTTGGATTTCGTGGCCGAAGAAATCATCGGGTGTGCAAACCGATCTCACTGACAACATCGTGCGAAACATCGGCCTGGAGGCCGGCCTCGTCGATGTCAAAGTTTGCGCAGTCGACGAAGTCTGGTCAGGTCTGAAATTCGTTTACCGGGTTAAGGATCGTCTCAACCTTCGGCGTTGATCAACACCGTAGCCAATCATCTGGTTTTCCACAGAATCTGTTGAAAAGCTGTGAATAAAACTCATTTCCCTAACGTAAGTTGCTCTACCATAGTCACTTCGGTGATTTACACAACGTCATTCGATCCACAGAATTGTCAGAACCGGGAGCAGTAGCGACCGGATCAGGTGACCGCTTCAGACCCGCTTGATCCGGTCGCTTCCGCTCCCGGTTCTGACACGCCAGCCGCCACCCTCGCATTGTTTGATGATACGTCTGCCGTTTCTTCAACGTCCTCACATTCACAACGAAGCCACTAATAGTTGGCCCATGCGTCTGGGCCTATAAGGTTTTGCGCCAAACTATAGGCGAACGCTTTATGGAGAATTTTCAAGTACGCATTTTTATTAATCATTTCTTCACGCAGATGATCGAGTTGTGCGCTTGTCAAAAACGAAGTCAACGTTCGTCTGATTTTTCAGATGCGTGTAATCGTTTCTGTTTGCAGACGTTGCGAACTTTGAATTCCTTCTTCGCATTGGTTCTGTGAACGAAATCACGTGTGTGCGCAACTGGACCACGATGCATGAGCAAACGAGTTGCAAAAAAATTCTTGTTAACTATAATGCCGATCCCTTTGTTGTTGAGAGTATACGCAGTGAGCAGGTGACGACGAATTGATTGAGCCGAAAATGCTATTCATCTTCCCCTCGAAAGAACGTCAGCTAACTCGCGGACACGACGACACGACATGCTGTTTTTTTAGGCGTTAACACGTCGCGTGTCTCCACGCGCAGCAAGGGCACCTGGCGAAGTGCTTCCGGCGCAAGTCGGAAAAAACAATCCGCCAACATCAGTCATAAAGGGTTGGTAGTAACCAAACGAGCAAGCGGCGTGGGTTCGGCTGCGAAGGAATTCTTTTTCCTAAATTCATATTTTTCACCATTGCGAAAGAGAGACGAACGTGACGTTATTGGCAGAAGTTACCGAGATCGAATTGAAAAGATGCCCTCGATGCGAAGAGTCCTTACCACTCTCCGAATTTGGCGTGTGTCGCGCGCGCAAAGACGGACTAAACCTTTACTGTAAGCGTTGCATCCGACAAAAAATCGCCATGAGCCGGCAGGCCTTGCGCGAATACAAGAAAGCCCGCGGAAAACACGGTAGCTCGATCGGCTTAGATAGTTCGCGCGTCACGCTCGATAACAAAACTACGCTTTCATCGCGGCGGATTGCGCGTATGCTGCGGAAGCTCTCGCCCGCCGACCGCGTGCGCGAGGCCATTCGCTGTGGGGCTCATACTCAAAAAGAAATAGCTGCGGTAACGAAACTGCCGAAAGATGAGGTTTGTGATGCTCTCGCCAACCTGCTCCTCTGGACCCGCGAGATTCGCACCCAAATCGTCCGGCATCAACGAATGTATTTTGTGAACGAAGACATGGAACTGCTGGCGAAAGCTCAGGCAGCGGCGCAGAAGCGGAGCCGCAGCCTGAGCCCATCCTTCAGCTCGGTAGGAGCGTTGATGCCGGGTCGAAAGCCGGCAGTCAGAGGGAAAAAAAGAGGCGCCAAAACGGCCGCTAAGGCAAAAAGCGCCTGATTCTCCTCGCCTGAGCGGCCTGATTATTCTTCGAACGCGGCGAGAACCTCTCCAGCATGTTCTTCCGGCTTAACCTTGCTGAAGATCTTCTTAATCTTGCCCTTCTCGTCAATCAAAAAGGTCATGCGGTTCACGCCCATGTAGGTTCGCCCCATGAACTTTTTCTCGCCATACGTGCCAAAGCTGTCCGAAAGCTTTCGCTCAGTATCGGCCAGCAGACGAAATGGCAGGCTGAATTTGTCGATGAACTTCTGATGAGACTTTTCGCTGTCCAATGAAACACCGAAGACTTCGATACCGCGCTTTTTGAATTTCGCGAATGAGTCACGGAATGAACAAGCTTCCTTCGTACAGCCGGGCGTATCGTCCTTTGGATAAAAGTAAAGCACAACTTTTTTGCCGCGCAGATCTTTCAAGCGCACCGTCTTGCCGGCTTCGTCCGCCACCGCGAAGTCCGGCGCCTTGTCACCCTCTTTGAGTTTTGCCGCCACTGTTTTGAATTCCGATCTCTAAATTGAAAGAACGCTCGATTGTAACGATTGAAAAAGAAAAGCTGCAACGAACATGGCTACGAAGAAAGCAACCAGGAAAAAAGCCGCTAAGAAAACAACACGCGCTTCAGGACTCTGGATGGTCAAACAAGAGCCCGAGACTTACTCGTGGGATGATTTTGTCCGAGATGGCCGCACCGACTGGACAGGCGTGCGGAACTTTCAGGCGCGGAACAACCTCAGACAGATGAAGGCCGGCGACCGGGTACTGTTCTACCATTCGGGAACGGGTAAATGCGTCGTCGGTATTGCTGAAGTCGCAAAAGCCGCTTACCCGGATCCGACCGCGGACGATCCGCAATGGGTCGCAGTCGATCTCAAACCCGTCAAGCCGCTCAAAGAAAGCGTGCCGCTCGCGGCCATCCGCTACAACGACCAGTTGGCGAACCTGCCGTTGATACGTCAGTCACAACTTTCAGTGATGCCGCTTACGAAGGACGAGTTTGAAATAATCGTGGGAATGGGCGCCGGTAAGAAAAAGAAGTAGCGCAAGTTGTTAACTTGCGATTCATATTTCGCGTCAGCCGCAAGTTAACAACTTGCGCGACAACGGCTGACACTACGCCCTTCTGATAAATTTCGCGGCGAGCCAGCCAACCGGCACCAGAATCGCCAGGTGAATCCAGTCGTATCCACCCGTCGTCGTCCCTCCGAAGTGATTGCTAATCATCAGGAAAACTACCGGCACGGCCGTGAAGGTATTCTGCTTTGACCGAAGTTTGGCCTGGGCGGCGAGCTTGCCGTCAGGTTTATTGCCCGCTTTGATTGCTTCAATCATCTTCCGTTGCGCCGGCAGGATGCGCATCCAGACGTTGGCAGCCATGATGGTGCCGAACATCGCGCCGACGTGGATGTAAGCCGCGCGCCCGCTCAAGACTCGCGTCAGACCGAACGCAGTCGCTACGATCAGGACATAGGCAATCACCGCGAACAGGATTTCATTGCGCCCCAGCGGCGAAATCATCAGTAAGTCATAAACCAGCCAGCCAGCCACCACTGTTCCGATTCCTACGCCAATTGCCGCGCCTACGCTGATGTTTGAAACGTCGGGCTCAATCATCGCGCCGCCGCCGAGGTAATAAACGATTACGAGAAGCGCGAACCCGCTCAACCAGGTAGTGCCTGCTTCCCACTTGAACCAATGCAGCTTGCGTGAGAGTTCGTCCGGCACCTTGCGCTTCTCAACCAGATAAAAGCCGCCGCTGTGCACCATCCAGATCTGTGGGTTCTGCCCCGTGTTCGCCAGCGCCTTCTCTTCTTCAGTCATCCTCGCGTCGAGCCAGGTGAAGTAATAGGTCGTGCCAACCCACATAATGCCCGCAAACACGTGCACCCAACGGGTGATGAAATTGAGCCATTCGCTAACAGTTGGATTGATCATTTTGGTCTCAGATGGAGTCAGTACCACCTGCGTAAGCAGGTGGGTCGAGCACGCAACTCTCGCGAATGTGTTTGACCCGCCCGCTTACGCGGGTGGTACTGACCACCTGCAAAAGTCCGTGTCACTAGCTTCCGCGATAAGTTGAATACCCAAACGGATTCAGCAACAGCGGAACGTGATAATGCTGAGTCGCATCTTCAATTTTGAAAGTCACCGTGACCTGCGGATAGAAACTCTTAACATTCTGTCCGGCAAAATACGTCGCGGTATCGAAAATCAGACGATAGATGCCGGCCGCGATCGAATCCCCGGTAACGAGATCCGAGATTCTTCCGTCCGCACTTGTCGTTCCTCTGCCAACCAACGTCCAACCCTCCGCGGTTTCAGCCTCGAGCGCCACCGGCACGCCCACCGCCGGTCGACCATGCGAAGTGTCAAGCACGTGCGTCGTGATGCCGCTCATTGATTAAGCAATTTCTCCAAACGCAGACGCGTTATCTTTTGCTGTTCCTGCGCCGCGACTCTCAATTCCGTTTCAGAATCATTGTGCAAGCGTTGATTCAGAAGAGCCAGCATCTCGTCAGATGATTTGCCGCTGGCACAGACGATAAATATGAATCCAAACCTGGTTTCGTATTCACGATTTCTCTCAGCGAGCTGCGCGACTGTGTCCGCCGAAGCTCTTGCTACGCCCGATTGTTCGTGCGCCGACCAACTCTTTTCCTGCGCCGTTTGCGCAGTGGCAGCTTTTTTCTCACCAATTTTTGGATGAGCGCGAAATGCTTCCAACCAGTCTTCATCAGTCAGCGATGAAGAAACAACGTCCGCTGTAGCGAATAACGCTTCTTTGTTCGCAAACGGACGCGTATGGGCCATTTCACGCGCCCATCTGCGCGAGCCGCAACACTTCAGGAATTCGGCTGCGGCTTCGCTGCTTGCCAGTTCGTTCAGCTGTTCGAGCGTCATGCGTAGTGTCAGAAGCCCGACCGTCAGGGAGGGCAGCTTGCGTAACGAGCTTTCAAAAAGATCGACGACCTGGCGTGGGCTGCCCTCCCTCACGGTCGGGCTTCTGACACTACGCAACCGTTCCGAAGACCCGCAGCCGACTGACGCCACCGTCGGGGAAAATATTGAAGCGAACGTGTGACACCAGCCCTGAATCCATCACTTCATCGAACAGATGGCGTGTGTGTGCTTGCAACTTGGTGCGTGGCAGCACCGGCTTCCAGACGAATTCCGGGGCCTGCAACGCCTCTAACGCGGCGTCGTCGGCATGACAACTCTCCAGCGAACAACTCTCCGGGAAATTGCCCTTGAACCATGACGTGTCAATTTCCAGCCGGCGAATTCGCCCCGTCGCGCCCAAACGAATGATCGTCCAGTCATACCCCGGACCGCGCCGGCGTTTCGTCTCCCACCCGTCGCTCATGTTGAGCGCGCGTCCCGGCATAATCAAATTGTGCCGATGGCCGAAGAACATATCGCTGCACGAAAGCACCCGCCCGCCATTCTCGACTGCGGCCAGGTCGATCTCGCCGCCAATCTCGCGCAGACGCTCCCAATTCGGCGCAACCTCGCCGTACACACGCAACCGCGCCACGCCGCCATCAGGAAAAATCTTGAACCGCAGATGCGTCCAACGCTCATCGTTATTAATCGCAAATGGATTCGAGGAATCGCCATTCAAGTTCGATTGCGGCAGAATCTCAGTCCATGAAAGCGCATCGCTAATCAGATCTTCCGTCGTCGGCAATCCATCGATCGTCACCGCTTCCAAAGAACAGCTTTCCGGGTAATTGCCTTTGAAATGACTCGTGTCGACGACCACGCCGCGAATGAGCCCCGGCAAGCCGAGCCTGATGATGCACCAGTCAAATCCCGGCGTACGACGCCGGCGCGACTCCCAACCATCCATCCACTTGCCAAGGTCCGTGTATTTGCCTTCGATAAAAACCGGGGCGGACGGTTTCAGTAGATTCTCTTTAGGCGCAAAGAAATCGTCGTTCGCGTAAAGTACCGCGCCGCCGAGACGTTCCGAGGCAAGATCGACTAGTTCCGTGAAATCCATGTTTAGGAAATGTTCAGCTACTTGTTCAGTAAAATTGATCCGTTACGAGCAACCATGGCGCCGTTATCATAAACGATTTGTCCGCTCACAAAAGTCTTTTCTACGACGCCGCGCAGCGTCTCGCCCAGATACGGCGTCAACTTGTGACGATGCTGAATTAATTTCTCGTCCACGCGGAACTCGGCCTCCGGATTCCAAATCACGATGTCGGCATCGGCGCCTGTTCTAATCGAGCCCTTCAAAACATGAAAGCCAATCTGTCGCGCCGGCGCGGAGCACAACCATTTGACGAGATGTTCAATTGAGAATCCGCGCGCGCTGGCCTCCGTCCACATAATCGGCAGACGAAGCTGCAAAGAAGATATGCCGCCCCACGCATTCATGAAATCGCCTTGATCGCGCAGCTTCATTTCGGGGGGACAGGGCGAATGATCCGAAACGACAAAGTCGATCGTGCCGTCGCGCAAGGCCTCCCAAAGCCGCTCGCGATTTTCACGCTCACGAATTGGCGGACAGCACTTGAATTCAGTCGCGCCGTCGGGAATGTCCTCCGCCGCGAAGTGGAGATAGTGAGGGCAGGTTTCGACGGTCACCGCCAGTCCAAAATATTTCGCGCGCCGCAGCACCGGCAGAACGTCCGCCGACGAGTGATGCACGATGTGAATCCTACAGCGAGTGTCGCGCGCCAGCATGATCATTTGAAAAACCGCTTCGTTTTCGGCTTCGCGCGGCCGCGAGCGTAAGAATGTTTGATACGAGCGACTGTTCTCGCCCGCGATCGATTGGCAGCAAGTTTCGACCGGGCCCGGAACTTCGGCATGCACAATCAACGGGGCGCGGAGTCGCGCAAGTTCCGGCATCGCCTCGAGCAGATCTTTTTTGGTGACGTTCGGAAATTCATCGACGCCGGAATGAATGAGAAAGCACTTGAAGCCAACCACGCCCGCACGCCAGAGCTTTTCCAGCTCACCTGTATTTCCCGGGACAACTCCGCCCCAAAAGCCTACGTCGACGGTCAGCTTGCCTTGCGCCGCGGCCATCTTCTCTTCAAATCCGGCAAGCGTCGTGGTCGCCGGAATTGAATTCAAAGGCATGTCGA
>Ga0157378_10004690_pt1 | contig 11992 bp, 4 predicted proteins | sample M65metaG_FD_115309 | JGI IMG/M metagenome (GOLD analysis project Ga0157378, IMG submission 115309) | Miscanthus rhizosphere microbial communities from Kellogg Biological Station, Michigan, USA - M6-5 metaG | ecosystem: Host-associated > Plants > Roots > Rhizosphere > Soil | place: USA: Michigan...
CCTGCAGAAATTTCCAGGCGGCACGTTTTCGGCTTTGGTGCCGAACCTCAAGGGCTACGAGCGAGCCCTCGCCTCGGGAATTCGTCACATGGAGTTCGTGATCGCCGCCAGCGAAACATTCAACCGCAAAAATCTGAACCGCAGCATGGCCGAATCGCTCCAATTGCTGGAGCAAACCACTCGCCTGGCCGAACGCGATGGCGTAGTGCTACGCGTCGGCTTTTCTACCTGTTTTCATTGCCCCTTTGAAGGAAGGATCTCGAGCCGGGCGGTTGTGGACGCCGTTCGTGCCGCGCGCCAAATTGCTCCGTGGCGCGTTGCCATCTGCGATACCGACGGCATGGCTTTTCCCGACCAAGTCAAGGAAACCGTCAGCGCGTTGCTGACCGAACTGAAAATGCGCGCACAAGATCTCGTGCTCCATTTCCACGACACGTATGGACGAGGACTCGCGAACACACTCGCCGGCCTCGAACTGGGAATTCGCGAATTCGATTCCTGCACGGCGGGCCTCGGCGGATGCCCGTACTGCCCCGGAGCCAGCGGCAACCTTGCTACGGAAGATCTCGTCGATTTTCTCGAAGGCATGGGCTACGACACAGGCATCGACCTGGAAAAATTGCTGGACGCAGCCGAATTTGCGTGCCGCTTTTCGTCCCGGCCCTATCAAGGACATCTGTTGCGCGCCCGCCGCGCAGGCGCCTGTGGCGTGACACCGTCCGTGCCTGCATAGATTCCCATGGATGCGAGCGGAAACGTCTTGTTGTCATTCTGAGCGAAGCGAAGAACCTCTCTTCGATTGCCGCGATCAAAGAGGGATTCTTCGCTTCGCTCAGAATGACAATAATTTCAGTGATGCCGCATTCCGCCGCATAAACAGAAGCACTGACGATTCGAACGGAGCGTGACCGGGATATGGCGCTTCCACTCCATGCAATCCGCGTGCTGGACGTAACCAATGTCCTGGCCGGACCATTCTGCAGCTTTCAGCTCGTGTTGCTCGGCGCCGAGGTGCTCAAAATCGAGCATCCCGAAAACGGCGATCTCGCCCGTCGTCTGGGCGCCGGCGTGGAAGAGAACAACGCGTTGATGGGAGCGTCGTTCGTGGCGGTCAACGCAGGTAAACAGTCCGTAACGATCAACCTCAAATCGCCCGAAGGCAAACAAATCTTCAAGGAACTCGCGGCAATTTCGCACGTCGTAATTGAAAATTTCCGCCCAGGTGTCATGCAACGACTGGGCCTCGATTATCCGGCCCTCGCCGAAGTGAATCCCAGCATCGTCTACTGCGCCATTTCCGGCTTCGGACAGGATGGTCCTTTGGCGATGCGCCCGGCGTACGATCAGGTCATCCAGGGGATCTCAGGGGTGATGAACGTGACTGGGGACGCTCAAACCGCTCCCTTGCGCGTTGGTTACCCCATTTGCGACACCCTTGGCGGTATCACGGCCGCCATGGCCATCTGCGCGGCCCTGGTCGACTCCCAGACCACCGGCCGGGGCCGCAGGATCGACGTTTCCATGCTCGAATCCACGTTGGCCTCCATGGGCTGGGTCGTCTCGAACTACCTGAATGCGGGAATCGAGCCAATCCCGATGGGCAATGAGAACTTCACCGCGGCGCCCTCCGGCTTATTCCGAACCGCGAGCGGTCTGCTCAACATCGCGGCCAACGAAGATGCACAATATGAAAAATTATGCGACGTAATCGGACGCCCCGAACTGAAATTCGACCCTCGCTTCTCAGAACGGGAAACGCGCCGCCGCAACCGTCCGGCGATCAATAAGGAGATCGCCCCGGAGATGCTGAAACGTAGCGCGCCGGAGTGGGAAAAGGCCCTGATCGAGGCAGGTGTCCCCGCAGGCTGTGTACTGAGTGTGCCGGAGATCCTGGGCCACCCGCATCTCTCCGGCCGCCATTTCATCTCTGAATTCGAAGGCCCGGCCGGAACCCAGAGGGTGACGCGCGGAGGTTTTCTTTTTTCTGACGATCAGGCCTTGCCCGGAGGGCCGGCGCCGTCTCTCTCCGAGCACACAGATGCATGGCTGGCAAAGCTCGGTTACAAACCGGAAACCATCCAAAATCTGCGAAAAATGCACGTTATCTAAGTAACGGGCAATTTTCTTTTCCGATCAATTCCCCACAAAAACAGGCCAATTGGGTGACGGCGAAGTCACGCTGTCATTTAGAGTATGTATTCGCGGCGCTAAGGTGCCTCAGCCGCTACAGTTTATGCAGAAAAATGCTTGACTTCTGATGCTGGGGATACTTAAATGTTCCCAAGTTTGGGGTGCTGTGATCTGAAATCTCTACATCTTTTGGGGTGTTGTAATCCTGATTTTAGAACAGTTTTCCAATTCCAGGTTGTACCCGATAGCCCACGAGGGTCTATCAAGGAGGCAAGGCATGGGTGTGGGTAAGTCTAGGAAACTCACTATGAGTTTCGCCATTTTGTTAACGGTGTTTTTCAGTTTAATCGCAGGTGTTGTAGCGCACGCGCAAGTCACCGGCGCAACTCTTGCCGGAACCGTAACTGATCCATCCGGCGGCGTTGTCGTCGGCGCGCAAGTTTCCGCAAAAAATACAGCGACCGGAGCGGTCCGCGACGTTACGACGGATTCCGCGGGTCTTTATACAATTCCGAACCTGGCTCCCGGCGATTACGAAGTGAAAGTCACCGCCACCGGGTTTTCGACTGCAGTGCAGTCGAACCTGTCCCTCGCGGTTGGACAACAACAGCAGCTTAACTTCGGCATGAAAGTCGGAGAGACCACCACCACAGTTCAAGTAAGCGAATCGGCTCCGCAGGTCGAATTGACCTCCTCAGCACTCTCGGGTCAAGTCGAATCCGAAACCGTGCGCGAATTGCCATTGAACGGACGCGACTGGACTTCTCTTGCCGTCCTTCAGCCCGGAGTCAAAGCCATCGAGACGCAGATGAGCTATTCGACCTCAGCTCGCGGTAACCGCGGTTTTGGTGGCGAACTCACAGTGTCCGGACAGCGCTCTACGTTCAATAACTACCGAATCGACGGAATCAGCGTTAATGATTACGCGATGGCAGCTCCTGGAAACGTAATTGGCGTCGTCCTTGGCGTGGATGCCATTCAGGAATTCTCGGTGTTGACTGGCGGATTCCCTGCCGAATACGGACGGGCCACTGGCGGCGTCGTGAACGCAATCAGCCGCTCCGGCACCAATGGTTTCCATGGAGCAGTGTATGAATTCCTGAGGAACAACGCCTTCGATGCGAACGACTACTTTACGCGATCTGCCGGTAAACCGAATCCTCCCTTCAGGCGCAATCAGTTTGGAGTCTCGGCGGGAGCTCCGATCATCAAGGACAAACTTTTCGTTTTTGCTGATTACGAAGGTCTGCGCCAGTCGAAGGGAATTCCCACGGCAACCACGACATTCTCGAACAATGCCCGCTTGGGCGTGCTCGCTGGCTGCGCAGGCGGCACGGGAACTTATCCGAACTGCAGCCTTTCCGGTCCCTGCCCTACGGCATCGTCTCAATTGGCCCCGAACGCGAGCGTCTGCGTGAACAATTATGCAGCATCGCTTCTGCCTCTTTTCCCGACGTCGACTCTTGTGAAGGCATCGAACTCAGATGCCGCGACCTTCGTTTTCGCTGGCGTTCAGGCAGTACCGGAAAACTTCGGCACGATACGCCTAGACTACAAGATCGGGACCAACGACAGCCTATTCGGAACATTTCTGAAGGACATCGCCTATTACACGCAGCCTGACTCCTTCAACAATGTGCTCTCCCAATCCAATACGGCACGGACGACCGTCGCCATCGAAGAGAACCATACGTTTGGTTCCAGCTTCGTGAACGCCGCGCGCGTCGGATTCAACCGTGACAACGTCCGCAATCAATTCACCCCGACGGCCATTAATGCTTTGGCTGGCAACACGGCGGTGGGTGCGATCACGGGTCAAACCGCGCCACGTCTTTCGGTACATGGAGGAATCACGGACTTCTTCGGGGGGACTAACGCGGGTTCTCACTACCTTCACACCTGGAACTCCTATCAGTACTACGATGACGCGTTCTTTACGCACGGCGCGCACACCATCAAGTTCGGCGGCGGCGTAGAGCGCATGCTCTACAACGAACACACCTTCCAGGAACCCGGTGGGCGGTATCAGTTCAGTAGCTACACCAACTTCCTGGCGGGCCAGCCCAAGTCATGGGAAGCCAGCTTGGTCAACCTCGTCGATAACCCAAGGGAATTCCGGCAGAGCCTGTACAGCGCCTACGTCCAGGACGACTGGAAGTTCAAATCCAACCTGACCTTAAATCTCGGCGTACGATACGAACCATCCAGCGTGCTGAATGACGCGCAAGGCCGCCTCACGAATCTTGCCACCATCACCGCTCAGGCTCCCACTTGCGGAGTGCAGTTCACGGCTCCCATCCCGCCGATTCCAGGTTCTTCCTGCGGCAGCGTTGGTCCCTACTACAAGAACCCCACGCTTCGCAACTTTGAACCCCGAGTCGGCTTTGCCTGGGATCCGTTCAAGGATGGAAAAACCTCGGTTCGCGGCAGCTTCGGTCTCTATGACGTAGATCCGCTGGCCGGCTACTTCCTCCTGCAACAAAACCAAGCTGCGCCGTTTCTCATCTTCAAGAGCACCAAGACGTTCAATGCGGGCGACTTCGCACCCGGAGCGGGCGGAACTCAGCTGGCAAACAACGTATCCTCGAAGTTGGCGATGTCGACCATCGAGGGCGCTCCTCACCGGAGCTACGTGGAAGAATGGAACCTGACCTTGCAGCGACAGCTTACGAACGACGTGTCGTTGACGGTCGGATACGTTGGATCTCATGGCGTTCACTTGCTCATGCGGGGTGATGACGGCAACATGGCTGGAGCACCCGGCACCGCGACTCCCTCGGTCACGACTCCTTTCGGGTACTTGTTTCCGCAAAACGGAGCAAAAGTCAACCCGAACCTGGGAGTCATCCGCTACATCTTCTGGAACACGGGCTCCAACTACCACGCCCTGAATGTGAACCTGGACAAGAAATTCGCGCATGGTTTCCAGTTCCAGGTCGCCTATACGTTCTCGAAGTCCCTCGACGACGACTCGCAGACGATCGCGGGCGATACCTTCGCAAACGGCATCAACTCGCCAATGTGGTGGTTGCCGAAAGCCTTCTACGGCCCGTCGGACTACAACATCGCGCATACGCTCACTGTCAACGCTCTCTACACGATCCCCACTCCGAAGTCGTGGAACGGATTCAAGTCAGAAGCGCTGGCCAATTGGGAACTCGGGGGCATCTTCTCGTATAACAGCGGAGCCCCGACCACACCGATCAACAACGACGATGCTCTGAACTTGGGGAACACCGGCGCGGACGCGTTTGGTCCGCTGGTCAGGCTGGGTGGATGCACTCCAACTAACCTGGTTATCGGTGGTACGGCGCCGCAATACATCAACACGAACTGCTTCACGGAACCTTCCGTGCCGAGCAGTGCGCTGACGACCGCTGGGTTCTCCAGCTATGGATGCGGGGACTTCTCGGGCATCTCGCATAGCGCTCCGCTCTTGCCGAGTGGCAACGTCTACTGCTCCAACCTGTTGCCGTTCAACATCGGCCGGAACAGCATCACTGGTCCGCATTTCGTCAACATGGACTTCTCCGTTCACAAGATTTTCCCTATTCGGAGAATCTCGGAACAATTCAACGTTCAGTTCCGCGCTGAAATGTTCAACATCTTCAACCATTCCAACTTCGTTCCACCGCAGCCCTGCAGCGGCGATTGCAATTCCGGGTTGCGCAACATCGACGGATCCGATGCAGGCGTAGGAAACATCTCTCTGCTTGCGGGCCTGCCGAGAGAAATTCAGTTCGCCCTCAAAGTGAACTGGTAGTCTCAGGAACGTCGGCTTAACGCAAAGGCCCGTCCGCTTCGGCGGACGGGCCTTTATTTTTTAGGTGTCACGACAAATGTCAGCTCTTGGTTAGGTAATTCGCTCGCAACCGCTACGGCCAACTCGAATCACTCACAGGATAATCAACCCCGGTTTTGAATTGATTTAACAGGCCTCGCGGCCGTTTCCCACCCTGCTCGGACGCCAAATACGGAAGATTGTGACTTATAACTAACCTCTCAAACTACGTGCCTACTTCATAAGGGTCTTGACTTTTTGTTCTAAAAATGTCTAACTCAGCCCCAAGTCGGGTGCTATCCGAAGAAGTCAGGCCATTTGCCGAAATCCCAGTTGCATGAGATGCGCCCATAAGGGCACATCCACGGAGGTGTAGCATGGGTGGGGCTAAGTCCAAGAAATTCATTTTGGGTGTAGCAGTATTGGTGACGTTGTTGTTCAGTTTGACCGCAAGCGTTGTTGTGCAGGCCCAAGTTACGGGCGCAACACTTTCCGGCACAGTCGCTGATCCTTCTGGCGCGGTCGTCGCTGGCGCGCAAATTTCCATCAAGAACACAGCAACGGGAATTACTCGAGACGTTACGTCCGATTCCAGCGGTTTCTATACCGCTCCTAACCTTCCTCCTGCCGATTACGAAGTCAGGGTCTCGGCAAAAGGATTCTCTACTGCGGTGCAATCCAATCTCTCCCTCGCTGTCGGGGCGCAGCAACAACTCAATTTCAGCCTGAAAGTGGGCGAAACTTCGCAGACCGTCCAAGTGACCGAATCGGCGCCGCAGGTTGAGCTCACCTCTTCAACGCTCATGGGGCAGGTGGAATCCAAAACCGTGCTCGAGTTGCCTTTGAACGGGCGCGATTGGACTTCCCTGGCCACGCTTCACCCTGGAGTGAACCTGATTCAAACCCAGATGGATTATGCCACCTCTGCCCGCGGCAACCGCGGATTCGGAGCGGAACTCACCATTTCCGGCCAGAGAACGACAAACAACAACTACCGACTCGACGGAATCAGCGTCAACGACTATGCCAACAGCGGCCCCGGTAACGTAATCGGCGCAGCCCTTGGCGTGGACGCCATTCAGGAGTTCTCGGTGTTGACCGGCAGCTTCTCGGCCGAGTACGGCAAGGCCTCCGGCGGAGTTGTAAACGCGATCACCAAGTCCGGTTCGAACTCTTTCCATGGCGATGTCTACGAGTTCATCCGAAACAGCGCACTGGACTCGCGCGATTACTTCTCCCGGTCCGGCAAAACACCCCTGGCGGTTTTCAGGCGCAATCAATTCGGTGGCGCGGCGGGTGGGCCAATCATAAAAGACAAGACGTTCATCTTCGGTGACTACGAAGGGTTCCGCCAAGCGAAGGGTATTACGACGGTAAGCAACGTTTTTTCCGAGAATGTCCGGAATGGCATTCTTGCGGGAGGCACCCCGCATAATAGTCCAGCGGGAACACCTTGCCCTACGCTAGCCGGACCTACGGCCGGGACGTATATTTCTCCGCTTTCAACTACTTGCATGGATAACTCGGTCAAGGCAATGATGGCCATGTATCCCCATTCAACGCCCGGCACCGACGTTGGTGATAAAGGACAATTCATCTTTTCCGGTGTCCAGAGGGTGCCGGAAAATTTCTATACAGTGCGGATGGATCACAAGCTCGGGGCAAACGACAGCCTGTCTGGCACCTACCTATACGACGACACAGACTTCCTGCAGCCAGACCGATTCAACAACCTTTTCCTCAATTCTCACACGACGCGGTCGACCGCTGTACTCGACGAAAGCCACACTTTTGGCGCCAGCTTCGTCAATACCGTGCGAGGGGGTTTTAGCCGCACTCACGTGCTCAACCTCATACCCGCAGCCGCGATCAATCCGGCAGCCGCGGACACCGGTCTGGGCAGCACCACGGGGCAGACCGCGCCCACAATTCAAATCAATGGCGGATTTCAGAGGAATCAAGGGGGCGTAGGATCGGCCTCGAATTATATTCACACATTCAATAATTATCAGATCGCTGACGATGCGTTCTGGACGCACGGTGCCCATTCTGTGAAATTCGGCGTGGATATCGAGCGGGAACAGTACAATTTCATCGCCAACCAGAACAAGGGTGGAAGGTGGAATTTCTCGAGCCTGGCAAATTATTTCAACAATAACTCCACCCATTTCGAGGCGGGCATCCCCTCAACCGTCGATACACGTGAACTTCGACAGACCATTATCGGGGGATACGTGCAGGATGACTGGCGAATCCGCTCCAACCTGACGCTCAATCTCGGCTTGCGCTATGAGATGGCCACCGTCCTCAACGATGCGCAGGGCAGAATAGGCGGCTTGTTGAATATTACCGACGCGGCACCACAGTGCGCATTTAATTTTACTTCCCCGTGGGCTAAGAATTTCTCAACGCCTCCCCCAGGATCCAAATGCGGCAGTGTGGGGCCTTATTACACGAACCCCACGAAGCGTAACTTCGAGCCTCGGGTGGGATTCGCGTGGGACCCATTCAGGGACGGGAAGACTTCGATCCGCGGCGGCTTTGGTATTTATGACGTGTTGCCGCTGCCGGGATATTTCCTCCTGCAGTTGAACCAGGGTGCGCCGTTCATGATTTTTACCAGTATAGACCGCAGTAAAAACCCCGCCGTGGCAGGTAGCTTCTTCAAGAACGGGGAGAGTCTGCTGGTGAACGAACCCGATCCATCCCTTCTGGGCAAGTTGAGCACCTCCGTCATTGAAACGCACCCCCACCGGAACTACCTGCTGCAATGGAACCTCAACGTGCAACGTCAGATTACGAATGACCTGTCCATTTCAGCGGGCTACATTGGTTCCCATGGCGTACACATGCTGATTCGTGGAGATGACGCAAACATGAGTCAGCCTGCCGTGCAGACCCCCGAGGGTCTGCTGTTTCCAAAGACCACCAATAAGATAAACCCCGTTTTGGGGATCATGCGGTACATCTATTGGGGAACTGACTCCTTCTATGATGGTTTGAACATCAACATAGACAAGAAGATGAGTCACGGTCTTCAATTTCAGTTCGCCTACACTTGGGCGAAGTCCATTGACGATAACTCCTCAACCATTGCCGGAGACACGTTTGGAAATGGTTTGAACTCCCTGTATTATTTTGCCCCGAAGTCACTCCGTGGACGTTCTGATTTCAACGTCGGTCAGAACATAGCGGTCAACGTCCTCTATGCACTGCCAACTCCAAAATCACTCAATGGGTTTGCAAAGGCTGCGGTGGGCGGATGGCAGTTGGGGACGATCGTCAAATATAACAACGGGATTCCGACGACGGTTATCAACAATGGAGACCCGGCATTACTAGGTAACGGTGGCGCAGACCCCTTTGGAATTCCAGATATCATTCCAGGCTGCGATCCCATCAACCACAATTTCATAGGCGGCACAAAGCCTTCCTATATCAATACGTCCTGCTACAGGAATCCGACGGTAGCAGCCTCCTCGCCGACGGCGGCATTGTGCGTCAATAATTTTACTGGCGCCGCTGTGCCGGCCCCCTCCGGACGGGTTTATTGTTCGAATCTGGTGGGCAATGCGGGCCGCAATACCCTCATTGGACCTAAGCTTGTAAACGTCGATTTCGTCGCGACCAAGAACAATTACATCACCAAGATCTCGGAGACGTTCAACATTCAGTTCCGAGCGGAAATTTTCAACATTTTCAACCACTCCAACTTTAACCCCCCAGAACCTGGCGCTGGCGCCGGCATATTTGTCGATGACGGATCGGCCGGAGCTAATGGCGAATTGGATTCCCTGGCAACTCAACCACGAGACATTCAGTTCGGGTTGAAGGTGATCTGGTAGCCTGAACTTCACTGCAAGAAAAACTGCCCGCCCGTATTTTGGGCGGGCAGTTTTCATTTTAGCCAACACTCTGGAGCGTAAAATTGCGGAAGTCACCCGCATGGCTGAGCGCTCATTGCAACGCAGGCCGCAGAATTGTGGCTCCTCCTACTCCCATAATAAGGTGTGATCTTTTCAGGTAATGTTCAGGCTTCCCGGATATAGTGCCGATGATCCATCAAGTTCGCGCAGGATATCTTTGCCAAGATCATGAGACTTTGATAACGTGCAGGCACCGTTTCGGACCGCCAAGTTAATTCGAATTGTTCTATGTCCTGCGACATGGGACTGTTCGTCTTGCTGTCACTGCCATGCACGGCTGCGTGGATTCTGCAAATGGATTAAGGGCGCACAGCCCAGAATTACTGTGCTACTCGAATGAGGAGGAAACAAATGAAGGTTTCAAGCTATGCGCGGCTTGCGCTTGTGCTCTCGATCGTATTGTCGGCGGCCTGCGTCCTCGCGGGAGCTCCCGCCGGTAGCGGCTACAAGTTGCTGAAGAAAGTTACTTACGGCGCGGCGCCCGGAGTCGGCGCCACCAGGGAATATTTCGACTATGTAATTCCGGAGCCTACTTCGCGCCGGATCTTTTTCACGGAAGGCACGATAATCCACGTGGTCAATGCCGACACCGGGGACAAGATCGGCGATATCACCGGAGACTGGAAGCGCGTTCACGGAGTCGCTCTGGTGCCCGAGGTTGGCAAAGGGTACATCACCGACGGCGACGCGGGTCAGATCCTGGTGTTCGATCTTAAAACGCTGAAGGTGACCAAATCGATTAAGGGTGAAGAAGACGCCGACTGGATCCTGTACGATCCGGCCTCGAAACATGTCTTCGCATTTAACGGATCAGCCAAGTCTTCCACAGTCATCGATACCGCCAAGGACGAAGTGATCAAGACGATTCAACTCGGCGGCTCGCCGGAGCAGGCTGTCGCGGACGGCAAGGGAATGATCTATGACAACATCGAATCCACGAACGAGGTTGTCGCCATCGACAGCAACGACCTCACGATCAAGTCACGATTCCCGTTGGCACCTGCCGGTCAGCCCGTATCCATTGCCATGGACCGCAAGACGCGGCGGCTGTTTGTTGGCGGACGCAATCCCAAAACGCTCGTGATGCTGGACGCGGACACGGGAAAAATCATCGGCGAACCGTTCCCGATCGGTGACCGCGTGGACGCCAATATTTTTGATCCTTCCACAAACATGGTGGCGGCCGCGACACGCGAAGGCACGCTCCACTTTTTCCGCGAAGACTCTCCATCCAAATTGTCCGAAGTCGAGACGATCAAGACGGAATTCGGAGCCAAAACCATGGGCTTCGATCCCAAGACCAAGAAACTGTTTCTCACAACCTCGGATTTCGGCCCCGCTCCTGCTCCAACGGAGAAGCAGCCCAATCCGCAACCCGTGGCTACTCCCGGAACGTTTCGTTTGCTGATCTACGGGAAATAGTGCTTAGGAAACGAAAGACTGGAAGGTTCACCGCGCGATTGCAATCCGTGCGGCGAGCCTTCCGGTGCTACCGAATCTGCAAAAAAGTTGAAACTGTAAGTGCAGCAATGAGGACGCGTTTGAATCGCAACGGAGGCTCCATGAAACGAATGAAATCTGCATTGAGTGTTGGCCTGATGATCCTGGCGGCGGCCCTAGTGGCGTCCGCGCAGGGACAGGTTACCGCCGTTCGCGCCGGAAAAATGTTTGATCCCAAATCCGGCACGAATCTGACGAATCAAGTTGTCCTGATCACCGGCGACAAAATCACCGATGTTGGCCCGGCCGACAAAGTAAAAATTCCTGCCGGCGCGAAAGTCGTGGACCTCAGCAGTGCGACCGTGCTGCCCGGGTTGATCGACGGCCATGTGCACCTGACTGATGCGCAGGGCAATATGCAGCACGCCATGATGGTCGCCCTGTTCAGCGCCCAATCCAGCTTGAATTCCGGATACACAACGCTGGTGGCCATGGGCGCGCACGGCGGCGGCTACGCCGACGTCGAGTTGAAGAAGGCCATTGAGGCCGGTCTGGTAAAAGGCCCGCGCATCATCACCGCGGGACCGATCATCAACATCACCATGCCTGAAAACACGGCCTTCCCGCTGATGTACTCGCCCAAGGAGCCGGACATCGAAGCCAGCGGCCCGGATCAATTCCGCAACGCGGTTCGTACGCTCGCCAAGTACGGTGC
>Ga0157378_10004693_pt1 | contig 11990 bp, 12 predicted proteins | sample M65metaG_FD_115309 | JGI IMG/M metagenome (GOLD analysis project Ga0157378, IMG submission 115309) | Miscanthus rhizosphere microbial communities from Kellogg Biological Station, Michigan, USA - M6-5 metaG | ecosystem: Host-associated > Plants > Roots > Rhizosphere > Soil | place: USA: Michigan...
CAGAGACCTCGGCGTCCGCTTCACCGCCTCCGAATCGTGCACTACCGTCATGCCCGACATCGCGCGGGCCTCGTTCACGTACGCATCGAACAAGGGATTGGCCATCCCGCGGACAATCGCGTCGAGCGGAACGCCGCGCGCCGCAACGTAGGCACCCGCCAGCTCCCAGTTTCCGATGTGGCCGGTGACCATTACGGCTCCCCTCCCCATCGACATCACTTCCTCGACGTTCTCCCAGCCATCGACGGTCTCGACGAGGTCGAGCAACCCCCGTTTGCCGAGTGTGTCGAGCAGTGCGCTCTCGACGAACGTCCGGCCGAGGTGCTGATACGACTCCCGCGCCAGGCGTGTCACGGCCGCGTCATCGAGCTCGGGAAAAGCCGCCGCAATCTGCTTCTCGACGACGTGCTTTCTGATTCCGAGGGGCTTGTAGCCGAGGGCGCCGAGTCGCTCGCCGATCTTGCCGGCGGCATTCCACGGCAGCGCGCGCAGCGCACCGATCGTCGCCCGCATCGCGTAGTACTCCGCGCGGTGGGCGAGCGTCGGCTTCTTCTTAGGCAAGCGGGTTATGGAACTCTTCGCCTGATAGCAGGTTGCGAATGCGTGAATCGAACGTGTGGTGCTGCCGCACGAATACCTGACCCTCGCGCCTGATCCTCTCGCGCGCCGCTGAATTCTTCAGATAGTAGTCGATCTTCGCCAGACAGGATTCGATGTCCTGGTACCACGCGCAGTGATCGCCCTCGCGCAGCAGCTCCGTGAGCCCCGGCGTTCCCTGCCCCAGATAAAAGCCACCGCCGAGTATCACCATCCACGTGCGATCAGAAGTATACGTCGTGCTGCCCTTGGCGCGGGCCGGATTGATCCCCAGCGAGATGCTGGAGCTGGAGCATACGGCGGCAAAGGCTTTTCCCTGCACCGGGCGGCCGCCCCAATTGAGAGGTTTGCGCCACTCCTCCCACCCCTCGCCCCACACCTTCAGGTCGTACTTGTTCGCAACCTTGAGAAGAAACTGCGCGCGCGTCGCGTCGTAGCCCGTGCCGATGAAGCTGACGTCGGAGTGGAAGCGCTTGATCGGCGCAACCGGTCTGATGTCCATGTCGGCCGCGGACGGAAGAAACTTTGCCGGCAGCCCCAGCTTCTTCCACTCATTCTCGAACCCGGAGACAAAAAAGGTCTGGGTCAGCTTGCCGACGGCGATGATGTGCGCTACTTCGGGCCGGAAAGTGCTCTTGTACCACTGCGGATCGTGGTACCACATCGAGTTCGGCTTGCCGTGAAGAATCTCGGCGACTGTGTCGACGTCGAGCCCGTGGCACTTGCCGAGGAAGACGAAATCGGGCTTGAATTTCCGCGCCTTGGCCAGCGCCCAGCGCTGGGTGAACTTGCGACCTATCACACGCGCGGCCCGCTTGTCGTCGATCAGCAGGGTCTTGTGATTGTCCCGCCGTAGCGCGCGCTCGGTGCACTTCTCCATCCGCCATCGGTGATTGCTGCCGATGATGAGGACTCTCAAGCTAGTGCCGCCCCCCTTCCACCTCAGCCATCATTGCGGATCGTTCGTTCCCAGAGTCGTGCGTACTTGGCCATGACACTCGCGGCCGCGAGGCAGGCGAGGACGAGTCCGCGAGCACCATCGCGGAACCCACCCTTGATGAGATACATCCCCGCGAAGCGCGCCGGGGGTTTGAAGAAAACAGTCGCGGCGCTCGCCCGCCGTCCTTTCGCGTAATTCTGCTCAGCCCACCAGCGGCTGTAACGATCGAACTTCTCAAAATACTGGTTGAGCGAAGTATAGGTGTAGTGGAGGAGCGAATGCTTGACCTCACCAATCTTGCCTTTGGTCACATCGACGTGCTCGTGCACAAGGTTGGCATTGTAGCGCAGCTCGCGCCTGAAAAGCCGCACCGGCTTGTCGCTGCCCCAGCCGCCGTGGCGTATCTCCTTGCCGAGGAAGTAATTGCGGCGCGGCACTCTAAAGGCTGAGCTGTCTCCCGGCGCTGCGACAATCTCGCGAATCTCGTCGGCAAGCTCATGCGTACAACGCTCGTCGGCGTCGAGGACGAGTATCCACGCTGTCGTCGCGCGCGTGACTGCATGATTTCGCGCGGCTCCAATCGTCGTGAACTTCGGGCTGATCACCGTCGCGCCGGCTGCCCGCGCACGCTCCACCGTATCGTCGGATGAATCGTTCTCGGCGACGATCACTTCGCGAGCCCAATCCACGCTGCCGATGCAGGCTTCGATGTTCGCGGATTCGTCGTGCGCCGCGATCACCGCCGTTACGTCGGGGGAGCCGCGGTTGGATGGACTCACGTTCGTCTACCGGCGGCCCCGTGTGCGCGCGCTGTTCGCGGCGCGATCGAATCCCTCGATCATTTCCGTTTCGGGAAATTCCCTGGCGACTCTCGTCCGCGCGGCCTTCCCCATCGCCTCGCGCGTTTCGTCGCTGAGGAGCATGCCCGCCACAGTCGCCGCTGTCGATGCCGAGTCGTCCGGTGGATAGAGCGCGCCACTGATGCCGTTCGCTATGTAGCGCTGCGCGACACCGCCTTCGCTCGAGACCGTCGGAATGCCGACCGCCATCAGGTCAAGAACTCCATAAGCACCCGTGTCGGCATCAGCGACGACCCATCCGAGAGCGGCATCCCGCATCAGACTGATCACGTCGTCGCGCTCGCCGAGGAAGCTGACGAGGTGCAACACCCGCAGGGCAGCGGCCTGCATGCGGAGATCTTCATCGTCGGAGCCGGGCCCGACGATGATCAACCGCAGATTTGGATGACGCGGCGCCAGCATCGAGATGGTGCGAATCGCCGTGGCGGCCCGGCCGCGCGACGTGGGATCGTAAATGCAGACTATGAACTTAAGGGCTGGATTTGTCGCCGTTGCCGGTTCACCCTCCGCCGCGGGCGGCCTGGCACCGTCGGCGGGATAGGTCGAGACATCGACGCCGATCTGGGCGACGGATGCATCGACCGCGTTCTTGGGCAGACTCGATGCACGGCGATCCATCTCGCTGGCGAAGAGATACGACGTGCGGGCGAGACGCGCGCCCCAGCGGCCGGAGGACCCCATCTCGAGCTTCCTGCCCGCCGGAGTCCAGCGCACCACCGATCCGTTGCGGCTCATCCAGCAGGCGGTCGCGGCAATGAGGTGCTCACGATCGGTGGAGACGAAGATCGTGTCGGCATCCCAGCGACGGAAAATCCGTCGCAGCCGACGCGCCGCGGTGAAGAACCAGCCGTCGGTGGAAAACGGGATGATCTCGAACGGCTCGGGGATCGGCGTGTGCCGTGGCTGCCCCGGATCGCGACGCGGGGACACGGCGAGATGCACGTTGCTGTCAGGCGTCACCAGCAGCGTGACTTTCGCCCCGCGCTCCGAGATGCCGCGTCCCGCTCGCGCAAACAGCCGGGCGGTGCCCGACCATTCGCGGGCGGTATGAAGAAATAAAACGTGCAAAGTGCGTTACCCAGCTGAAGATGCGAGCTTACCGGACTTCTGTTCAGTCTGGCTACCATCATCGCCGTTGTCGGCGCTGCCAAACTGTAATGTGTAGAGACGCGAGTACGCGCCGCGCCTGGCCAGCAGGTCGGCGTGGGTACCGCGCTCCACAATTTCACCACGATCGAGAAAGACGATCTGGTCCGCGTGCGTGATCGTCGACAATCTGTGCGCGATCACGAACACCGTCCTTCCCTGCAATAATCGATCGACGGCTTCCTGCACCAGGCGCTCGGATTCGGTGTCCAGCGCGGAAGTCGCTTCATCGAGAATGAGAATCGGTGGATCACTAAGCAAGGCCCGTGCAATCGCGAGTCGCTGGCGTTGACCCCCCGATAAACGTGTGCCGCGCTCGCCGAGCATGGTTTCGTAGCCGTTTGGCAGCTCCATGATGAAACTATGTGCGTTAGCCGCCTTCGCAGCATCCTCAATTTGTTGCTGCGTATATCTGCCGGGCGCGCCGTAGGCGATGTTGTTACGCACCGTGTCGTGGAAGAGAACCGTCTCCTGACTCACTATACCGGTGAGACCGCGCAGCGCGGGAAGCTTGATCTCGCGGGTATCCACACCGTCGAGCGTGATCCGTCCCTTTTTCGGCTCGTAGAAGCGTGGAATCAGATCGACCAGCGTGCTCTTGCCCGATCCACTCGGCCCGACCAGCGCGACCACCTCACCTTTCCTGGCCACCAGATCGATGTCGATGAGCACCGGAGCGTCACCGTAGGAGAAGCTGACGTTCTCGAACCGCAGGTCGCGGTCGAAGCTCGCTCTGTCCCTGGTGCCGCTGTCGCGCTGGAACTCCGCCGGCGAGTCGAGGATATCGAAGAGGCGCTCGGCCGATGCAAGTGACGATTGGGCAGTGGTGCGCATCTGGGACAGCTGCTTCAAGGGCTGGAGCAGTCGCAGTACGAGAGTCAGGAACGCCAGCAGAGTGGCGCCGGTCATGGTCCCGCTTCTCAGGACCTGCCACGCGCCAATCCATAGAACTAAGACAGCAATCAAGGTACCGATGATTTCCGTGACGGGCGGGGCGAGCAGCGCCAGACGAGTCATCTTGAGGCTGCTGCGCGCGTATTTGTTGCTCCCGTCGGCAAATCGGGCTTCCTCGTAGCTCTCGGCGCCGCTCGCTTTGACCAGACGAATCCCGCTGATGGTCTCCTGGAGCACGCTGGTCATCTCGCCGTGGACATTTCCCCGACGGAGATTGCCGCGCCTCAGCTGTTTGAGCATCGGCTGGAGCGAGAGACCGAGCAGCGGGCGGATGATGAGCGCGATCAGCGACAGCTTCCACGAGATGCTGAACAGAATCGCGATGTAGACGATGACCAGCGAAGCGCTCTGCAGCGACTGCGTCACGATCTGGGTGAGAATGAGGCGCGTCTCGAACGTGTCGTTGATCACCCGCGACAGTATCTGCCCCGCCTTCATTTGCGTGAAATACCCGAGCGGGAGGTGCGCGAGGTGTCGATAGACTGCGTTGCGAAGATCGCGCGTGACGTATTCCTGCAGCGTCGCGCCGAACTGGCCCGCGATCCACACCAGCAGGTTCTTGAGCAGCACCGATGCAAGCACGATGAGAATGACGTTGCGCAGCGAACGCATCTCATCGCCGGCGACGATCTGGTTGCCGACGGTCGCGTTAAGAAGCCTGGAAACCCACCCCGACTTGAGTGAGGTCGACGGCTGATGGAACAGGATGTTGAGGAACGGAATCAGCAGCGCGATGGCGAATCCATCGAGCAATGCCGCCACCAGATTGCAGACGATGGTGATGGCCATCCTCCAGGCGTGTGGCCGGAGGAAGGGGAGGAGGCGCTGGTAGATAGAGCGGGACGGGGGATGGGGGATGGGGGATGGGAGAAACGCCGCTTCGCGAAGCTGGTGTGCCGTGCGCTCTTCTCCCGTCCCCCGTCCCGCGTCCCCCGTCCCGCTATCCTCGCGCAATCGACCTACCGCCGAGGCGTAAGCAGTGCCAAAGGCAAAATCACTTCCTCGGGCGATACACCGCCGTGCAGAAAGGATCCGCGGTAACGGCTCTGATACTCGCGCAGCTTGGTGGGATAAACGAAGAAGCAATCGTTGGTGGCGAGCAGAGTGTTGCCACCGGCTCCCCTCCGCGGCAGCCTCAGCATGTCTTCGTTCGAGAAAAGCAGCGCCTGATCCGGACGCTCGGCGCGGAGATCTTCGCCGAACTTGTAACGCAGATTGGCGCTGGCGTCGCGCTTGGCGTAAACCGTTGCCGGCGTGTTGCAATGAATCGAGCCGTGATCGGTGGTGAGGAGCACGGAGATCTTCCGCCGCGATGCCTCCTTCAGGACGCTGAAGAGCGCCGACCGCTGGAACCACTGACGGGTTATCTGCCTGAGGGCGATCTCGTCGCGGGCCACTTCATATAGTATCTGCGACTCACTGCGGCCGTGGGTGAGCAGGTCCACGAAGTTGAAGACGAAGGCGCTCACTCCCTCGGGCCCGATTGCCGTTCCGAGATGGCGCTCCAGCTCGTCGGAGTTGGCGGCGGTGGAGATCTTCTGGTAGCGAACGGGAGTTTTGCCGCACAGCTCTTCCAGGTGATTCTCCAGCAGCTCACGCTCGTGGGCATTGAGAGACTCGTCCTCGCGATCGGCGTTGCCCCACCAATCGGGGAGGCGAGCGGCGATCTCGCCGGGAAAGAGCCCGCTGAAAAGCGCGTTTCGGGAGTACGGCGTGGCTGTCGGCAGAACCGCGTAATAGTGCGTTGTCTCGACGTCGAAGTACGGAGCGAGCAGCGGCTCCAGCGCGCGCCACTGGTCGAGGCGCAGACAATCGACGACGATGAACACCGCCGCCTTGTCGCGCTCCAGAATCGGCAGCACGAACTCGCTGACGATGTCGATGGAGAGCGGCGGCCGGTTCCCGTTCAGGTCCTTGAGCCAGCCCGGGTAGTTCGCCTTGATGTAGGCGGCGAACTCGCGGTGCATGTCGGGATAAAGACCCTGGAGCGACTCGTAGAGCCCCATCTCGCCGGCGGCGGCGAGATCCACATCCCACCGCATAAGCTCATCGTAGCGATCGATCCATCCCCGCCAATCGAGATTCTTGTCGCGCTCCAGCTCGATGGCGCGGAACCTTTCGACGAAGCTTCTCGCGATCGCCTGCTGCCTGATGCGCGGGCCTTCGAGGATGCGCGTCACGACAGTCAGCACCTGGCGCGGGTTGATCGGCTTGACCAGATAATCGCGAACGTTGGCGCCGATGGCTTCCTTGAGCGTCGAATCCTCTTCGCTCTTGGTCACCATCACCACCGGCAGCGTGGGAGCCAGCTCGCGCACATCGCGGAACACCTCGAGACCGCGCTTGCCGGGCATCTGCTCGTCGAGCAAAAGGATGTCGAACGGGCGGCGCCTCAACAGCTCGATCGCATCATCGGCGTTGGACGCCCACTCTACGGTATAGCCTTTCGAGCGAAGGAAGATGCGGTGAGGCTCGAGAAGCTCACCTTCATCGTCCACCCAGAGTATCGATTTTGGGGGGTTCAGGACGGGAGCGGCCATAAATCGGAATGTAGCCGCGCGCGTAGTCCGTGCCTAGATTCGGAGTGTGCTCGGCCAGCTACCTCGGTTCGCTCTTGCAACGCCCGTTTTTCGATTCCGCTCCCTCACGGCGGCGGCGGGACGGGCAGCGTTGGGCGGAGACCGGGAAACCCTGATCGCCTGCCTCCAGCTCGGGCGACTCTGCGCCGGGATTCTTCCGCCATACGAGCTCTCCCGCGAAATGACGTTGGAGCGGACGGAGAACACCAAGCAATGGCTGGCATCGATCGCGGTTCCGAGCGGCATCCGATCGACGGCGTTTGGAATTTTCGGCGGACTGACAGGTCACGATCGCGCGCGTTGCGCGCTGGCGTTTGAAGACCTTGTCAAAGCCGCGTTCGCGCAGTTAGATGAGGCATCGAGGGTGGAGCTGAACGCATTGATCCACGAGCTGGCATCGACGCCGTCGGTTGGAACCAGGATAACGACACACTGAAGCTTCACCCACGTGACACCGCTCTCCCCGTAACCTGAGATTATGGCCGGCCATAGTAAGTGGAAGCAGATCAAGCATTACAAAGCCGCGACGGACGCCAAGCGTGGCGCGCAATTCACAAAGCTGATTCGTGAGATCACGATGGCCGCCAAGATTGGGGGCGGCGATCCCGGCGGCAACCCGCGCCTGCGCACCGCGATCGACGCGGCCAAAGCGAAGTCGATGCCCAAGGAAAACATCGAGCGCGCCATCAAGAAGGGGACGGGCGAGCTCGAGGGCGTTCACTACACCGAAGTCCAGTACGAGGGATACGGTCCCGGCGGCGTCGCCATACTCATATCGGCGCTGAGCGACAACACGACGCGAACCGTCGCCGAGATCCGGCACAAGCTCACGCGGCTCGGTGGCAACCTCGGACCTCCGAATTCGGTGTCGTACCTGTTCGACCGCAAAGGACAGATCTACATCGATGGTGAGAAGTATGAGGAAGACAAAGTCCTTGAGGTTGCACTCGATGGCGGCGCCGAGGATTTCAAGGCGGAAGAAGGCCAGTTCGTGGTTACGACTGACCCGCACGGCATCCATCTCGTCGAGGACGCCATCAAGAAAGCGGGGATCGAGATCGTCGAATCCGAAGTCACGTTCATCCCCAAATCAACGGTGCACGTCGAGGGCAAGAACGCGGAATCGCTCGTCAAGCTGCTCGAGGAGCTGGAAGACCTGGACGACGTCCAGAAAGTCTCGGCGAATTTCGACATGGACGTCGAGCAGATGTCCAGTGCGTGATGCGAAACCCGTCACGGTGCTCGGCATCGACCCCGGTACCGCAGTCACCGGTTACGGGATAGTTCGCAAGGACGGCCGCAATCCTCTGACGCTGGTGGAGTGCGGAGTGATCCGCACGAAACCGCGCGACGCGCTTCCACAGCGGCTGGCCGAGATTCACGACGGGGTGGTGGAGCTGATTCGCCGCCACCAGCCGAATGTCCTCTCGATAGAAGACATCTTCTACGCCCGCAATGTGCGCACGACCGTGGTGCTCGGCCACGCCCGCGGAGTGATTCTGCTCGCGGGAGCGCAAGCCGGCCTCGAGATCCACGAGTACCCGCCATCGGAGATCAAGAAAGCCGTCGCGGGAACCGGCGCTGCGACCAAGCTGCAGATCCAGTTCATGGTGATGCGCTTGCTGCGTCTCAAATCGGCACCGCAGCCGAGTGACGCCGCCGATGGTGTGGCAGCGGCGCTCGCTTATGCTTTGATGCCCGATCTGCCGAAGATCGAGCCGTTGCGTCTGAGGACGATTCCATGATCGCGCGCGTCGAAGGCAAACTCGTCGCCAAGGATCTCGACGCACTGGAAGTGATGACTTCCGGCGGCGTCGCCTACGAGCTGGTGATCCCGCTCGGCGTCTTCGAGTCACTGCCCCGCGTCGGCGAGAACGTCTCGCTGCACACGTCGCTCGTCGTCAAGGAAGATTCGTGGCAGCTGTTCGGATTCAGCAGCGTGTTCGAAAAGCGTTTGTTCGAGAAGCTGCTTACCGCCAATGGGATCGGGCCCTCGCTGGCGATCGGAATGCTGTCGGCGCTTTCGGCGACGCGTCTCATCAGAGCGATCAGGGAGAAGGACATCCCGACACTTCAGAGCGTTCCGCGGGTAGGAAGAAAGAAGGCCGAGCGCCTGATCCTCGATCTGGGCGACAAGCTGGATGGGCTGGGAGAAACCACGGGAACATCTGCAGCACCGGCCAGCGCGGCCGCGGACGACGCGATGCGGGCTCTCGTCTCGCTGGGATATTCGAGCGGGGACGCCGAACGCGGTGTCAGGGCTGCACTTGACGCTGGCGGCGGTGGGAAATCCGCAGCAGAATTGATCAGAGCGGCACTCGCAAAACTTGGAGGTCGTTAATGAGCACCACCCATCTTCCCCTCATTGCTCTAGCAGTTGTTTTCGCCTGCACGAACGGCACCCCACCGGTAGACGTCGCGACGCCCCCAACCAACAGCACCAGAAAAACGAATTTTCTGGCGGCCAATGAGATGGAGGCCGCGCACGCGGATGGAGGCGATCTGTACGTCGCGATATCACGCCTGCGTCCGAACTGGCTGGTCTCGCATGGAGTCACGGGTCAGGGACCTCCCGGATCGGAATTCGCACGCGTATACGTTGACGGCCAGGCGTATGGCGATCCGAACTCATTGAGAAACATCGCCGCGTATCACGTGGGCGATGTCACTTACTATGACGTCACTCAGGCAGGAGCGCGATTCGGCATCACCGGGGGCACCGGCGGCGTAATCGACGTCAGAATGAAGGGCAGCAAGCGCTAGATCGCGATCCATTCGCACAAACGGAGGAAGTTGATGCTGAGCAGACTCACACACGCCGTCGTGGTCGTGGCGTTGACGGCGTGCGCGACAGCGAGCTCGGGTGCTCCCAAAGCGGGGCGGGACGCCAATGTGATCACCCGCGAGGAAATTGCGGCGTCGATGGAGACCAACGCTTACGAGGTCGTCGCCCGGCTGAGGCCGCTGTTCCTCAAGTCGCGCGGCAGCACTACACTCGACCCGACAGCTCTGACGACCGCAACGGTTTTCGTCGACGGGCAGCGTTACGGCGAGGTCGGGAGCATGCGTGGCATCTCCGCGAACTCGGTGGCTCAGATCCGATATGTCCCCGGGCCTGACGCGGTGACCAAATACGGGATGCAGTACGGGAAAGGAGCGATTGAGGTCACGACGCGTTAGCAGCCGGCTGCGATCGGTTGGGCGCGCCGCGCCGCTATTGCTGCTCTGCGCGTGCGTTCGGCCGTCGAGCCGCGCCCATGCCCGGATTACGGCCGAAAGCGAAGTGCGAATGGCCGAGCGCCAGCGCTTCGATGCGATGACGAGCCAGGACGTCGCATCCCTCGACACTCTGCTAGACGATGGTCTCACCTATCACAGCGGTGGCGTCGTCCAGACGAGGCAGCAGTTCCTGAACACAATCAAGAAGCAGCAGCTCGTTTACGAATCGATCACGCCGAGTGCGGTGAAGGTGCGAGTGTACGATGGTCTGGCGCTGGTGACGGGCCGGTCGGCGATGCGGGTGCGGAATTCGGCGGGTCTGAACAACTACAACGTCCGCTTCACCGAGGTTTACATCCGGCGTGACGGGCACTGGCTGCTGACGGCCTGGCAGACAAAACGGCTGGCGTCGTGAGGGCGGCAGCGCCCACAGGAGGAACGCAGATGAAACTTCTTTACATTGTTGGACTGGCGGCTGTCGTCGGTTGCGCATCGACTGGACAGACCGGAGGCCTGCCGGCTGCAGATCGCAACGTTATCACCGATGCGGAGATGACGTCGGTGCCATCGGCCAGTCTCTACGATCTGATTGAAAAGCTGCGCCCGCATTTTGTGCGGTCACATGGGCAGACATCGCTGAATGCCACTCCCTCAGCCAGTTTCGCCGCCGTTTTCGTGGACGGGCATCCGTACGGTGACATCACCCAGCTGAGGTCGCTCGTGGCGGCGCAGGTGCAGGAGGTGCGCTACTATGACGCGATTACCGCTCAACAGAAGTTCGGGCTGACCGGCGGGAACGGCGTGATCGACGTCACCATCAAAAGGGGCAAGTAGCCGCCGGTCGCACTACGGCGCAGGAGGTTTCCCCCTCCTCCAGAGCACGGTGAAGAGAATGACGGCGAGCACGATCCCGAAAATCAGGCCAAGTCTCATAACGCTCCGGTGGTGTTCTCGCCATCATCGTGATTGTGGTATGATTTGTCAAACGTCTCACCTGCACGGGGCTCAATGGCATGACTGACACGCAGGCAGCATCCAGGCGCGCCACGACGGCGAAGCGCGCGAGCAGCTTCACCGAGTCGGTCATCCGCGAGATGACGCGCATCGCGAACCAATACGGCGCGATCAATCTGGCGCAGGGGTTCCCCGACTTCTCAATGCCCGAGCCGATGAAGGACGCGGCGTGCGCGGCGATCCACGGCGACGTCAATCAGTACGCGATCACCTGGGGCAGTCCGGCGCTGCGGCTGGCGATCGCGGAGAAGTACCGTCAGTGGTACAACATGGACGTTGATCCCGAACGCGAGATCACGGTGTGCTGCGGGGCGACTGAAGCGATGGCGGCGGTGTTCCTTGCGCTGATCGATCCCGGCGACGAAGTGATCGTGTTCGAGCCCTACTACGAGAACTACGGTCCGGACGCGATTCTCGCCGGTGCCAAGCCGGTGTTCGTCCCGCTGGAATCCCCCGACTGGAAGATCGATCCCGACAAGCTGCGCGCGGCGTTCTCCAACAAGACACGCGCAATCGTGGTGAACACTCCGCACAATCCCACGGGAAGAGTGCTGACACGCGAGGAGACCTCGCTGATCGCCGAGCTGTGCCAGAAGTACGATGTGATCGCCATCACCGACGAGATCTACGAGCATATCCGCTACGCGGGCGGGCACCACGTTTTGGCGACGTGGCCGGGAA
>Ga0157378_10004694_pt1 | contig 11989 bp, 8 predicted proteins | sample M65metaG_FD_115309 | JGI IMG/M metagenome (GOLD analysis project Ga0157378, IMG submission 115309) | Miscanthus rhizosphere microbial communities from Kellogg Biological Station, Michigan, USA - M6-5 metaG | ecosystem: Host-associated > Plants > Roots > Rhizosphere > Soil | place: USA: Michigan...
CACGCCGATGGAATTCAACACCGTGTCGATTTCCGACGGCATCACGATGAACACCGAGGGCATGAAGACGTCGCTCGTGAGCCGCGAGGTGATGACGGACTCGATCGAGCTCGTGACGCGCGGCAACGGCTTTGACGGCCTCATCGTGCTCGTCGGCTGCGACAAGACGATTCCGGCGGGCGCGATGGCGCTGGCGCGGCTCAACACGCCGGGCCTCGTGCTCTACGGCGGATCGATTGCGCCCGGACAGTGGCATGGCAAGGACGTCACGATTCAGGACGTCTTCGAAGCCGTGGGCGCGCAGGCGGCGGGGAAGATGTCGCTGACGGATCTGCGGTCGCTCGAAGCCGTGGCGTGTCCCGGCGCGGGCGCGTGCGGCGGACAGTTCACGGCCAACACGATGGCCACCGCGGTCGAGTTCCTCGGCATCGCGGCGCTCGGCAGCGGCAGCGTCCCGGCGACGCACCCCGGCAAGGCCGGCGTGGCCCGCGCGGCCGGCGAGCGCGTGATGCAGCTCGTCAAGAGCGGCCTGAAACCGCGCGACATCATGACGCGCGCGGCGATCGAAAACGCGATCGTGTCGGTGGCGGCCACCGGCGGATCGACCAACGCCGTGCTGCATCTGCTGGCGATCGCGAAAGAAGCCGGCGTGGACCTGTCGCTCGCGGATTTCGATCGCATCAGCGCGAAGACGCCGGTCTATGTCGATCTGAAGCCGTCGGGCAAGTTCGTCGCCAATGATCTCTTCAACGCCGGCGGCATCGGCCTCGTGGCGCAGCGGCTCGCCGCCGCGAAGCTGCTCGACACGTCCGCGAAGACGGTGACGGGAAAGACGATCGGCGAAGAAGCGGCGCTGGCGAAGGAGACGGCCGGGCAGGAAGTCGTCCATCCGGTCGATAAGCCGATCAAAGAGACCGGCGGCCTGATGATCCTGCAGGGCAATCTCGCGCCGGAGGGCTCGGTCTTCAAAGTAGCCGGCAAAACGCATCTGCGCCATCGCGGTCCCGCGCGCGTGTTCGACAACGAAGAGGCGGCCTTCGACGCGGTGCAGCAGCAGACGATCAAGCCCAACGACGTCGTCGTCATCCGGTACGAGGGCCCGAGCGGCGGGCCGGGCATGCGCGAGATGCTCGCCGTGACCTCGGCGATCGTCGGCCAGGGGCTCGGCGACAAGGTCGCGCTGCTCACCGACGGACGCTTCTCGGGCGCGAGCCACGGCTTCATCGTCGGCCACATCGCGCCCGAAGCCGCGCACGGCGGACCGATTGCGCTCGTGAAGGACGGCGACACGATCGTGCTCGACACGGACAAGCGGGAGCTGTCGGTGGAGCTCTCGAACGAGGAATTCGCACGGCGGAAGGCGCAGTGGAAGGCGCCGGCACCGCGGTACACGACCGGCGTGATGGCGAAATACGCGCGGCTTGTTTCTTCTGCGTCCATGGGCGCAGTGACGGGGTACTGAATGGCTACTGAAACGATGACTGGTGCGCAGGCGCTCTGGGCCGCTCTCGTCCGCGAGGGCGTGACGGAGGTCTTCGGATATCCCGGCGGCGCGATCCTGCCGGCCTACGACGCGATGCTCGGCTTCCCGATCCATCACGTCCTCGTCCGCCACGAACAGGGCGCGACGCACATGGCCGACGGCTACGCGCGCGCGAGCGGCCGGGTCGGCGTCGCGATCGCGACCTCGGGCCCGGGCGCGACCAACATGGTCACCGGCATCGCGACGGCGATGCTCGACTCGGTGCCGATCGTCTGCATCACCGGACAGGTGGGCAGCAAGCTGATCGGATCCGATGCGTTCCAGGAGACCGACATCACCGGCATCACGCTGCCGATCACGAAGCACAACTACCTCGTGACGCGCGCCGAAGACGTCGCGCCGACGATTCTCGAGGCGTTCGTGGTCGCCAAGAGCGGGCGTCCCGGACCGGTGCTCGTGGACATCACCAAGGACGCGCAGACGAGCACGTGCGAGGTGGACTGGGACGCCTGCGTCCCGCAGCTCACCGAGACGATGGACGACGAGCTGCCGGGCGACGGCACGGTGGAGCAGGCGGTGGCGCTGATTAACGCCGCCGAGCGGCCGCTGATTCTCGCCGGCCACGGCGTGATGCTGTCCGGCGCCGAGCGCGAGATCGTCCAGCTCGCCGAGAAGGCGCGCGTGCCGATCGCGATGACGCTGCTCGGGCTCGGCGGCGTGCCGGCGCACCATCCGCTGAACCTCGGGATGATGGGCATGCACGGCGAAGCCTGGGTCAACACCGCGATTCAGGACGCCGATCTCCTCATCGCCCTCGGCATGCGCTTCGACGACCGCGTCACCGGCAACCTCCGGACGTACGCGCTCAACGCGAAGAAGATCCACGTCGACATCGACCGCGCCGAGCTGAACAAGAACGTCCGCGTGGACGTCGCGATCGCCAAGGACCTGCGCACGGCCATCAGCGAATGGCTGCCGAAGCTCGTCGCGAATCCGCGGCAGGCGTGGCTCGCGCGCATCAACGAGCTGAAGGGCGACTCGGCGGTCCGCGACATCCAGAATCTTCCCGACAACGGACATCTCTACGCGGCGCACGTCATCAACGACCTGTGGCGCCTCACGGAAGGCAACGCGGTCGTCGTCACGGACGTCGGCCAGCACCAGATGTGGGAAGCGCAGTATTACAAGCACGACACGCCGCGCTCGCTCATCACCTCCGGCGGTCTCGGCACGATGGGCTTCGCGCTGCCGGCGGCCATCGGCGCGAAGATGGCGTGCCCGGAAAAGGAAGTCTGGGTCGTCGTCGGCGACGGCGGCTTCCAGATGACGATGTGCGAGCTGGCGACGGCGATGCAGGAAGGCCTCGACATCAACATCTGCATCATCAACAACGGCTACCTCGGCATGGTCCGGCAGTGGCAGGAGTTCTTCTACCAGAAGCGCTATGCCGCGACGCCGATCAGCGGTCCCGACTTCGTGAAGCTCGCCGAGGCCTTCGGGGTCCAGGCCAAGATGGTGGACCAGCGCGCCGACGTCGAGGGCGCGGTGACACGCGCGCGACGCCATGGCGGCGTGTCGCTCATCGACTTCCGCGTCGAGCAGGAAGACTCCGTGTATCCGATGGTGCCGGCGGGCGCGGATCTCGACAAGATGATCCGCCGTCCCTCGCCGCACCCGATTGTGGAAACAGCAGCAGACTAGTCATGACTCATACATTTGCCGTTTACGTCGACAACAAACCCGGCGTGCTCAACCGCGTGGCGTCGCTCTTCCGTCGCCGCGCGTTCAACATCGAGTCGCTCACCGTCGGACACACGCACGAACCCGGCCTCTCGCGCATGACCGTCGTCGTCGAAACCGACGACTACGGCGCGCGGCGGCTCGAAGCGAATCTCTACAAGCTCGTGCCGGTGCGGCGTGTCGAGAACCTCAGCGCGCGTCCGCAGATCTCGCGCGACCTCGCGCTCATCAAGGTCGCCGCGGCCGGCGACACGCGCGCGCAGGTCATGCAGCTGGTGGACGTGTACCGCGCGCGGGTCGTCGACGTCAGCCCCGATTCGCTGGTGATCGAAGCGACCGGGACTGAGGATAAGATTGACAGCTTGCTCGAGGTGCTGCGGCCCTACGGCGTGGCCGAGATGGTCCGGACGGGCCTGGTCGCGATGGCGCGGGGCACGGGCGTGGCCGAGAGAACGGCGCCGAAGGCGGCGCGTGTCGCTGCGGATGCGCACGACAACCTCGGGAATTATTCGGTTTAAGGAGATTTCGAATGCCAGCGAAGATGTTCTACGAAAACGACGCAGACCTCGCGCTCATCCGCGGGAAGAAGGTCGCGATCATCGGATACGGCTCGCAGGGCCACGCGCACGCGCTCAACCTCAAGGACAGCGGCGTGCAGGTGAAGGTCGGCCTTCCGGCGTCCAGCAAGTCGCGCGACAAGGTCAAGGCCGCCGGCGTGCAGGTCGACGATGTGGCTGCGGTGGCGAAGTGGGCGGATGTCGTGATGATTCTCGCCCCCGACACGACGCAGGCGAAGCTGTACAACGAACAGATCGAGCCGAACCTCCATCAGGGCGCGATGCTGATGTTCGCGCACGGCTTCAACATCCGCTTCGGCACGATCAAGCCGCGCAAGGATCTCGACGTCGCGATGGTCGCGCCGAAGTCGCCGGGACACCGCGTGCGCGAACTGTATGTCGAAGGCGCCGGCACGCCTGCGCTCTTCGCCGTCGAACAGGACGCCACGGGACAGGCGCGCGCGCTGACGCTGTCGTACGCGAAGGGCATCGGCGTCACGCGCGCCGGCGTCATCGAGACGACATTCAAGGAAGAGACCGAAACGGATCTCTTCGGCGAGCAGGCCGTGCTGTGCGGCGGCACGAGCGAACTGATCAAGGCGGGCTTCCAGACGCTCGTCGACGCGGGCTATCAGCCGGAGATCGCGTACTTCGAGTGCCTCCACGAGCTGAAGCTGATCGTCGATCTGATTTATCAGGGCGGCCTCAACTACATGCGCTATTCGATCAGCGACACGGCCGAGCACGGCGACTACACGGGCGGTCCGAAGATCGTGACCGACGAGACGCGCAAAGCGATGAAGCAGATTCTCTCGGACATCCAGACAGGCAAGTACGCCGAGGGCTGGATCAAGGAGAACGAAACCGGACGGCCGACGTTCACGAAGAAGCGCGCCGAAGAGCAGCACATCCTCATCGAGAAAGTCGGTGAGAAACTGCGGGCGATGATGCCGTTCCTCAAGCCCGTCAAAATCCAGACCGAGGAGCCCGTTTCGAAGTGAATCGGGACCTTGTGAAAAAAGCGAACTTGATTCCTAAAGGCTAGACGTAGTAAAACTTACAAGCTCCGAACGTTCCCGGAGCTCGCCTAGGTTTGCTATCTAGCATGGACAAACTTGACGAGCGAGAACCTGCGACTCGCAGCCCGTTAGCCGCCGCGCCAGCCCTCGCCGTTCAATTCTTTCTGATTCCGTTGACCGTAGTCGCGGTCACGGTCAGCGTTTACGTGGGTTTTCGGTCACTTCTGGCGGATGACCGATCGCCCACGGACTACCTCGCCGAGATCCGCAACGGCGGCTCCGACCGTCGCCGGCCGGCCGCCTACGAGCTGTCCCGGCTGATGGCCGACCCGAAGGTCCGGGCCGACAAGACGCTCGGCCCGGCGCTCATCAAGGCCTTCCAGCAATCCACGAACGACCCGGAGGTCCGCCGGTATCTGGCCCTCGCCATCGGCCGGATGGATCCCCCGCTGCCGCCGGCCGCGGTCGCCGATCTGACGCAGGCGCTGGACGACCCCGACAGCCAGACGCGCATCAGCGTCATCTGGGCGCTCGGCTCGTCGGCCGACGCGACCGTGGTGCCGAAGCTGATTCCGCTCTATCACGCCCAGGACGGCGACGCCGGCATCCGCAAGATGGTCGTCTACGCGCTTGGCGCGCTCCCGGGCGACACCCAGATCGACACGCTGCGCACGGCGCTGCAGGACACGGCCCCCGACGTCCGCTGGAACGCCGCGGTCGCGCTCGCGCGCCACGGCAGAAATGAAGGCGCGACGGTGCTCCACGAGATGATCGACCGCGCCTACGTCGAGAAGACGGTGAAGCGCGACGTGCGGCAGGACGACGACCAGGATCCGATCGCGGATGTGATGATCAGCGGCATCCGCGCCGGCGCCGCGATCAAGGATCCGTCGCTCAAGCCGGCGATTGAGACGCTCAGTCAGCAGGATCGCAGCATGAAAGTTCGTCAAGCGGCGCTCGAAGCGCTGAAGGTGATTGGATAAACGAGATGGCTGAAGACACCCCTCACGCACCGAAACCCGCGGCGCCGCCCAAGCCGCCCGCTGCCGTCCCCGATCTCGCGGGCAAGACGACATCCGCGGCATCACAGGGCGGGGCAGCGGCGAAAGCCGCGGCGCCGGCGGCCAAGCCGGCCGCGGCTGCTCAAGCAGGACGCGCCGCCGACGACACGTCGCCCCTGCTCAATCGCCGTCAGTGGCTCGGGCTCGCATGGGGTGCGTTCTCGGCCGCGTCGGCCGCGGCGCTCGCCGCCACCGGCCGCTTCATGTTCCCCAACGTCCTCAACGAGCCGCCGGCACAGTTCAAGGCGGGCCTGCCGACCGAGTACGGGATGGGCGTCGACGAGCGGTGGAAGGACAAGTTCGGCATCTGGATCGTCAAGACGGCCGACGACGACATCGTCCACGCCGGCGGTTTCTATGCGCTCTTCACGGTGTGCACGCATCTGGGCTGCACGCCGAACTGGCTCGCCGCGGAGAACAAGTTCAAGTGCCCCTGCCACGGCAGCGGCTACCGCGTGAGCGGCGTCAACTTCGAAGGCCCGACGCCGCGCCCGCTCGAGCGCGCGCGCATCGTGCTGGCCGACGACGGCAACATCCTGGTCGACAAGAGCCGCCACTACCAGGAAGAACTGGGGCAGTGGTTGGATCCGGAATCGTTTCTGAAGGCATAACGTAGTGCGGGCCTGTCAGGCCCGCAGGAGCAGACCGTGACAGATCTCGTCTTCGAACTGGCCGTTACCGTGCCGCTGGGACTCGCCGTCCTGGTGGGCGTCGTGATGGCGTTGATGGGAATCGCCAGCGAGTTCCAGGCGTGGCGCATGCGGCCGGCCGTCGCACACGCGCCGGCAGGCGCTGCGGCTCCGGCAGGCGGCGGCGCCGTCAAAGTCGCGCCCAAGGAAACCAAGGCGACTGAATTCTGGAACTGGCTCACCGAGACGCAGGTCTGGAAGTCGGTCTTCCGGCACGACCGGCCCGACACCGACCGCACGCGCGTCCTCGTGATGCTGTCGAACATCTTCCTGCACCTGCATCCGGTGCGCATCCGCAAGTCGGGTGTGAAGCTGCGCTACACCTGGTGCATGGGCGGCCTGAGCTTCTTCCTCTTCCTCGTGCTCACGTTCACCGGCCTGCTCCTGATGTTCTACTACCGGCCCACGCTCGAGTACGCCTACTCCGACATCGTCGGCCTGCGCGAACACGTGCCGCTCGGCATCATGCGCGAGATGCACCGGTGGGGCGCGCACGCGATGGTCATCACCGTGTGGCTCCACATGTTCCGCGTGTTCATGACGGGCTCGTACAAACCGCCGCGGGAGTTCAACTGGTCGGTCGGCGTGATCATGCTCGTGCTGACGCTGCTGCTCTCGTTCACGGGGTATCTGCTCCCGTGGGACCAGCTGGCCATCTGGGCGATCACGGTCGGCTCGGGCATGGCGCGCGCGACGCCGTTCCTCGGTCATGAAGGTCCCGGCGCGTCGCTCCTGAAACTCGGCGACGTCCCGCTCATTCACGCCGCAGACGACGCGCGGTTCGCGCTGCTCGGCGGGACCTTTGTCGGCGAGGGCGCGCTCCTGCGGTTCTACGTGCTGCACTGCGTGGGCCTGCCGCTCGGCATCGCCGTGCTGATGGCCGTCCACTTCTGGCGCGTCCGTAAGGACGGCGGCATCAGCGGTCCGCTCTAATGTAGTGCAGGCCTTCGGGCCTGCCTGTGGAGATTAGATGGGCTTCATTAAAGGGATCTTCAACGCACTCCTGGACCCGAAGTACTTCCTGGCCCTCGCGGTCGCCGGGTTGTTCGTCGCGATCTGGAAGCGCGAGAAAGTCGCCAGCAACGCGTTCGGCTACGGCTCGCTGGGCCTGCTGTTCGTGTTCTTCGTCTTCGGCACCTTCGACCCGAACTTCCGGCTCATCGTCACCAAGCCGGACAACGTGCCGATCGTCGGCCTGATCTTCCTGCTCGTGTTCTTCCTCTGGTACTCGCTGCGCGAGGCGGTGCTCAACGACCGCCGCATCGACGCGGGGCAGGGGCCGATCGAGAAAGAGGAATCGGACCGCGTGTGGGTCTGGCCGGATCTCGTCTACACCGAGCTCATCTCGCTCATCATGTGTTCGGTCGTGCTGATCGTCTGGTCGATTCTGCTGAAGGCGCCGCTCGAGCAGCCGGCGAACCCCGCGAACACGCCGAATCCCTCGAAGGCGCCGTGGTACTTCCTGGGGCTCCAGGAAATGCTCGTCTACTTCGACCCGTGGCTCGCCGGCGTCGTCCTGCCGGGCCTGATCATCGCCGGCCTCATCGCGATTCCGTACGTCGACAAGAACCCGAAGGGCAACGGCTACTACACCTTCAAAGAGCGCAAGGCCGAGATCACGATTTTCCTCTTCGGCTTCGCGGTGCTGTGGGTGTCGCTCATCGTGCTCGGGACGTTCCTGCGCGGCCCGAACTGGAACTTCTTCGGCCCGTTCGAATTCTGGGACATCCACAAGCTCGAGGCGCTGACCAACGTCAACCTCTCCGAATACGTCTGGGTGCGGTTGCTTCGGACCGGCATGCCGTCGTTCTGGCTGATTCGCGAGCTGCCGGGCATCGTGTTCGTGCTGTTCTACGTCTTCGCGCTGCCGGTGATCCTCTCGAAGAACGTCTTCAAGCGCTACTACGAGAAGCTCGGCGCGCCGCGGTACTACGTGTCGGTGTTCCTGTTCCTGTCGATGATGTCGCTGCCGCTCAAGATGCTGTCGCGGTGGCTCTTCAACCTGAAATACGTCGTCAATATCGGCGAATTCTTCTTCAACATCTGACCTATGGCTGAAAAGAAGGGTGTCGGGCACGCGTACAACGTCGACTTCCTGAACGTCGTCTTCGCGGCGTCGAGCATCTTCCTGCTGCTCTCGACCGTGTGGATGGTGTGGGACGATTTCGATCGCGACTGGAAGAACACGCAGCGGCGGTTCGCCCAGCTCCAGTACGACGTGACACGCGCGCAGTACAGGGCCGAGGCGGCCAAAGTGGACAAGGCCAAGCTGGGGAGCCTGCAGGCGCAGCTCAAGGCGGCCGGCCAGAACGTCACGGCCAACCAGTCGAAGGTCGACGGCCTCCAGAAGAAGCTGGAGGACATCGAGATCCGGCTCGATCGGGCGAACCGCGACTATCAGTACATGAAGGCCACCTACGACCACGACAAGTACGACTTCGAGTCAGCGCGGGCCGCGGGCCTGTCGAGCGCGACGAAGAAGGGTGAGGCCGTCGCGGACGAAGGGAAGCAGCTGAAGGACCTCGATCTGCAGGTCCAGAAGATCACCGCCGAGCGCAACGCCGCCCGGCAGGACCTGTCGCAGTTCACGGGCCTGGTCGCGACGCTCCAGAAGCAGATCGAAGACATGCGCGGCGATCAGATGCGACTCAGAAAAGTCGCCGAGGCCCAGGCCCCGAGCGCGAGCAAGGACTATTTCCTGAACGCGCCGCTGCTCGACTTCCTCGCGCCGACCATCAAGATCAACCAGCTGATCCTGCCCGACGTCGTCGACGACGTGAACTTCAAGACCGTGCCGAAGATGGACCGGTGCACGACGTGCCACCTCGGCATCGACCGGCCCGCGTTCGAGAAGTACCCGCAGCCGTTCAAGACGCACCCGAATCTCGACGCCTATCTGGGCAGCAAGTCGCCGCACCCGATCGACCGCATCGGCTGTACGGTCTGCCACGACGGCATGGGCCAGTCGGTGAGCTTCAAGGACGCGTCGCACACGCCGCGCGACGAAAAGCAGAAGGAAGCCTGGGAGAAGAAGTACCACTGGGAAGAGCCCCACGAGTGGGACTACCCGATGCTGCCGACGCCGATGACCGACGCGGGATGCGCCAAGTGCCACAAGCAGGAGATCTACATCCCGAAGGCGCCGCAGCTGAACGTCGCCTACGCGACCTTCGAGCGCGCCGGCTGCTACGCGTGCCACAAGACGCGCGGCTTCGACACGACGACGATGAGGAAGCCCGGGCCCATCCTGACGAAGATCGAGTCGAAGCTGACCAAGGACTGGGTGAAGACCTGGATCCGCAATCCGCGCGCGGTCAAGCAGACCACGTGGATGCCGCGCATCTGGTACAACTCCAACTCCAGCTCGCCGACCGACGCGGTGAGAAACGAAGTCGAGATCAACGCGGCCGTGAACTATCTGTTCGCGAACTCCGAGAAGTGGGAGCCGCCGGTCAAGAACGCGCCGAAGGGCGATGCCAAGGACGGCGAGAAGATCGTCAAGTCCATCGGCTGCCAGGGCTGTCACGTCGTCGGCGAAGGCTCGCGTGAAGCCGCGGGTCCGCACCGGACGTTCGGCCAGCCGCTCGAGGCCATCGGCAGCAAGACGACCTACGAGTGGGTGTTCAACTGGGTGCGCGATCCGAAGCACTACAACCCGAACACGTACATGCCGAACCTGCGGCTGACCGACGCGCAGGCGGCCGACGTCGCGACGTACCTGATGTCGCTCAAGAGCAACGGCGGCGACCAGGCCAAGGCCACGTATACCCAGAAGGACGTCGACGACACGCTGCTCGACTACTACACGGCGCTGCTGCCGGCCGAAGAGGCGAAAGCGAAGGTCGCGAGCCTCAACGTCGATCAGAAGCAGCTCGATCTCGGGCAGAAGGTCATCACACGGTACGGCTGTTTCAGCTGCCACGACATCAAGGGCTTCGAGAAGACGCAGCCGATCGGCACGGACCTCTCGGAAGAGGGCAGCAAGCTCGTCACGCGGCTCGACTTCGGCTTCGTGTCGGACATCCCGCACACCTCGAAGCTCGGATGGTTCGAGCGCAAGCTGCACAACCCCCGCGAGTTCGACAAGGGCCGCGTGCTGCCGCCGCTCGACAAGGCGCGCATGCCGAACTTCGATCTGTCGGACGTCGAAGTGGAACGGCTCCTGACGGCCATCCTGAGCTTCCAGCGGGATACGCAGCCCATGCAGGCGTTCCCGGCGAAGAGCGCGCGCCACGACTACACCGTCGAAGGACGCACGCTCACGCACCGGCGCAACTGCGTCGGCTGCCACATCATCGAAGACGACGGCGGCGACTTCCTGAAGCTCGTCGCGGATTCGTCGCTCGGGCCGCCGCGGCTGACGCCCGAGGGCGCGCGCGTGCAGCCCGACTGGCTGTATGCGTTCCTGCGCGGTCCGATCCAGATTCGGCCGTGGCTCGACGTCCGCATGCCGACGTTCGGCCTCGACGATCAGAACCTGAACGGCGCCATTCATTACTTCCAGGCGGTGTCGAACACGTTGCAGCCGTTCCGCACGTATGAGGTCGCGGGGGACAATGCGGCGGGCAAGGCGCTGTTCGACAAGCTGCAGTGCCAGAAGTGCCACGTCCTCGGCGCGATCCCGAAGGATCAGCCGACGAGCAACCTCGCGCCCGACCTGCGCATGGTGCACGACCGGTTGAACCCGGACTGGCTGCTGCCATGGCTGAAGAACCCGGCGTCATTCCTGCCGGGCACGCGCATGACGCAGTTCTGGCCCGATTTCCCGAAGTCGCCGTATCCCGATCTCGGCGGCGACGCCGAGGCCCAGATGAAGGCCGTCATCGCGCACCTGGAGTCGCTGCGCGGCGGCCCGACCCCGCGCAAAGGCGGCGCTGCGGGCGGCGTGGCCACAAACTAGGCCTGTACGTCACGAAGGCACGAGAAAAACACGAAGGACACGAAACCTCTTTTGAAAGAAAGAGATTCGTGCCCTTCGTTTTTCTTCGTGCCTTCGTGATGTACCTGCGCCCGATATAATTCCAACGCAAATGATTCGTGTTCACCGGGGCCGAACGCCTCGCATTCCCGCCAGCGCCTACATCGACGACTCCGCGCAGGTGATCGGCGACGTCGAGATCGGCGAGGAGAGCTCGATCTGGATGTGCACCGTCATCCGCGGCGACGTGAACTCGATCCGGATCGGCAGGCGCACCAACGTGCAGGACGGCGCAGTCGTCCACGGGATGCTGCGCACGCACCCGGTCGTCATCGGCGACAACGTGACAATCGGCCACGGCGCGATCGTGCATGGGTGCACGATTGAGGATCAGTGTCTGATCGGCATGGGCGTGATTCTGCTGAACGGTTCGCTCGTCGGCGCGGGATCGATTGTCGCGGCCGGGACGCTGCTGCCCGAAGGCATGAAGGTGCCGCCGCGCTCGCTCGTCATGGGCAGCCC
>Ga0157378_10004695_pt1 | contig 11985 bp, 7 predicted proteins | sample M65metaG_FD_115309 | JGI IMG/M metagenome (GOLD analysis project Ga0157378, IMG submission 115309) | Miscanthus rhizosphere microbial communities from Kellogg Biological Station, Michigan, USA - M6-5 metaG | ecosystem: Host-associated > Plants > Roots > Rhizosphere > Soil | place: USA: Michigan...
CATCGGCCTGTTCGAGGTCGCCGAGGAAGCGGTGCGGCTGCACACGCTCGCGTTCGGCGACGACCCGCTGTATCGCAATGCGCTGGACGCCGGCGGCGAGTACGCGTACCGCACCCGCGGTGAAGAGCACATGTGGACGCCCGACACGATCGCGAAGCTCCAGCACGCGACGCGCGCGAACAGCCACGCGACCTATCGCGAATACGCGGCGCTCGTCAACGAGCAGACACGCGCGCTCAAGACGCTGCGCGGGCTGTTCGATTTCCGCACGGCGGGACGCACCAGCGTGCCGATCGAGGAGGTGGAGCCGGCGAAGGAGATCGTCCGCCGCTTCGCCACCGGCGCGATGAGCCTGGGCTCGATCTCCACCGAGGCGCACACGACGCTCGCGGTGGCGATGAACCGCATCGGCGGCAAGTCGAACACCGGCGAAGGCGGGGAAGACCCCGCGCGCTATCGCGCCGAGCTCCGTGCCGGCAGGAGCACGATCAAGGACGGCGACACGCTCGCGTCCGTGCTCGGCCGCCAGCGGATCGAGGTCGACGTGCCGCTGAAGGCCGGCGACAGCCTGCGTTCGAAGATCAAGCAGGTCGCGTCGGCGCGCTTCGGCGTCACGGCCGAATACCTGTCGTCGGCCGACCAGATCCAGATCAAGATGGCGCAGGGCGCCAAGCCCGGCGAGGGCGGGCAGCTCCCGGGCCACAAGGTGTCGGATTACATCGCGCAGCTTCGCTTCTCGGTGCCGGGCGTGGGACTGATCTCGCCGCCGCCGCATCACGACATCTACTCGATCGAGGACCTCGCGCAGCTGATCCACGACCTCAAGAACGCGAACTCGAGCGCGTCGATCTCGGTGAAGCTCGTGTCCGAGGTCGGCGTGGGAACGGTCGCGGCGGGCGTGGCGAAGGCCAAGGCCGATCACGTGACGATCGCCGGGCACGACGGCGGCACCGGCGCGTCGCCCGAGTCGTCGATCAAGCACGCGGGCACGCCGTGGGAGCTCGGTCTCGCCGAGACGCAGCAGACGCTCGTCCTCAACCGGCTGCGCGGGCGCATCGCCGTGCAGGTCGACGGCCAGATGAAGACCGGCCGCGACGTCGTCGTCGGCGCGATGCTCGGCGCGGACGAGTTCGGCTTCGCGACGGCGCCGCTCGTCGTATCGGGCTGCATCATGATGCGCAAGTGCCACCTCAACACGTGCCCGGTCGGCGTTGCGACGCAGGACCCGGTGCTGCGCAAGCGCTTCACCGGTCAGCCCGAGCACGTGGTCAACTACTTCTTCTTCGTCGCCGAGGAAGTGCGCGAGATCATGGCGCAGCTGGGCTTCCGCACGTTCGACGAGATGATCGGCCGCGCGGATCTGCTCGACATGAAGCACGGCATCGAGCACTGGAAGGCGCGCGGGCTCGATTTCACGCGCGTGTTCCACCAGCCGGCGATGCCGCCGGAGATCGCGCGCCGCCATCGCGAGACGCAGGACCATGGCCTCGCGCGCGCGCTCGATCATCAGCTCATCGCCGCCGCGGAGCCCGCGCTGGCGCGGGGCGAGAGCGTGCGCATCGAGATGAAGATCCGCAACGCGCACCGCTCGGTCGGCGCGATGCTCTCCGGCGCGCTGGCGCGCAAGCGCGGGCATGACGGCCTGCCGGCCGACACGATCCACGTCGTGTTCTCGGGCATCGCCGGACAGAGCTTCGCCGCGTTCCTCGCGCGCGGCATCACGTTCGAGCTGGCGGGCGCCACGAACGACTATGTGGGCAAGGGGCTGTCCGGCGGTCGCGTGGTCGTCTACCCCGATCCCGCCTGCCCGGCGCCGCCGTCGGACAACATCGTCATCGGCAACACGGTGATGTACGGCGCGATCGAAGGCGAGGCGTATTTCCGCGGCGTCGCCGGCGAGCGGTTCTGCGTGCGCAACTCCGGCGCGTCGGCGGTGGTCGAGGGCACCGGCGACCACGGCTGCGAATACATGACGGGCGGCACCGTCGTCGTGCTGGGCCGCACCGGGCGCAACTTCGCGGCCGGGATGAGCGGCGGCGTCGCGTACGTCTACGACGCCGACGGCTCGTTCGCGTCCCGATGCAACACGTCGATGGTCGCGCTGGAGCCCCTGATGTCCGAGGCCGAGCAGGCCACCGTCGAGGCGGAGCTCGTGGCGTCCGGCAAGGGGCGCCTGATGCATCGCGACCGCGCCGACGAGGCGATCGTGCGCGAGCTGACCGAGCAGCACCTGCGCTACACGGGGTCGACGCTCGCGCTCGCGCTGCTCGACAACTGGGAGGAGGCGCGGCGCAAGTTCGTCAAGGTCTTCCCGCACGAATACCGCCGCGCGCTGACCGAGATGCACGGCGCCCGCGCGGCCGCGGCCGGCAAGGCCGCGACGAAGGAGCGCGAGGCGGCCTGATGGGCAAGGTGACGGGATTTCTCGAGCTGCAGCGGATCCAGGAGGCGTCCGAGCCCGTCCCGCTGCGCGTGCGGCATTACCGCGAGTTCATCGTGCCGCTGACGACGGACGAGGCGGCGAAGCAGGGCGCGCGCTGCATGGACTGCGGCATCCCCTTTTGCCAGACCGGGTGCCCGGTCAACAACATCATCCCGGACTGGAACGACCTCACCTACCGCCACCAGTGGCAGCAGGCGCTCGAGGTCCTGCACTCGACGAACAACTTCCCGGAGTTCACCGGACGCGTGTGTCCGGCGCCGTGCGAGGCCGCCTGCACGCTCAACATCAACAGCGATCCGGTCGGCATCAAGTCGATCGAGCACTTCCTCGTCGACAAGGGCTGGGAGGAGGGCTGGGTCGTGCCGGTGCTGCCGCCCGCGAAGACGGGCAAGCGCGTGGCCGTCGTCGGCTCCGGGCCTGCCGGCATGGCGTGCGCGCAACAGCTCGCGCGCGCGGGCCACGACGTGACGCTGTTCGAGAAGGCCGACCGCATCGGCGGGCTTCTGCGGTACGGCATTCCCGATTTCAAGATGGAGAAGCACCTGATCGACCGGCGCATGGCACAGATGGCCGAGGAAGGCGTGACGTTCCGGCCGAACGCGGACATCGGCGGCAGCATCGATCCGGCCTCGCTGCTGGCCGAGTTCGACGCGGTCGCGCTGACCGGCGGCGCCGAGGCGCCGCGCGATCTGCCGGTACCCGGACGCGAGCTGGCCGGCGTGCACTTCGCGATGGAGTTCCTGCCCCAGCAGAACCGCGTCGTCGCCGGCGACCCGGTCGCCGGGCAGATCAGCGCAAAGGGGAAGCACGTCGTCGTCATCGGCGGCGGCGACACGGGCTCCGACTGCGTCGGCACGTCGATCCGCCAGGGCGCGAAATCGGTCACGCAGTTCGAACTTCTCCCGCAGCCGCCCGACGTCGAGAACAAGCCGCTCGTGTGGCCGTACTGGCCGATCAAGCTGCGCACGTCGTCGTCGCACGAGGAGGGCGTGCAGCGCGACTGGGCGGTCGCGACGAAGCGCTTCGAAGGCCGCGGCGGCAACGTCGAGAAGCTGGTCGCTGCGCGCGTCGAGTGGCGCAAGGACGGCGGCGCGATGAAGATGGTCGAGGTGCCCGACAGCGAGTTCGAGCTGAAGGCCGACCTCGTGCTGCTCGCGATGGGCTTCCTCGGGCCGGTCGGACCGGGCCTCGTTCAGAAGTTCGGCGTCGCGCGCGACGCGCGCACCAACGTCAAGGCGAATACCGACGACTATCGCACGTCGGTGGACAAGGTGTTCGCGGCGGGCGACATGCGCCGCGGGCAGTCGCTCGTCGTCTGGGCGATCCGCGAAGGCCGCCAGTGCGCGCGCGCGATCGACGAGTTCCTGATGGGCGCGTCGGCGCTGCCGCGCTAGCCTGTCGAAGACGATGGCCGTCACCCACGTCGAGACCCTCGACTACGCCGAATGGCGGCCGGCGGCCTCCGAGGCGGAGGGCGGCGCGCGTGCCCGCACGCTCGAGGGCGGCGGCGTGCTCGTGCTGCCCCGGCTCGCGTTCGCGCTCGCGCCCGGCGAGACGCGCTTCATCGACGCGCGCTGGTCCGACGGACGTGCGAAGAACATCAGCCTCGAGGGGACGTCCATCAAGGGCGCGCGCGGCACGGCCGAGGATCTCGCCGCGCTCGCGCGCATGATCGGGCGCTTCGCCGCCGATGCGAGCGCGCTCGTCGCCGCGCTGTTCCCGCGCTACGCGCCGTACCTGAAGCGCGCGCGCACCAGCTACCGCCCGCAACCCGCGACCGGCCGCGACGTGTCGTGGCGCAAGGACGACGCGCGTCTGCACGTCGACGCGTTTCCGTCGCGACCGTCGAACGGCGAGCGCATCCTGCGCGTGTTCTGCAACGTGAACCCGACCGAGCCGCGCGTGTGGCGCGTCGGCGAGGATTTCGCCACGATGGCCGCGCACTTCCTGCCGCGCATCCGCCCGCAGCGGCCCGGCGAGGCGACGCTCCTGTCCGCGCTGTTCGTGACGAAAGGGCGCCGCACGCCGTACGACCACCTGATGCTCGGCCTGCACGACCGCGCGAAGGCCGACATGGGGTACCAGCGCGAGTGCCCGCAGCGCGAAGTGCGTTTTGCGCCGGGCACGACGTGGCTGTGCTTCTCCGACCAGGTGATGCATGCAGCCTCAGGCGGCCAGTACATGCTCGAGCAGACGATTCATCTTCCCGTCGCGGCGCTGTACGCGCCCGAGCTCGCGCCGCTTGCGGTGCTCGAGCGTCTCGTGGGACGCAAGCTCGCCGCCTGATAAGCTTCGGCGCCGCGCGCGTTTTCTCGCACGGCCCGACCCCGGGATCGCCGTGATTAGCAACGATACGTTCCTGCGCGCGCTCAAGCGCGAGCCGACGCCCTACACGCCGGTCTGGCTGATGCGCCAGGCCGGCCGCTACCTGCCCGAGTACAACGCGACGCGCGCCCGCGCAGGCAGCTTCATGGCGCTCGCGTCGACGCCGTCGCTCGCCACCGAGGTGACGCTGCAGCCGCTCGAGCGCTTTCCGCTCGATGCGGCGATCCTGTTCTCCGACATCCTGACGGTGCCCGACGCGATGGGGCTCGGCCTGTCGTTCGCCGAAGGAGAGGGGCCGCGCTTCGCGCGCACCGTCGCGGACGAGAGCGCGGTCGCGGCGCTCGCCGTGCCCGACATGGCAAAGCTTCGCTACGTGTTCGACGCCGTGCGCGAGATCAAGCGCGCGCTCAAGTCGCGCGTGCCGCTGATCGGGTTCACCGGCAGTCCGTTCACGCTCGCGTGCTACATGATCGAAGGCCGCGGAAGCTCCGACTTCGCCAGCGTCCGGCGGATGGCGGTCGCGCGTCCCGATCTGCTCGCGCGAATCGTCGACGTCAACACGCGTGCCGTCGCGCAGTACCTGAACGAGCAGGTCGCCGCCGGCGCGGATGCCGTGATGATCTTCGACACGTGGGGCGGCCTGCTCGGCGCGGACGCGTACCGCCGTTTCTCGCTGGCGTCGATGCGCGCGGTGCTCGGCGCGCTCGCGTGCGACGCGCAGGGTGCCGCGGTGCCTTCGATCGCGTTCACCAAGGGCGCCGGGGCGCTGCTCGACGAGATCGCGGCGATCGGCGCGCACGGCGTGGGGCTCGACTGGACCGTCGACATCGCGAAGGCGCGCGCGCAGGTCGGTGCGCAGGTGGCGCTGCAAGGCAACCTCGATCCGTTGGTGCTGACGACGGACCCGCAGACGGTTGCGCGGGAAGCCGCCGCCATCGTGCGCGCCGCAGGCCCGGCGCCGGGTCACGTGTTCAACCTGGGCCACGGCATCGTGCCGACCACGGCGCCGGACAATGTCGCCGCGCTGGTCGAGGCGGTGCACGCGGTCTCTCGCACCCTGCGCAGCGAGGCGACACCGCGCCGTTGAAGGCCGTTTCGCGGCGCGCCGCATTGCCCGGACGAAATACTCTCGCCCGCGGGCTTGACAAACGCCGGAATCAAGAGGGTATGGGCCAGTTATGCACATGTCTTAACGCCGCAACGCGGCCACGGCGGCGTGCCGTCTGCACGCTGGGGATAACGCTGCAACCCGTTGTTGTAAATGCTGGATTTACGGGGTGCCCGTGGAACGCCCCGCGGCCCCGCCCGGGCACCCCGCGAAAGGCGTCGCCTGTCAAGCCAGTTGCGCACAAACTTATCCACAGTATGGGCGCATCCGCGCCGGCCTCAGCAAAATGAACGGGTTGCGATCGTTTGCTGCAAGGTGTGGTGAGGAACTTGAACACCACAATCGCAAGCTCGGGCGACTCCGCGATGCGCGCCTTGCGGATTGAAGCGCGATGACGATCGCGCGCGTCGCGCTGCCCGTCGCGGCGCCGTCGCCGTTCGACTACTGGGTGCCGGAAGGCCTGCCGGTGGTCCGCGGCGCGCTGGTGAAGGCACGCCTCGCGCGGCGGCCGCTGATCGGCGTCGTCGTCGACGTTCGCGGCGACAGCGACGTGGCGCGCGAGCGCGTGCAGCCGATCGACGAAGTGCTCCCCACCGTGCTTCCGGACGACGTGCTTGCGCTGTGCGAGTTCATTGCCGACTACTACCAGGCGCCGATCGGCGAGGCGATGGCGCTCGCGGTGCCGCCGCACGGCACGCGCACGCGACGGCGAGCTGCCTCCGGGGACGCGCGCGGCGAAGCGCCGGCCGTACCCTCCCGCGCGAACGACGCGCAGCGCGCCGCAGCCGACGCGATTGACGCCGCGCACGGAGGCTTCGAGACGCTGCTGCTGCAGGGCGTCACCGGCAGCGGCAAGACGGACGTCTACCTCGCGGCGGCGGCGCGCGCGATCGCCGCGGGCGGACAGGTGCTGTTGCTCGTCCCCGAGATCAACCTCACGCCGCAACTCGAGGCGCGCGTGCGCGCAGCGCTGCCGCATCGCGTCACCGTCGCGCTCCACAGCGGACTCGCCGACGGCGTGCGTCGCGCGCACTGGCTGTGCGCGGCCGCGGGTGAGGCCGACCTTGTCCTCGGTACGCGCCTCGCCGTGTTCGCGCCGCTGCCGCGGCTCGCGCTCGTCGTCGTCGACGAAGAGCACGACGGCTCGTACAAGCAGCAGGAGGGCGTGCGCTACCACGCGCGCGATGCGGCCGTGTGGCGGGCGCGGCACCGGGGCGTGCCGGTGGTGCTCGGCAGCGCGACGCCGTCGCTCGAGTCGTACGCGCAGGCGGCCGCGGGACGCTACCGCCGGCTGGCGCTGCCGCTGCGCGCCGACCCGCGGGCGCGTCCGCCTTCGATCCGCTTCGTGGCCACGCGCGACGAGCGCGCACGCGAAGGCGTCGCCGGCCCCGTGTGGGATGCGCTCGCCGCGTGCCTCGCGCGCGGCGAGCAGAGCCTGATGTTCGTCAACCGCCGCGGATTCGCGCCGTCGCTCAAGTGCGCCGCGTGCGCGTGGGAAGCGCACTGTCCGCGCTGCAGCGCGCGGCTCACGCTGCATCGCGACCCGCCGGCGCTGCGTTGCCACCACTGCGGGCACGAGGAGCGCATCGCAGGGGCGTGCCCATCCTGCGGCAACGTCGACCTGCTGCCGCAGGGCTTCGGCACGCAGCGGCTCGCGCGCGCGCTGGCCGAGGCGCTACCCGCCGCGCGCATCGCACGGATCGATCGCGACAGCACGCGCGCGCGAGGCGCGTTCGCCGACGTGCGCGCGCGGGTGGAACGCGGCGAAGTCGACGTGATGATCGGCACGCAGATGCTCGCGAAAGGGCACGACTTCCCGCGGCTCACGCTGGTCGGCGTCGTGGGCGCCGACAACGCGCTGTACAGCGCGGACTTCCGCGCGACGGAGCGCATCTTCGCGCTGCTGACGCAGGTCGCGGGCCGCGCCGGCCGCGCCGATCTCCCGGGCGAGGTCATCGTGCAGACGGACTTTCCGCAGCATCCGGTGTACGCGGCGCTGCGCAACGGCGACTACGACGATTTCGCGCGCGTGCTGCTGGAGGAGCGCCGCGCCACGGCGCTTCCGCCGGCGACGCACGCGGCGCTGCTGACGGCCGAGGCGCATCGGCGTGCAGACGTCGACGCCGCCCTCGCGGCCGCGCACGACGCCGCCCATGCCCTCGCGCGCGATCCGCGCGCCGCGGTGATCGTGTATCCGCCGGTGCCCGCGCTCTTGGCGCGGCGCGCCGGCCTGGAGCGCGGCCAGATGGTCGTGCAGAGCGAGCACCGCGCCGCGCTGCATGCGTTTCTCGCGCGTTGGCGCGAGCCCCTCGCCGCACTCGCGGGCAAGCGCGTGCGGCTGGCGCTGGACGTCGACCCGGCCGGCTTCGGCTAGCCGCGCCGCTATAATCCGTCGTTTGCCCACGAGGCCGCCCGCGGCTTCCCCGCCCTCCGCCATGCCGGCCGACGCAAGATCCCGGATCGAAGCTGCGCTGCGCGCCGCGATTGCGACGGCGCTGCCGGAGCACGCCGGCACAGCGCCCACGCTCTCGCGGCCGCGCAACGCCGGGCACGGCGACTACGCGAGCCCCGATGCGCTGAATCTCGGCAAGCGCGCGCGGCAGAACCCGCGCGCGCTCGCGGAGACGCTCGCGGCGGCCACGCGGGCGGCGCTGCCCGGTGTGGTCGAGGCGGTGGAAATCGCCGGTCCGGGCTTCCTCAACTTCCGGCTGACGGACGCTGCGCGGCAAGCCGTCGTCACGCGCGTGCTCGCCGAGGGGGACGCCTTCGGCCGCGCGGGGGCGCACCGCGGCGAGCGCGTGATGGTCGAGTTCGTGTCGGCGAATCCGACGGGCCCGCTGCACGTCGGCCACGGCCGGCAGGCCGCGCTCGGCGACGCGATCGCGAACCTGCTCGAATGGCAGGGATACGAGGTCACGCGCGAGTTCTACTACAACGACGCCGGCGCGCAGATCCAGAACCTCGCGCTGTCGGTGCGCGCCCGCGCGCACGAGATCCTCGGCCATCACGAGCATCCGTTTCCCGAGGACGGCTATCGGGGCGACTACATCCGCGAGCTCGCGCAGCGCTATCTCGACGAAGTCGGCCACGACCTGTCGGACATCGAGCGCATCCGCCGCTTTGCGGTGGCCGAGCTCCGCAAGGAGCAGGACCGCGACCTGCAGGCGTTCGGCGTGAAGTTCGACCACTACTTCCTCGAGAGCTCGCTGTACACCGACGGCCGCGTCGACGACACGGTGAAGCGGCTCGCGGCCTCCGGGCTCACCTACGAGCACGAAGGCGCGCTGTGGCTGAAGACGTCGACGTTCGGCGACGACAAGGACCGCGTGATGCGCAAGTCCGACGGCGGCTACACGTACTTCGTCCCCGACGTCGCCTACCACGTCACGAAGTTCGAGCGCGGCTTCTCGAAGGTGATCAACGTCCAGGGCTCGGACCACCACAGCACGGTGATGCGCGTACGCGCGGGCCTGCAGGCGCTGGGGCTCGGCATCCCGCAGGGCTATCCGGACTACGTGCTGCACAAGATGGTGACCGTGATGCGCGGCGGCGAGGAAGTGAAGATCAGCAAGCGCGCCGGCAGCTACGTGACGATCCGCGACCTGATCGACGAGGCCGGCCGCGACGCCGTCCGCTTCTTCCTGGTCTCGCGGAAGGCCGACACCGAGTTCGTTTTCGACATCGACCTCGCGCGCAGCCAGTCGGAGGAAAACCCGGTTTACTACGTCCAGTACGCGCACGCTCGCGTCTGCGCCGTGCTGCGCCAGGCGGGATTGGAGCGCGCCGACGCGGTGCGCCTGCTCGCCGACGCCGACGTGAGCCCGCTCACCAGCGCGTACGAGGGGGCGCTGCTGCGGCGTCTCGCGGATTTCCCGGCGGAGCTCGCCGCCGCGGCGGCGGATCTCGCGCCCCATCAGGTGACGTTCTACCTCAAGGATTTGGCCCAGGAATTCCACAGTTACTATAATGCGGAGCGGTTTCTCGTCGATGATGAACAGATCCGGCGCGCGCGCCTCGCCCTCGTCGTCGCGGCCGGACAGGTGCTGCGCAACGGCCTCGCGGTGCTCGGCATAAGCGCGCCCGAGAAGATGTGACCGCGTCGTTCAGCACGAGCCCTTCACGATGAATCCCTCCGTCCCCCTTCCCCCGCCGCGTCCGTCGTTGCGCAAGGCGGGCGCGCGTGATCGCCAGCGTGGCGGCACGCTGATCGGCATCTTCGTGGGCCTGATCATCGGGCTGGGGATGGCGGCGGGCGTCGCGTTCTGGCTGATGCGCAACAATCCGGCGTTCCAGGCGCAGAACAGCGCCCGCGATGCGTCTAAGGACGCGACGAAGACGGCGCGCAGCGACGCGGCCGAGAAGCCGCGGTTCGACTTCTACAAGATCCTGCCGGGCAACGAGGAAGCGAAGGTGCAGCCGGCCGAGGCGCCAAAAGCGGCGCGCCCCGACCGTGCGCTGGCCGACCAGGCGAAGGCGCAGCAGGGGCCGAAGGCCGCCGAGCGTGCGGCCGAGACGTCGCCGGCGGCGCCTGCGGCGCCGATCGTCGCGAGCGCGCCGGCCCGTGCGCCGGAGAAAGTCGCGAGCGTCGAGCCCGCGAAGCCCGCGGCGAAATCCGGCGAGCGCTTCTGGCTGCAGGCCGGGTCGTTCGCGGGCGAGCCCGAGGCCGAAAACCTGAAGGCGCGGCTGGCGCTCGCCGGCTGGGAAGCGACGGTCCAGCAGGGCATGATGCCCGACAAGGCCGTCCGCTATCGCGTGCGCCTCGGCCCCTACGACAACGCCGACGAGCTCAACCGGATGAAGAACGAGCTTGGCAAGCGCGGCTTCGACGCGGCGGTCATCAAATACTGAACGGTCGTCGGAAATCCCGGAACTCGCGTCGGCGGCGTGCGGCCCAAGCGCGTTCTTCGCCCCACGGCGTCCACATCAAGGAGCGGCAATGAACAAGTTGAAAGCAACGGTGTTCGCGCAGCGGCGGGCGTTCCTGGGCATGGCGGTCGGCGGGACGATCGCCGCCGTCGCGGGCAGCGCCCTCGCCGCCGAGCCGTTGGTCGAGGGCAAGAACTACGGCCGGCTCAAGGTGCCCGTGCCGGTGGAGACTGGCAAGAAGATCGAGGTCATCGAATTCTTCTCCTACGGCTGTCCGCATTGCGCGGAATACGAGCCGTTCCTGATGGACTGGGTCAAGGCACAGCCGGCCGACGTCGCGTTCCGCCGGGTGCCCGTCATGTTCCAGCCGCGCTGGGTGGAACTGGCCAAGATCTATTACACGCTGGAGGCCATGGGCGAGGAAACGAAGATGTCGCCGGAAGTGTTCACCGCGATACACGGCAAGGGCCTGGCGCTCTGGGAGCCGGCCAAGTTCTATGACTGGGCGGCGAGCAAGGGCCTCGATCGCAAGAAGGTCGAAGACATCTACAACTCGTTCTCGATGTCGGGCCGCATCAATCGCGCCAAGCAGCTTGCGCAGGCCTACAACATCCAGGAAGTTCCGATGATGGTCATCGACGGGAAATACCTGACGAGTCCGGCCCGCGCTGGATCGCATGCGTTGACACCCGTGGTCCTGACCGAGCTCGTGGCCAAGGCGCGCGCGGAGCGGCCGAAGTCCTGACCGCGATGCGCTGAACGATTTGGCGGGGCGCCCGGAGTGAAGGTCTTTCTCACGGGCGCATCTTCCGGAATCGGCGAGGCGCTCGCGCGGCATTACGCCGCACAGGGCGCCACTCTGGGCCTGTTTGCGCGACGCGAAGCCGAGCTCGCGCGCATCGCAAGCGCGCTGGCACCGGCAAGTATCGCCACCTATCCGGGCGACGTGCGCGATGCCGCTGCGCTGGCGCGCGCAGGAGCCGATTTCATCGCCCGCTTCGGCGTCCCCGATGTCGTCGTCGCAAATGCCGGCATATCGCGCGGCGTGCTGACCGGCGAGGCGATCGACATGCCTGTATTCAAGGACGTGTTCGACACGAACGTGCAGGGCATGGTGCAGACGTTCCAGCCTTTCGTCGCGGCAATGGTCGAGGCGCGCCGCGGCGCGCTGGTCGGTGTGGCCAGTGTGGCCGGGTTTCGCGGTCTGCCCGGCTCGGGCGCGTACTCCGCTTCGAAGGCCGCG
>Ga0157378_10004696_pt1 | contig 11984 bp, 11 predicted proteins | sample M65metaG_FD_115309 | JGI IMG/M metagenome (GOLD analysis project Ga0157378, IMG submission 115309) | Miscanthus rhizosphere microbial communities from Kellogg Biological Station, Michigan, USA - M6-5 metaG | ecosystem: Host-associated > Plants > Roots > Rhizosphere > Soil | place: USA: Michigan...
GAGGCCCGGTTTGGCAATCAACACTCGGATTTTTCGGTCGCTCATTCTCGGAGTTTATGTCGATTCGCGGAACTTCGAGAGGATCACGATGTCGTGGTAGCTCCCCTCGCGGAAAAAGTCGCGGCGCAGGACGCCTTCCTGGACGAATCCCAGCGCTTCCAACACGTGCTTCGCGCGGTCGTTGTAATCGAAGACGTTGATCCGCAGCTTGCCGAGGTTCATCTCATCGAAGGCGAAGCGGACGAGGGTGCGGATGGAATCGCCGCCGAAGCCGCGATTCCACGCAGTCGGCTCGCCGATGAAAAGCCCGAACCATGCCGTTTGCGAGACCCAGTCGATGTCGTGAATCGAGGCGTTGCCGATGTGGGTCCGATCGTCGCGCCGCTCGATCGCAAAGTGCCGCTCGGTGGTGCTGGCGTGCATCGCTCCCTCGAGCCATTCGATCTCATTCTGAAACGCGATCGGATAGCGCGTCTTCAGTGTCCGGACGATGTTCGGATCGTTGATCCACCGATAGCAGCGCTCCGCATCGTCCCGTTCGAACGCGCGAAGGATGACGTGATCGCCGGCGATCATGAAACGCCGCCGCGACGGTTCGCGGCCCGGCTCCACGAAATCGCGTTCGGTGCGATTGGACATGGCCGGATTATATGAGTTGCCCGGTTGCCGTTGTTGTTCGGCACCCGACTCCCGACCCCCGACTCCCTTATCCGGCCAGCACAACCTTCGGCTGCACTTCCACCGGCCCGCCTTCGCGCAACACGTTCACCACTTCGCCGATGGCGACGAGGCGATCCTCGGGATTGCCGAGGGCGAGGAGATCGCCGGTTTTGACCGGGACGGACGGCGTCATGATGATCGACTGGCCACGCATGAACTTTCCCTGCTGCGACCAGTCGATGCGCAACTTCGGCAGCGGGAGCTCGACATCGGAGAGTGATTGAAACCACGGCGACGCGAGCAGTTGCTCCACCGGCGCGTTCTCCAGCGTCTCGTACGGCAGTGCATCGGAGATGCGGAAGTTGCCGATCGCAGTCCGGCGCAACTCCTTGAGGTGCGCCGGGACGCCTGCGGCCGCGCCGAGGTCGTGGGCCAGCGAGCGAACGTACGTGCCTGCCGAGGAGCGAACACGGAAGCGCGCAGTCGATCCGGTCACGTTCACGATCTCGAACTCGTAGACCGTGATCGCCTTCGGCGTCAGCGCGGCCACTTCGCCCTTCCGCGCCAGCTCGTACGCGCGCACGCCGTTGATTTTCTTCGCGGAGAACTGCGGCGGCATCTGTTCGATCGCACCAAGAAACGGCTTGATCAGCGGCGTGAAGTCGATGTGCTCGACGTTGACCTCGGTGGTCTCGCCCGCTGGCAGGCCCGCGGCGTCGTACGAATCGGTGGCCCAACCGAACTGGATCACGCCCTCGTACGTCTTCTCCATCCCCATCAGATAGGCCTGCAGTCGCGTCGCTTTGCCGACGCAGAGAACGAGCAGGCCGGTGGCGAGCGGGTCGAGCGTTCCGGTGTGTCCGACTTTCTTGATCTTCGAGCGCCGCCGGAACTTCTCCACGACGTCGTGCGAGGTGATGCCTGTTTTCTTGTCGACGAGCAGCAGGCCGTCGACTTTGGGTTGTTGGGGTTGCATGGGCGGGGAAGGATATGGCAAACGCCGATAGAATCGTCAGAAATGACGAAGCCACCAAAGCGAAGCAAAACGTATCTCGTCTGGATGGACTGCGAGATGACCGGGCTCGATCCTGAGAAACACGTGCTGCTCGAGATCGCCACGATCATCACCAACTACGATCTGGAAATCATCGCCCGAGGACCGGTGCTGGCCATCCGGCAAAGTAAACCGAAGATGGACCTGATGGACGCGTGGTGCCGGCGGACGCACGGCCAGAGCGGATTGCTCGATCGCGTGCGGGACGAAGGCGTGAGTGTCGCCGAGGCCGAAAAGCAGACGCTCAACTTCATCAAGCGCTACTGCTACGTGCGCACCGCGCCCCTCTGCGGCAATTCGATCGGACAGGACAAGCGCTTTCTCGCGAAGTACATGCCGAAGCTCGACGACTTCCTGCACTACCGCATCGTCGACGTCAGCTCGATCAAGACTCTGATCTCGCAGTGGTACGACGGCAGGTACGAGTCGCCGAAGAAGAAGGATGCGCACCGCGCGCTGTCGGATATCGAGGAGTCGATCGCGGAGCTGGAGTACTACCGCAAGACCGTGTTCGTCCGGTCCTGATTACTCGTCGTCGCTCTTCGGCTGTTTGTTGATGTCTTCGAGCAGTTCCTCGATGCGTCCAGCGCGCATGGCGGTCTCGTCGAATTTGAAATCGAGCTCCGGCGTGGAGCGCAGGCGGATTCGCTTGCCGAGCTGCGAGCGGATGAAGCCTTGCCGCTGCTGGAGCTCGCGGACCATGTCCCTGGTCTCTTTCTCATCGAGCCCGCTGATGAAGACGCGCGCAAAGTGAAGATCGGGACTGACTTCGACGCCGGTGATGGAGGTCAATCCGAGCGGGAGGTCCTTCAACTCCTGGCGAAAGACTTCGACGAGCGCGTCGCGGACCGATTCGCCGACGCGTGAGGTTCTGCGGGTTTTGCGCATGGGGCGGGAGTTTATCCTGACCGCGCACAGGAGCGCTGGCGTCCCGCCGGCTGGCTCGGTGGCGTCCCGCCGCCGACCCGGCAAGACTCCAAACATTCGCTGGTAACCCCGGCGGCGAGGACGCCACCGAGCCAGCCGCCGAGACGGGCAGCGCTCCGTCGCGCAGCTCACAGCCCATCCAGCATCCCCTTCTTCTTCTTGATCGAGTTCAGTCCCGTCGCTCGAAGAATCGGGCGCCACCAGTGTTCCGTCACATCCGGCCGCCAGTAGCGAACGGACTCGCGCGAGATCGATGCCGGCGCGGGCACCAGTTGATTGAGGCGGTCGAAGAGAATCACGCTCTCGTCGGGCGTCGTGAGGCGGAAGAGGTTCAGCAGCGTGAGTGCATCGCGCTGCCGCGCCAGCGACACGATTGTGGCCAGTTCATGGGTTCGAGCGAAGTCACGAACGGCGGTGCGGAATCGTGGCGAAGCATCGTCGAAAACTGGCACGGTCAACTCGCCATCAGGGGTCATCAGCGCCGAGGCGCCCTGCGGTACGAGCGATTGCTCGAAACCCCGGGAGAGATCGACCCAGCCGGAGATCACGCGCAGCTCGCCGGCTCCGTCCGGCGAGACGCTCAGCGTGTACTCGCACCCGAGGTCGATGGCGCGTGCGCGGGGGGTATCGATGACGAAGACGCCGGGCATCGACGTCGTCCGCGCGTGAATCGTGCCGGCGGTCAGTGCCAGGCGGTGGCGATTGCGGCGGCTCTCGATCAGCTTCACGGTCGTGTTCGGACTGATGTCGAGCATGCCAACGGCGGTCGATTCCAGGCGCACAGATCCTTGTGCACCCGTGCTTACAACATCGCCGGCACGCAGGAGAAAGTGTGGAACGACCGCCCCGCCGGATGCCGATGTCGCCCTCCATCGATTCGGCGGCGTGTAGATCCGCAGCACGCCAATGATGGCAACGAGGAGCAACGCCGCGGCGATCGCGAGCGGCCAGCGACGACGCGGGCGCATCACCACGACGCGCCGAAAGTCCGGCATCGGTGCAGCGGAGCGATAACGGCCGAGGAGCGCTTCCAGTTGCAGCACCTCGGCGTCCGGCTCGCCGCTTCCGTCAAACAGATAGTCGTTATTCATGCGGCACTCCCGCCGAGCGCACCGCGCAGCATCTGCATCCCGCGGTGAAGGTTGACCCGCACCGAGCCGGGCGTCAGGCCGGTGCGCGCGGCAATTTCCGATCCCGACATCCCTTCGACTAATCGCAACATCAGTGTCTCCCGATACGCCTCGGGCAACGCTCGGATCGCCTCCAGCGCCTGCGCGGCCTCGGCGTCTTCGCGCTGCGTCCCGCGCGTGGCAAACGCGGTGTCGATCTCCACCGTGTCGATCATGCGCCGCCGATGATCCTCCGCTGCATTGCGCGCCGTCCGCGCGATCCAACCGGCGAACGCGGCCGGCTCCCGCAACGATCCCAACTTCGTCAGCGCGGTGATGAAAACGTTCTGCGTTACATCATCGGCATCGGCTGGAGGAAGTCGCCCGAGGAGGATGGCATGCACGACCGGGGCATAGCGGGCGTAGAGGATCTCGAACGACGCCACGTCGCCCGCCTGCGCGGAGCGAACGAGATCGGCATCGGTGCGAACAGACATCAGCGGGTTGAAGACGCACGCGGCGGGCGAAGTGTTAACACGTTAACGGTCGTGATCACGAGGTCGTCCTCCAGTCGAAAAGGAGAACGTCATCATGAACCGAATCATCATCCGAATACTTGTTGCGATCCTGGTCTGCATGCCGGCGAACGCGTCACCGGGGCTTCGCTCGCACATCGTGATCGCCGGGCCGAGGGAGCCGGGACAGCGGCTGGTGATCACTGGCCGGGTCTTCGGCGCCGACAGCAAACCGCGCGGCGGCGTGGTCATCGAGGCGCATCACACGGATGCCGGCGGCATCTATCTCGCCGAGGGCGCGAAGGGGCCGAATCCGAAAGTCGCGGCGCGGCTGTGGGGCCGGCTGGCGACCGCGGAGGACGGCACGTACCAAGTCGATACGATCCGTCCTGGCTCCTATCCTGGAGGCGGTGGCCCGGCGCACGTGCATATCCGTCTCGTTGCCGGCCGCGACGAGCACTGGGAACTGCTGGAGTTCGCGGATGATCGCGCCCTCACTCCGGCCATGCGTGCAAAGGATGGTCAGGGCGGAACGTTTGCCACCATCCGCCCGGCCCAGCGCGACGCTGCCGGCGTCTGGCACGTCACGCGCGACTTCCGCGTCGGAGGTGGGAAATGAAGCGCATCGTACTGCTGCTGCTGATGCTCGCCCTTCCCGTCTGTGCGAAGCCGGTGCGCTACGAGGTCAAACCCGTCTACACCAGCATCCGCTTCTCGATCGTGAAATGGGGCGTGTTGAAAGAGGAAGGGATCTTCCGCGATTTCGACGGCACTCTGGACTACGACCCGGCGCATCCGGAGCTGGCGCGAATCGACGTCGTGGCCAAAACGGCCAGCCTCGACACGAAGAACGAGCATCGCGACCAGGCCGTCACCGGCGACGACTTTCTCGATGCGCGGCGCTATCCGACACTGGAGTTTCATAGCACAGCCGTCGATCACAACTTCGTCACCGGCAATCTGACCATTCACGGCGTGACGCGGCGGGTGCGGTTTCCGGTGACCTCGCTCGGCGCCCACGAGATCCCGAACGTCGGACGGCTGGCCGGTTTCGAGACCACCTTCACCATCAATCGCCGCGACTACGGCGTCCTCGGCACGAAGTGGGGGGCGGTGCCGGGAGTGCTGAGCGACAACGTGGAGGTGCACATCACGATCGGGGCGATTACGAGGAAGTGAAGCGTAGCGCCGCCAAGCGTACCGCCGTCAAGCGTAGCGCCGTCGGCTCGACGGCTGTACCGCCAGCGGCTCGCTGGCGGTTTGTTGTTACTGCCGCCGAGCCGGCGGCGGTCCAGCCGGCGGGCCGCCGGCGCTACGCTCGCGAGCCAACTTTCCCGCAACTTCTCCGTCTAACCTACGTAATCGTTCGTAGGAGATCGTTTGCATGCGCACTTGGCTTGCTGTGGCAATTGCTTCGCTCGCTGTTTCTACGTTTGCTCAGGCTCCGCCGGCGGCGCCGACACCGCCGCCGATCAACATCCACCGCGCCAGCGCGCCGATCGTCGTCGACGGCGATCTGTCCGATTCCGGCTGGCAGGACGCCGCCAAAGTCGACGCCTTCGTCGAAGGATCGCCCGGCAACAACATTCCGGCCAAGATCAAGACGGTGGCCTACTTCACCTTCGATGACCGCTACTTCTACATCGGCATCCGTGCCGAGGATCCCGATCCGAAGAAAGTGCGCGCGCCGTACGTCGAGCGCGACGGCGTGATCGGCACCGACGACAACATCGCCGTCTTTCTCGACACGCGCGGCGACCGGCGCCTGGGACTCGAATTGCGCGTCAGCCCGCGCGGCATCCAGGCCGACGGTTTCTACGACGACGCCGGACCGGTTGAGGATTTCTCGCCCGACTATTTCTACGACACCGCGGCGAAGGTCGGCGCGGACGGCTGGAGCGCCGAGTACCGCATCCCCTTCTCGTCCCTTCGCTACTCGAGCCGCAACCCGACCTGGAACGTGCTGGTGTGGCGCAACTACCCGCGCGATTTCCGTTACGCGTTCTACAGCGCGCCGGTTCCGCGCGGCTCGAACTGCCTGATCTGTCACGCCGTCCCTATCGTCGGGCTGGAGAATCTGCCGGAGTCCGGGCACGTCACCGCGGCGCCGTACGTCAGCAGCCAGCATCTCGACAACGGCGCGCTCGGATCGCTCAACCAGCATTCGTTCGACACGAACGTCGGCGCGGACGTGAAGTGGACGCCGAGCGCGACCAGCGCCGTCGATCTCACCCTCAATCCCGATTTCTCGCAGGTCGAAGCAGACGTCCCGCAGATCACGGTCAATCAGCGCTTCGCCGTCTTCGTCGCCGAGAAGCGGCCGTTCTTCCTGGAGGGCTTCGATCTCTTCAACACGCCGTTCCAGGTGGCGTACACACGCACGATCACCTCGCCGCGTGGAGGTCTGCGCGCGACCGGGCGCATCGGCGACACCACCTACACGCTGCTGACTGCGTCCGATCGCGGCGGCGGCCTGACGATTCTTCCCGGACCGCTGGGCAGCGATTTCGCGCCGCAGGATTTCCATTCGACCGACACCATCGCCCGCGTCCGTCACGAGATGGGCAGCTCGTTCGTCGGCGCGGTGCTCACCGATCGCGAGGTGAGCGGCGGCGGACACAATCGCGTGCTCGGCCCCGATTTTCTCTGGCGTCCGAACGATTCCGACACGGTCACCGCGCAACTGATCTTCAGCGATACCACCAACCCCAATCGTCCCGATCTCTCATCGGAGTGGACCGGGCAGTCGCTCCGCTCGCACGCGTTCAATGCCTCGTGGAATCACAGCGTGACCACTCACGACTACGGCGTCTTCGTGAATGACCTCGGCAACGACTTCCGCGCCGATCTCGGATTCATCCCGCAGGTCGGCTACCGCGAAGCCGGCGCCTTTTACGGGCGGCGCTACTATCCCGAGCACTCGCTGATCCGCTTTTTCCGGCCGAGCATTCAGATCGATCAGCAGGAGGACCTGCACGGCAACACCCTCTTCCGGCAGGTAGCGATCAGTGCCGGCGTCAACGGCGCGAAGAACCTGCAGGCGAGCGTATCGCTGCGTCCCGCGGAGAAGGTGCTGGTCGGCAGCTCGCTCCTGTCGCAGTCCTACGGAACGATGTTCGTGCAGTTCGATCCATCACGACGCTTCACGCGCATCATCGCGCAGCTGCGGGCGGGACAGTCGATCGACTTCGCCAATGGACGCGTCGGCAACGGGACCAGCGCCGCGCTCACCACCATCTTCCGGCCCATCGACCGCACCACCTTCGAGCTCGACGTGAACCGCGAGTGGCTCAACGTCGCCGGCGGCCCGCTCTACACCGCGCAGGTGGAGCGGATCCGCGCGCTCTACAGCTTCACCGCGAACTCGATCATCCGCACGATCGTGCAGTACAACGACGTCAATCGAAATCGAGCGCGCTACCTCTTCCCTGTCCCGCAGCACAGCGGCGCGTTCCTCGGCTCGATCCTTTACAGCTACAAACTGAACTGGCAGACCGTCCTCTTCGTTGGCTACGGCGACGACCGCATCCTGACGGCGCAGAACGACCTGCTGAAACAGGACCGGTCGCTGTTCTTCAAGGTGAGCTACGCGATTCAGCGCTAACGATCACGAAAAGTGCGGCACACCCAGCGCCACGCTCTCGTCGAAGTCGAGCTTCTCGCTCGTCCAGCCGGTGAGCGTGGCGTCGGTGTTCGTCTCGACGTAATTGAGCACGCGCTCGAGCATGGCGTCGGCAGATGGATCGTCGATCGAGACGAACGACACGGCCATCCGCGCGCGCTGGTGAAGATCGTTGAGACCGACCTCGCCTGCCGAGATCTCGAACCGATGGCGGAGTTTTTCGCGCAGCGACTTCACCACCATGCGCTTGTCCTTCAGCGACTGCGCGTGCGGGATGAAAATCTCGAATAGCGCGACGGAAACGATCATGGTGTGAAGTGGTCAGCAGGGCCAGTGGTCAGTAGCCAGCAAAACCCACTGACTAACCACTGGCCCCTGGCTACTGGCCACTATGCAAGCGCCGCGGCGAGCTGCTCGACCTTGAAGGCCTCGATGATGTCGCCGTTCTTGATGTCCTGGAACTTCTCGATGCCGATGCCGCACTCGAAGCCCTGGCGGACCTCGGCGACGTCGTTTTTGAAGTGGCGCAGCGAGCCGATCTTGCCTTCGAGGATGACGCGGTTGTCGCGCAGCAGGCGAACGCTCGCCGACCGCGGGATGACGCCCTCGGTGACCATGCAGCCCGCGATGACGCCGGCCTTCGGCACCTTGAACGTGCTCCGCACTTCGGCGCGGCCCTGGAAGACTTCCTGGAACTTCGGATCGAGCAGGCCAGTCATGGCCAGCTTCATCTCGTCGACCAGGTTATAGATAACGGTGTAGAGCCGGACGTCGATGCCTTCTTTCTCCGCCAGCTCGCCGGCCGAACGCTCCGGGCGGACGTTGAAACCGACCACGATCGCATCGGAGGCCGAGGCCAGGAGAACGTCGTTGGTGGAGATGGCGCCGACCGAGGAGTGGATCACGTTGACCTTCACCTCGGCGGTGGAAAGCTTGCGCATGGTGTCGGCCAGCACTTCGACTGAACCCTGCACGTCGGCCTTCAGAATCAGGTTGAGCTCCTTGGCCGTTCCCTGCTGCATGCGTTGGAAGAGCTGATCGAGCGACATGCGCGAGGTCTTGCCCTGTGACAGCTCGCGGGCCTTTTCCTGGCGCATCTGGCCGATCATGCGGGCCTCGGTCTGCTCGTCGACCACCTGCAGCGAATCGCCGGCATTCGGCACCTCATCGAATCCCGTGAGCTGCACCGGCGTGGCCGGCGCTGCCTCGGTGATCCGTTTGCCGCGCTCGTCGGTCATGGCCCGGACGCGTCCGGAGGTCGCGCCGGAGAAGAAGTGATCGCCGATCTTCAGCGTACCGTCCTGAACCAGGAGCGTGGCCACGATGCCGCGGCCGGCTTCCTTCTTCGCTTCCAGCACCACGCCTTTGCCGCCGATCTCGGGCGATGCCTTGAGATCGAGCAGATCAGCGGTGAGCAGAATCATGTCCAGGAGATCGTCGATGCCAGTCTTCTTCGTGGCCGAGACTTCGACCGAGACGACGTCGCCGCCCCACTGCTCGACCTGCACGCCGTTCTCGGCGAGCTCGCGGCGGACGCGCTCGACGTTGGCGTTGGGTTTATCGATCTTGTTGATGGCCACGATGATCGGCACCTTGGCGGCGCGGGCGTGATCGATCGCTTCGCGCGTCTGCGGCATGACGCCGTCGTCGGCTGCGACCACCAGGATGACGATATCGGTCACCTTGGCGCCACGGGCGCGCATCATGGTGAAAGCCTCATGGCCCGGCGTGTCGAGGAAGACGATCTTCCGTCCGCGCTTCTCGACGTGGTACGCGCCGATGTGCTGCGTGATCCCGCCCGCCTCGCCGCCCGCGACATTGGTCTCGCGGATGGCGTCGAGAAGAGAGGTCTTGCCGTGGTCGACGTGACCCATGACGGTGATGACCGGACCGCGCGGCGTTGAGCCGGTTGCGCCGGTCTTCTCCATCGCTTCCAGTTCGACGGCTTCTTCGAAGGAGACGATCTCCGCGTCGATGCCGAGATCCTTGGGGATGTCGAGCGCGAGCTCGGCGCCGAGGGGTTGGTTGATCGAGATCATGAGCCCCTTCTTCATCAGAAGGTGCTTCATCAGGTCATTCGCTTTGATTCCGAGCTTGTCGGCCAGTTCCTTGACCGTGGCGCCTTCGCTGAGCGGAATCTTCTCGGTCGGACGAGTGAAATTCAGCACCTTGCCGGAAACCGGCGCGGCCTGCTTGCGAACGTCGCGACGGAGCGACGGCGTGCGCGGCTTCCCATCCTCGTCCGTCTCCAGAACGGGGATGTCCGGCCCGAGGTCGTCGTTGATGATCTGGGTGCCGGAGAAAGGACCCTTCGTGAACAACTCATTGTCGACTTCGGCCGGGCGTTCGCTCTTGCCGCGCTTTCCGGTGGTTTTCTTTTTCGGAGAAAGATCTTCGCTTCCGTCAGGACGGCGGGTCTTGCTGCGTCCCATCGCGCCGCCCGGCAGCGTGCCGGGAGGTGGCGGCGGCGCGGGAGGAGCACCGGGACGGCCAACGCCGGGACGGAATCCGCCGGGACCAGCGGGACGAGCGCCCATCGGAGCACCGGGACGCGCGCCTGGACCGCCGGGACGTGTGCCCATCGGCGGACGAGCGCCGGCAGGACCGGCGGGACGTGTGCCCATCGGAGCGCCGGGACGCGCGCCTGGACCGGCTGGGCGGGCGCCTGGAGAGGGGGCATAGCTGGGACGCGACACCGGCTGCTGCCCGGCATAGTTGGGTCGTGCGGCTTGCGGCGCGCGCGCTCGTGGTCCGGTCGGGCCGGTGGGACGGGCTGCTGCGGGACCTGCGGCCATCGGCGCGTGATGCGGCGCGGCGGGCGGCGGAGGCGGTGCCGGAGCGGGCGCTTCCTGAACCGGCTCGGGAGCAGGAGCTTCCTCGACGACGACCGGGCGCGGTTTCTTAACCTCGGGAGGCGCTTCTTTGGCGGCGCGTTCCTCGGCTTCGACGGCTTCGACGAACTCCGGGATGATCACGGTGGGCGGCGGCGCGGCGACCTGCGGCTCTTCGACCGGCACCTCGCGTTTCGGACGCGGCGTCGGCTTGACGATGGCCCGCGGCGGGCGCACCGCTTCCTTCTTCGCGGCGACCTGCGGCTTGTCCTCACGCATGATGACGCTGCGGGTGCGCATCGTCAGTTTCTTGCCGGTGATGAGCGCGTTGATGACCTCAGGCTCCAGAGCCTGATTCGGGTCGCTGATCTCGGCGCCGAGCGACTGCAACTGGAAGATGACGTCCTTCTCGGACTTCCCCATCTTCTTTGCAATGTCGCTCACTCGAATTTTTGCTGCCGCCATTGAATCTCCTGGTTGCTGGGTTCCTGGGTTGCTGCGTTGCTCAGCCGTCGGAGTCGCCCAGCAACCGAGCAACTCAGCAACCGAGCAACTTCATTACTCCACTTGCGCCTCTTCTTGCGGTGCTTCGGCATCCTCGGCGGCCTCGGATTCTTCCTCCGGCTGCTCGTCTTCGGACGCCTGGTACGCTTGTTCTTCTTCGTCGCCCTCGGGCTCGGTCTCTTCGACCTGCTCGTGCTTGCGGGCGGTGTCGATCATCTGCTGGGCCGTCTCTTCATCGACACCTTCGATCGCGGTCAGATCTTCGACCGAGGCGTTGATCACGGAGTCGAGGTCGTCGTAACCGGCTTCCTCGAGCGTGTTCGCCCACTCTTCGGGCATGCCTTCGATGTCGTGAACATTGGTCTCAGCGCGCGCCTCGGCCATCGCTTCCTGAAGCATGGCGCTGAGCGCGTCGGCAACCTCGCCCTTGACCTCTTCCTCGGACTTGATGTCGATCTTCGCGCCGATCAGTTCCGCGGCCAGACGGACGTTCAGTCCGCGCTTGCCGATGGCCAGCGAGAGCTGATCGTTGTCGACGATGACGTCGAGATGCGGGCGGTGAGCCTGCTCGTCGCTGGTCACCGAAACGCGCGTGATCTTGGCCGGCGCCAGCGAGTTCTGGGCGTAGACCACGATGTCTTCGTTGAACGGAATGATGTCGATCTTCTCGCCGCGCAGCTCGCGGATGATGGACTGCACGCGCGAGCCCTTCATGCCGACGCAGGCGCCGACCGGATCGACGTCGCGCTCGCGCGACATCAC
>Ga0157378_10004697_pt1 | contig 11981 bp, 9 predicted proteins | sample M65metaG_FD_115309 | JGI IMG/M metagenome (GOLD analysis project Ga0157378, IMG submission 115309) | Miscanthus rhizosphere microbial communities from Kellogg Biological Station, Michigan, USA - M6-5 metaG | ecosystem: Host-associated > Plants > Roots > Rhizosphere > Soil | place: USA: Michigan...
AGGACAGCCATCCCGTGTTTGGAACCTTCTTTTATAAGAACGGTTATCGCGTCCTTGATTCATCCTTCCATCTGTCTCCCCTGCTTCCGGTGAAGCTCCCGGCGTTGTAGCCGGGAACCGGAGTTCGAATGACAAGAGAATTGTTTGTGTCGTCTACACCGCATGAGACGAAAGTCGGCTTGGTGGAGGACGATCAGTTAGCCGAAGTGTATCTGGAGCGTGAGAACGAATACACGCTCGCAGGATCGATCTACAAGGGCCGGGTGACGCGAGTGCTACCCGGCATGCAATCAGCGTTCGTGGACATTGGGCTCGAACGAGACGCGTTCCTTTATGTCTCTGACTTTATGGAGCTCGAGAATACCGACGACGACTTAGAAGATGTGCCGGCAGCGCCGGTACCGCAAGAACGCCGACCTCTAGAGACGGCCGAACCGGTCGCTGCCGCAGAACCGGAGCCACCCGTAGAGGATTCGCCGGCAGAAGTTGCAGAAAGCCGCACGAATGGTGACTCGGGACGCCATGAGGATCGAGGAGACCGGGGCGGATGGCGGGGACGTCGTCGACGCCGCGGACGCCGGGACGGCCGGGATGGTCGGGACAGCCGGGAGCGAGGGGGCAACGGACACGAACGGCCCAGTCGTCCGGTTGAACCCGCGGCGAGGGTGGAGCGAGACGATTACGGCCCGCCTCCAGGATATGAGCCCATCATTCTGCCCGGCGAATCGATTTCCAAATACCGCGGACGAGCCCGCGGGGCAGAGGCGAACCGCAGCTTGACCGATACCGCTGACCAGACTGCAGAAACATCGCTCGCAGTTCCGGTTGCGAAAACTTTCCCAGAGGATGAACCTTTGTTCGCTCATCCCGGTCATGAGACCGAGGATGTAGCTAGTTTCCCTACCCCCCTTGAGCAAGCCGAGTTCACCAAAGAAGTTGAAAGAGAAACTGAACCGGCGCGCCCTGAGTCTGAGGTCGGTTCCGAGGATTGGGACCGTGAACAGAAGCGCCTGCATGAAATGAACGTGGCTGCGATTTTTGGCGGAGACGAGGCAGTCGAGGACGAAACCGAGAGCTATGAACCGACGCAACCCTCCCCGGCAGAACATTCACAAGAGCAGCCCGTAGCTGCGGCCCATCCGACCATTGAAGAGGAAGAGATCGACGAAGAAGAAGCGGATCTGATCGCGTATGTCGAGGAGCTTGCCGAGGATGAGGCATTCGACGATCTCGAAGAGGAAACGCATTCGGCAGGAGATTTCGTCGAGTCAGAACAGGAACAAGAACCGGCGATTGCCGCATCAGCAGAAGAGAGTGAAGTACCGTTCTCTTCTGAGCCGGTCGCCGAAGGAGCGGCGGAAGTCGCAGAGGCTGAAGATGGCGTTGACGCCGTAGCCGCCGAAGAAGCCGAGCTCGAACAAGCTCAGGCTGAAGCCGAGGCCCTGCTCGATGCCGAGGGTCGGGAGAACGGGACGGTGGACGCCCGTGAAGAACTACGCGCTCCCTCTGCCACCGCTGCCTACACGCAGCGCACCCAGCGCGGGGGATATGAGCGGGACCGCGAGCGACGCGGGGGGCGCCGATTCCGGGGTGGACGCCGATTCCGCCGTCGGGAACCGCAGAATCTTCCGCAGATCACCGACCTTCTGAAGGAGGGTCAGGAGATTCTGGTCCAGATTGCCAAGGAGCCGATCGGGAAAAAGGGCGCTCGAATCACAAGTCACATTGCCCTTCCCGGTAGATTTCTGGTTTACATGCCGACGGTGAACCACACCGGGGTTTCGCGAAAGATCGCGTCCGAGGAAGAGCGCCAGCGCTTGAAGCGAATCATTCAGAGCGAGCGCGAAAACGGGCATGGCGGTTTCATCGTACGCACGGCTGCGCAGGGCGCGGACGAACAGGAACTGCGCGCCGACATCCGCTTCCTGAAAGGACTGTGGAATGAAATCCGCACACGCGCGGAGAACGGCAAGTCCCCGGCACTGATTTATCACGACCTCAACGTGGTCGAGCGGGTGCTGCGTGACCAGGTCACCTCCGACTTCGCGGCCATCTGGGTAGACAACGAGCAGGAATACGAGCGCATTCTTCGCTTTGCCAACCGCTTTCAGCCGGCCTTGGTGAGACGCGTAAAGCTCTATACGAAAAACACGCCACTGTTTGAGCAGTTCGGCTTGAAGGACGAAATCGACAAGGCGCTCAAGTCGAAAGTCTGGCTGAAGAGCGGCGGCTACATCGTGATCAATCAGACCGAGGCACTGGTGGCGATCGATGTCAACACCGGCAAGTACGTCGGTAAAACGGCCCGCCTGGAAGACACGATCGTTAAGACCAACGTCGATGCCATCAAGGAGATCGTGCGGCAGATCAGGCTGCGGGACTTGGGCGGGATTATCGTCATCGATTTCATCGATATGGATGAGCGCCGCAATCGGCAAAAGGTCATGCAGGCACTGGAGGAAGCACTGCGGGCGGACCGGGCACCCTCCAAAGTCCTGCAGTTTAATGACTTTGGCCTGGTAGCGATTACCCGTAAACGCGTGAAGCAGTCGCTTGAACGGACCATCGGTTCTCCATGCCCTTATTGCGAAGCCACAGGTTTCGTCAAGAACGTGACCACCGTTTGCAACGAAATCTATGTGGAGATGCGCAAAATGAGCAAAGATCTGGAACACTCCGATGTCATGTTGCGGGTGAATCCGGAGGTCGCCAAATCGCTTAAGGCAAACAATGGTAAGTGGCTCAACGAGCTCGAGGAGCTGACCAAGAAGACGGTCATCGTGAAAAGCGATCCGGCGCTGCACCAAGAGCAGTTCGATATCAACTGAGAGGCGGGGGCTCGAGCCTGGCCTTTGCGAGGTTCTCAGGAAGAAGTGGACGGGCGTTCTCGCCCGTCCTTTTTGTTTTGGCGTACGAGCGGAATTCCCCAATCCCCGATTCGGAAATCTGCATCCAAAAACTCTACGAAACTAGGAAAGGATATTCAGCATGGCTCGGAGAAAAGACATGGAGAACTGGAAGCGCGGATTGCTCGCGGGATCGGCAGGTTTGAGCGTGATTTTTCTTCTTAAAGGTCGGCGAACGGGTGCGTTGCTATTTGGCGGTGTTGCTCTGGCGACGCTGGCGTCGGAATATCCGGAGGAATTCCGGAGGATTCGGTCGCAACTGCCAGACTACCTGGAGCGCGGGTCGGCCTTCCTAGATGTCGTTTCCCGAGCCGGTGAGCGTTTGGCCGAAGTGGCCGAGAGCCGTGGTGCAGCATGGTACGAGTCGTTGCTGCGGGCCTAGGCAATTCGTTCCCTAAGGGCGTGATTGCACTGGAGCGTTCCTGGTTCTAGAGTACTGCGCTCTCGGGATGTGCCGTTAGCCGCCTGACTCCGCGCTAGATTTGCATTGTTTTGAGCTGCGGGCTTACCACCAGCATGGCTTCCGTGGCGTGCTGCACATCCTCTACGCTCAGCCCAGGGGCGATCTCTTCGAGCAGAAGTCCACTGGGCGTCACGCGAATGTAGGCCATCTCGGTGACGATCGTGTCTACGACCCCGGAGCCGGTGAGCGGCAAGGTGCATTGTTTCAGGATCTTAGGCTGACCCTCACGCGTAGTATGCTCCATCGCGACCACTACACGGCAGGCGCTCGAGACCAGATCCATTGCGCCTCCCATGCCCTTGACCATTTTGCCCGGGATCATCCAGTTCGCCAGGTTGCCTTTCTCATCTACCTCCATCGCGCCCAACACGCTGAGGTCGACGTGGCCACCGCGAATCATCGCGAAAGATTCGGCACTGGAGAAAAATGCGGTGCCGGGTACTTCGGTGACGGTTTCCTTTCCGGCGTTGATAAGATCTGAATCCTCCTGACCTTCGAGCGGATACGGTCCGATTCCGAGCATACCGTTTTCGCTTTGCAGCACAACCTCAACGTTCGGAGGAACGTGGTTCGCGACCATGGTGGGCATGCCGATGCCAAGGTTCACATAGAAGCCATCCCGCAATTCGCGTGCGATGCGCTTTACGATTCGTTCGCGTTTGTCGGTATCTTTAGCCATAGGCATTGGTCGTTCGACTCCCCGGAAGCTGATCGCTTGGCCGTGTGCCACGGTCAGCTTGCTTTTCGCAGGGTCCTTCTTTCGATCGTGCGGTCGTAATGGTGCCCTTTGACGATGCGCTTCACGTAAATGCTGGGCGTGTGGATGGCGTCGGGAGGAATCTCGCCGACTTCGACGAGATTCTCGACTTCTGCAATCGTCACCTTTGCCGCCGTTGCCATCATGGGATTAAAGTTCCGGGCAGTCTTGCGATAGACGAGGTTGCCCCACTTGTCGCCCTTCCAGGCGCGTACGAGAGCAAAATCGGCTTTCAGCCAGCGTTCGAGAATATAGGTGCGCCCGTCGAACTCGCGAACCTCTTTGCCTTCACCGACCATCGTACCCACCCCTGCCGGAGTGTAGAAGGCTGGAATCCCTGCGCCGCCGGCGCGAATGCGCTCGGAGAAAGTTCCTTGCGGAATGAGTTGCAGGTTGAGCCGTTTCTCGAGGACCATTTGCTCAAGCAGCCTGTTCTCGCCAACGTAGCTGCCGATATGACTCTTGATCTGGCCTGCGTCGAGAAGCAGCCCCATGCCCAGGCCGTCCACGCCGACGTTATTACTGATGGTGTTGAGATCTCTTACGCCCTTCGATACCAGGGCGCGAATCAGGTTTTCGGGAATGCCGCAAAGACCGAAGCCGCCAACCATGATCGTGGCGCCATCGAAGATATCCTGAATGGCCTCGTCTGCGCTGGCGACGACTTTATTCATCGCTGAGATTGTAAACGAGGCGAGGCCACCCTAGGAATTGCCGGCAGCCATCGCGTAAAGATCATCATTATTCACATACAAAAGATTCTGGAATTTTGCTTCAAGCGCAGTAAGCAGCGCATCCAGTGCGGCCAACGTTGCGGAACGAAAATCTTTCAACGTTGAATGAAAATTGATGGAGTGGACCGAAAGCACCAGGGGAATCCCCTGGGCGAAACAAGCGTCGGCTAAGCGAAGGTATTTCTCGACTTCGACGTCTTTTCTGATTGGTTCAATCTCCAGCACGCGATAAAGATGCAGCAGCCCGCTGGCGTCCATCTTGGGCTTGTTTAAGCCTTCACTGGGGCTGTGCTCGACGATGCGGACTCCACCCTCCGACCATGCCTGGTAGGTCGCCAGGTCAGAGCGATACCCGGGGGCGCAGGCAGAGGTTGCATGGGCGCCAAAAAGAGCGAAGAACAGTTCGCCGGCGTGCTTGATCAGAAGGTTTTGGTTCTCCTCCGCGACAAAGCCGTCGCCTGGAGCTTCTGGGTTCCAAAACTCGTAACCGATCCAAGGCATGCGCCAGGGAATGCAAGGTGTGTCTTCTTCCCACAGAAGGCGCAAAAGTCGGGACCGCTCTCCCTTCTTCGACATCGCAAGTTCGACCGCAGCTTTCGAGAAATATGTCACGCCCTGTAAACCCGGGGCAAAAACGTGCTTTTCGATGCCCGCACGATAAGCCTCGATCAACCCGGGTCTGCTCCAGCGCCCCGGAAGCCCTTTAGCCAGCGGCAGAAACTCCAGTTTGTCAAACCGTTGTTCGCGCATCTCCTTGAAATCGAGATTCGCAAGGCAAAAATTCATACCTAAGGATGGCGGCCTTCCGTCCGAGTCGCGATGTTTTGACAACAGTGAACAGAGGTTGTTCACATCCTTCGCAGTCTCAAGCGAGTACAGATCGCATGGGTGTTCCCCAAGACGTAGGCCCTTCGAGCGCAAGTTATCGTAGCCGTCCTTGTCGCGAACCCCTACCCTGCCCCAGTCGTCACTGTGAAGCAGGACCAGGGGTCGTGAACTCGTAAAGTCCGGAGTCTCGAGCGTTCGACGGCGCAGCTTACGCATGAATTGCAAAGTGCGACCTCAATCCATTCCAGAATCTCGATCCAGAGATGAAGAAGATCACAAATGACTTTTACTCGCAAGCCTGCAATCCGGAAATGCGAGTGGCATCACTCCTTGGACATCATTCAGATCGGGGCAAGGGTCTTTGCAGCCTTGCCTCCAACTTCGCGCCAACTTGCTTGGCGCAAGCGTAGTCTTGAATCGCTAGTCTGCAACTCAGAGGCAGCAAGAGCGCAAAGCGCATAAAAAAAAGCGGCATTTGCCGTGATATGCAGGTTGAAATCGACAAAACTGTGAATCACGATCCCGGTCGAGCCTATGAGGGCGGCAAGGGATATTGTCCGATCCCAATGATCCTTCCAGTGCCTGAGAGCCGCGAGTCCCTGCCGGTAAACAGCGATCAGAAACCAGACCATCAGAGAGAAGCCAATGATGCCAGTCTCAACCAGCAACTGTACATAGTCGTTGTGAGCTTCATTAATAAACAGATTCGTGTAAAAACTCCGGTATTGAGGGTACACAGTCGGAAACGTATCCAAGCCCCAACCCCAAACTGGTTTCTTCGAAAACATGGCCACGCTGTCTCGCACGATCTGAGGGCGGATGCCCGGACTCAGGTCTCCAATTCGCGCTAGCCCGCGTCCATTGTTGGACAAGAAAATAAAAACCAGCACGCCGATACATACCGCTGCATAGGCCAACATGACAGCGGCGCGTCGATGACTGGAAAGAAGGAGGGCTCCTAACAAAACAACCTCGAGCGTGAACGCGATCATGCCCCCACGGGACCCGCAGAGAAAGATGGTGCTGGCCATCAAGATCCCGCAAAAGCCAATCAACACGCGCTGTACCCCCGGCAACAATCGGCTGAAGCTTACGGCGAGCGGAATCGGAGCCAACATCTCCATCAAACCGGCATAGTGGTTACGATTGACGTAACTTCCAAAAATGCTCCCCGGAAACCGCGGAGATCGAACCCAGAAAAGTTTGGAGTTCGACGTCAAGTCCTGAGTTAATGCAAACAGCGCATACGAGGCTCCAAACACAATCATGATCAATGCAAATGCTTTTCTTTGCTCGCGCCCGCGGACGCAGTTCGAAGCTATCCAAAGCACGATTCCGTAGGACACATATTGAAGGGCAGCGTATTTCGTAACGTATGGATAGGCCGAGATACCGAAAACGATTTGGGCCAGCACGACCATGAAGAACAAGCATGCTGGCAAGTACAGAGGGTTCTTTAAGATATGAAGCTGTCCAGACGCCAGTTGCTTACTTATCCAAACCAGCCCGAGCACCGCCGCCCCAATTTCGAATAAAAAAATCGACCAATCTTCGACCGCCCCAAAAGCCAAGACAGCAAGAATGAGAAGGCCAGAGAGCCCGAGTACGAGTACCCGGTCCAAGAACCGTGAAGCAAAAGGGGGAGCTTCAGTTTGCGGAGATGCTAGACAGGATGTCTGGTTTTGATTCATGTCGGCGAACACCAACTACTAATCTGTGCTTTCGACGAGCTGAAGATCATCGATCCACAACTTGCCTCTAATCAGCGGGCCTGCCGGTTGACGGACTACTCGAAATAGCAACAAGCTCGTGTTTGGCCCAGTGCGAAACTGCAGTTGTTGCACTCGCCACGGAGTGCTGCCCATCACATCGTCACTCAAGACGTAGGAGATGCCACTGTAAGCGTCCGAGATCGAGAGTCGCGGCCCACTGGCGGTTAGCAGGTCCTCGGTGCGATATGCTGCCGAGAACTGATATTGAGTGTTTGGCTTTGCAGGAATCAGTTGATAAATTCCAGCATCCCCCGGATTTTGCCCGTCGAAGGTGATCGAGAGCGATCGAGTTCCGCTATGGAATTCGCTCGTATCAATCGCCACATCGACGTGAGCTCTTGGCAAGTACGTCCAATCGAAGCCGCCATCTAGCACTTTTTCCTCGAATCCGCCGTTTACCACACGGTTTGAAGCAGAAGCGAGGTAGGGAGAAAGGTCGGGATTGAGAGTCGCGAGCTGCTGCCAGCCCAGTTCGGCGGCTGCGACTTCCCGTTGCTCAAGAAGGAACCGGAAATAGGGCAAGGCCGAGCGGATCGCAAAGGGCTGCTTCAGGGCAATCAGTCGGTTCCAGACCTCGGTAGCGCCAGAGGTCTCTTTCTTGCCGATTAGCAGTTTCAAGAAGGCGAGGTACAAATCTGACCTCTTTGGCAATGCCTGGTCGAGCACAACCTTGGCATCGGCAGTAGCACGCCAACAGAGCTCGAGCGCTTGAGGCGCCCTCACGGAATCATTTGAGAGGACGACACGAAAATTGTGCAGCGCCCGATCTCGGTCCCCTGCCGATAAGAAGAATATTCCAGCCTCCCACGCCACCCTCGGCGTGGTTGGGTCCGCTTCGAGGGCATGCTCGAGACTTTGTCCTTGCTCGCTTGTCCGGCCAGCTACTAAATAGGCTCCGGCGAGGTCCAACCAGTAGCGGGCGACATACGGATTCAGGTCTGTCGCCGACTTATATTGTGAAATGGCCATCTCCGGATTGACGGCATTGCTTGTCAAATATTGACCCATGCGGTCGTGATACTCCGCATTCGATGGCTCCAGCTGAATCGCCCGTTGAAGGGCACTTTGGTTAGGAATTGCGGCCAGGTGTGAGGCCCAAAAAAACTTGCAGGCGACAAACAAGTAGACGACAGTGCTGAGAGTACCAGCTACTGCGAAAACAATTCGTTGATTGCGGGACTCAATACGCATCTACACCGCAGCCATATTTGGCGGTCGGTCATTACGAAATGCGATCAACTTCGTTGTTGTAGGAAGAATCGCTATTGCCCGGGTTGGCAATCTGCGATGAAATGTCTTCGCTGTAGTACTTCCGATAATATTGTCCGTAGTAGTAACTGCCGACACGCATATCAAGTGCATTTAACACGAGCCCCATGCCTTTCGCGCGAACTTGGGAAAGCAGATTGCACGCTCGCTTGATGGCAGCCTTCTGAGTTTTCCCGGCACGGGCGACGAGCAGAACTCGATCGACCCCAGGCGAGAGAAGCGTGGCATCTGTCACTGAAAGGCAGGGTGGCGTGTCGATGATCACATGGTCGAATTCCTCTCGCCACCGTGCGATGCATTCCGCCATTTCGTTTGAGCCCAATAGTTCTGCGGGTTGAGGAGGCACTGGTCCGGCCGGCAAGATCCAAAGGTTTGGAGCCGTCGAAAAACGGACTACCACGTCCTCAGGTTTGTCGACGCCACTTAACAATGTGCTCAGGCCACCCTTGGACTTTAATCCCAGCATCTTCTCGAGGCCGGGGCGACGCAGGTCGGCGTCTACCAGCAGCACTCGGCTTCCCCGTTGTGACAAGACCAGGGCTGTGTTCGCGCTGACGGTAGTTTTCCCTTCTTGAGGAAGGGGGCTGGTCACGAGAATCGTCCGCGGAGGCGCGCCAAGCCCAGAAAGCAAAATCGCCGTTCGCAGAGAGCGGTACGCCTCCGCCGCCTGCGAGTTGGGTCGCACCACCGCAACCAGCGCGGGAGATTCTGGTCTCATGTCGCCGCTCGGGATCGCGACTAACCGCTTGCGGTCATGCCCGTTGGAAAAATGCGGGATAACACCCAAAGCCGGAAATGGGGAGATAGCGCTTAGCTCCTCTAGGTTCTGGACAGTCCTGTCCATATTCTCAAGCACGAAGACAAGGGCAATGCCGCCTGCAAGGCCCATGAGGAACCCCATGGTGAGGTTTCTAGAAACGTTCGGGGCTATCGGGGAAGTGGGAACTCGCGCCGCATCCACGATACGAATGTTGCTCGACTTTAGACCGGCCGCCACTCCTGCTTCCTTTAATTTCTGCTGAAGACTCTCATAGAGCTGCCGGTTCGAATCGGCATCTCGTTTCAGCAACGTGTACTCGATTGAGTTTTCGTTGAGTTGATTGGCTTGCTTTTTTTGCTCATCGAAGGCAGCATCCAGCATTTTTTCTCGTTCGAGTGCGGCGAGATACTCATCTCTCAACTTCAACTGCATCCGTTTTTTTTCAGCTTCTACCTCGACCTGAACCTGCTTCAATTGGTTGTTGAGGGCTATGACCTTCGGGTATGCAGGACCGAATTGGGTAGTAAGCTGAGCGAGCTGATTGTTGAGGTCGGACTGCTTGTCCTGCAATTTGTCCAGTAACGTATCGATACGCCCAGCCGTTGTCTTGACAAATGTGCTGGGATCGCCCTCCATCGCCAACTTGTAGTCTGATTCCTTCTCAATGCGATCGGTCTCGGCGGCTGTCAATTCCCGGTTGAGCTCGCCCAGTTTGGCAGTGACGATATTCTGTTTTTCATCCCCTCCCAAAATGCCATGGTCTTTTTGGTAGCGAACCAGCTTTTCTTCAGACGCCTGCATTCTGAGTTGCAGGTCGGCGAGTTGTTTCGTCAGCCAGTCCGATGTCTGCGTTACCGACTCGTACTTCGTTTTGAAATTCTCTTCAATGAATTCTCTGATCAGCGTGTTCGTGATTTCAGCTGCCAACTGCGGATTCTTATGGGTGTAGTTCACTTCTATAAGTTGTGAATCGGGGACTATTCGGACACTCAGCCCGCCGCGAAGATTGCCTATCAGACCCGCCGTTTGAGGTTGGCTGAGTTCGACTTCGGATTTGCTGATCAAATCATCCTGACTGGGCGGGGTAGGTGCTGTTCCGGTAAATCTTGAGTCCCGGTCCAAGTGCATGGCGTTGATCACTCGTATCGCCAAGGCTTCGCTGCGAAGAATCGCAGCTTGAGTTTCAAGGTCCTCATAGGAGTAGTAACCGGCAAAGTTATCGTCAACCCCTCTAAAACCTAGCGCGCCAGGAGTTTCCGGGGAAACTGCAATCTTCGACGTCGCCTGATAGAGCCTTGGAGCTCTCAATGTCGAGATCAAGGAGAGTGTGAACACAACGACTAGAGTAGCGACAACCCACCAAGCTCGTTTTCGTATCACCTGGAAGTAGTGCAAAAGCGGAATTTCTTCGTGCCCGAAAGTGGGCCGACGTTCCTGGGGGCTTTGGCTGAGAAGCGCCAACGCTCCTGAATCACCAGCACTCTCAGGCCTTGGGTGTAGTTCCATCAACGACCCCGATTCGCGGCTTGCAGATGGATTTTGAGCTCATGCAACACCGAACTTCGGAAAATACTAGCATCTCTGCCGGGCGGTACCGGTGAAACTCTTGGCACATAACCGATCGTGCCTCCGTCCAAGTCAGAAACCTGAAACGACGGCGCACGGTTCGAGAGCCGTACACGTTACTCTTGAGTTTCTCCGGGAAAATTTCGGGTATTGCACAGGTAGATGCACAGCAAGCTCGAATAAAATTCTGCGACAGGTCAGAAATGGCGCAGCAATCGACTAGATAATCCCTGAGTGCTGTACTGACAGAGAGGGCTAGCGTGGGAGCATTAGAGAAGGTTTTTCCTGCCCCGAAAGTCGGAGGAGTAGGACCTTGCAGCCACCTGGGCTGCGATCCTGAAGCTGCTGCGTCTCGTTGGTATGCCTTATATGTCCGTTCCAGGCACGAGAGAGTCGTCGAAAACGCGCTTCGGGGCAAAGGGTACGCTGCCTTCTCACCCTTCTATCGCATCAAGCGTAAGAAAGTTGACCGCACAACCGAAGTCGATGTTCCTCTGTTTCCCGGGTACGTTTTTTGCAGATTCGACGCAAACAAACGCCTTCCGGTTTTAGTAACACCGGGAATCGTTGAAATCGTTCCGGCAAATAAGCCAGAGCCGGTTGATGAGGTCGAAATCGCTTCTATTCGGACTCTGGCGCTATCGGGCTTCCCTGTTCAGCCCTGGCCCTTTTTGCGGTCTGGGCAGCGAATACGACTGGAACATGGCCCGCTTTGTGGTACGGAAGGAACTTTCGTGCGGGTAAAAGATGAGTACCATTTGGTTGTCTCAGTCACCTTGCTGCAACGGGCAGTGTCAGTGGTTGTAGAAAGAAATGCTGCTCAACCTTTATTTGCCAATGGGCGCCCCGTGCAGCTTTCGCGGGTTGAGCGTCCCGGCCCACAAAGCCAACTTACTCCGCTCTCAAATTTTTGTTACTAAAAGATC
>Ga0157378_10004698_pt1 | contig 11980 bp, 10 predicted proteins | sample M65metaG_FD_115309 | JGI IMG/M metagenome (GOLD analysis project Ga0157378, IMG submission 115309) | Miscanthus rhizosphere microbial communities from Kellogg Biological Station, Michigan, USA - M6-5 metaG | ecosystem: Host-associated > Plants > Roots > Rhizosphere > Soil | place: USA: Michigan...
ATTGCAATTCTAGATCGAATTGCGGCAGCCGAGACATCAACCTCACCTTTCAACTCCTACGATTACTGGCGGGAGAACTGAGCACGATGCCAACTCGATCGAGTTTTTCTGTCCTTCGGATCCTTGAAGTTGCCTTAGTCATCAGTTTGCTAAACACAAACTCGGTTTCGCGAGCCGAGAGTCAATCGCTGCGACGGTTCACCATCAACGACTCGATCGAACTCTCCCAATTTTCAAATCCCGTATTTTGGTCTACCAACCAGGACCGCCCGATCGGTTTAATTCCCTCCCCCGATCATCGATGGGCATTAGCGATAACGGTCAAGGGAGTGGTGGCGACGAATACCATCGAATCGACCATTTGGTTATTCGATCAGCGTGCGATTTCGGATTTCGTGAAAGAGAAATCGGGTATCCGTCCTGCCCCAAAACTGCTAGCCCAACTTTCTGCTACCTCCAACACACCAGTCATCACCGATGTCCGCTGGCTCGAGGATTGCAAAACCATTGCGTTCCTTGGGAAATCCGGACTTCTGCAACAACAGATCTATGTAGCGGACATCGAGAGCGGGCGGCTCACCCAACTCACTCATGAAGACCACTACGTTTCCGGCTTTGATATCGCCGGCGACACCATGGTCTACACAACCTTGAAGGAACCCGGCGTGGCTGCAGATAGTCAAGCGGAGCTGGTCGACGTTACAGGACGAAACATCTTTTCACTGCTGTGGCGAGACAGGCCTCTTGACGAAAGAGAAGAGTCCCAATTACTCAACTTGGCCAATATTCTCCATGTGGTTCAGAACGGGCGAGAAGCAGTGGTGTCGCCAACCATGGAGGGCCTTCCCCTTCGACTGTATTATCCGATCCTCGCGCTCTCCCCCGATGGACGATCCCTAGTGACCGTGGCCGCAGTGAATCATATTCCTGCGTCCTGGGAAAATTATCATCCGCGGTTTGGCTATGAAGAACTCAAACTGACATCCAGCAACGCGCGAGCACTTGCCGATGACAATGCATGGAAGGCAGCCGAGGCAGTCGTTGTGAATCTTGAGAGTGGGATTGCCAGCCCCTTGGTTGGGGCACCGGCCGGACGCTCCTTGTTTTTTAATTTTGTCCCTACCAAAGCAATCTGGGCAAACGACTGTCGCCACGTATTGATCTCAAATACCTTCTTACCAACCGATCCAGCACTGAATTCCCGGGAACAATATCTTCGCCAAACGGCTTCAGCCGTCGCGATTGTCGACATCGCTGCCCATGCCATTCAGACAGTCACGTATTTTGAGCAGCCTCCAAAATCGGCAGAACCGGATCGGCACGTGAGTGAGGTCACCTGGGATACGAAAAACAACCGGGTAGATCTGGCTTACGCAAGCAGTCCGGATAACGCACCCCTTCTATTTCACGAGCAGTACCGGCTAGGGCCCACGGGCTGGAACAAAGCAGATGTTGTTGCTGTCCCGGATGAACTGCGGCTGGTGATTTCCCAAGATCTTAATCATGCGCCGGTCCTCGCAGCCAGTTTCGCCGGGAGGCAAGAGCCAGTAGCGATTTGGGATCCGAATCCGCAGCTATCTCGCCTGGCTTTGGGGAAGGCGTCCTTGTTCGAGTGGGAAGATAAGGAAGGAACTCCCTACCGCGGAATTTTGGTATTGCCCCCTGATTATGTCCCTACGGAACGCTACCCTCTGGTGATCCAGACGCACGGCTATGAGCCCAATAAGTTTTTCGCGGACGGAATATATACGACCGGCAGCGGCGGCCGTGCTTTGGCCGCGAAGGGCATGATCGTCCTGCAAATGGGCCAATCCCGCAAGCACGTGGATACGCCAACTGAGGGGCAGTTCCAGATCGAAGCCTTTGAGGGGGCCGTCAGGAAACTGGAAAGTCAAGGCATGATTGACCGCCATCGGGTGGGCGTGATCGGGTTTAGCTTCACCGTGTTTCATGTTCTCTATGCCCTCACCCACAAACCGGATTTGTTCTCGGTTGCTTCGATTACAGATGGAGATGACCTCAGTTACTGGCTTTACTTGCTGTGGACCGACATCCCTTGGGCCCAGCAGTACGCAGAGCTGATGAATGGCGGAGCCAAACCGTTTGGCAAAGTAGGTCTATTGAAATGGGCGGAGTCGGCGCCCGGCTTCAATTTGGAACATGTCCGTTCCCCCTTGCTGATTTCGTGTCTTGAGAAGGGAACGTTGGTGGGTTCATGGGATATCTATGGAGGTCTTCGTACTTTGGGCAAGCCGGTTGATCTGGTATGGCTGCGCAAGGAAGACGCACCGCACGTTCTCGTCCAACCGCATCATCGTTACCTCTCTCAGCAAGAAGCGGTTGATTGGTTCGATTTCTGGTTGAATGGACGTGAAGACAACGATTCGGCAAAAATGGCAAAGTACGCGCGCTGGCGGAAGTTGCGCGATCTCCGAGATTCGCACCCGGACACCAGCCGGGAATCACCGGCCCGATGACGCTGCGCTCAGTCGACGGATGGAGATGGCCGCAATCTGGGGCCAAAGAAGCGTTAATAATAAAGGATGCAGGAACGGTTGGCCCGAGGGGAAAATCCCCATGGCTCAGTTCCCGAACGAATAGCCTTGGTATAGAGACCATGCAGTCCCGCTCCAACGTGACCCCTCGCATGGCAATACGCATTCTCGCAGTACAATCTGTGTCGCGGAAAAATGACCAGTCCGTTTCGATGGGGAGGACCTAGTATGAGATGGGGTCACGGCCGGCCGTTTTCGATGTATCTCGTGCCGATTCTGGCCTTCGGAATAGCGGCATTCGCTGAACGGGTTGGCGAGTTGGATCAACGGGCGGCGAGGAAGGCAAGTGACGCTTTTATGGGTGATCTGGTCGCAAACCGAGTGACGGAGGCGATCGCCGATGTCCACACTCTTGAAAACGTTGCCGGGCTGAACAGAATGTTGGATTCATGTGGAAGGCCGATCGCTTGTAAAAAAGAAAATGACGGAGTCGTAGGCGAATTTGGGGTGATGAGGTTTATCTACATCTGCAAACGTGCTGATGGGAAAAGATATCGCTTCCATCTGGAATTTGAACAAGGCAACCGGAGGTTTGAGTTGAAGTCATGGGGCTGCGGAGATGTGTTGTGGTAGGTTCCCCAGTGTCCTCTCCTGCCTGATTGATGGACTCGGTTCCCGTAAGAGCGATCAGCAACATCACCACGACCATTGCCGAACCGTGTCGCAGTATCATCCGCTGTCCGCGTCGCCCGGCACGGTTCGACGCGACAAACAACAGGGTGAACGCCGCAAGAAAACCAGTCCAACCCAAAAATCACTACAAGGCTGCGCCTGAGCGCAACGCGGTCAAATGCCTCCCTCGGGCCCAAGGGAGGCGTAGAGCCGGCAGCATGGTTCCGGGCTGCCGGCAGGGCGTTTAGTCCTGGGTGCACTCGGTTTGCCTGATCAAGTTGTCAGGGTCGTGAGCATCCAACTTCCCCGCCGGCTTGGAGCTCTGGATCAATTGAGCTGCGTCGCCAAGCACTGTTAGTTCAGGTTTGGTGTACTCCTTCATGGCATTCACCTCCTTTCTTTTTAGAGATCTCGCAGGATCTGCCAATGTCTGAAGATTTGCGTGCTTTCGCCCCTGGTGGGGGCCAGGCGATCATCCGCCGGGCCGAAATGTCACGTAGCCAGAACTCAAGTGACAAGGCTTTCAGCAACCCACCAATCTGGTCGCCAGCTTGACCGTTCCTGAGCCTGATCAAACTGGTTCGCAGAAGATTGCCATCGATGAATCCCCCACGCTCTGACAGCGGAGAAGCCAGAGCTTCTTCGATTTTCGGCCAGTGCTTACCAACGGTTATGGCGAAACATCGCGAAGCGCTCACCTTGGTGCGACGCGACAGAACTTCTGCTGGCACAATATCTTTTAACGCTCGCCGCATCAGATGGCGACGCTCTCCCGAACGCAGCAGCTGATCGAAGGGGATCGATGTCAGGAATTCAACCAGGGTCTGGTCGAGATACGGATAGCGTTGTTCCAGTCTTGAGGGCGCCAGGCGGGTCAGTTCCCGAGAGAGGGTTGTAATGGTCTGCACTGCATCTCGCGCCCCCGGCCGATAGAATCTGACCCCCGGCACTTGTTCCAATTCCCGCGCCGCCAGATGGTAGCGCCGGATGAACTCTCGACTGATCCATGGATGATTCTCCGCATACCTGCCAGAGCGCGCCCGTATCGCAATCGGGAGCAACTCGGTTATGACCTGGCAAAGCAAACCCAAAAAGGGACTTCTGGTCAGCAGGCCCCAGCGAAATATCTCCCTGCTGGCGGTGAACAGGCGGAGGTGCAGGAGCAGTTCGGCCAGCGGTATGGTGGGATTCAATGCCTGTCCGTTCATTTCATCTCCACCGGTCCCGCTGAGAATTACCCGGTACTGATTGCGATTGATCAGGGACGCCATTGCTTCCTGCACTTCCCTTCTCAAGCCGAACCCGGGTGCAGCCACCAGCGCCGGATAGTGAAACCTCAGCGAATCGCCGTTGCCGTCAAGGTCGAGATGAAAACCTTTCCGCCCGCGACGCTGCTCGATTTTGCTTAGATGAATGAGGTCATCTTCGTCGGGTTCCGACAGATCGTAGTAGGACAAAGTATCGACGCGGAAGGCGGGTTCTTTCGCATGGATGTCATCTGCCATGCAGACGATGGAGCTGGAATCCAGCCCTCCGCTCAGCGCGGCCAGTAGCGGGCGATCCGAACGCAGCCGTCTCCTTACTGCCTGACGAAACAGGTAGCGGTATTGTTCTTCGTATTCGGCATCTGTCCTGTAGCGCGTCTTTAGGCCGGGGTTGAATCTCCAGAATCTTCTTTTACTGATACTCCCGTCCTTGACGCGAAGCCAGCAACCGGGGGGAACCGAGCGAATTTCCCGAAATGGCGTCAGCTCGGCATCCGGCTTGCGCGCCAGGTATCCCGCCACATATTCCTCGCAGAGGCTCGACGGGCCGGAGCCCTCAAGCAAGGGAGCCAGCAAGCTGCACCAGGTGATCCGCTGTGGCTGCAAGCGGTAGAACAGCTGTCTGACTCCGATGTAGTCCCGCGCCAGAATCAATTCCCGATCATGTGGTCGCCATATCACCGCAGCCCATTCGCCCACAAGTTCGGCAAAGCATTCCGTGTCCCATTTTTCAAAAGCCTGCGCCACAATTTCCAGGTCAGATAACGACTGACTGGCCGATCCCGACATCTGCGGCAGGACCTCGTCCCTATTGTCCAAACGTCCATCCCAGGTAATGGCCGATCCTCTGCCAAAGACCAGCGGTTGCAGATGAGACCCTGGCTCGGGGACGGTGTTAAAAGGCTGGTAAAGCATCGCCAAAGCTCCCAGGCTACGACTCATCTCGCCGTCCGGACCAAAGGGAGCAGCAGCAAGACTCAATTCACGCAGAGCTGAAGGGTCGGCAGGTTTTCCATCGAAGTTCAGCAACCCAGCCTGCACACTCATCGCCGTCGATCTCCCTTCTTCGACTAACAACGTTCCCAAACCGCGTAAATCTTCTGAACCTCTCTCCGCTCATTCACCGCCCGCCCGTCTACCTCTGTCCAGGCATGCGCCGTAAAAGGATAAGTCTGGGCGCCCATTGCCATTTTGGCGGGTACTCCCAGGTGACGAAGCAGCCACACAGTCACAACCGAACGTTGCAGGCAACGAACTCGCCAGGGATACCAGACACAGGCCCGGTTTACCGCATCGCACACCCTGTCGACCGCATTGGGCGGCGGAATCCGCTCTCTGACCCGGCACTGGCAAACAGAGCGATGCATAGCCTCGAAGTTATGTCCCAATCCCATCAAATCAAAGCCGGCCAGGCCAGCTAGAGCTCTCCAGACAAGAAGTCGCATGCCCGTGTTTTCTCCCGGTCGCCGGGCTTGCCCGAGTCACTCCACAGCAGCCCACGATCCGCAAGTGATTTCAGAAATTCCGCAACATCACGGTTCACCGCTTCCCGGGAAACGCTGAACTGGTGGCCAATGACTTCAGAAATTTCGCATTCATTTCTTCCCCGTTGCAACTCGTCTACGATGAGGGCTGCGGTTGCGTTGAGGTGAAGCACTTGTCCGCGACCGATATCAAGCAGGATCTGCCCATCCCGCGCCGGTACAATCCGAATTGTTTCTGCCATCCGGTACATGCCTTTTTCTCCCATTTCGATGAGTTGATAGGACCTTACTGGCAAAGCACTCTGTCACTGTGCAGCCCCAATTGCGAGAGAAAGCTGTAACTATTCGCGAAGTCGACATTCCGGATTCATTCTTTGCCCTCAGCCCGAGTCTGTGAGCACACTCTTTATTCTTCCGGGTCCTCTTGTGAATTCAAATGCCGCATGGCGCGGGTCGCGATCGAAGGCGGGAGTTAGTCCAGAAAGTTCTTGACCGGAATTGCAGCCGTCTAATTGGCTGGCAACGCTAACTGCCGAAACCATTCGTAGGTGAGCTCCACTTTGGTTCCGGAAATTTTCCATCTATCGCAATAGCGACAGACAAACCCAAGATCATGATATGTTACCTATGATACCGAGGGGGATCACCATCATGAGCATACAAAGCATAGTTCAGGCACTAGACAAAGAAATTGCGGATCTAACCCAGGCACGCGTCTTACTAGGCGGGTCGGGAAACCACGCCAAAGGCCCCAAGGCCGTGGCCTCATCCGGCGGTAAGCGTGTCGTCAGTCTGGCAGCCCGTCGCAAAATGGCGGCGGCGCAAAAAGCCCGCTGGGCAAAGTTCAGGGCCAAGAAGAGAGCGGCGTAGGCAGACCATCCAGACAGACGGTTACGAGCCGGAGAGCAATAGCTTCCGGCTTTGCTATTTTGCGGCAATGCTCAAGATCCAATTCGCCAACAAGATTCCCTTCTCCTTCTTAAGACGAAACCATTTGGCCCGCTTCGAATCCTGCACGACCGTCTGTGATTGCAGTCACAGCAACAAGTGGCGCAAGGCAAGTAACCTCCTCTGGTTGGCGTCGGTTTCCCAACCGATCTGACCTCAGGAGGAATCACATGGTCGGCGCACACCCGGCAGCCAACCTCACGCGGCTTGATTTTTCCAAAAATCCGATGCTCGTCTACTGGGAAGTGACCCAGGCTTGTGGCCTGGCCTGCAAACACTGCCGAGCGGAGGCTGCCCCCAACCCGCATCCCGAGCAGCTCACGACCCTGGAGAGTAAATCGCTTCTTACTCAGTTGCTTGCCTTCGGAGAGCCCCTTCCGCATCTGATCCTTACCGGAGGAGATCCGCTGAGCCGTAAAGATATCTTTCCTCTTATCGACTACGCCGTCGCCCTTGGGTTTGATGTCTCCATCACTCCCAGTGCCACTCCGGAACTGACCACTCAAGCTGTCACCAGGCTGAAGGAACATCGAATTCAAAGCCTCGGCCTGAGCCTGGACGGATCCTCTGCCGCCAGGCATGATGCGATCCGTGCCGTCCCCGGGACATTCGCACGCACCTTGGAGGCAGCCTCTCAGGCAGGACGTGTCGGTTTACCCATTCAGGTCAATACTTTGGTCTCCGAAGAAACTGCCGATGACCTGCCGGCCATCTACGAATTGCTGCGATCAACCTTTCCGGTAATGCGCTGGAGCTTGTTTTTCCTGATTTCGATCGGGCGTGGCAAAGCGCTGCATGAGGTTTCGCCCCGGGCTGGCGAAGACATCATGAACTGGGTCTTTGACCTTGTGCCCCAAGCCCCTTTTGCCGTCAAGACAACCGAAGCCCCGTCCTACCGGCGAATTGCACTTGAGCGAATGGAAAGCTCTGGCATGACGGGACAGGAAATGAAGAAAACCTCGGTCTACCAGGGATTTCAGATTCGCGATGGGCACGGCATTGTGTTCGTGTCTCATCTCGGAGACATTTATCCCTCCGGCTTCCTGCCGCTTCGCTGCGGCAATGTTCGCAGCGATTCCCTGGTGGATGTGTACCGGAACTCTGACACCTTCCGGGCTCTGCACTCACCGGCTCAGTTTGACGGCAAATGCGGCAATTGCGAGTACACCCATATTTGCGGCGGCTCGCGTGCACGAGCGTTCGCCCATACTGGCAACGCCCGGGGAACCGACCCTTTGTGCTGCTACGTCCCTGCCTTGCCCAGCGGGTCGTTAACGAAATGATGAGATAGCTTAAGATCAGCCCTGAATCCTTCTTGAGAGATCAGGCGCAGTCAAAGCAGTACACGTGACTTATTTCCGGAGTCTTTGAACACTTTCGCTTCCCGAACCGATATCGTCACATATTTCTCGCTGGCGGCGGCTCTGCTTGTGTCGGATCCATCTCCCCTCGCCCCGCGCGGCGGACGCCGGCCCGCCGGTAGCGTTGCGATACGAATAAGCAAGCAGACTGCATTCTTCGATCGGGCCAGAGACAAGTTCCCTCCCCACCGCAGGAAAACCAGCTTCCCGCTTGTCAACCCAAGCACTTTCGAACTACTTTCTGGAGCCACCGCCCTATTCTTGACATTCCCGGAACACGAGACCTATGCTCTCTCCTAGACAGACAAGGAGAGAACGTGGCCAAGCAAGTTGACCTTCTGCAGGGCACCCTGGACATGCTGATTCTAAAGGCGGTGTCACTCGGGCCGCTACATGGCTACGGGGTCTTGCTGCGCATTCACCAGATCTCGGACAAGCAACTGGAGATCCAGCAGGGATCCCTGTACCCGGCGCTTTACCGGCTTGAGCACCAGGGCTGGATCAGCAGTGAATGGGGAGAATCGGAAAACCATCGCAAAGCCAAGTTCTACCGCTTGACCGCAGCCGGCCGGCGCCGGCTGCAGTCCGAGACGGACAAATGGAACCGGCTGACGGCGGTAATTTTGGGCATCATGAGCACAAAACCGGAGGAAGTATGAGCCGTCTGGCCCGGCTTGGTTCCTGGTGGAAGTGGGTTATAAAACGCCAGCGACTTGAGTCCGACATGGACGCGGAGTTGAGCTTCCACCTCAACAGCCATACCGAAGAACTGGTCCGCCGCGGAGTTCCCGAGGCAGAGGCTAACCGCCAGGCACGGATCGCACTCGGCGGCCTCGAGTCGCAAAAAGACGCCATGCGGGCCTCGGTCGGCCTTTGCTGGTGGGATGAACTGGGCATCGACCTGCGCTATGCGGCCCGCATGCTCGGTAAGAATCCAACTTTCACATCGGTGATGGTTCTGACCCTCGGGTTGAGCATCGGCGCGAACAGCGCAATTTTCAGCGTGATTGATGGGGTGTTGTTGAAGCCGCTCCCCTACCCGCAAGCACAGCAGATTACCCGCGTCTTCTACCGCAGCCCGGAATACGAGAAGTTCCCCCTGAATCCATGGGATTTTTTGGATTTCCGGGCGCGCAACCGCTCCTTTGAAAGCCTTGCCCTGTACATGCACGCCGACCTGCAGCTTTCCGGCATGGGCAGCGATCCGGTGAAGCTGTCCGCGTTTCAGATCAGCTCCGGTTATTTTCGGGTGCTTGGCGTACAACCGGCGCGAGGACGCGAATTCGATTTTTCCGAAGAGCGGCCGGGAAACGCGAGTGTAGTGATCCTGAGTGATCGTGTCTGGCGGAACCAGTTTGCGGCGGCGGCGGATATTCTGGGCCGCAAGGTATTGCTGGATTCGCGACCCTATACGGTGGTGGGCGTGATGCCGGCTGGAATCAATCATCCGGGAAATTCCTACAACTCCCTGGCTTATGGCGACACCGTGGATGCCTGGACTCCATTCAAGTTTGAGGGAGATTCGACCAACCGCGGAGCGCACTATGTGGAAGGAATTGGCCGATTGAAGCCGGGTGTAACCGCTGAGCAAGCGGCTGCGGACTTTAACCGGATCATGAGCGATCTCTCTTCGCAATATGAAGGCGACCGAGGGTGGACCATCTATGCGGTTCCACTGTTTCAGGAAATTGTCGGCTCGGTTCACAAGATGCTGCTGGTATTGCTGGGAGCGGTCGGGTTGGTATTGCTGATTGCCTGCGTAAATGCGGCCAACCTGCTGTTGGCTCGGGCATCGGCCAGGCAAAAAGAAATCGCGGTACGCGCTGCACTCGGAGCCTGGCGAGGCCGGTTGCTGCGACAGATGTTGACCGAGAGCCTGTTGATTTCGCTTCTTGGTGGGGCTTTGGGCGTGCTGCTTGCCATCGTCGGGGTGCGCGCGCTGGTGTCCTTCCTGCCGGCGGGATTCCCCAGAACAGACGCAATTCATGTGAACGCATTCGTGTTGTCATTCACCGTGCTGGTGGCGCTTGCGACCGGAGTGGTTTTCGGATTGGTTCCTGCCCTGCAGGCTTCGCGCGCCGATCCCCGCGAAGGACTGCATGAGAGAGGAAGGGGTTCGAGCGGGACCCCGCGGCAGACGCGATTGCGTGCGGTACTGGTTGTGGGCGAGGTGGGATTGGCGTGCCTGCTGCTTGTAGGCGGGGGCCTGATGCTGCGCAGCTTCGTGAATTTGCTGCGGCTTGACCCCGGATTCCGCTCGCAACATGTCTTGACCGCCGAGATTGCCCTACCCGGTGCAAATTACAAGACCGCGGATAGCATTGCAGGTTTTTACCAAAGGCTGCTCAGCCATCTGGCTGCGCTGCCGGGCATGCATGCGGTTGGCGCCGGAACAGATCTTCCCTGGAGCGGGTACGACGAAAATCTGGGAGGATTCACCATTGAGGGAAAGACTCCGCCTCCGCACGAAGAATTTCATGCCCGCTATCACTCGGCGTCGTCCGGCTACTTTCAAGCGGTAGGCATCCCATTGCTGCGCGGAAGATTTTTTAGCGACCAGGATGCCAAGGATAGGCCACGGGTGTTGCTTGTCAATGATGTCATGGCGCGACGTTACTGGCCGGGCGAAGATGCTGTGGGAAAACGCATAAGCTTCGAGGACAAACCCAAAGACTCGGACTGGATGCGCGTGGTCGGAGTTGTCGGAAACGTAAAAGATGTACCCGGAAGCAAGACAGCTGAACCGGCATTTTGGTGGTCCTATTTGCAGGAGCCGTTCATGTCCGCCAACCTGACCATCGCGATGCGCGCTGATGCGGATCCGGTGTTGGCGACCGACGCCCTGCGAGCCAAGGTGCGCGAACTCGATCCTGGCCTGGCGGTCGCGCATGTGCGATTACTGGATCGAATCGCCGAGGAGCAATTCTCGACCCCGCGGTTCGCACTATTTCTGATCGGGTTGTTTGCTGCTTTGGCCTTGTTGCTGGCCGCCATCGGCATCTATGGGGTGATTTCTTATTCGGTCAGCCAGAGGATGCCTGAGTTTGGGATGCGAGTGGCTCTGGGAGCCAGTTCATGGAACCTATTAAGGATGGTGATGACGCAAGGCGTATTGCTGACGGCGATTGGGGTGGCGATCGGGCTGGGATTTGCCCTGATACTAGGCGGGATACTTGAGAACTTATTGTTCGGGGTAAGCGCCAGGGACCCTCTTACCCTCATCGCCGTGGGAGCGATCGCAATGGTCACCGCTATGCTGGCGAGCCTTCCTTCCGCCCGTCGCGCAACCGCCGCCGACCCGATCACTTGCCTGAAGGCAGAGTAGCTGACGCTCTGATGTCGGCACATATCGACCAGCCGATCATCCCGTCCCTCCGACGAGATCATGCTGGCCCGGTTGCCTTCAACACAATCAGGCTGGCGTCATCCTGAAAATGGTAGTTGCTGTGCTGCGATGCCGCAGCCATCAGCAAGTCCATCAGCTCTCCTGCGCTCGAACCAGGATGTTCTCGCACGATACGAATCGCGTTCTGCTCTCCGAACGGCTCCTCATCGAGGTTACATGCCTCTACCAACCCGTCGGTGAACAGCAACAACCGGTCGCCGATCCTCATCTGCAGTTCGCTTTGTTTGTAGCTCCAGCGGGGGAACTGTCCGAGGACCGCTCCCTCCGCCTCCAGCTCCCTCGATGTGCCGTCTGCCCGAATCAACAGTGGGGGGTTGTGCCCGGCGTTACAGTAGCTCAGTCGATTGTC
>Ga0157378_10004699_pt1 | contig 11980 bp, 13 predicted proteins | sample M65metaG_FD_115309 | JGI IMG/M metagenome (GOLD analysis project Ga0157378, IMG submission 115309) | Miscanthus rhizosphere microbial communities from Kellogg Biological Station, Michigan, USA - M6-5 metaG | ecosystem: Host-associated > Plants > Roots > Rhizosphere > Soil | place: USA: Michigan...
AAAACCGTCATTTATACCTAATGCGGGTATTGCATCAACGTCTGTCAAAATACCGTCGTTAAAGGATCTTACCAACAGGGCTGCTGAAGCCATTGAAGAGGATGATCCTTATTTAAAAGGCGACGATAAGGAAGATTTTACGATGGATGATTTCCTGAAGCATTGGAGCGACTACGCAACAAAGATAAAAGCAGAGGGAAAAAACATGAGCCTGTTCACCGTTTTTACTTCGAATGCGCCTGTTATGCTGGAGCCTTATCGTTTTGAGGTGATCGTTGGAAATAAATCGCAGGAAACTTTGTTCAGGGATGATAAGCACAACATCCTGAACTTTTTGCGTACAAACCTCAGGAATTTCGATATCGAAGTACAAACCCGTATTGATGAGATAAAAGCCTCAAAACGGCCCTATACCAATACCGAGAAGTTTCAGCACATGGCCGTTAAAAACCCGCAACTGGCTGAGTTGAAAAGAAGATTTAACCTGGAAACAGATTATTGATGAATTAATATCATTTACGGATGATTCGGCCTGTCATTCTTCGGATAGCCTTCTTCATCCAAATCGGTGCGTTTATCTTCGGGTGTTCGTGAAATGATCTCATCGATGGGGTCAAGCCTGACAATCCTTCCTTTATCGATATGCATGGCCAGGTCGTTTACGTCAGTCTCGAGCGATTCGTCAGGGATATATTCGTCAACGGCATAGGGGTTAGCCTCGTCATAAGTTGAATCCATATCGGCGCCATTTTTTACTGAGGTTTTGTATGGGTCGGGGTGGTCGTAGTCAGGGTCGTCGCTTTTTACATCATATTCAAAGCTGTCGTCGTCGGCATTGTAGACCAGGTCCTCGGTCGCGCTTTCTTCACCTAAACTTTCTTTCAAATATTTGTCCCTGTCGTCATTCTCGTTATCAAATTCGGGATATTCTTTTTTTGCGCCCATGATCTAAGTGTTTTAATGATAACATTAGCCGGGTATTATAGTTTGTTGGTAGTACTAAATTAATAAAAATTAACCGCAATTGCGCAATTTTTGCCGGGCATCCGGAAGGAACACCCGGCGTGGGACAAAATGATTGACAGGAAACTAGTACTTGGCAGGCTGCCCTTGTTTCGGTATGGCCCCAAGTATAAATTTTCGCAGGTTTTCAGCAGCGCTTGCCAGGTCCTCCTTGCGCAGGTACATCATGTGACCGCTTTTGTAGCCTTCCCATTTCAGGCGGTCTTTGAGCCTGCCGCTCGGGTCAAGCTGCCACATGCTGTATTTCGCATTGAAGTAATCGCAGGCGCCATCATAGTATCCCGATTGAACCAAAAGATGCAGGTATGGGTTTTGGGCGATGGCCTGGCGCAGGTTCTCGCCGGTATGGTCGTTCTTATTGTCCCAGGGCCATACGTTACCAAACATGTTATATTTCAGATCGGTTTTATAATTCAAATCATTACGCAGGTAAATATTGATAGCCGGGGTAAACTCATGCAGCCAAGCGGTAAGCTCAGCATTGTAGTCGGGCCCGTCTCCGGCGGTTTGTTTGTCGATACCCCTGTAACGCGAATCAAGCCGGCCCACGGTATAACCCTGGTCGCGCAGCAACTCCTTCCAGAATAAATTGTAGGATATCACCAGGTTATTATCCAGCACCACTTTTTCGGACAAGCCGCTGTATCGGGCTATTTTGGCAGCTATGGCTTTTTTCTGTGCATCGTCCAATGAGCCGCCTTTTGAAAGTGCAGGCACTAATTCATTGATGGTGAAGCTTTCCACTTCGGGCAGCATAGCGGTTAGTTCTTTTTGCTGCAGATCGGCGGGCAGTTTGGAGTGATACCAGGCTGTTGCCGAAAAGTATGGCAGGCTCAGCGCCTGCTGCACGGGTCCGCCGCGTTCGATACCCAGATCAGTTGGCGACACCAGGATAACACCATTCAGGTACATCCATTGAGCATCCTGCAATTCAAGTGCAAGGCCCGAAACGCGCGTAGTTCCATAGCTCTCGCCGATCAGGAATTTTGGCGATGCCCACCTGTTCTGACGTGTCACGAAAGTATTGATCCATTCGGCCAGGTATTTGATGTCCTCATTCACCCCGAAGAAGTTTGATTTCGGGATGTCTGCGCTGACAGGTCTTGAATAGCCGGTATTTACCGGATCGACATAAACAATATCAGCAACATCCAATATCGAATTGGAGTTATCCCTGATGCCATAAGGCTGAACAGGGTAACCTTCATCATCAGCATTAAGCATACGCGGACCGGTATAACCCAGTTCCATCCAGACTGATGGTGTACCCGGTCCCCCGTTGAATGAGATCACGAGTGGGCGCGAGGCTTTATTGGCTACGTCATCGCGTTCATAATAGGTGTAAAAGACACCGGCAGCCGGTCTGCCGTCTTCTTCCCAAACTGGCATCATACCGGCTGTGGCTGTATAGGATACCGCTTTGCCCTTGATAGTAACGGTATGTTTGGTAACTACCGTGGTATCTACATGCACAATACGGCCAACAGATATTTTCTGTGTGTTTTTTGGCGGATTTGCCGGAGTCTGCGCTTTAGCAGCGAAAACAATGATGCAAAATGTGATGAGGGTGAGTAAAGATTTTTTCATCGCTGATGGTTTATGTCAAAATGTAAATATAGTCGCGCAGCAGATGATATTGCAAATAGCAGCAGTTTAATTTGACAAGAAGGGTGTTTATAGCCTATTTTTTACAAAGGCTTTAATATGGGATCTGTTTACGATAGGAAGTAACCCCACCCACGGAAAATTTAACCCCAATGGTAAACTGGGCGAAAGCATCATTATGATTGCCTCCCTTAAAGCCGTCAAGCTGGTCGCCAAAAACGAAGTTGTATTGATAGCCGATGTCGATCTTGAAATCGGGGCGCTGATATTTGTTATAGATTTTCAGTTCGTAACCTATGCGCGCAGGAAAAAATAACTGGTTAGCTTTGTCTTCGCCCGGTGTATAAAATCCTGGTAATTGTACCGAATACCTATTTATGTCGGTTACGTGACTGTATAAAATGCCTATGCCCCCGCCGGCATACAAGTTTTTTAACGCGTTAAAAAGCTTGCTGTCGGAGTAATCGATCACCTCGCCTGCCTGTAGTTGTATCCGGAAAGCATAATAGTTATAGTCAGCGGCAAATTGCCTTCCGAGGAGGTCGGCATTAGCATCACCGCCTGCAAGTTTACCGGCCTGGAACTCGAAGATATAATTCACAAAGGCGCTTTGGTTATAATTAAAATTCAAGTTGACGGCCTTTGTGCTTTTGGATGTTACCGCGTCGCCATAAAAGCTGTTGAAGCCTATGGAGGCGCCAAAGTCATATTGCGAATAGTCGTACCCTATCTGCGCTTTTGATGCGAGTGCCATAGGGCAGGTAAGCAAGGTCAAAAGCGTAATTCTAAGTCTGAATTTTGTCATAATTAATGATCAGGTATTACCGTCGGCTTGGGCACAATTTAATCCAATACCACAATTTTATAAAAATAAGTTCATTCTTCAATAAAACAATACCAAAACGTGCGAATTACTTAGTTAAGTATTTATTAGGTATCGATAATTTCAATATTGTATTTAATACAATAGCTAAGCTCATTTTTATATATTTGAAACCTTTTACGAAAAAACACAAATACCAGTTATGTCAAAAATCAAAGTAGCAAATCCTGTAGTTGAACTGGACGGGGACGAGATGACCCGCATTATATGGAAATTTATAAAAGATAAGCTGATCGTTCCTTATCTCGACCTGGATATTAAGTATTATGACCTTGGCATCGAGTATCGCGATGAAACGAACGACCAGGTAACGATAGACGCCGCTAATGCCATTAAACAATATGGCGTAGGTATCAAATGCGCCACCATTACGCCTGATGAAGCCCGTGTGGAAGAATTCGGTTTGAAACAAATGTGGAAGTCGCCGAATGGTACTATCCGTAATATATTGGACGGAACGGTGTTCCGCGAGCCGATTGTCATGTCAAATGTGCCCCGTTTGGTGCCAAACTGGACAGCGCCTATCTGCATAGGCCGTCACGCTTTTGGCGACCAGTACCGTGCAACCGACTTTTTGACTAAAGGAAAAGGTAAACTGACCATCACTTTCACACCTGAAGATGGAGGCGAAGTGCAATCTTACGAAGTATTCAACTTTAAAAGTGATGGTGTTGCATTGGCAATGTATAACACCGATGAATCGATCAAAGGGTTTGCACGTGCGTGCTTTAACCAGGCATTGCTGAAGAAATGGCCTTTATATCTGTCTACAAAAAATACCATCCTGAAAAAATACGATGGCCGCTTTAAAGATATCTTCCAGGAAATTTATGAGAATGTATTTAAGCTGGAATTTGAAGCAAACCAACTGACCTACGAACACCGCCTGATTGACGATATGGTTGCATCTGCACTTAAATGGCATGGCAACTTTGTGTGGGCATGTAAAAACTATGACGGCGACGTACAGTCGGATACCGTTGCACAAGGCTTTGGCTCGTTAGGTTTAATGACCTCGACCCTGGTTACTCCTGATGGAAAAACAATGGAAGCAGAAGCAGCGCACGGCACCGTTACCCGCCACTACCGCGACCACCAGGCAGGCAAGCCGACATCAACCAACCCAATTGCTTCTATCTTTGCATGGACACGGGGTTTGGAGTTCCGCGGTATGCTGGACGATAATAAAGAACTGATCAAATTTTGCAAGACTTTGGAAGAGGTTTGTATCGAAACCGTTGAAAGCGGCAAAATGACTAAGGATCTGGCCATCACCGTTAAACCAAAGGTTGAGCATGGAGCCGATTACCTTTACACTGAAGAGTTTTTGGAAGCGATAGACGAGAATTTGAAGAAGAGGTTGGGGAAATAAATAACCAGTCCTCATGTCATTTCGACGAGGAACGAGGAGAAATCTTTTCGGATATGCAGAGCGGTTTTGCAGGCGTTTAAGTTTTCTCACTGTCGTCCGAAATGGCATAGTCTATAAAATTTTAAAGTCCGCATAGGTTCTATGCGGACTTTTTTGTTTGTTTATATTTGAACTATGAAGTTTACAACAATTATTGAGAAGGGCGAAAATGGGTGGTATGTAGGTCAGGTTGAATAGATCCCCCAAGCCATGTCTCAAGGCAAAACAGTTGATGAATTAAAAGAGAACCTTCTCGATGTTTAGCGTTAATATTGGGTTATGATGTAAAAGAACTTGAATTAGCTTAATCAAATATCTCAAATTCCTTTTCTTTCATCGATCATATAGATTTATCTTAGCAGCAAAAAGCATATATCCATGTCATCACTCTATCCATTAAAATTTAAAACCATTTATAAAGACAAAATATGGGGCGGCCAGAAAATCAAAACCTACCTGCATAAGGATTTCGGCGATCTGCCCAATTGCGGCGAAACCTGGGAGATTTCGGGTGTTAAGTCGGATGTATCTGTTGTGGCAAATGGTCCGCTGGAAGGGGAGTCGCTGGCTGATTTGCTGGAAAAATATAAAGATCAGTTGGTTGGTAAAAAGGTGTATGATCATTTTGGCAATATTTTCCCGCTTTTGGTGAAATTTATTGATGCGAATGATGATCTGTCCATCCAGGTGCACCCGGATGATGAACTGGCAAAAAAGCGTCATAACTCATTCGGTAAAACAGAAATGTGGTATGTGATAGAAACTGATCCCGGCTCAACGCTGATTTCAGGGTTCAATCGGCCGGTAAGCGAACATATCTATGTCGACAAACTGAACAGCGGGCATATCATGGATATCCTGAACCGCGAGGATGTTAACGCAGGCGATGTTTTCTTTTTACCTGCCGGGCGTGTGCATACCATAGGCAAAGGCCTGCTGATAGCCGAAATACAGCAAACTTCGGATATTACTTACCGTATCTATGATTTCGACAGGGTGGATGATAAGGGCAACAAACGCGAGCTGCATACCGAAGAAGCGCTGGCTGCCATCGACTATAACTTCTATCCTGAATATAAGACCAAATATCAGCCTGCAAAGAACAAGACCGTTAAGCTGGTAAAATGCCCGTATTTTACCACTAACATCCTCGATTTTACAGAAAGCACTACAAAAGATTACTCTGGTTTGGATTCATTTGTGATCCACGTATGTGTTGAGGGTAACTATGTGATCGAATGCCAGGGCAAACAGCATACAGTAAAAATGGGTGAGTGTATCCTGCTGCCAAAAACCATCGACAGGGTTAACATGATAACGGTAAACGGGTTTAAGATACTGGAAAGTTATATTGAGGGATAGTTATTAGTGATTAGTTACCGATTATTAGCGTGTCCATGCCTGATCACTGATAACCAGCACTAATCACTAACTCAAACCAACTTAACCGTAAACGTAGTTCCAACATCCACCGTGCTATCGACATCGATGGTACCTCCCAGGGCTTCTACCTGGTTGCGGGTCATGAATAGCCCGATACCTTTAGCATCCGGGTTGTGGTGGAAAGTTTTGTACATGCCAAATACCAGGTCGCCGTATTTGTCAAGGTCGATGCCCAGGCCATTATCCTCGAAGTATAAATAGATATGGTGCCTGATCTTGGCTGAGCGTATCTTGATAAGCGGTTTGCGGTCGGGGTCCCTGTATTTGATGGAGTTGGTGATCATGTTCTGGAAAATACTTTCCAGGTAAGCGGGGATATAGAACACTTCGCTTACCTCGCTGAAATCATAATCAATTCTTGCTCCGGAGGCTTTTATATTGCTTTGCAATACCGAAAGCACGGATTTTAGGCTGTCCTCAAAAGTCAGCATCTTCCTTTCCTTGCCAATTTCGGCCTGCATTTTTACGATCTCGCTCAGGTGCTCGATAGTTGTATTGAGGCTGGTGCTGATCGATTTAATATGCGAAAATATTTCCTTGCGGTCATCTTCGGTATCGGTCTGGTCGAACAGGTTTACCATAAACTGCATGTTGCCTGTATGCGAACGCAGGTTGTGCGATACGATATAGGCAAAGTTTTGCAGGCGTTTATTTTGGTCGCTTAACAGGTTTACAGCATCCTGTACCTCCAGTTCTTTTTTCTTGATATAGTCAATATTCTGGAAAATGCTGCGTACGGTAACGCATTTGCCATAATCGTCAATCACCGCGACACCTTTCGCGCGCAGCCATATCTGGTTGTTACGTGCGGTACGGAACAACAATTCGAGGTCAAAGGGCTGCGAATATTTGATAATATTATCAATGGCCCTGGCTATCGCCTGCCTGTGGTCAGGCTCAAAAAAGCTGATCGCTTCATCAATAGTCAGCTTTACGCTTTCCTGCAGTTCATAAATATCATAAGCTTCCCGTGTAAGGGTCAGCGTCATGCTTTTTACATCGATCTCCCAGCCGCCAACCTTGGCGATCTTAATGGTTTCCTTGAACAGGAAATCATTGCGGTTCGATTGTAGCTGAAGTAGTTTATGGTCATGTATATCGGCAATAAAGCCGGTTATTTTCGGAACTGAATTATCATCCCACCGTTTGGCAGTGCTTTCAAACCAGCGGTAACCCGATTTTTTGGTCAGTAACCTTACCCTGATGGTTTCAGGGGCTTCCTGGAAATGCCTGTTAATTGATTTTAGAAAGAGCGGCTTATCATCGTAATAAAGCAGGTTCTCGAAAAAGTAATCGTATGAAGGTGCGATCTCGCCCGGCTCATAACCCAAAAGGGTATAAAAACCGGGGGACCACTGAACGTCCTTAGTGGTGATATTGTACTCCCAAACGCCCGTATTGATATTATTTATAATATGGGCCAGGTGGAATTCACCATCAAAAGAAAATTTATCGCCTTCAGCAATGCTCATATTATTTTTCCGACCACGGAAATTTCATTTACGGTGGTTATCAATAGTTCGATTAATTAGTGTACGCATCACAGGCCCTGCGGTCGTAATGCGCTTACATGCAATTACAAATAAGAGACCAATAATTTTTTTATTAAGATATTGTGATTTAGATAGGCTCTCCCATTTACTTCATTTACAATCCATTATTATACGGAAAAAAGGTAAAATAGGTTATGTGAAGCTTAGAGCAAAAGAGTTAAAAACCGTTGAAAATTGTGAAGTTGGGTAATAATTTTCCCATGATTATCAATTGATTAACTTGTGTTCAGTTGCTTTGATCAAATCGTCAAATACCTTAAAATTTAAGAAATTTTTAGTCGGCCACGCTTTTCTTCTCTACTTTTTTATGAAGATGAAAGGCTTCTACCAGTCCGGTCGAACCGTACCAGGGGTGCAACTCCATCACCAGGGAGCCTGCTTTGATGGCAGGATCGGTCTCAGTCAGCTTTTTTGCCTCTTCAACCGTACTTACATTGAATATGAATATTCCGCGTATTGGCTGATCATCCAGGAACGGCCCGGCGACGATCAGTTTGCCCTCATCAGCGAGGCGCATGATGTTTTTGAGGTGGGCCATTTGTCAAGCATTCCTTGCAACCGAATCTTTGATCCTGACCGGCCCCGCTTTCAGGAAAGCCATGACATAGGTTTTCATGCCATAGTCATCGGCGCCAAGTTTTTGGGCCAGTTGGGCATCGTATTGCGGGTTTTTTGATTGCGCGAAGCAATTGCCACACGCCAAAAGCAGCAGGGCAACAAAAATGTTCCTTATCATGGGGATAATCAATTAATTAGACTATAAATATACGATTCAGGCTGAAAATTCAGAAGCGGTTTTCGAGTTCTCGTAATGCGTCTGCCGCTATCCATTTGGCTGATCTGCTGTCCTGCAGGGCGATTCTTTTAGCTGTGGAAATAGCCATCTGGTTCAGTGTTTTATTTCTCTTGCCAATTTGCCGTAAGGCCCAGTTAACGGCCTTTTTTACAAAATTCCGGTTATCCCAGGCCTCGCGTTCGATAACCGGGAAGAAAGGCATAAAAGCTGCATCAGGTGCTTTCTTATCATGCACGGCAAATTCCGCCATCAGTACAAATCCCGCCCGTTTTATATATTCTTCTTCATGAGTGCTATATTCCAAAGCTTTTTCAATAGCAAACGGCGTCCGGTCGAACAGATTGCCGCAAACCTGGTCGCATACATCCCATGAAGCAAAATCAGCTACCCAGCTGTCCATTTGTTCAGGTGTTACCAGTTTTGGGTCACCGATCATTGAAGCCAGTATCCGGCACTCGTGTATACCGGTATCCCATAGCCTGATGGATAACGCCTGGTCCTTTTTGATCTCCTTCGCCAGCGCACGCACTTTAGGCATTGATACGCCAAGCGCCTTTGAATTATCGATGCCGAAGCGCTTCATGCCTTCAAGGTGTGAGGTGTCTGCACTTTGCTTTAATTGTTCTATTACTTCCTGGGGAGTCATTTAGAAACTTCAATTAGGGTTTTAACCATTTTTCGTGTTGAAGTTTAACTTCATCATGGTTTAAAAGATTGTTTTCATCAAAGCTTTCTTCGTATGATAGCAATAACTCTTTTTTTTCTTTTTCACTCAAAGAATTGTAAAGATATCCATCTAATTCATTGTCCATTTTTAACAATTTATGTTATTGAAATTACGTGAGTTCGATATAAGAATTGGATATTATTGCAATATGCCCCATCGGGGCTACCTGTTTGTAGAATTAATTCCAAGCGTTCTTTTTGCCCCGTCAGGTGGCTACCCAAATTTGCAAAGGGTAACCCCTAACGGGGCAAAACAATGTACCTGCTTGTGCTGCTACAAACAGGTAGCCCTGATGGGGCAAAGATTTTCCTTATATCGAACTCAGGTTAAAATTACAAAAAAGCCGGGCATAACCCGGCTCAAAAAATCTCTAATTCCGAATTCGGACTTCCGAAATCCGACATCCTATAAATTTCCCCTCAATTCCTGCTCATGTTCTATCGCTTCAAACAGGGCTTTAAAGTTGCCTGCGCCGAATGAACGTGCACCTTTACGCTGGATGATCTCGAAAAACACAGTGGGGCGGTCTTCCAATGGTTTGGTGAAGATTTGTAACAGGTAACCTACATCATCGCGGTCGACCAGTATACCAAGCTCCTTCAATGGCGCAAGGTCTTCATCGATGTGGCCGACGCGACTTAGCAGGTCATCATAATAAGTAGTAGGGACATGCAAAAATTCCACACCACGGTTTTTCAGTTCCGTCACCGTTTCTACAATATGATCGGTCGCCAGGGCCAGGTGCTGCACCCCTTCGCCTTCGTAAAATTCGAGATATTCCTCTATCTGCGACTTCTTTTTGCCTTCAGCAGGCTCATTGATCGGGAATTTGACATAACCGTTTCCGTTGCTCATCACCTTGCTCATCAGGGCTGAATATTCGGTCGAGATCATTTTATCGTCGAAAGTGAGGATATTCTTAAAGCCCATCACTTCTTCATAAAAATTCACCCAACCATTCATCTTATGCCAACCCACGTTGCCGACGCAATGATCGACATACATCAGGCCAGCCTGAGCGGGGTTATAGTCCGATTTCCATTCCTGGTAGCCCGGTAAGAAGATGCCTTTATAGTTTTTTCGTTCCACAAAAAGGTGCACTGTTTCGCCGTAAAGCTTGATACCGCTGGTGCGTACCTCGCCATTTTCGTCTTTTAAGGTTTGCGGTTGCTGGTAAGGTTCAGCACCGCGCGACGTCGTTTGTTCAAAGGCGTCGTAAGCATCATCCACCCAAAGTGCCAGTATCTTTACACCGTCGCCGTGCTTTTTCAAATGTTCGGCAATGGGATGGTCCGAATGTAAGGGCGTAGTCAGGACGAGTCTTATTTTATCCTGCTTCAGCACATACGATGCCCTGTCGCGAACGCCTGTTTCCGGGCCCGCATAGGCCAGGCTCTGGAAGCCGAAGGCAGTTTTATAAAAGTGAGCCGCCTGTTTGGCATTGCCCACATAAAATTCAACATGATCCGTACCGTTCAAGGGTAAAAAATCAGCTGCTTTTGGTTTTTTATCTAAAGTTTGTGTGTTCATTGTTTTTGTTGTAATGTTTGAAAGTTGGAATGTTGTAAGGTTATTTCCTGTTTGGGTTTGGAAGCTTTGCAAGTCAACTTTTCAACTTTAAAACCTTCCAACCTTTCAACTTATTCCGACGCCCAGCTCTTGTAATAATTCCCGTCCTCAATTTTTATCGCATCTTCGGTCAGCATCAGCGGCTTGAACGGGTCTATCATCACGGCCAGTTCGTCTGTCGATTCTTTGCCGATCGATTTTTCTACTGTACCGGGATGCGGTCCATGCGGTATGCCGCCCGGATGCAGGGTTATCTGTCCTTTAACCACACTCTTGCGGCTCATAAAATCGCCATCCACATAATAAAGTACCTCATCGCTATCCACATTGCTGTGATTGTACGGTGCTGGTATTGAAAGCGGATGATAATCATACTTACGCGGCACAAATGAGCAGATGACGAAATTATGTCCCTCAAAGGTCTGGTGAACCGGTGGCGGCTGATGTAAACGGCCTGTTATGGGCTCGAAATTATGAATCGAAAATCCATAAGGGTAATGAAAGCCGTCCCAGGCCACAAAATCAAAGGGGTGCGTACCGTAGATGTACGGATAGATAAGCCCCTGTTTTTTAATCAGGATCTTGAAATCGCCTTTTTCATCATGAGTTTCCAGGTTCTCAGGTAATTTCAGGTCGCGTTCGCAGTAAGGTGAATGTTCCATTAATTGGCCGTATTGGTTCAGATACCTTTTTGGCGACCGTATCGGGCTAAAGCTTTCGACAATGAAAAGGCGGTTATCCTCGCTGTCAAATTCCATTTGATAAATGGTGCCGCGCGGAACGATGAGGTAATCGCCATACTCGAATTTGATATTACCGAAGCCGCTTTTTAAAGTGCCTGAACCCACGTGAATAAATATTACTTCATCGGCCTGGCTGTTTTTGTAAAAATAGTCGGTCATGGATTGGCGCGGTGCGGCCAGGGAGATATGGAGGTCGCTGTTTACCAGCACAGGTTTGCGGCTTTTTA
>Ga0157378_10004700_pt1 | contig 11978 bp, 11 predicted proteins | sample M65metaG_FD_115309 | JGI IMG/M metagenome (GOLD analysis project Ga0157378, IMG submission 115309) | Miscanthus rhizosphere microbial communities from Kellogg Biological Station, Michigan, USA - M6-5 metaG | ecosystem: Host-associated > Plants > Roots > Rhizosphere > Soil | place: USA: Michigan...
ATGGAAAACAATAAAGACCTGCGCCTGGCAGTACTCATTGATGCCGACAATATTCCGTACAGCAATGTAAAGGGTATGATGGAAGAGATTGCCAAATACGGCACGCCAACCTTCAAACGCATTTATGGCGACTGGACCAAACCAACGCTCAGTGGCTGGAAAACGGTTCTGCTCGAAAACGCGGTTACACCTATTCAGCAGTATAGCTATACCACTGGTAAAAATTCTTCCGACTCGGCAATGATCATCGATGCCATGGATATTTTGTATTCAGGTCGCGCCGATGGTTTTTGTATTGTGAGCAGTGACAGCGATTTCACACGCCTCGCCACCCGCCTGCGCGAAGCCGGCATGATGGTAATTGGCATCGGCCAAAAGAAAACACCACATCCGTTCATTGTGGCCTGCGATAAATTTATTTACCTGGAGATCATTGCCTCTTTCTCTGCAGAAACCGTTACGGTGAACAAGGAAACCGCAGCACCTGCGCCCGCCCCACCCGCTCCCAAAGCAGACAAAGAAGTAATACAATTAATAGCCGCCACCATTGCCGACCTGGCCGATGAAAATGGCTGGGCCTTTCTTGGCGAAGTAGGAGCGCTGTTGCTGAAAAAGAAACCCGATTTTGATCCCCGCAATTATGGTTTTGTAAAACTCACCCCGCTTATTAAATCCCTTGCCCGCTTCGATATCGACGAACGCGAAACGGATAAGAAGGGGATAAAATTGATTTATATAAGGTTGAAGCAATAGATTTTATGGGCCAGGCAAAGGAATACTATTGGGCTGTCGTTGCGCCTGCTCTGCGTTGGGTTCTGTGATTAGAATGCAGGGTCGCAAACTTGTACGCTACGAGCAATATTGGGCCTATCTTTAATTTCCCGATATTACCATAAAAATAAAAACCATATATGTCCGATAATATCTTATCAATTCTAGAAAAACAGATCTCCGAAAGAGGAAAGGAAGTTCATACCGAAAGTTACTCGATGTCTATCGGGGAAATAAAAAATCTGTACGAAGATGGAGACTTAGATCTATATCCTGAATTTCAACGCTTTTTTAGATGGGAAGATGACAAAAAATATCGACTAATCGAGTCCATATTACTCGGGATTCCGCTACCAAGTTTTTTTGTGTACCAGCGGCAAGACGGGATTTGGGACGTAGTGGACGGACTGCAACGGCTATCTACGATTTTTGAATTTATGGGAATTTTAAAAGATGAAAACAAGGAGACCCAGCCGCCGTTAGTATTACAAGCAACAAAATATTTGCCGTCTTTGGCAAACCTGTCTTGGGATAATCCAAACCACCCTGAACTCGAAATATCAGAAGCGATTAAGCGTGACTTTAAAAGAAAAAAACTTGATTTCAATATAATTCTAAAACATAGTGATGAGTCTGCAAAATATGAATTGTTTGACAGGCTTAATACTGGCGGCTCTACTGCTACTTCCCAAGAAGTCCGTAATGGCATCCTCCTCCGAGAAAACAAAAAGGTGTTCCTGTTAATCGACGAATTATCACAGAATGAAAATTTTATTAATACAACTGTCCTATCTGACGGGAATATGGAAGAAAGATTTGATTTAGAATTGATTTCTAGGTTTATTATTTTGAAGAATTTAGACTTATCTCTTCTAAGCGGAACTACGGCTTCTGAGTATCTAACCGAAGAATTAATAAAGCGCGCTCAAACTACAGAATATGATTGGGATAAAGAAGTTAAAATCTTCGCGCAAACTTTTGAAATGATAAACAGGCAACTTGGAAATGATGCTTTTAAAAAATACAGTATTAAGAAGGCAAAATATGAGGGAGGGTTCGTTGCTTCTTCCTTCGAAGTAATTGCTTTAGGTATTGGATACAATCCCGAAAATGTAGACCCAGAGGATATACCAGGTAAAGTAATTGAATTCTGGACAGCTAAAGAACAAGGCAAAATAAAATGGGCTGGCAGAAATACGACCAGCCGCTTACAAATTACCATTGCCTTTGGAAGAAAACTATTTCAAAATGAAGATTAGAACGGATAGTGAACTATTTGATAAGATTGATTCCGAACTAAGTTGGAGGAGGGCAGATTTGCTTCGTTTAAGAAAAACAATTTTAGATAATAAAACAAAAAACGACCTATTATACAAGGCCTTACTAAGATCTTCTATCCCGATGCTTTATGCGCATTGGGAAGGATTCATAAAGGAAGCGTCGTTATCATATTTGAATTATATTTCAATAAAAAAATTGACATATAAAGAATTAAATAAAGGAATACTTGCGGTTTACATTCAAAATGAATTTATTAATCGCGGAAATATGACCGCTTTCGAAAAAGGCCTTGCTATTTCAAATTTCTTTGAACAAGATCTAGCTGAACGAAGCAATATTAAAGGAATACCAGACCCGATAAAAACCAAATCTAACTTAAATTCCCTGGTATTGAAGGAAATAATGTCCATACTTGACTTAGATTATGAGAAATTTAGGGGGTTTGAAGTTTTTATAGATTTCAAATTAGTGCAAGCAAGAAATAAAATTGCTCATGGGGAATTTAAGAATATATACTGGCAGTTCTATAACGAAATATATACAATCGTCATCCAGTTGATAGAAATCTTCAAAGATGAAATACAAAACAATGTAGTTCTAAGGCAATATTTAAAAGCTACACTTGCGGGACAAACAAAACCCCTGTGCGATTAATATGGGCTCCTAATTTTAATTGTACATCTGAAAGCAACTGTTGTTTAAGTCTGTATTTTGCGAAACGAGATTTAAGTGTGTTTCCATCATTTGAGTAGAGAAACCTAAAATCAAAAATGAAAAAATAATCATTATCCCCTAATTTAAAATCGGCCTCCGAAATATAGCTATAAGCATTCTTTGCATTAAAGTGCTTCCGATATTCTAATTTGGCAATAATGCCCGGGAGAATTCTATACATTACAGCTTTTTTTTGCGCATAGTCACATAGTGGTGTAATATTCAATTCGATATATTTACATTCGCTTAGAATTTCATCCCTAACTGTAGTCCTATTTTTGGAAATGTCCTCATTAAGGGAATCAACAGTTATCCGATTAAAGTCTTTTGTTTTCTGTCGTATTGTACTATTTACCGCTTCTCTACTAGTGTTAATTTTTTTTGAAAGCCCATTGAAAGCATCTGGCCTTTTCTCTTGAGCTATCTTCTCAATGCCCTTCTTTTTTTCTTCAAAGTCATGCTCCACTTGTCCCAACTTAATATTTAGCTCATCAATACAAAAGAAAACATTTCCAGGTTGCAAAACATCGTCACTGCTTTCACTAATCAATAGCAATCTATTTATAACCGATGTAAAATTAGTAATTTGCTGATAGGTATCGTTTACTAAGCCTGAAAATTTATTATCTATAACATTATTAATTGAGTTTTCAATATTATCGGTAAAGGTCATTGTTAACGTATATAAAGCATTTTTTAATTGAGCTATATCATCAAAATCTTTTGCTGTTTTGCCAGAATATGCGACTGCAAGTTTATAGAGCAAATATTTAGTCTTATTATCCCAACTTTCGTCAGGAAGATAAAGAGAAGTAACATCATTAGTTAATTTGCCTGAAGATTCATTGACAATAGATTCCCACACTAAAAATGCGTTAAAAGAGCTAAACTTTGTCATTTCAGTTTTGAGCTCTTTTTTAATTCGCTCCATCGCTTCTATTTTATCTAGCCCTTTAATTTCAGCCTTAGGTAGGCTTGTATGAAAAATAGGTTTATAAGCGTTAAATTCCCCATTAAAGTCATTCAACAGTGCTTGTTTATAATCGTTTTCCTTTTTACTCCAAATTACTAATGCATAAATTGTATTTGGCTTAATAATTTTTTCTAGTCGCGTTTTTATTGGACTTGTAATATTTTTTTCACCCAAATAAACATCTGTTACCAATTCTAAATCAAGAAAAATCAATCGAACATTTTCAATAGGGGACTCAGGTAAATCTGACAAATCTTCTTCTTTGTAATGAACAAAGGGAACTTTAGCTTTTGATAAAGCACCAATCAGCTCTATCACGTCATCTGGTTTGTCATCAATTATTACAACTTTGCCATTGTTTGGTAATATCATAGAACAGGCTTTTTTATTTTCAAAACGATGAAGGCCCCGGACCAAAATTCTTTAGGTAGTGAATATTCTTTTGAATCAGGGAACTCAACAAAGCCTTCTTGAGATTTCATTAATAACGACACAATATGTAATCCTAGCCCCATGCCATAAGCTTTTGTAGTAATAAAGGGCTGTGTTAATTGACTTGTTGGAATCGAAAACCCTGTTCCATTGTCAGCAATCAAAATGCTAAAATAGCCATTCGAATTTTCCTTAATATCGATTAAAATTTTCTTAGTAAAAGACTCGCCGGCCTTTTTCTCCTTTTCTTCCTTTACATGAAGCCAGTGAATAGAATTATCAATAATATTAATCAAAGCACCAATAAAAAGCCTCTTTGAGCATTTTCCTATTGCCCTAGAGTATTTATTACGATATAAGTGTTCAACAATAATTCCATGCTTTCGAAGCCTATATTCAATATTAAATAAAGAAATTTCTATCAATCTTACTAAATCGTTATTCTCATCGTCATCTTTTCTTAAAATTGTTGAGTAATTGCTCATCAACAAATCAATTCTCTTAATTAACTTCTTTATGTTTTCAGGTATATTTTCGAATTGAATTAACGCGTTTGCCTCCGCAACAACTTTTTCGATTTCATGCAATCCTATTGCAAGAGTAAGCCCAGCTCCAGCGCTTGTAATTAATGTCTCCTGTATATAAGCATAGTCTTCTTCGATTTTTCCGATCTGCTTTGTTATTTGAGCATTATCATCTTCGTTCAAAACCTTTTCATCAATAAGATCCTTTAATACTCCTAAATGGTAGATAACCGGTTCAGCTACCTCTTTTTGCCCATATTTCAGTCTTATTTCTGTCTTGTCAATTTGTCTCAATTTTTCAATTAGTTGCAAAACATATAGAATTGCAGCTTTAAAGTCATGAAAGGCCTCGTTTTCGATAAAACCTTCTCTATTTGTTTTTTCTTCTAACGCTTTGGATGTCTCTCGTTTTATATCTATAACAGAAAGAATAATATTATTACTAATCTTTCGGGCAGGTTCATTTACCCTTCTGCTATCTAGATTTAACCAATCATTCCCAAGTTCACCATATTCATTGATTCGTATTCCTTCCCGATAAACTCTAACCCCCCCCTGTTCATCTAAATACTCTTTCAGTAAACTTAGCCCTGGATGATTGTATAAATCCAAAATTGTTTTGTCCCGGTCAAATATGTATCCTTCAATTTCAATAGGCCCTATCTTTTTTTCTTCGATAGGATTCTCTGAATAATTTTTTTCTAGGTTAATAATCTTGTATTCGGCTTTCTTAGCGCCCGCAACTCTTTCGACTAAAGTTTCATTCTCAATAATAATATCATTTTCCTGAGTGATACTTCGAGGTTCCACTTTATACAATTCATCCCAAGGAGTAAAGTTATATTGAAAGCTAGTTATGGAACTGCCAATTAGACTGCATTTAAAATTAAATAGAGAAAAATGCTTAATTTTTTCCCACGTTGGTAAGTTATCAATAACCTCAGGATTTGACAATTCAAATTTAACTTCAAAATCTCCAGGCCGTTTAAACGGGGACTGGAGATTGAATACCGATTTATATAAATCTCTTATCATTCTGCGATCCCATGCTGTTCTTAAATCTGTAATCCTTATCCTAGTTCCAGTTCTGCCCCGTTTAAAATATTCGGCTTCTGTGTTCTCATATACTGCGAATTTTGCATCCTTCAAATATTTATTTTGAGCAAATTTCTTCCAATCCATTTTTACAACTACTTCATTTGCATCCTTTTTTTTACTTATTAACTCTATCTCATAACCTAATTTATGTACTCCGAATCTCCCAATTCCTTTTTCACCAATTGGAAGCCTTCCAAATCGACGTGTTCGAATATTGTTCTTAAAAATCTCTTCTTTATAATCACTTCCTGGTTCAAGCCAAACATTTTCAATTATATTAATATCCATACCCTCTCCGTCATCTATGATATCAATAATGCCTTTTTTAGCAGTTTCAACGCCTATCAGTTTCAGTGTTACTTTTTTTGAATCGGCGTCATACGAATTTTTTATTAATTCTAAAAGAGCGATATTCTCATTTCGAATAAGTTTATCGCCTAATTGGAGCAGAAGTCGAGATCGAGGTTGAAAGGATGTTTTATTAGAAGATAATTTCATTTCAATTGTTTATAAATAATATCTGCAATCTTCTCCGCCATTAATGGTGGAACGGCATTCCCTATTTGTTTAAAAGCAGACGTCCTCCCACCCTCAAAAAAATAATCATCAGGAAAGGACTGAATTCTCGCCGCTTCTCTTATTGAAATAGATCTTGGATTATTTAAGTCAGGATAAATAAAATAATGACCGTCTTTTCCTATGTGAGCAACGACAGTATGTGAAAGTCCTTCGCCGTCCACTACCTTGAACCGATCTTGAAATGAGCTTACATTACTATGTGTCTTCAATCTGGATGGAAGGTCCGAATAATTAAGTCTTTCTTTATGATTGATCCATTTATTAACGGCAATACTATATATCTCCAGATCTCTGTCGATGTGTGGTCTTGTAATATGCTGCGTAACAAAATCTATTCCATCCCGGATATTAAATTTTTTAAGGTAGTCATTAGCCTTTTTTATTGAATATGGCTTTACAAGCCTTGCATCGCCGGCGGATATCCTTTTCAAATCACTAAACAATGCCCCATTAACCGTCCAGCCTGTAACATTTTGTTCAAATGCCGGATATTCAAAATCCTTTTTTCCTCTTTTACCAATAAGTACAACCCTCTTTCTCCTTTGTAATACCCCGAAATCAGAGGCATCAAGCAATTTGTATTTTACTTTATATCCACAATCTTCAAGGAAAAATTCAATATCGTGGATCAATTGGCGATTCCCGGCAGATAATAGTCCTTGCACATTTTCAAAAATGAAATATTTTGGTTTATATTTTTTAAGAAATCGGCCATAATACATATAGAGGCTATATCTTTTATCCCTTATAACATTTTGCTGACCTATTCTTGATCGACCTACTAATGAATATACTTGACAAGGTGGCCCTCCTATAATGAGATCGACTTTTTTCCCTTCTTTTAATTTATCAATTTTTAAAAAAATCTCCTCAATTGTCGTATCGGATATCTCGTAATTCAAAACGGAGTTTAACTCCGCATCGGGGATATGCGCATAGAATTGTTCAATAGTTATCTCTTGCTTTATATAGCTGTAATAAATATCAAGTTTTCCTTGTTTTCTTAAGTAATGAAATGCACAACGGGTCCTTAACGTTTTACATGCATTATTATCCAGTTCAACATGTGCAATAGGGTTGAATCCAACTTGTATAAACCCTTCAGAAAGACCACCAGCTCCCGCAAAAAGATCAATATAATTCAACTTCTTTGTCATAGTTTATTTAATTCGGTTGGATCAAAAAAATCGTGCAGTGATATCTCCAGGGCTTTTGTTATTTTTTCTAACATGGCAAGTGATATATTTTTTCTGCCTTTTTCTATATGTGTTAAATATGATCTTTCTACTTCGGCTTCGTAAGCAAATTTTTGCTGGGATAGCTTTTTTCTTTTTCGCAACTGGGTGATGCGTTTACCAACAAGCGCATTAATATCCATATTCAAACTTATTTTTATGTGTTCTATTAAGCTGTATACTATAGAACACAAACTAAAATAATTGGTAACTCTTACTATTTGTTAGGTGGATGGGCAGCCATATGCAACGACTCCTCCCTCCCTCTTGTCAACCTAAAAAATCAATGATGATTCGGTTTTCTATAATCGGAATGATAACCCTTGCGCTGCTGCTGGTTGCCTGTACAAAATCAAAGGATGGCGGCAATGAGGCCGCATTGTATGGTGTCTGGGTAAACGGCAATGTGCCCAACGATACGCTCTGGTTTATGAACAAGGGCGGCAAAAATATACTGCGCTATAACAATTCCTTTAATACCGCTGCGCCGGCCTATACTGAGTCGGAGTATTTTTTTAAAAACGATAAATTGTCATTTGCACTGGGCGGCCCTTCGGGCATCGTCAAACTAATAGATAGTTTTACCTGGAAACAGGAGAATAAACAGTTTGATATATTGATCTACCAGTTGTACGCATTTATATCTTCATCAACCACCCACGGCCTGTATACCAAAATTGAATAGCAATACAGTTGTCTGCTTTTCTAATAGCTAATGGCTAACAGTTAATTGCTTAACAATAGTCCAAAGCAGATACCTCCTTCGTCGGGATGACATAAAAGTCGGGATGACAAAAAAAAGGGGCCAGGATAAAAATCCAGCCCCGTTTTAAATCCAATATCCTATGAAAAACCGATTAGATGTTTTCAAATGCTGTGCCAATGAATTTTACCCTTAGAACAGGCCAGTAGCTGCTCAATATTCCGGTAGAGGGAAATTTTCTGTTTCATTTTGGGAATGGGATAGAACGCAGATGGTTATGATTGTTATGATGAATATGCTTTTGCCCACTATACAAGGACATCAGGTCAGAAAGGATAAGCGCAGCTTATTGAAGGGCGGACATTGAAACGCTATTGATAGCATGCACGCTTATATACTTAAGCTAAAGTAAAACGCGGGAGCAAGCAAACTTTGGAAAAGTTTATTCAAATAAAAAGGAATATTTAAAGTTTTTACTGGTTATGCCAATTGACCTGACTTTTCCAAAGTTACTATGTGAAAGATCACTGAGTTTGATCTTTCACATAGCGTCTTATACCTAAGTCAATCCGGGTATTTCTCTTGCGGCGAAGTTCTACTCTTCCACTTCATCTTTTCTTCTGAAACCTATTTTACGACGTGCTATCGCCGGCGGATTTAATAATTCTTTCAGGTACCGGAATATAACAACGATGTCTTCATCATGTGAAGCAACCCTGGTCTCCATTTTTTCCAGTTGCAGCAAAATGTCTTTATGTGTCAGCAGCAACGCCCGCATTTTGGTAACTATCCGTATAATGCGGATATTCATCCTGATGGCTGTTTCACTGTTAAGTACGGAAGAGAGCATCGCAACACCCTGCTCTGTAAATACCTTTGGCAGGTATTTGGAATATTTTCCGCGGCCTGTTTCTAAGGTCACAATTTGTGACCTTAGAGCTGCTAATTCTTTCTTCGACAAAACAAACATAAAATCTTTTGGAAACCGCTCTATATTTCTCTTAACTGCCTGGTTAAAAACTTTGGTTTCCACACCATATAAAGCCGCCAGGTCAGCATCCAGCATTACTTTTTGATTCCTGATAAGATATATTTTATTCATTAATACTTCATCAGGAATCATTAATGACGTTCCGCTCTTTGCCATGCGATAAGTTTATTTCAACTGCAATAAAAATAAGGTTTTCAATACAATCACCGGCGATGAAAACAACAGGTCCCAGAGGGAAAACAACTGCTCACCCTTCCAATTTTTTCAGTAATGAAGCGAGCGTCTTTTCTGATTTACCCGGCTTAAGATTGCATTCCCAGATGGTGATAATCCTCCAGCCCTCTTTTTTGAGGGATTTAACAGCTTTTGCGTCATTGACTTTATTAGTGGTTATTTTATTCAGCCACCAATCGGTTCTTGTTTTAGGAACCACATAATATTTACAACCGGCATGGCCATGCCAGAAACAACCATGTATTAAAACAACGGTTTTGTGCTTCCTTAATACAATATCAGGGTGGCCCGGCAAGGTTTTATTGTGGAGCGTATAGCGGTACCCGTTGGCATGCAAAAATTTCCGCACCAGTAACTCTGGTTTGGTATGCTTGCTGCGTATCCGGGACATATTGTAGCTGCGTATTCTTTTATTATGCACGTCTGCCATAAGAATACAAAGTTACCAGGGATTGTTAAGTTCGGTACCTGTCATAACCGTTTGCAATAATTATTTTAAAAATATTTTGAAAACATTTGGTATCATCAAAAAAATAATTGCATCTTTGCGTTGCAAAAAAAATCAAACAAAATGCTACGCATGCAAATACATACTGAAGCAGCGAACCGGTTTAGTCCCAAAGGCGACTATACTATTTGCGGGGCATTTTGCAGAATGGAAAAGTTGTAAACTGATTCTATACAATGCAGGCCCCGCAAGAGATTGCGGGGTTTTTTTATGCCCCTGTCCCTGATGGGAATAAGGAGAAAGGAAATATTACCAGGAACCAATAACATACTATGCGGAAACAAAAACAACATAAACGATTTACCATTTCAATGAGCAATGATCTGTCATTAGCCGGATGCTATTGGTATGCGCAGGATCGCGGAAATTTTGTGCCCGTTGCCAATCTGGATAACAGTAAAAACATACGACCGTTGTGTGTTCATGTATAGGTGTTCAATACACCTGAATGAAAACCCGGCCGCAATAAACGACCGGGTTTTTTTATGGGTGACCGATCAAATGAACAAAAAAATACAACCATGCAACTCATCATATTTGTTTTCCTGGTCCGGTTCATAATTGAACTGATCAGCAAATCAGTTAATAAAGAGGATACAAAATAAGGGTCATATAAAATATTAGTTGCAGAAAGGAGGAAAATAGCATTCCCCGCCTGTACCGTTGAAAAACGGTATGAGATGCAGCGGGATACTTTTTCAAATTTTCAAGGACCAGCATGTAAAGGTCATAGGATTAAAAGTTTATGACGAGGCCAGAATTCATAAGAAGTAATAAATAGAAGTAAAAGTGACCATGCGAAATATGGAATAATTGTAACAACCATTAAACCACTCGTGAAAAGGTAGCGGCAATGCTACCAATCTATAACAGCATTCCAATTGGTTGGATACTCCGCCTGGACCGGAGAGGATGAAGGTTCGAATCCTTCCTGTTATACTGTAAAGGATCTATTCGTCCAACTGGCAAGAACACAAGATTTTAATTCTTGTCACAGTGATTCTGATCCGGAACAGATTACATGGTTCGTTGGTGTAACGGTAACATGGCAGGTTGTCGATCTGTTGTCACAGGTTCAACTCCTGTACGAACCGCGAACTGCCGGATGGTGCAACGGTTAAGCATTTCAGCATTTGACGCTGAAGATATTGGTTCGAATCCGGCTCCGGCAACATTTGTTGGCTTTAGCTTAACTGGTAAAGTGCCACACTGTGAATGTGGAGAACAGGGTTCAAGTCCCGAAGTCAACCAGGATGAAATTGGTCTGCAACCTAAGGCCAACATTATTGTGGTTTGGTGTAATGGCAACACACCGGTCTCATAAGCCGGAAGATGCAGGTTCGAATCCTGTGGCCGCAACATTTGATGACTTAAATCAACAGGGGGCGATCTATTCTGACGGTAGAAATTGATGGTTCGATTCCATCAGTCATCACAGATTGGTTCGTAACTCAATTGGTTCAGAGTACCGGTCTTTTACACCGGGAGTTGTGAGTTCGAATCTCACCGGGCCAACGGAAAGTAAAAAGGCGATGGATGAATAGCTCAACGGCAGAGCAGTGGCTTGTTAAGCCAATGGTTGAAAGTTCAAATCTTTCTTCATCCGCTGAATGTGCGTGCGACGAAGATGGTGAGTCGTGACGGTCTGTAAAACCGTTGCCTAAAGGCTGAATAAGTTCGAATCTTATTACGCACACGGAATGATAATGGTGTTTTGGCAGAGATGGTTCTATTGCACCGGTTTGAAAGACCGGCTATTAAGGTTCGATTCCTTGAGACACCGCTGCAGGGGTTTATTAATGACAACGAAAAACAAAAAGCATTATGTTGATTTTTTATCTCGATAAATTAAAACGATGACTAATCACTTTAAAAAACTAATTAAAAATAGCAACTATTATTATTTCAATGCTAGTAATAAATTAAATGGTAGAA
>Ga0157378_10004701_pt1 | contig 11974 bp, 6 predicted proteins | sample M65metaG_FD_115309 | JGI IMG/M metagenome (GOLD analysis project Ga0157378, IMG submission 115309) | Miscanthus rhizosphere microbial communities from Kellogg Biological Station, Michigan, USA - M6-5 metaG | ecosystem: Host-associated > Plants > Roots > Rhizosphere > Soil | place: USA: Michigan...
GGAACAGCAGTCAATCTCAAAAGCCGGTCAGATCGTAATGGCGGAACTTATCTTCCCCAATCGTTATGTTCAGATCATTGACAGCGCTGGGCACCAAATCGCCACATCGAAGAATGCTTCGGAGATGCGCACACCAATACCCGAGGCGGTACTTACTCGAGCCCGTGAACACAACTTCGACTTCTTAACCGCAGATGGCTTTCGCTTTGCTGTAGTTCCAATCTCCTCCGATCGACCCCTGGGTTTCGCTGCCGTCGCGGAGCCTTTGTCTGTTATTGAAGAAGGCCTTAGCCGGTTGCGACGAGATTTCTTTGCGGGCGTTCCGGTGGTTCTGTTGGTAGCGTCACTCGGGGGTTATTTCCTGGCGCGCAAGAGTCTCTCGTCGATCTCTTCAATGAGTGCGCAAACACAACGCATATCAGCTGAAAGTCTTTCTTCGCGACTTGATGTGACTAATCCCCGGGACGAACTCGGGCGACTTGCAACTACTATCAATGATCTGCTCGCGCGACTCGAAAATGCTTTCAATGAGCAGCAGCGTTTCATTGCCGATGCTTCTCACGAGTTGCGTACTCCTCTCGCCGTGCTGCGTGGGGAAACTGAAGTTGCGTTGGAAAAAACACGTACAGTCGATGAATATCAAGACTCGTTGTCATTGATAAAAGATGAGGCTGAACGACTGTCGCGGATCGTTGAAGACCTGTTCATTCTGGCGCGCCAACCTGTCGATGCTCCCGCTAAGTTGGTTCATGAGCAGGTAGTATTGAACGACGCTGTGCGAGATTGCGCGCGAGCGGCGCAAGTGTTGGCGACGCGCAAGGGAGTACAGCTCAACGTTCACAACAACAATCCTCCGATTGCGCTGAGTGGTGACGAAGACTTGCTCAAGAGAATGATTCTCAATTTGCTCGATAATGCGGTTAAGTACACACCGGCCGGGGGCGAGATCTCATTAACATTGGAGCGTCAAAATGGAAATGCGCAAATCGTAGTTCGCGACACCGGCATCGGAATATCGGAACAGGATCAACTTCGGGTCTTTGATCGATTCTATCGTGTCGACAAAGCTCGCTCCCGGGCACTTGGAGGTGCCGGGTTGGGATTATCGATTGTGCGTTGGATTGTTGATGCGCACGGAGGGAAGATTCAGATTCACAGCAGTGACGGAATTGGAAGCGTCTTCACAGTTGAGTTGCCGTTGAGACACTCGGCAACGGCGCGCAGATGAATTCACAAACGGACTGATTTCAACTCGGGCCGTACAACTCAATATGCATAACATTTAATCACTCAAGTTCAAGCGCAGTGACTCAAGCTAAGTAAGTTGCAGGTTGGGAAGGTGGTTCACCCCCGCTCAAGATTCACGGCAACTCAACGGCAATAAAAAGTCTCAAGGTCGATCTATTGACCGGCCTAAGGATCGGCAGTATGCTTCGCACACCTCGCACTCAAACACAACGCAAAGCACGATCAGCTTAGCTTCGGCGCTCGATCCACATTATCAGTACGTCTCGGCGTTCAGCTTAGACAGTTCCACTCTCATCATGTTTTGGAACTCACACCTCAGTCTCCTGCTTTGTCGGTTCGCTGCTGCTGTGTTTAGCGTTTGCTTAGTCTCAGCTACCTTCGCTCAGAGTCCCACAACCGGTCGAATCACCGGCACCGTCCTCGATCCAAATGGTGCACTCATTGTTGGGGCTGAAATTACCGTGAAGAGGGAAACTACAGCCGACGACAGGATCACTACTTCCGACAATAACGGAAACTACCAAGTCGCTCTTCTTCCACCAGGAACTTACTCCGTAACAATAAATGCTACAGGATTTGCGACTGAGATATTTCAACATGTTCAGGTGGCGATTACGGAAACAACGAACGTCGTCGCCCACATGGCTTTGGCGGGACCTGAAACCGCACCGCTGCGGATCGATCCAACTACACAGGTGGACGGCCCACAACTCGGACGCTCTGTCGACTCGCATGCAGTCGTAGAGTTACCGCTGGCCACTCGTAACTTCACACAAATACTTGCGCTTTCGCCAGGCACATCGGTGGCCTTACCTGACCATGCGGCGCTGGGACGGAACTCGCAGAACGTTTCGGTGAACGGTTCACGTGTAACTCAGAATGATCTTGAGATCAATGGAGTTGACGCGAACAACCTGATCACAAACGCGGCCTCAATGTTACCTGTGCCTGCACCTGAGACGATTCATGAATTCAAAGTGCAAACTTCCCTTTACGATGCGACGTTCGGACGCGCGGGCGGCGGCAACATTCAAGCAGTAACCAGAGGTGGAAGTAACGAGTTTCACGGTGCTCTCTATGAATACTTTCGCGATGAAGCACTTAGCGCGAATAACCCTTTTTTAAGCGCTGCACAAGTTAATCGACCGAAGTTGAACCGGAACGTGTTCGGTGGCCTCATCGGCGGCCCTGTTAAAGCAAATCGCCTGTTCTTCTTCGGTTCTTACCAGGGAACGCGCGAGCAAAACGGTGCTTCCGCAAACAGCCTCACCTCGAGTGTGTTCATAGTGCCAGGCTTGACTGACGATCGATCGCAACAAACACTTCTCAACGCTTTCAGGCCGACACTGCCGAACGGCACTCTTGTAACCGCTATTAACCCCGTCGCGCTGTCGCTGCTGAATGCGCGTCTCGCCACTGGTGCTTTTCTGATCCCAACGCCTCAGACTGATGGGCATTATTCCGATTCTGAGACTTCGACTTATCGCGAGGATCAATTCAATTCGAATGTCGATTATCGAATAGGTAAAGAAGACTGGCTGGCCGTGAAGTTTTTCTTTTCGAATGCGCCACAGTTCCTCGCACTCACGGGAGGCGCGAATGTCCCTGGATTCGGTGCTGACTTCTTCCAGAATAATCGCCTGTTATCAGTTCAGCAGATTCACGTTTTTAATCCGCATACGGTCAACGAAGTTCGCGCCGGTTACAACTTCATTCGCGGTGACTCACTCGGCCAAAACCCGATCACCGACAAAGACGTCGGAATACAACGAGCGAACGCGAATGATTTTCCCGGCCTGGGTCTGATTCGAATCGGACCAACGGGCACTAACTCAATCGCTATCGGTAATGCGGGTACAAACGTCGATACCCGAAATAATCAATCATCAACAACACTCGTCGACATCATTTCATTCAATGAAGGGTTTCACAGCATTCGCATGGGAGGCGGGTTGATTTATTACCGCATGACCTTGAATGCAAACAACAATCGCCGAGGCACGATAACCTTTCAAAGCTTCAATAACTTTCTTGCTGGAACCGTTAACAACTCAGTTTACGCCGAAGGGGTCAACGTCCGAACACTCCGTGCCGCCGACTATAGCTTCTTCTTTCACGACGACTGGAGAGTGCTACCGCGACTGAACCTGAATCTCGGATTGCGTTATGAGTTGAATCTCCCTTTGTACGAAACTCAGGGTGGTCTATCTACCTTTGATCCGACCCTTTACCAACCCAGAATGGAAATCGACAGCAGTGGAAATCCGGTTGGACCACCGATTGGCGGATTTGTCCAGGCAGACAATGTCATTCCTGAAAACGATTTGCCTGATGTACCAAACGTCAACAAGCGACTACTCCACACCGTTGACCCGAACAACTTTGGTCCGCGGTTTGGTTTTGCTTTCTCGCCTCTAAATTCTTCCAGGCTCGTATTACGTGGCGGTTACGGAATCTACTTCTCTCGGCCTTCCGCCTCCTATATTTCGACTTCAATCAACGCGCCGCCGATGTACACAGTCCGCAGAAGCCCAAATGGGGCGGTGATTCCTTTCGCTAACCCATTCTTCGCGTTGCCTCCACAAGATCAGTTTCCGACGGTAGTAAAAGGTGTCTCCCTCGCAGGGCAAGTACTCGATCGGAATATGCGAACGGCGTATGTCCAGCAGTACAACGCGAGCGTTCAGTACGAGTTCGCGTCATCGATTGTGCTGGAAGTTGCCTATGTCGGTTCGCGCGGGGTCAACCTCATTCGCGATCCAGCAATCAATCAAGCGAGACTCGCGAGTCCGCAAAACCCGATCTTCAATCCCGTGACGGGTCAGTTCATTACAACGAACAGGCCTGATGCTAACAACGTCGCACTGCGCGCGCCGTATCAGGGCGTTGAGGTTGGTGGCTTTCTGCAGATTCAATCAACCGCGCAGTCGAGTTACAACTCGGCACAGCTTAGCGTAACCAAGCGATTTTCGCGTGGCTTGCAATTCCTCGCTTCTTACACGTTTGGAAAATCGATCGACAACGCGTCTGGTGGCAGCGCAAGCACGGGTGAGGTTCGCGACACGATTTTTATCGGAGGTAATCAACTCGATAACCGAGCCAATCGAGGCGTTTCGGATTTTCACCGGAGTCAGCGCTTTGTTCTCAGTTACCTCTGGGATTTACCGGCTCCAAAGTCTGCGCGCAATTCGAAGGTCGCCAGGTGGTTAGCAACGGACTGGCAAGTTTCAAGTATCGTGACTGCAATGTCGGGTTTGCCCATCGACGTTCTCGACGGAGCTGCAGGATCGTTCTATGGATTGAATGGCGGCAACAACGCGTTGGCCCGACCAAGCTGGGCGCCAGGCGCTACTTTAGAGACAGCCATGACGAACATCCCTCACGGTTACTTTTTCAATCCGCGTGCGTTTGTGCGGCCGATCGTCGTACAGGGCCGCGTGATCCCTAGCTCGAACGGCACTGCCACAGCTGGCGCAACCGGAACAGATTTCGGGAATGTCGGTCGAAACGTATTGCGTGGCCCTGCACAATTCAACGTCGACATCGCTGTCACTAAACGCTTTCGCGTTCGCGAGACGAAGACGATTGAGATTCGCGCTGAAGCATTTAATCTTACGAATCGAGTTAACTTCGACACGCCGGTCAGCAACATGGCGGCGGTGCCGATTGCTTCGATCAATGCTGTTACGGGGCAGATCACTGGTGATCCGGGAGACTTCGGACGCATCGTCGCGACAAGCAACAACTCGAGAATTGTTCAGTTGGCCGTAAAATTCAGTTTTTAACGCGTCCATATAAGACGGTACCGTCGATACAGAGCTATAAGGGCGAATCGGCTTCGCCGTCCGATTTAAGTTTCTTAAAAAAATAAGACCTTAGGCACTTGTACCGAGCTGCTGAGGTTGCGCAGAGGAAGATCGAAAGTGCATCACCACTCGGGCGGGAAAACGTGCTTCACAAATCGATAAAACGGTGATAGGCTTCGCCCGCTCTACTAAAAAGTTACCTCGCCGAACAACTACTCAAGTGCTCACTCTCGTTCCCACAACCTAACTTTGCGCTGAATCCTCAAAGTGGATTGGACGCGAAAGGACTGTCCATGAAGCAAATTCAAATAACGCGGGACGGCGGTACCGTAACGTTCGAAACAGTTTCCGTTGACACCACAGAAAACGTCTTTTTCGTGAACCTGGATCCGGAAGACGAACATTGGCCCACGATTTCGGCAAACAAACTGGGGCCATTCCCTTCACCGCCATCGAGCCAATGTATCCCCGCGGCTACGTACGGCTGTCAGATCCCGGGTCACCAAAACGAACAAGGGGCCATCAACATCTTCGACCCACTCTCGGAAACAAACACAACTCTCCAACCCGCAACGCAGGGCCAACCGATCGCAGACCAGCAAGTTGTGACAGGGGGAATGTCTCCTTATCAAATCTCCGGCGAGATCTTTCAAGTGATCGGACCGGGTAATACGCTGATCGACAGTGGTTCAGGAATCGGACCAGGGCTGCAATTAGACCCCACATCTGACAACCAGGGAATCCTTGTGAAAGGCACGCCGACTCTATTAGGTACTTACAATTTCACATTCGAAGTCGACGATGCGATGGGAAGTAATTTGCAGCAAGTGCAGTACACATTAGTCGTTACCTAAACTCGAAACCTTACCCTCGCGAAAGAAGAGACGATATGAAAAAGAACGAATTGGCATTGGCCTCTCGGTGGAGTCGTGTGACCGTCACGCTATTTGCCGCCAGCCTCCTTGCAGCCTCAGTAGTTTCATTTCGAACCGTCAACTCTTCGGCAGCAGTGCAATTGGGTAGTCCGCCGTTTACTAATCCGAGCGAGATCCGCTCACGGCCAAGCGAAAAACGTTTGCGCGCCATTATGGAACTCATTAACGGTGAACTCTTGATACCCAATGTCGGTAGACAAGAGCTGCGTCAATTTCGCGGACGGGACGCCGCTCAGCCTGCTCCGCCTCTTGGCAATTCTGTTGCCCCTGGCCCGACGCTGCGCGCTAAGCTCGGTGAGCAGATTCAGATCGCATTTCTAAATAAGGCCGACGAGAGTAAGTTTCCCTACAGCTTTGTCACTGGTAACGACAAACCTCCGTTCTCTGACTTCGGATGTGATCGCGTCGGTGTGCCGGATCCGCAAACAGGCAAGTTCCCTTATCCGGCAAGCGACATCTATCCAAATTGCTTTCACGGTTCGAGCACGGCGAATATTCACTTTCACGGCACCCACACAAGTCCGGATGGTCTCGGAGACAATGTGCTGGTCCAAGTGCTGCCTGATCCCACACAGCAAGACTTCAGCGCCTTTTTCAATCAGATCTACAACTCGGGTGTAATCCCGCAGAACTGGTCAGACTTGCCCGAAGGGTTTCGCAATGCACAAATGGACCTTGTTGCGAAACACGATCAAAAGGCCGCCGCCGATGCGCAACGAAACGGTCTGAAGCCACCTGAGCCGCTGTTGAAGAAGAACCAGGAAAAAATCGCCCGCGGGCAGTGGCCGCAGTATTTCATCGGCGCGTTCCCAAACTTCTTCGATATACCCGACTACAGTTCCGGCAAATTCAAAGCTGGCCAGGCACCCGGCACGCAGTGGTACCACGCTCACAAACACGGCTCTACATCACTGCATATTCGCAACGGTCTCGCCGGCGCGCTGATCATCGAGTCGAGTCAGGAAGGCGGTTACGATCACTTCATCCGCAGGTTCTATAACTGGGGTGACAGTTACGGTGATCACGAGAAGATCTTCATCTTTCAACAATACGACCCAATGCAAAATCTTGAACGGCCCCCGGGCGTTTTCGGAAAGGGCAGCAGTCAAGTCCTGGTGAACGGTAATTTTACTCCGACCATCACCATGCGACCGGGAGAAGTTCAGTTGTGGCGATTCGTGAACGCAACGGAAGGGAACGGTGCGGGCGTCATTACGGCAGGAACATCGAAAGCCGGTGTGTTTGAAGCTCCGCAGTTCAACTTTGTACAGACTGCGCAGGACGGCGTGCAGTTCAGTCCAACGAATTACAATGCACAGCCATACCTCAGCGGCGCCGTGTCGGGGGACGGACTTGTTCTGGCCGCGGGTAACCGTGCGGATGTTCTTGTCAAAGCGCCCACCCAAACAGGAACTGTCGCTTTCAAGTCGAGTGGGACCATATTGTTCTACGTGAATGTGCAGGGTGCTGCAGTAACACCCGACAAAGCATTCCCTACAACTTGGATGGATTTACCAAAGTTCCTGCTCGATCTTCCGATGCCGGGCTACGGCGACATCAAGAATCCCGTGAGGTTCCAGTGGGAGCCTGGCAGAACTAAAACTGGACGGAAGCCTGATCCGCCACACTTCATGATCAACGACAAACAGTTTGGCGAGACTGGCGATAAGGTGGACCAGTGTATGCCGCAGAATGGTCTACAGGAGTGGGTGCTGGAGAACTATACTTCCAGTATTGCGCACCCCTTCCATATTCACATAAATCCGTTTCAGATAATTCAGATCGACACCCCGACCGGGCAAAACACCTACTCCACCTACGCCCCCAAGAACAACTTCATCTGGCAAGATGTTATCGCTGTTCCACCTGCAATCTTCACCGGCACACAGATCACTCCGGGCCGCGTGACGATCCGCCAAACTTATCCAGACTTCACAGGAACGTTCGTACTTCACTGCCACATCCTGGCGCACGAAGACAGAGGCATGATGCAACTCGTACGCATCGTGCCGTTAGGAGACTTCCCGGGGAAATGCCAGGACAATCCACCTGAACATCACTGAGAGTTCATAACTTCGCCAACAACTATGTCAATCGCAACTAATCGAGACGGAGGAGGAAAAGATGATGCTGAAAGTTCTCGGCTTGACGTTAACCGTAGTAATGCTTCTTGTAACTTCCTCGTGCTCCAAGGATGGAGGAACGAATACGCCCACACCGAGTGGGTCACCGCTAGCCGCAAGTAGTTCGCCTGCTGCTTCGGCTTCACCGGCAGCTTCAACATTGGTAGCGACAGCATCTCCAGCGGCGTCAGCTGTAGCAGCAGCTCCAAGCACCGCGACTGTCAAAATATCGAACTTCAAATTTCAGGACGATGCCAGCGGCACACCTGTAACAACAATCAAAGTTGGTGGAACTGTGACGTGGACCGTAACCCAGGGAGTGCACAGTCTTGAGGGTGTCGCGGGCAGCGCAGCGAACGGATGCGGCAACCTTGAGTCGTCTTTCGATTCAGACAATCTCACTTCCGGAAAGTCAGTAAGCAGAACCTTCAATACGGTTGGCACGTTCGGTTACCACTGCGGTATTCACCTCGGCGATCCGAACTGCAAAACCCCGCCAGGAACAGGTCGGATGCCCGCCGTCATCAAAGTTGTCCCGTAGAGCGTCACGTCAGCGTTGTATCGACTTGAAGGGCCATCCTCCCATGGTCCTTTTGAGTCGAAACTCGAACGGCATAAGGAGCTTTGACAATCGGCACGGCAAGCTTTTCAGCCGCGTAAAGATACGGCGTATTAATTTGCCGTCTCAAACAACTCGATTGGATTTCCGTCCGGGTCCTCTAGTTGGATTTGCTTGCCGCCCGGACCCGACTGCATGTCGTTTCGGAAACGAAGCCCGTTACTCTTGAGTGCTTCAATTCTAGCGCCCAGATCTTCGACCTGCAGCATTATTCGATTCCAGCCACCCGGTTCTTGCGTGCTGCCGTCGGGCATGGCTCGGGACCCCGATGCACCTGGGCCACTCAGGATCAATTTAAAATTACCGACTGACACCTGACCAAAGGCAGGCAAGTGCTGTTGATCTAACTTGAAGCCGAGATGCTTCGTGTAGAAATCGATTGAGCGACTGACGTCCTTGACTTGATACCGAACGCCCCAGAGACCCTTAACAAAACTTTGACGCTCGTTCTGATTCATGTGCCCCTCCCGTCACGATGAAAATCAAAAGGAACTTACAAAAACCGTGTCTTTCAGTTTTCGCCAGTTCCTTGAGATTCTTTCAACTTCGCATCGTAACATCGGGACGAGTTGGGCCAGGGTTCACAACGTAATAATCAACTTGACGGCGGCTTCATTCCCATCATGCGAAGGTACGTAATTAGATTTCCATAATGGAGATTCGTATGAGCGACGTTCGCCATGAGAGGTCCGAATTGAGCCGAATCGGAGGCGTAGACAGCATTGCACTTATCTACTGCCTGTTTAAGTCTAGGAACCAATGTGACTTTATCCGTCGGTCCCTTCTCTGCAGGAACGCCTTGCGGTTTGCTACCGGTCGCCTGTGCACAAAAATAGTCTAAGGAGTCACTGATGTGAGCGATTATCTGACCGAACGTTCGCACCGTGTCGACAGGTTTATAGTTGTACTTCTCAGCCGGTACCATGTCAGCAGATTTAGTTACCCAGCCGCTGACTTCCTCCCACCCAGTTCGGACCGCGGCGGCCGTTTTTGCCTTATCCGAGTCCTGCGCTGAGGCATGTTGAGCGACAGGAGAGATGGCAAGGGAAATGACAAACGCAGCAAAAATCAAGCAATGGATTTTCGTCTTCATGGTTATCCCTTCTTAGAGTGAAGATTCTTTAAAACAACTCGGCCTGCTTGGCGGAGTAATGTACCACCTTTGCTGGTCGAAGTTGTTTAGCCGATTTTCGTTGTTTAATACGGAAAGTTGTATGAAGCAAATGAAAAAGGCTGAGTCGTTTCAGACCCAGCCTTTTGACGTTCAGTAAGCAGTTCTTCAGGGCGTCAACTCTGACGTCAAGATCGCTCCGTTAAGACTCGGAAGCACTGCCGACATCTTCAAAACCCTTCGACTCGACTTATCGATCCACACAGTCTGTTTGTCGGCATCGTTGTCTGCCGCGACGATCTCCACTTTGTAGGCGTCAAACGTACCTGCCGGGACAGTTACGCTTTCGGTGCCGACGACCTTCAGTTGTTTGATCTGAGGTTTCTGTTTATTTAAATCGAAATTTCGAAAATTCAAGCTGTAACCGTCAGCCAGCGGAAGCGAGGCGATTACTTCATAGGTGCCGGCGCCATCGGCAAACAAAGCACCGCCTGGATCTGCATCGATTGGTTTGGATTGCCCATTCATCGTGCTGGAGCCGCTCAGCTTATTAGGCGCAACGTTCATCTCGATTGTCATCGGGCCTTGCTTAATGTAGCGACGCTTCAGCAGCAGACTTCCCTTCTCGATCGTGCTGACATCGACAATCTCTCCCTGTGGAGTTTGAGCAGTTTCATTGACTGTCCAGGCTCCATTCTCCTCCTTGATATCAGTCTTGACGGAGAGTGGAATCTCTTGTCCTCCAAGAGCAATAGTAGCTTTGTAGTTGTAAGTACCAGGTCGCAGATCGACCGCGGGTTTCGGAAGATCGACACTCGACGTCATCAACTTCGGCACTGTCACAGTCTTTACGTCGACATTGATTTCCTTCAGACGTTGCGTGACTTCAGGAGTCATAGTTTCCTGGTAGCGCCCGCCGAGATACTTAGCCAAGAACTTCTCCGCGCTCGCAAACATCGCCATATTGTTAACGGGACGCGCGAAGCCGTGCCCTTCATCCGGAGCCACGAGGTACTCGACTGGGAACCCGCGGTCTCTCAAAGCAACCACGATCTGATCCGATTCGCGTTTGTTAACCCGCGGATCGTTAGCTCCCTGAACGACGAGAAGCGGGGTCTTTATTTTCGCGGCCGCACTTAACGGCGATTGCCGGAGCAACTGCGCCTTTCCTTCTGGCGTGTTCGGATCACCCATACGCTCGTAGAAAATCTTACGCGCCTGTTCCCAATATGGCGGAATAGATTCGAGCAGCGTGATTAAATTAGATGGACCAACAATCGAAACTGCGGCCGCGTAGACGTCGGGGGTAAAGGCGACTCCGGCGAGCGTAGCGTAGCCGCCGTATGATCCACCCATGATTCCGACGCGTTTCGGATCAGCAATGCCCTGAGCGATGAGATACTTCGCACCCCAAGTCACGTCGTCCTGCATCTTCTCTCCCCACTGCTTGTTTCCGGCATCCAGGAACTTCTTCCCGTATCCAGTTGAACCACGAAAATTAGGTTCCAAAACAGCGTAGCCACGGTTCGCGAGAAACTGTGCGAAACCGTTGTAGCCCCAACTGTCGCGGGCCCATGGTCCACCATGTGGAAGAATTATCGCTGGCAGGCCTTTGGCTTCAACGCCTTTTGGTAGCGTTAGATAAGCGGGGATCGGCAAGCCGTCAGAGGATGGATAACTCACCGGCTTCATTGGAGCGAGATACGAGCGGTTCAATTTCTCGCGAATCTGATATTGCAGCGTCAACTTCTTGGTTGAACGATCAAACAAGTAGGTCGAGCCCGGATCGGTATCGGAATTTGATGAGATAATCCAGAGCTTTTCATCTTTGGTTGAAGACGCAAAACCGATCTCTTTACCTGGAAGTTGCTTCTGCAAGTTCTTGTAGTCCGCTTCGAAGTTCTTGTCCTTCCAGTAGATTCGTTCGCGTTCATCCTCGTAAGTAGTGGCAATCAGATCATCTGAAACTTCCGAGAACAACGCGTTGCCAAAGTCCACGCGTTTTAGTGGATCTGTTTCGACAACCTCCTCTTTACCGGTGACAGGGTTGAATAGTTCGAGCCGCACAAGGTCGAGATCGCTGCCCTTGTTTGTTTGGAAGTAAACACGCTCGCCATCTTTGTTGAAACGAA
>Ga0157378_10004702_pt1 | contig 11974 bp, 12 predicted proteins | sample M65metaG_FD_115309 | JGI IMG/M metagenome (GOLD analysis project Ga0157378, IMG submission 115309) | Miscanthus rhizosphere microbial communities from Kellogg Biological Station, Michigan, USA - M6-5 metaG | ecosystem: Host-associated > Plants > Roots > Rhizosphere > Soil | place: USA: Michigan...
AGAGGTTTGGATCGACTGACCGGTCGGCGCCCCTTCTCGCGGGGCGCATTTGCCCACGCGCTACGTAAAGAAGCCGTAGTAATACGTAAAGCGGCGGGCGTTGTCGTTCATGTGGCGAGGCGAGGATAGGGCTCGCAGCGCCGCGTGTCAACGGTCGAAAGCCTCCAACCGAGAGACGCAGAGGACACAGAGAAAACAACTCTGCGTTCTCTGTGTCTCTGTGGTCGAAGCCTTTTCGGCCCGGCACAAATACGGCTAAACTCTTGCCTTTCCAATGAATCCACCAACTCGCGCCATAGCCCGGCGGTGCGCGGTTCACCAGCAGAGGCCGGCGTTTGCCGTATGCATGCAGTGCGCGAAATCGCTTTGCCAGGAATGCGCGACGCAATGGGACGGCATCTGGTACTGCGCCGCGTGCCTCGGCAGCCGGCGCGCGGGACCGGCGCGAACGTCGCGCGCCGGCGGATGGATCGCGGTCATCGCCGCGTCGCTCACACTCCTCTTTTTCAGCACGCGCCTCATGGTCTGGGCCGGCGTACTGCTCGCGGGTTGGAAGTGATCCGGGCGCCGCTCTCGACGACGAGCGTGCTCGATGAGTCGGCGTCCATCGTCCGCGCCACCGCCTCGCCGTGGGTGGGACTGTTGCTGGCGACCTCGCTCCCCTATCGATTCATGCAGGCCGTCTTCGCCGATCGCCTCATCGAGATGGGAAGCAAGGCCTCGCAATACGGCGACGTCCTTCACACCACCGCGAACCTCACCTGCGGGGCCTTTCTGCTATCGCTCTGGGGCCGCGCGGTTTACGCGCGCGCGTGCCGGCTCACGTCAGCGTCGGGCGCAGCGCCGGGGCGCGAAGCGCTTCGCGTTCCAGCGGCGGCACTGGCCAGTTACGTCTTCGTGGCCTCGATCGCCGAGTCGGTCACTTACCTTCTTCTCGTCACCATCATCGGCATCGCCCTCGGCGCGATTCTCTCCGGACTGGCCATCGGCACGATGGAGCTCAACGACGCGCCGGGCATCCTCGCGCCGTTGCGCCGCCTGGCGCGCTACGGCAACCAGACGCGCGTGATCGTGGCGCTTGTGCTGGTCTTCCTCTGCGCCTTCGTCGTGGCCATGCTCAATGTGGCCACGCTGTTCGCCGGCTGTCTCTCGCTGGCCTCGACCATCGGAGGATGGGACGCGCCCCGTTGGCAAATCCTCCTCAGTTTCTCCAATCGCCGCTTCGTGCTGATGGTCATCGCCGGCGCGCTGTTGATCATCGAGCCGTTCTGGATCGCCGCGAACGTGCTGCTGGTGCGCAAGGCTGGCGTGGCGGAGAGCGGCGACGATCTCCGCGTCTGGTTCGAGGAGCTGCAGGCCTCATGAAGCGGATCGCGTCACTCTTCCTGCTGCTGGCCGCCTCGTCGTTGCAGGCGGCGACGCTGACGCGCGACGAATACGCAGCGGCGTTGACGAGAATGCGCAACTTCGTCGACGCCGGCCAGGTCGACGCCGCGCGCGCCGAGGCCAAGGCGCTGGCGGGGAGCGACATCGAATCGCCGAACGGCCGCTTCCAGGCCGACAGCTCTCTTCTCGCCGAGGTCAACGCGGCGAAGTCGCGCGACCTCCGCGTCGAGAATCGGATCAACGCCACGCTCTCCTCGCTGCGGCGCAGCACACCAGCAAAACCGGTCGTCGTCGATTCCGCACTGCTGCAGCGTTTGCAGAAAGAGCAGACGCTCCCGGAGCTTCCGCGCGGCGGCGACATTCGCGGTGTCAAAGTTCACGATCCGCTCCCGAAACGAATCGTCGACTCGATCCGGAAGGCGGCAATCTGGATCGTCGAAAAGCTCGTGAAGCTCGTCGACTGGCTGATGAGATTCTGGCCGGACAGCGAGACGAAGAAGAAGCCCGCCGCCTCGACAGGCATGCGCTGGACCATCGGCTCGCTGGTAGTGCTGATCATCGTCGTCATCGGCGTGCTGGCCTTCGAAGTCATCCGGCGCAGTCGCAAGGGGACGCCGAGCGTGGTCGAGGAGAGTGCGCCGCTCGGATCGTCGCGTGATGACGATCCGCTCTCCCGCGGTGCGAACGAGTGGGAGCGCTACGCCGCGCAGCTGGCCGCGTCGGGAAGGATGCGCGAAGCGATCCGGGCCTGGTACCACGCTGTGCTGGTCACGCTGTATGGCGCGAACGTGCTGCAGTTCCGCAAAGGGCGGACGAATTGGGAGTATGTCGCCGCAGTTCGTCCCGAGATCGGCTGGCGGCCGAAGATGATTCAACTGACGCGCCGATTCGAGGAGGAGTGGTACGGCTCGGATCAGAGCAGCGCCGAGGCGCTCGACGAATGCAGCGCCATCGCGCGCCACATCCTCGATGCCGTGCGTCGGATGAAGAGGGAGGCCGCGTGAGGCGCGCGCTTCCACTTCTTCTGGCGATCGCCGCGTTCTTCGTGGCCGCGCTGGTCTGGATCGGCAGTACGCGCAGCGGCAGCCACGCATTCGATCGCGCCTCGACATCGAACACGTCGCCCGCCGGCCTGTCGCTCGCCTACGCCTACCTCGGGCACCAGCCGGGACAAACGGTGGCGATGCTGACCAGGCCGTTGCGCAGCGGCATCGTTCCGCGCAATGCCGTTGTCATTCGCGTGGAAGAACGCGATGCCGATCAGAAGAAACCCGCGATCAAGGATGACGACGAGAAGGAAGAAGACCATCGTCACCCGATCTCGTTTCTGAGTTCCGCCGAGGAAGAATTCGTTCGCGGCGGCGGGCGGCTGGTCCTGGCGGGCAGCGTGCCGAGGGGATCGCTAGCCGTTCGCGGTGATGCCGGAAAAGTGGCCGCGAAAGTCTTCCCGATCTGGCCCGGACTCGACACGCTGGCGCTGCCGGAGCCGCGCGGCCTGGCGCCGCGCGCGCTCCCGATCGGAATGCACGCGCTGTTCGCGGCCAACGGCGAAGTGATCGTGGCGCGGCAGGAGATCGGCGCCGGCGATGTGATCGTCGTCTCCGTGCCGGAGATGTTCGAGAACAAAAACATCGCCGCGGGTCATCATCTGGCGCTGCTTCTCGATCTTGTCGGCCGGCGCGACGCCTACTTCGACGAAGTCGTCCACGGCATGACCGCGGACGACGGCACGCTGACGCTGCTCACCGACTGGCGCCTCGGACCGTTGCTCGTCCTGCTATTCCTCGCCGCGCTGTTGACGTTGTGGCGCAACAGCAAACGCGTTGGCCCGGCCGAGGATGAGGATCGCGACACGCGCTCGGATGCCATCGATCTCGTCGCATCGCTCGGCGCGCTCTACGCACGTTCGATGTCGAGCGCCGAATCGATCGCGCTGTACCACGCGGCGTTGGAGCGAAGCGTCGCAGCGCAGAGCGGATTGCGCGGCGATGCGCTGCACAAACGGGTCGCCGAACTGACGCGCGGCTTCGCGCCATCGGCGAGCGTCGCACCGCTGCCCGCGCATGCATTCCAACGACAACTCACCATCATCAACGACGCGTTCCGCACATTGGAACGTTCGGCCAGAGGAGGCCACGATGCAAACCATCGCTGACGTCGCGGCGCGTTTCGGCGCGCTGCGGCAGGAGCTCGACCGCGTCATCATCGGACAGGAGCGGGTGAAATCGCTCGCCATCGCCTCGCTCGTCGCCGGCGGGCACATGCTGCTCGAAGGAGCGCCGGGCACGGGCAAGACGCTGCTCTCGCTGGCGCTGGCGCGATTGCTCGGCTGCCACTTCCGGCGCATCCAGTTCACGCCCGATCTCATGCCCGCCGATCTCCTCGGCGCGAACATCTTCAATCAGAAGTCGCAGGAGTTCGTCTTCCGTCCCGGCCCCGTGTTCACTGACATCCTGCTGGCCGACGAGATCAATCGAACGCCGCCGCGCACGCAGGCGGCGCTGCTCGAAGCCATGCAGGAAAGCGCCGTGACCATCGACGGCATCCGCTACGAGGTTTCGCAGGTCTTCACCGTTTTCGCCACCCAGAATCCGGTCGAATTCGAAGGGACCTATCCGCTCCCCGAGGCGCAGCGGGACCGGTTCCTCTTCAAGATCACCATCGATTTCCCCGAGGCCGCGGACGAAGAGAAGATGCTCAGCGCCTACGCCGTTGGCGAACGGCTGCACGACGAGATCGTCAAATCGCTGCAGCCGGTCGTCACCGCGGACGAGCTGGCGCAGGCGCGGAAAACGGTCGCCGCCAACGTGCACGTCGAGCCGCACATCATCAAATACATTCAGGAGATCGTCTCGCGCACGCGGCACGACGACGCCGTACAGATCGGCGCCGGACCGCGGGCGTCGCTGGCGCTGCTCGAAGCCAGCCGCGCCGTGGCCGCGCTCGGAGGTCGATCGTTCATCACGCCCGACGATGTGAAATCGCTGGTCGAGCCGGTGCTGGCCCATCGCGTCACGCTCAGTCCCGACGCGGAGATGGAAGGGCTGGCGCTCTCCGACGTCCTGTCGCGCATCTACGAACAGGTGGAAGTTCCGCGCTGAGGAGTGACTCCTGCGACCCGGCCCGCTGCTGATCCGATTGACGTTGATCCTCACGATACTGGCGCTGCTGGTGCCGGTAGCGGTGTGGATCGCGCCGATTCTGGCGGCCGCGTTCGTCGTACTGCTCGTCGCAGCAATCGGCGAAGCGGTGATGCTTCGCAGGACGAGCGTGACGCTCGAGCGCAAACCGCGCGTAGCGCTCCCGCTCGACGAAGCGGACGTTGCGTCGATCCGGATCACGACCACCGCCACACGCCCGCTGCGACTGGTCGTGCGCCAACGGTGGCCGTCGATCGTCACGCCACGCTCGCAAACGGCTCACGCCATCTGCCGGCCGCGCGAAGTGCTGCAGGTGGACTTGGCCGTGCGCGGAATCGCCCGCGGGATGGGGCTGGTGGAACCCTCCTACGCCGCGATGACGATGCTTGGGCTGGCCGAGCGCGTAATCCCGATCGGCGGCGAGAGCACGGTTCACGTCCTGCCGAATCTTCGCGCCGTGCGCCGGCTTCACAAGCGCCTGAACGATTTCGCGCTCCGCTCCCTCGGCGCCCGCGCTGCGCCGCGCATCGGCAAGGGCCGCGATTTCGATCGCCTTCGCGATTATGTCGTCGACGACGATTTCCGCGACATCGCCTGGCACGCCTCGGCGCGTCACGGCCGGCTCATCGTCCGCGAGTTTCGCCTCGACCGCTCGCAGGAGATTCTCCTCTGCGTCGATCGCGGTCATCGCATGGCCGCGCGTGTGGAACAGATCACGCGGCTCGATCACGCCGTCAACGCGGCCGTGCTGATCAGCTACATCTGCAACCGGATGGAGGACAAGTTCGGGCTGGTGTCGTTCGCATCGACGACGGAAAACGGCGTCGCCTTCGGCCGCGGCGCGGCGCAGCTTCGCGCGATCACCAGTTACACCTCGGGCGTCGATGCCGCGTATGAGCACAGCGATTACCTGGCGCTGGCGGCGGCGCTGCGAAAGCGATTGCGGCATCGGACGCTGATCCTCATCCTGACCGTGCTGCCGGAACGCGAAGACCGCTACGACCTGCTGCGCGCCGTCTCCATGCTCGCCCCGCAGCACCTGCCGCTGATCGTGACCCTCACCGACCGCAACCTGCGCGCGGCAGCGCAACTGCTGCCGTCGAATCGCGACGAGCTGTCGCGCGCACTGGTCGCCCGCGACCTCTGGCTCGGCCGCCTGGAGCTGATGCGCGAGCTGCGCGCGCGCGGCGCGCTGGTGGTCGAGGCGACGCCGGAAGACGCCGGCATCGAATCGATCAACGCCTACATCGACGTCAAGAGGAGGCAACTGCTCTGATGAACATCGAGCGCTTCATCGCCGAACGCACACCGGTTTGGCAGCAACTCGACGAATTGCTCGGCCGCGCTGAGGTCACCGAGGTCTCACGGGACGAGCTGCAAGAACTGGTGGCGCTCTATCGCCGCACCTGCTCCGATCTGAACCGGGCCCGGTCGTACACTGCCAACCCCGAGGTGCTGGGGTACCTCAATCAACTCACCGGCCGCGCCTATCGCTTCATCTACCAGGCGGCGCACGAAACGCCGGTAGTCGCAGCATTCACGAAGCTGATCACGCGCGAGATCCCTTCGGCGTTCCGGCGCGAGCGTCTGACCATCGCCCTGGCCGCGGCGGCGATGCTCCTCGGCACGCTCTTCGGCGCACTGGCGGTGACCGTCGATCCCGCCAACCGCGAGCGGCTGATCCCGTCGATCTTTTTCACCGAGAGTCCGCGCGAGCGCGTGGAAAAGATCGAGAGCGGCAAGGAACGGATCGACAATCTCGACAAAGCTCTCCTCTTCGGCGCGTCGCTCTACACGCACAACATCCGTGTGGCTTTCCTGGCCTTTTCCCTCGGCGCGCTGACGTTCGCCGGCGGCTTGATCCTCCTCTTCTATAACGGCGTAATCCTCGGCGCGGTGGCAGCGTCGTACATCCTCGACGGCGTTCCGCTCTTTTTCTTCGCCTGGGTCGGGCCGCACGGCGCGCTGGAATTGCCGGCCATCGTCTTCGGCGGCGCAGCCGGACTGGTGGCCGGGCGCGCGCTGCTGATGCCGGGATCGCTTTCGCGCGCGGCCTCGGTGCGGCGCGTGCTGCCGTCGGTCTGGCGCATCATGATCGGCACCGCCCTGACGCTGGTGCTGGCCGGCCTGATCGAAGGCTCGTTCTCGCAGTTCTCGGCGCGAACGTTTCCGTACGAAGCGAAGATCACCGCCGCGGTCCTGCTCTTCATCGGACTGATGACTTATCTCTTCCTCCGGCGCTTCGAAACCGAATGATGGACGAGCTGACGATCAACACGCCCGAGCACGTCCCGATCGGCCTCGAGCCGGCCGGCGCGGGAAGCCGTTTTCTGGCGGTGCTGCTCGACGCCTTGATCACGTTCGCCATCGCTTCAGGCATTGGGACTGTTGCCGGTGCAATGCTGCCGCGAGGAGTGGCGACCGCGATCTTCCTTACCGCCTCGTTCGTGCTCACCTGGGGATGGCACGTCTGGTTCGAAACGCGCGGCCACGGCCGGACGCCGGGCAAGCGCGCGCTGTCGCTGCGCGTGGTCGACGCGCGCGGCCTGCCGGTGTCGCTCTATCAATCGCTGGCGCGCAACATCGTCCGCGTCATCGATTTCGCACCGGCGTTCTACGGCGTCGGCGCCGCGGTGTCGCTCTTCGATCCCGCCCGCCGCCGTCTCGGCGACATCGTGGCCAACACGCTGGTAATCCGCGAAGCCCAGCCGCTGGCCTACAGCGGCCAGCTCGCCGCCGAGCGCCGCCACAACAGCCTGCGCACGCCGCGGGTACTGCGCCTGATCCGCCATCGCATCCCGCTCGAAGAGCGCGAGTTCCTGCTCCGCCTATGCCTCCGCGCCGAGAAGCTCGCCCCGGCATCCCGCTACGACCTGATGGAGGACGTGGCCCGTTACTACCGCCGCAAACTCGCCATCGAAGAGGAGCAGATCAGCGGCGAGAACCTGGTGCGCGACCTGACGGCGGTGCTGTTCGCGACACAACCTTCCACTTCCAGCACACGGCGCGGTTTGCCAGGATGAGCGTCCGGCGATGATCTGTCGGAATCATCTCGAGATATCGGAAGGCGTGCGCCGTTGCAGCCGGTGCGAAGCGACGTTCTGCCGCGATTGTCTGGTGGATATCGATGGCTCGCCGTACTGCGCCATCTGCAAGACCGAGCAGTTGCTCGACATGCGCTCCGGCGTCAGCCCCCCGATCGATCTGGCCAGTATCAGACGCCGTTTCGTCGCGATTTGCCTCGACATACTGATCATTGGCATCCCCGTAGGTGCTGTCTATTCCATCATCGCCGGAGCCGCTCGGACGTTCGGCAGGGACATGGCCTTCGGCCCGGACAGCCCGCTCTCCTGGATCACGACCATCCTCCTCGTCATTTACCAGGCGAGAATGCTGCAGGCGGGCGGCCAGACGCTGGGCAAGAAGGCTCTGAACGTGAAAGTGGTGCGTTTGGACGGCAGCGACATTTCCAAAGGGCAGGCTTGGGTACGCGAGGTGTCTCGCCCCCTTCTCGGGCTACTCTGTCTCATCAACTACGTGCCGGCGTTCACGACCAAAGATCGCCGTTGCATTCACGACATGCTGGCCAGAACGGTCGTGGTGAATTGGAATCCTGACTCTTTACGAATCCGATCCTTCGCAACTACGGACCGGCCATCCCCTTCCAGCCCACCGTCGCATCCGCTAGGATGACGTTCTTCAGTCCAAAACGAATCCATTCGAGGTGGCGATGATCTGCCGGAATCATGTCGACGTGTCGGAGGGCGTGCGCCGGTGCGCCCGCTGCGGGGCTACGTTCTGCCGCGATTGCCTGGTCGAGATCTCAGGCAAGCCGTACTGCGCCACGTGCAAGACCGAGCAACTGCTCGACGTCCGCTCCGGCGTGCAGGCGACGCTCGACATCGCACCGATCGGCCGCCGGATCTGGGCCTACCTGGCCGACGTGCTCCTCCTCTACATCGTCACCTTCGCCCTCGGAATGTTGATGGGACTGGCGATCAAGGCCGGTGCTTCGCCCCTCCTCGGATGCGTCAACATCCTCCTGAGTCTCGCCATCACCATCACTTACGACGCCGTGCTGGTGGCCGCGACCGGACAGACGCTCGGAAAACGAGCGCTCAGGATCAAGGTCGTCGCCGAGACCGGCGCCAACGTGACCACCGGCCAGGCATGGGGCCGGTCACTGGCCAAGTTGATTCCGTTCGCGCAGTTCGTCGCGCTCTTCACCGACGAACGAAAAGGAATCCACGACATGCTGGCGCACACGCGCGTGGTCAACTGGGCCTGATGATCTGACATGGCCGATCCCGCCCGCCTGCCGCTGCAGTCCTACGAAGGACCCGCATGCCCGCGCTGCAACGCGCGCCTGACCGCCGACTGGATCCACACGGGCATCGTCCGCTGTCCAGATTGCGACGGCGACTTCGAGGCCATGGCCTTCAAGCCGCCGCCTCGCCGGCTGGTGGTGGAGCACGTCGCGGCATCGGGGCCGATCGAGGCCAACGCCTGCGCAAATCATGCGAAGAACGCGGCGGTGACCGCCTGCCAGCGCTGCGGCCTGCTGATCTGCGCGTTGTGCGACATGGACGTCGGCACCGGATCGTACTGCCCGGCGTGCTTCGATCGTCTGCGCATGGAAAACGCACTCCAATCGGCAACGACACGCTACCGCGACTACGCATCGATGGCGCGCGTGACCATGATCGCCGGACTCTTTTTCTCGTTCATGTTTCTCGGCATCCCCTTCGCCACGGTCTCCCTTTTCTACGCACGCAAAGGTTTCAAACAGTTACGTGCCGAGGGGAGGTCGATCGCCGGGCTGATCATCGTCGTGATCTTCGCCCTCCTCGAGTTCGTCGGTGGCCTCGTGATGATCGCCTTCATGATCTACGCATTCGCCAAGGTGAAGAAATGACTCCTGCCTCGCGCAGAATGATCGGACGCAACGCCGGCCTGATGACGCGCGAGCTGATCTTCGAGACGCCCGACGCCATCGAGGTGGAGTCGCGCGAAGGGTACGAGGTCACGCGCAGGCGTGTGCTCTACGAGGAAGTCTTGCTGGTCACGTTCCACCGCGCCCTCGGCACTCCCTACGTGGTGTTCATGACCGTGATGACGTCTCTCTTCGGCGGCCTGGCGCTGATCTTTCTCCTCAGCATCCACGAGCCGGGCTTCGCCATCGCATTCGGCATCGTGACCCTGCCCTTCCTCATCCCACTCGTGATCAGGCTGGCCCTGAAACTCGATCTCGTGACCGTCTTCGGCCGCCGCTCCAAAGCGGTAATCCGCTTCCCCTTCCGCAAGCGCCGCGCCCGCGAGGTCTACGGCCGCATCTGTTCGCGCACGATGGAAGTGCAGCGAGCGATGGTGGAAGCGGAGCCGGTCGCCGCTCCGATCGAAGAACCGCCTCTGCCGCCGGAGTGATGTTAGCGGCCGAGAACTTCGCGCACCACCGCGCCCGCCCGCTCCGCCGCGCCGGCGATCTCGCCGTCACCGATCGCGCGAACGATGGCGCTGCCGACGACGATGGCATCGCAGCGGCCTTTCAGCAACTCGAAGTGCTCGTGCTTCGAGATACCGAAGCCGACGGCGAGCGGTTTCGTAACACGCGCGCGAACCTCATCGAGACGCGTCAGCAGCGCGGGATCGAGCTCGTTGCGCGCGCCGGTCACGCCCATCGTCGAGACGTAGTAGATGAAATCGTCGCTGACGCGATTGACCGCGGTGATCCGCGCATCGCTGGATGTTGGCGCCAGCAGAAAGATCGATCCCAATCCCCTGGCTTTGAATGCCGGCTTCACTTCCTCCGCGGCCTCGGCGGGCAGATCGGTCAACAGAACGGAGTCGATCCCGGCGGCGTGGGCATCGTCCGCGAACTTCTCGATACCGTGACGCAGCACCGGATTGAGGTAGGAGAAGGCGATGAGCGGAATCTCGCTCTGATCACGGACGGCGCGAGCGATGGTGAAGATGTCGCTGATCTTTGTCCCGTTCTGGAGCGCCCGCATCGCCGCGGCCTGAATGACCGGACCGTCGGCGATCGGATCGGAGAACGGCACGCCGAGCTCGATGGCATCCGCGCCGGCTTCTTCGAGCGCGCGAATGATCTCGATCGTCGGCCCATCGCCGCATGTGATGTAGGCGATGAGCCCGCAGCGATGCTCAGATTTCAGGCGGCGGAAGAGCTTGCGGACGCGGTTCATGCGAGCGCTCCCGTCCCCGCTGTCATCGCGAAAGAAAGCACCGAGGAAGGCCTGTCATCCAGAGCCGCCGGAGGCACGAAGCCGCGAGAGCGGCGAGATGCCGGAGGACGGCGAAGGATCTCCATCGGCAGCGCCTGTGGCAAGTGCGGCGTAGTGCAGATCCTTCGGCGTCCTCCGGCGACCGTAGCCTTGCGGCTACGCGCCTCCGGCAGCCTCTGGATGACAGGGCTTTTCAAACTCCCTCCAACGCCGCGATCTGCGGCACGTCCTTGTCCCCGCGTCCGCTCAGGTTCACGACTACGACCTTCCCGCGGCCGATCGACTCACCGTTGCGAAGCAGCCATCCCAGTGCGTGCGACGACTCCAGCGCGGGGATGATCCCTTCGCTCTCGCTAAGTTTGTGGAAGGCTTCGAGCGCGAGATCGTCGCTGCAGTCGTGGTATTCGACGCGGCCGATCTGCTGCAGATGCGCATGCTCGGGACCGATCGAGGGATAGTCGAGTCCCGCCGAGATCGAGTGCGTCTCCGCGATCTGACCGAATTCGTCCTGCAGCACCATCGAGCGCGTTCCGTGCAGCACGCCGAGCGCGCCGCCGCTGAAGCGCGCGGCGTGATCGCCAAGCGTGGGACCGCGGCCGCCGGCTTCGACGCCGATGAAACGGATCGAGTCGTGCTTGAGCATTTCGTAGAAAAGACCGATGGCGTTCGAGCCGCCGCCGACGCAGGCGATGGCAACGTCGGGGATCGATCCCGTTCGTTTCTGCAGCTGCGTCAGCGCCTCGCGGCCGATCACCGACTGGAAATCGCGCACGACCATCGGATAGGGATGCGGGCCGAGCACCGAGCCGATGATGTAGTGCGTGGTGCGCACGTTGGTGACCCAGTCGCGGATCGCTTCGTTGATGGCGTCCTTCAGGGTCCGACTGCCGCTGGTCACCGGCACGACTTCCGCGCCGAGGAGCTTCATGCGGAAAACGTTCAGCTCCTGGCGGGCCATGTCCACCTCGCCCATGTAGACCACGCAGTCGAGGCCGAGGAGCGCGCAGGCGGTGGCGGTGGCCACGCCGTGCTGGCCGGCGCCGGTCTCGGCGATGATCCGCTTCTTGCCCATGCGCTTGGCGATGAGCGCCTGGCCGATGGCGTTGTTGCTCTCGTGCGCGCCGGTGTGGTTGAGGTCTTCGCGTTTCCGAAAGCGGCGCACCCCACCACACAGCTCCGCGAATTTCTTGGCCTCGGTGAGCGCAG
>Ga0157378_10004708_pt1 | contig 11961 bp, 8 predicted proteins | sample M65metaG_FD_115309 | JGI IMG/M metagenome (GOLD analysis project Ga0157378, IMG submission 115309) | Miscanthus rhizosphere microbial communities from Kellogg Biological Station, Michigan, USA - M6-5 metaG | ecosystem: Host-associated > Plants > Roots > Rhizosphere > Soil | place: USA: Michigan...
CTGACATGGTTGATGCGGATTGCGATCAACCTGCAGAAGGACAATTGGCGCAATCGCCGGTTGCAGTTCTGGCGGCAAACGCGAACCAATGCCGTCGATCTGGATGAAGCGAGCGAGTGGCTGCCAAGTGGGGAGCGCACTGCGGAGCAGCGCATGCTTGCGAAGGAGAAGGTAGCACACGTCTGGCGCGCAGTAGAAAATTTGAGCGACCGGCAGCGAACTGTATTTCTCCTCCGCTATGTTGAGGAACTGGATTTGAAGGAAATTGCAGAAGTGACCGGGATGGGGGAAGGCACAGTGAAGGCGCACCTGTCGCGCGCACTGGCCAGAGTCCGGAAAGCGTTGGGAGAGAACAGATGAATCGCACGGATGAAAATCCGAAGCTTAGTCGAGGGGATGACGGGCTTGAGTTGGAACCCGAGTTGCGCGAAGCCATCGGCAATTTCAAATCCAGCGTGGACGCGTGGAGTGACACCGTGATGAGCCGCCCGCGTGAGGTCACCGTGCCCACCCGTACCAATTGGGGACGCATAACCAAATGGGCGCTGGGCTGCGCGGTTTTTGTCGGCACCGTTTCAGGTGGGGTCTATGAGAATCACCGGCAGCAGGGAATCGCTACGGCTGAAGCAGCGCGTCTCGCCGAGCAGCAGCGAGATTTGGCTGCCCAGAGGGCGAAGGAAGAAGCAGAGTTAATGGCCAGGGTGGATAGCGACATAGCGCGAGAGGTTCCAAGTGCGCTCGAGCCGCTGGCATCGTTGATGAATGAGAACCAGGTATCCGGGAACTGAAGCATTTGCTGATTCGAGGAAATTCAGCAGAGGAGAAAGAGGATGAAAGTGAGATTGGCAAGGTTGGGAATGGCGCTTGCGGTTACTTTTGCCGCGGCAGCTGCTGGTGCACAGGGGCCGGGTGGTCCCGGCGGTCCGGGATTCGGCATGCATCGACCGCCCATGGAGCGAGCCATGCGCTCACACAATGAATTTGGGCGCTGGTGGAATAACCCGAAGATCATCGAGCGGCTCAAGCTCACGGACGAACAGCGCAAAGCCATGGACGACATCTTCCAGAAGCATCGCGAGAAACTCGTCGACTTGCGCGGGAATCTGGAAAAGGCCGAGATCGAGATGGAGCCCCTCGTGAAGGCAGATCAGCCCAACGAGTCCACCGTGATGTCCCAGATCGACAAGGTGGCGCAGGCCCGTGCCGAGCTCGAAAAGGCGAATGCCCGTTTCCTTTTTGCTCTACGTGCGAAGCTGAGTCCTGAACAGTGGAAGCAAGTGCAGGATTTCCGTCAAAGCCATGATGGGATGCGTCGCGAATGGCACCGTGACGGTCGCGGGCCTGGCGGCAGTCCCGGCGACGACAAGGGTCCACCACCGCCTCCTCCCGGACCGCAAGGCATGCTTGACGGACCGCCAGAAGAAAATTCTTCATTCGCTGTAAACCAGTGAACGGAAAACTCCGTCAAGGGAAGTGTAAGCAGAGAGCAAATGCGGTTTTAGTTAATACCGGTGGCGGCAGAGGGCGATCCTTCTGCCGCCGATTTATTTAAGGCAGGGAGCTGCGAATAACGCAAAATCGAACGACCAATCAAGTTGAAGCGCACTCAAAGTCGGTGAGAATCGAAATTCGGTCGGCTACTCACTGGTTACAACTCACTCGTTTCACCATTCGCCGTTCGTCAAGAAGTCGTGGATTGAGGCTGCTGCTTTTCGTCCCGCACCCATCGCCAAAATGACGGTTGCGGCACCGGTGACGATATCGCCGCCGGCAAAAACGCCGGGTTTCGAAGTCCGCATCGTTTCCGCATTGGCCAGAATGTAATTTCGCGCGTTCGTCACGAGGTCGGGCGTGGTGCTCTGGATCAGTGGATTGGCGGTCGTACCCACACCAATGATCGCGACATCGACCGGCAGAACGAACTCCGATCCTTTGACCGGCATCGGAGTGCGGCGTCCGCTGGTGTCCGGCGTGCCAAGTTCCATTCGCATGCAGCGTGCGCCGGTGAGCCATCCTCTCTGGTCGCCGAGAAAAGCCACCGGATCGGTGAGCATCCTGAACTCGATCCCTTCTTCCCGCGCGTGCTTTACCTCTTCGGCCCGGGCGGGCATTTCCGCTTCAGATCTGCGATATACGAGCGTCGCCGTCTGTGCGCCCAGGCGCCGTGCCGTACGAACTGCGTCCATTGCGGTGTTGCCGCCGCCCACCACCATCACATCGCGGCCACGGCAATCATAAATCGGCTCGTCATACTCCGCCGCACGGTAGGCACGCATCAGGTTTACGCGCGTCAGAAATTCATTTGCGGAGTAAACGCCGTTGAGATGCTCTCCCGGGATTCCCAGGAAACGCGGCAGCCCGGCGCCCGTCGCAACGAATACCGCGTCGTAATCTTCATCCTTCATCAACTCATCGATGGTTACGCTTTTCCCGACCACGACATTGGTTTCGAATTCCACGCCCATTCTTCGCAGGTTCCCGATCTCTTCGCGAACGATCGACTTTGGCAGCCGAAATTCCGGAATGCCGTAGACAAGAACGCCGCCCAACTCGTGAAGGGCCTCGAACACGTGCACGCGATGGCCCTTTTGCACCAGGTCTCCCGCTGCTGACAATCCGGCCGGACCACTGCCAACAATCGCCACGGATTTTCCCGTCTGCGGTGCAATACGCGGCAGACCAAGCCTTCCGCTCTCACGTTCATAATCGGCAACAAACCTTTCGAGATGTCCGATTGCCAGGGGCGCGCCTTTGCGGCCCAGAACGCATCCGCCTTCGCACTGGTGCTCCTGTGGGCATACACGGCCGGTAATCGCGGGCAGCGCATTGTCTTCGCGGAGCTTGGCGGCTGCTCCCAGGTAATCGCCAACATAGATACGCGCGACCACTTCTTTCACCTTCACGCCGACAGGGCATTGTTCGACGCAGCCGGGCTTTGCGCACTCAATGCATCTTGTTGCCTCAACCATCGCATCGGCCGGCGGCAGTCCGCTGTTCACTTCTTCGAAGTTCCGGCTGCGCGCCGTGGAGTCGATCTCAGGCATACGTACGCGCGCAATGGCCATGCGCTGCTTCAGAGGCAGGGTGTTCTTCTCAGACATGGCGTGCCTCGCTTGTCGTGCCCAGATCATCAATTTCAGTCCGCAGATGCTGCAGCTCTGTCTCCTTCGCGGCCAACTCGGCTCGCAACTGCCCGAGTTCTTCCTGCTTGTGTTGCTCGAACTGCTGCAGCGATTCGCATTCTTTGTCGCGATATATCGCATTGCGCTGCATCAAGACTTCGAAGTTCACCTGTGAGGCATCGAACTCTGGCCCATCCACGCAGGCAAACTTGCTTTTGTCGCCAAGCAGCACGCGGCAGCCGCCGCACATGCCGGTTCCGTCGACCATGATGGAGTTGAGACTCACCACTGTTTTGATTCCCAGCGGACAAGTAACCTGCGAGATGGCCCGCATCATCGGAACTGGCCCCACCGCCAACACAAAATCGACTGTCCGGCCCGCGGACAGTAATTCGTTCAGCTTTGCCGTAACCAGCCCCTTCTCGCCGTAGGTGCCATCATCCGTCATGATGTAGGTCTCATTCGAAGCTTCGCGAACCTCGTCCTCGAACACCACCATCTCGCGGCTTCGAGCGCCCTCGACGAAAACCACGTAATTGCCGGCGTCCTTAAGTGCCTTCGCGGTTGGGAGCGCCATGGCAGTGCCCACGCTCCCCGCCAGGATCATCACCGTCCCGAATTTTTCGATCTCCGATGGACTTCCCAGCGGTCCCACGATATCCAGAACGAACTCACCTGCCTCAAGGCAGTTCAGCATGCTTGTCGTTTTGCCAACACCCTGGACCACAATTGTTACGGTCCCGGCGACAGGGTCAGATGCTTTGATCGTGAGCGGAATTCTTTCGCCCTTTTCGTGAAGGCGCAAAATGACAAATTGTCCCGGCCTCTGTTTGCGTGCGATACGCGGAGCCTCGATGACAAACTGCTTGATATTGAGCCCGGCGGGCCGCGCTTCGATGATTCTGTACATACGACATCCAATCCGATTGCACGCATCCGCCTCCTCCCGCCAGACCGCATTATTGACGAGAAGTTCTGCGGACGCAGACCAACACCTTAGATGATTCAGCATTTCAAGGTTCCAGCGTGTGACATGGGTCACCAGCGGGAGAAGGAAATGGCCGCAAAGACAGAAACGCAGGCAGATCCAATCTGCCCGCGTTTCATTGAGATTGCTTCGGAGACTACTTCGGAAGAGCTTTCGTTCCCTCTACTGCGAAGCCAGCCTCAGCCTTCGCCTGTGTTTCTCCCGGTTGCGCTCCACCCAGGACAAGCGTGTATTTGCCCGCAAGGATCGACCGATTCCCTTGATCATCGACGGCCGAGAGCGAACGCGGCTCGATCTTGATGGTTACTTCTTTGCTTCCACCGGCGGGCACATTGACACGCTGGAATCCCACCAGGGAATGGATCGGGCCCCCCTGTTGCGGAGTCTTGAGGTATGCTTCGACAACCTCGTCGCCTGCCATGCTTCCGCTATTGCTTACCGTTACGGTCGCGGTGATCGGATCGCCTGCCTTCAGTGTTGAAGCAGACAACTTCACTGGCCCGTATTTGAACGTGGAGTAGCTTAGTCCGTACCCAAATCCCCACAGCGGCTTGCCGCTGAAATAGCGATAGGTCCGATTCTTGAACCCGTAATCAGTGAACTCGGGTAAGCCCTCGAGCGAGGAGTAGAACGTCACGGGCAGCCGCCCCGCAGGATTGTTCAGCCCTGCAAGGGTGCGTGCGATTGCTGTCCCGCCGTCAACGCCGGGATACCAGGCCTCGAGCACTGCGCCTGCATGCTCGTTCGCCCAGTTCAGCGCAACCGCGCTCCCACTCTGCAGAACAACGACCAGCGGTTTGCCTGTCGCCGCCACTGCTTCCAGCAGCTTTTGCTGCGGAGTAGGCAGATCGAGGCTGGTCCGATCGCCCCCGCTAAAGCCCGGAATCTTTATAGGCATCTCTTCGCCTTCGAGCTGCGGCGAGAGCCCCACGAACGCCACTACGACCGACGCTTCCTTGGCGCGCGCCACAGCCTCATCCAACTGAGCCTGTGCCGGAGCCACCCATTTCAGCGTCACGCCACCTCCGGCCTGATCGGCCGAGTGCGAGTAGTCGAGTTGAATCGCATGCGGCTTGGTATCGGTGAAGTCCACTTCGATCTTCGGCGTTTTAGCGAACGTCTCCACCGGCGGCGCGGTTGGCGATGCTCCCGGCGCGGCTTTGAAGCTGCCCATCACCGACATGTCATGTCCGGTACGGATGTCTCCTTCACCGAGTACCTTCCCATCCAGCGCAAATCGAAAACTCTCCGCCGGAGAGTATGGGAAACTATCCGCAACCTCCAACGTGAATACATAGTGGCCGGGCGCCGGAGCTTCGATCGTGCCACTCCACCGCACCGAGTAATTCTTTGTATTGATCTCGGGCTGCGGCTTCGCATTCTCCCAGTCCGCTTGAATCAGAGGCGCTGTCTCCGTTGCGACCGGGCGTCCGGTCCAATCGGGTGTGGCAAAGAATTCCGTCTTCAACCCCTTGCCGAACGCTGACCGTGGTACCGGTACTCCCACGCCTTCGGCAAGCGTAGATCCCTGCGCGTACAGGATCGGCGTTGCCTTGAACTGGCGGATCATGCCATCGAGCGGTGTCACCGGGTGCAGAGGTGCTCCGACATAGTTGCCCAGAATTGAGGGGAGCGAGTCCGCCGTTGGTCCAACCACCGCAATCTTCCCCGGCGCTTTCAGCGGCAGAACGCCCTTGTTCTTCAGCAGGACGATGCTCTCTTCTGCGGCCTTCCGCGAAATCTGGCGGTGCGCATCCGAGGCGACCTCAGAGAAGGGAATCCGATCCAGCGACGTGCCCTGCGGATCGAACAGCCCCAACTGGAACCGCGCCGTGTAGAGGCGCTCGGCGGCCTTCGTCACAAGCTCTTCTGAAACCAGTCCATCGTGTACTGCCTTCGCGAGTGAGTTGAATCCTGGAGTCCAGATGCTGCAGGAGAGATCAGTCCCCGCTTCAAGCGACATCGCCGAGGCATGCTCGATATCGCCGGTCTTCTTGTGGCCCTGGAAGACGTCAACAATGGCGCCGCAGTCTGAAACCACAAAACCCTTGAAGCCCCAGGCACTGCGCAGGTGCTCCTGCAGCAGCATCTTGTTCGTGCACGCCGGAAACTGATCGATCGAGTTATAAGCGCACATTACGGACTGCACATGACCTTCAGTCACCGTGGCGCGGAACGCCGGCAGATAGGTCTCTTCAAGATCGCGAGGGCTGGGATCAACGTTGAACCCGTGCCGCAAAGATTCCGGCCCGCTGTGCACCGCGTAATGCTTGCTCGTGGCCACCGCGCGAAGATGCTCGAGATCGTTGCCCTGTACTCCTCCGACGAAAGCAATACCCATGCGGCCGGTCAGGAATGGATCTTCTCCGTAGGTCTCCTGTCCCCGTCCCCAGCGCGGATCACGGAAGATGTTGATGTTTGGAGACCAGAAGGTCAATCCATAGAAGATGCGATGATTTCCTTCCTGCTGTGCCTGGTTGTACTTGGCGCGGGCTTCGGTGGAGATGACATTGCCCATGCTGTTCAGCATGTTGGTGTCCCACGTTGCCGCCATGCCGATGGCCTGGGGAAACACCGTTGCGTACCCCGCACGCGCCACACCGTGCAGCGACTCATTCCAAGTCTGATAATCGGGAACACCGAGGCGGGGGATGGCCGTTGCCCAGTCTTCCAGTTGAGCGGCCTTTTCCTCGAGCGTCATGCGCCCAACGAGGTCGTGCGCCCGTTCCTGGGGCGTCAGTTTGGTATCGAGGTAAGGACCTTGCGTCTGCGCGGGAGCGATCGGTACGAGACTAGCAGAGGCAAGAAGAGCAATCAGAATGGACCGGCGATGCGGCATAGGTCGTTCCTCCCATGGCTGCATTCAATATCGGAGGCGAAACCCACGATTGGAGCGACGAGCGAGTCTCGACCGTTAGGTAGTTCGATTCAGATACAAAACGTAGCCGGGAGAAATGTACTAGGTCAGGGCGTACATTGACCAGCTTTATCGGTTTACTACTGAGAAATTGAAGGCCGGATACTACACCTCGTGGTTGACCTTCCGCTCTGTCGTCGATTCCATGCGCTCGAGCACCTTCTCAATTCTGACTACCTCTGGGCGCGCGCGAATCGTTTCGATTCTCGGATCGGCCAGGGTCTGGAACAGCCACGGACACCGGGCCTCCGCTGCGGCCTGCAACTCCGCCACTGCGGAGTCCACTTCACCAAGCGCGAGACAAACTGCTGCTGTAAACGAAGTCAGAACAAATCGTTCTCGACTTAGCCACTGGAGGCGTTCCAGCATCGACCGGGCTTCCGCCTCTCGCGCCGCCTGGGCAAGTGAGTAGGCATATACAGCGGATCCAACGTCGAGGTACGGCGATTTGCGAACCAGGTTCTCAGCCACCGCGACCGCTCGTTCCGCCTTACCGTTGAAGGCGAGAATCATCGCGCCATACACGTTCGTGCTCTCATGTTCCGGGAAAAGTCCGAGTGCATGCTCCGTTTGTGACAGGCTCTTCTCGCGCTCTCCCGAGAGGTGATACGCCCACCCCAGCCGCGCGTTGAGCCACGGTGAATAAGGATCGGTGCGGAGAGCCTCTCTGATCAGTTCAATCGCTTCGACAAACCGATGACGGCTGAGCGCAAACATCGAGCGAATCCGCGTGACGGAGGTTTCGTGGCGAAGATGAGCGCTCGCCGAGAACGCGCGCAATGCTCCCGGCATGTCGTGGTCTACGTGAAACCGAATCCAGCCGAGCGCCGGAAGCAGCGATTCAGAGCCTTCAAACGATGTTGGAACCGCCTCCACCGCGGTCCGCACCTGCTCGGCTGCCTGCATCGGCGATACGAATCCGGCAAATTCCTGTGTCACCGTCGCATTTGCCAGATCGATATGCGCGGCGTACAGCGTAGGATCCAGCTCAATCGCCCGACTGAGATGATGGATTCCATCCTGCATCCGATGTCTTTGCAGCGTCTGCCACTCGTGATGTCCCCGCAGAAACAACTCCCATGCTTCCCGGCGCCCTGGCGCATCATTTGATGGATGCCTGGGATCGCGTTCGCGCGAAAAGAACCAATCCTCGGAACTGAGCCGGACGACCAGACGGTTGGCTAATTCCGACTCGAGATCAGCTGATCTCGGCTGCGGCACCAGCATGTCCTCCACCCAGATCTGTGTTCCGTCCGATACCCTGATCATCTCCGCCCGCAGCCGGAAGTGCGCAGGCAGCATGCGAAGGGTCCCCGTGAGCACAAGATCTGCTTCAAGAGCCTCACCCACCTGGTGAGCAGTAAGCCCGCGTGTCGCCAGTGAAAATGCAGAATCTCGCGCGAGCACATATGCCGGCGCGAAACGATCCGCGGTGAGCAGCGAAATCGTCTCTTCGGCAATTGCCGGGCCCAGATACAAGGGAACATTCGCATCCACCGCAAAGGGCATGATTGCCAGCCTTGGCGGGGTCTTCGTCAGATCTCCGGCTTGACCATGTACGTCTACGGAAAGCCGATACCCGCGTTTGTACACCGTCTGTATGCAATCGGCGGGCAATAGAAGTTCGCGCAAAGAGGAGACGCACTTCGGCACGCTGTCGTCCGTGACGTGCACATCACCCCAAAGCGCCTGTTTGAGTTGCTGAAGAGTGACGATCTGCCCGGCGTGCGTAAGCAGAAGGCGAAGAGCAGCCAACTCCTTGGGAGGAAGATGAACGACCGCATCGCCACGAGTCAGAACACCTTGAGCATCGAGCCGCAATTCACCAAAAAGAAATTCGCGATCAGAAAACGTCGAAGAGCTTGCCGCCGGAAACTGAACCATCATCTTCCCCAAAGGCTCGAACAATCTGCACCTGGAGTTTCCTCTCCAGAAGCAGGAGACCTCCATTTGCACAAGTCTGGCTGTCGAAACGACGGGGAAGAGTCAAACCGAAAGATTCTGAACTCACAACATCGTGGCTTACCCGCTGTTAACAAACGCGAACACATTATGTATCCAAACTGCAATAAACACGTGTGATGAGCAATCGCTTTTCCGATGCGAATTGGTAACTCTCCCAGAAAGTTACTACTTTGTTTCGCTGTGGGAAAAGCAACCGACCGTAGCGTTTAGCGCCATGAATAAGTCGTTTGTTCGCTGCTCGAGGAAAAGACGACCCGCGATCTAGTATTTCGACTTGATCGCGTAGGTCACTCCCATTGTGAACTGGAATGAATTGCGCTTCGTGGGCGGAAGTGTGTCTGGCGGATTGTTCAGATAGCTGTCCAGTGTGCCCACAGAAAAACTGAAGTTTTTATACGCCGGAAATGCCAGCGTATTTGTTTCATTCGCTGAATATGCATGGGGGTTGTTGAAAGCCGGAATGAAGGCGAGACCCTGCGTGTACGTCATCAGCTTGCTATGCAGCACGTACCCCAGGGAGATTGTCGAACCGATCAGATTCTGGTTTGCCGACGAATCGGAAATGAATTGTTGCTTCTCATACTGAATCGTCGCCTTCAGATCCGCTTCCTGCTTTGGTGTTTTCAGGAACGTCCAGCCGAAACCGCCACCGTAGATCTGCTGCAGATCCAGATCCTGCCCGTAATTGTGATCGAATGCAGTCTGCGCCAGCGCGAAGAACCTCGGTGAGAAATACTGGTCCCGCTCCGCGCCTGCATGGTAGAGAGCGGACTTCGTTACCACCGACGGCACAACGATTCCCGTTGCGGGATCCGTGTACGCCGGTTGCGTAATTTTTCCGTACGAGCCCAAGAAGTCGATGGATGTGCGATTGCGCGTCGTGAGCCAGCTCACAGTCGGGACAACCCGAACAAGCCCGACACCGCCGGAGAAGGTGAACTGGTTCTCGGTTGCGGTCACAATTGCTGCTCCGGCCGTCGCCGCTCCATTCCAGCCAGTGAAGAATCCGGGCTTGCGATTAAGCTGCTTGTCCAGGGTTCCCGCATCCAGGATGTACTGTGCGTCGGCCACCGGGATCGGCGCGGGCGCCGCCTTTTCCGACCGAATCGCAATCGAGTTGTTCGTCACTTCCAATTGCCCCGTTGGGATCGCCCCGGCGTCCTTTTTGCTGCGGGGCTTCGTGCTTTTGTCGAGTACTGCGTAGCTGCCACTCGTGTGCAGTTCCTTGATTTTGTCCCAACTGATGGATATTTCGCCCAGAGCGTCGGAGTGAAACATAACCTTGCCGTCTGAAGAATTCACCAGCTTGCCATGCAGCGTGTCCCCGTTGCTGAGAACAACAACGTCGGCGGCGGCTCCCGATTGTGCTCGAGCGTGCCTCGCCGCGGACATCCCAATCATGAGCGACGAAACGATCAGAATTAGGCGAATGTTTCGATTTGAGACAAAGGAAGAAAGACGGCGAATCGAAGCAGGGAAGACGAGGGTCACGGAGGGATGATCCTTTTCAGTGGATTATTCAAAATTGGTCTGGAGTGAGTCTTGCTCAGGTTCTCACAATTGTATTTGTCCTGAAGTGCCTCACTCGATAACGGCACTGCGACTTTCAGAAATCCTTCAAGAGCTTGAAGTTCAAATTGCGAAAGACTGCGTCACGAGGTGATTTCGATGGCGAATGGACCGTCTTATGCGCGCTGGTCACTCGAGCCGTATAGCATCGGCATGAAGCTTCGCACCCTTCGTACGCAAAAACATCTTACCTTATCTCGTCTGGCCGCCGAGACCGGCCTTTCTACCGCACTCCTCTCCAAACTCGAAACCGATCGCATGATCCCAACCCTGCCTACCTTGTCCAACATCTGCCGGGTGTATGGTGTTGGCCTCAGCTATTTCTTCGGCGAAGCGGCGAAACATACCCTGGCAATCACACGTAAAGCGCACCTTGCAGGAAACGGCCGTGGTCAGGAGGTAATCAAGCACACCGCTCTTCACGCGACCACTCCGAGTAGCAGGCTCGTCGCGCGCATGGTGGAACTCCCAGCCGGCATCTCCGGAATGATCAGCGAGGTGGGCCGTCCGATCTGCGCCGTTGTCTACGTCCTTGAAGGAAGCCTGCACCTCGATGCCGGTGGTATGCACGAGACACTCGAGACCGGAGACTGCGTGTACCTCGACACTGAAATGGCCATCGGTTGGAGCGGCGCGGGAACGGAGCGCTGTCGAGCGCTCATGGTTACTCCTGGAAACCCGATCGAAGCCTCATAGGCCACGACGAACGGCTTCTCCGGAACTCACGCAGCGCTCCTGCGTCGAAGTTTGCCCCGGGTCGTTTGTCTCTGTAGGATGTTCTGGTTACAGAGGACAGCGAGAACATGCGACCCAACATCAACCTGATGAGGGCGACCCTTACCGGCGCCCTCGGAGGCCTGCTTTTTGGCTTCGACACCGTAGTTATCGCCGGTGCCATCGGCGCACTCGTCAAGCTCTACAGCCTCGATCCCCACAAAGAAGGCCTTACCGTCGCCATCGGCCTCGTTGGAACCGTCATCGGTGCGCTTGCTGCGGGGCAGATTGGTCAACGCCTCGGCAGCCGCGAGACGCTTCGTCTCACCGCTGTCCTTTATGTGCTCTCTGCTGCTGGATGCGCTTTCGCGTGGAACTGGGAGTCGTTCCTTGTCTTCCGCTTCATCGGCGGCCTCGGCATCGGAGCTTCCTCTGTCCTTGGCCCCGTCTACATTGCCGAACTATCCCCGGCCAAATTGCGCGGCCGCTTCGTCGCCCTCTTTCAGTTCAATGTCGTCTTCGGTATCATGCTCGCCTACCTCTCCAATTACGTCATCCGCACCATGCACCTCGGTGCAACGGAATGGCGTTGGCAGGTCGGCATCGCCGGAATTCCTGCAGTTGGTTTCCTGATAATGCTTTTCGGTATTCCTCGCAGTCCGCGTTGGTCCGCTTCGCGCGATCGC
>Ga0157378_10004713_pt1 | contig 11957 bp, 6 predicted proteins | sample M65metaG_FD_115309 | JGI IMG/M metagenome (GOLD analysis project Ga0157378, IMG submission 115309) | Miscanthus rhizosphere microbial communities from Kellogg Biological Station, Michigan, USA - M6-5 metaG | ecosystem: Host-associated > Plants > Roots > Rhizosphere > Soil | place: USA: Michigan...
CGGGGCGCGCTGGCTGAGTTCTTCGGTCTCCGGCGCAATCTCGTCATCCTGCTCGCCGCCATCTTCACCATCGGCACTGGGGAAGAACTCTGGATGCGGTTTCTCCCCAAATACCTTCAGTCGTTAGGCGCGACTGCTCTGGTGATCGGGAGTTTCGACGCTATCCGCACCCTGCTCGGCGCGGTCTACGCCTATCCCGGCGGAGTGGTGGTTGATCGCTGGGGATTTCGCCGCGCCTTGATCGGCTTCAACCTCGTCTCGATTGTCGGCTACCTGATCGTCCTGCTCGTGCCGCACTGGGCGGCTGTGATCGGCGGGATGTTCCTCTTTCTGTCCTGGAGCTGCTTTTCATTGCCTGCCACCTTTTCGTTAGTCGCGGAAAGCCTCGAGGCGAGCCGGCACTCGATGGGCATCGGCGTGCAATCGGTCATCAAGCGCGTCCCGATGATGATCGCGCCTTTCCTTGGCGGAGTGCTGATCGACCGCTTCGGCATGATCGCGGGCGTACGGCTCGGCCTGATCATTTCGATTCTCCTTTCCAGCGCGACGATTCTTCTCCAGCGCCAGCTAAGCAACGCCGCCCCGGCGTCATTTGCGAAGTCGGAGCGCTGGAACCTGTGGCGTAGCCTAACGAACTTCAGCACCCCGCTCCGTCGCCTTCTTTTTAGCGACATCCTGATTCGATTTTGTGAGCGGCTGCCCTTCGCCTGGGTCGTGATCTATGCCATGGATTACGTCGGAGCGGATGCGAAACAGGTCGGATTGTTAGTCACGATCGAGGTCGTCACTGCGTCCTTGTGCATCATCCCCACCTCCTATTTTGCCGATAAGTACGGACGCGAACCGTTCGTCTTCGTGACCTTCATCATGTTTACGATCTTCCCGATCGCCCTCTGGCTCTCACACAACTTCAGCGCGCTAACGGTGGCGTTTGCCATTCGTGGTCTGAAGGAATTTGGCGACACTTCGCGCAAGGCGTTGATCGTCGGCTACTGCGATCCGCGCCGGCGCGGACAAATGATCGGGGCGTATTACCTTGTGCGCGATGTGCTCGTGAGCAGCGGAGCGATTCTCGGCGCGTGGCTCTGGAAGCTCGGTCCCGCGACTAACTTCGCCAGCGCCGCCGCGCTCGGCGCGCTCGGCACCATTCTCTATCTGATCGCGCTGCGACGGCCGGAGATGGAATCACCGAACGCCAGGCCGACAACGTAGATGAGTCGGGCGGAACGACCCGCTCGATGCAATTACCGTTTCGAAGGGACCGATAATCCTTTCGGAAAGAATGCAATCGGAAAGGAATGATCTTGTCAGGGGTGGAATTTCGTTAAATCATCAGCGCCGAACCAACGAAACCACCATGAAAAGACCAATGGTCCAAGCAATAGTCAGGAACTTCGGATTTGCTCCTGCAACGCTCGCGTTCGTAGCGGTAATTCCAATACTCGCAGGTCGCAACACATTCGCCCAAGACGCCGTAACGGGGCCAGCCCCCGGTCAACCCGCCGGCGCCGCAGCCGAGACCGAGCGCATCATCGTTACCGGTTCGAACATTCCCACCGCCGAAGAAGTTGGACCGAATCCGGTGCTTAACATCAACCGTGACGTGATCAACAAATCAGGTGAACGCACCGCGGAAGAACTGATTAAGAATCTCCCGGTTGCGAATGGCGGCGGCGTTCCGGTTTCCAACAATGCCACCGGGTTCACCCCGGGTGCCTCGGCGATCTCGCTGCGCGGTCTGGGTCCGGAAGCGACCCTCGTGCTGATCGATGGCCGGCGCCTAGCCCCCTACCCGATCGGAAGCAACGGAACCTCGACATTCTTCGATCTGCGTTCGATTCCGGAAGCAGCCATCGAGAGCATTGAAATTCTGAAAGACGGCGCTTCTACCACTTACGGTGCGGACGCAATCGCCGGCGTCGTTAATATCAAGCTGCGGAAAGATTATCACGGCGCCGAGGCCTCGATCGAATACGGCAATACGACGGACAAGGACTCAAGCGAATTCCGTGCCTCAGTCATCTTCGGTGTGGGCAATGAGAATACCACCATCACCGGCGTGATGAATTACTATCATCGCAATTCGATCTTTGCCCGGGACCGCGGTTACTCGGCCGTGCCAGCCTTTCTAAGTTCGAATTCGACCCCGCCAAATCTTCAGTTGACTTTCGATACTGTCGTCGCTGCCGGAGGAACACCTCCGCCCGGATTCGGGCCGGTTGGTAATCCACAGGGTTTACCGAGCATCTTCTTCGGCGCTGCGCCAACGGGCGCGAATGGTTTTGCTCCGGCCAGCACCTATATCTACAATGCTGATCAGATCAGGGCGCCAGGCGGTGTCTTGCCTGGGTTCAACTACAACCTAACCGCCGGTTCCTTCCCGGATCTCGAGAACTGGGGCGGGTTTGTTAACTTCAATCACAAAATCTTTGGAGAGCAATTGGTCCTCTTCGGAGATTTTTTCTACCAGCACGCGACCACGCACAACGAGCTAGCGCCCGGCGCCACCGGCGACTTTCAGACCCCGGGCTCAATCACCCTGGCGATCCCGCCACGCACTAACCTGAATGGCGTGGCACCTCCGGGCACTCCGACCTTTGAGGAAACCAGTGTCCCGGCCGACGCTTTCAATCCATTTAACCCTTTTAATCAGATTATCTCCGGGGGCACGCGCGCCCGTCTCTTTGAATTCGGCAACCGGAAGTTTGACGACACGACTGACGCATTCCTGGCCACTCTCGGGGTTAGGGGAGACAAGCTCTTCGACGGAACCTGGGGTTACGACGCCGGTTTCCGCTACAGCAGGGTCAAAGAGACTGCCGAATCGAGTCAGACGTCTACCTCGCGCTTCAACGAAATTGTGAATCAAAACAGTCCCATCTTCCAACCAGGCGGTGCCTTGGCAGGGGGGACGGCCTTCAATCCGTTTGCCGATGCTCTGAATAGTCCGCCAATTGCCAGCAATATCGCCGACGTAGCTTTCGCGGTAGTCCACCCCCATGACGTTGACGTCTCTGAGCTGGCCACCCTCGACCTGAACATCTACACGACCCAGCTTTTCAAACTTCCAGCCGGTGGCGTCGGCTTCGCTTTCGGCGGCCAGTTCCGGCGCGAACAGTTAGTTCAGCAAGTCGATCAGATTAATATTGAAGCAGACGTTCCAGGCAACGTCCCAGTCGCGAGCACCGACGCCGGCCGCAAAGACTGGGCCCTCTATGCGGAGACAGATATTCCGATCTTTAGTCCTACTTTCAACTTTCCAGGATTCTACGCCTTGGAGCTGACCGCGGCCGTACGATATGAGGAATTTGAAAACAATAATACCAACGTAGCCGTGCCGAAGTTCGGCATCCGGTGGCAGCCGCTTGACGAATCATTGACTGTGCGAGCTACGATTGGCGAAGGTTTTCGCGAGCCATCGCTAATCGAGCTCTATGCGAGCCCAACGACGACTGTCGTTGAGGTCCAGGACATACTGCCTACCTCGTTGGGTGGTCCGCCGACCCCGGTAAAGGACGAAAATGGTAACCCAAATCCTGCACGCTTCGAGCCAGAGCTGAACGCGGTTGTCACTAGCAGCCCAGACCTCCAGCCAGAGGACTCACGTTCCTTTACGTGCGGTGTTGTTTACACGCCTAAGTACGTCCCGGGACTTACCCTCTCCGTCGACATCTGGGATATTGAACGAACCGGTGTGGTGGTTCAGTCCCAACCCGATGACATCCTTAAACGTGAACTGGCCGGCGCCGAGGGCAGTGGTCAGGGCCTCCTGCCAGGTGAAATTGTCCAGCGCGACGCGGCCGGGAACATCCAGCGCATCTTCGCGCCATTTGTTAACAGCGGATCATTCAAAGCCAATGGAATCGATTTCGGGCTTCAGTATGTTTATCCAACTCGCTTCGGAACCTTCACCAGTGTAACCAACGCCAGTTGGCTGAACTCGCTCCAGTTTGCCAGCGCGCCAGGCGCCCAAGAAGAAGAGTTAGCCGGATTCGCAACAGATCCTTTTGTCAGTGATGATGGCTACCTTAAGTGGAAAGGTATCTCACGCCTCGATTGGGCCTGGAATGGATTCGATTTGGTTGGGACCGTGCGCTACACCGGCGGCTTCCATGAACGCAAGTCGAATGGAACCATTCACTATACGAGTCAGACCTGGATGTTCGACGGCCAGGCCTCGTATGATTTCACATTCGTTGCGCCGGTTGAGACTCAGCCGGTTGCTGGTTACTCGAAAGACGCTAAAGATGTGGAAAGAGGCAAGGACGGGAAGCAGACGGAAAGTGCGACCGCTCAGACCTCGAGCTACGGCATGCCGATCTGGAAGCGTTTCCTGAACGGCACTACCATTACGGTTGGCTGCGATAACATCTTCGGCCAGGATCCACCGCAAGCCTTCGGTTTCGGTGGTAACGGCAACAACTATCCCGACTTCCTCTACGATTCCACTGGCCGCTTCGTCTACGTCCAGCTGACGAAGAAGTTCTAAGGCTTAGCTAGTTTGTAAACGGAGGGACGTGCCCCCGCGTCTCCTGGACATGCAGAAGCATGTCCTCCGAATTTGCAAGAAGCGCCTTAGTCATTATCTGATTGGTTCTGTTTTGCTAGAAATACGGTTCGCGCTGCGCTCAAGTATTGCAGAGTGTCCTGCTTTTCCTGCGCGCTGTTGTAATCGCTTCGCGCGGTTGCGTCCGCGATCACGCGATCGAGCCACTTAACAAAATACGTCGCATCCTGGGGTGAGCGTGGCGGCTGTCTATCAACCGCGAGATAGACTGGACTGGTGCTGGCGTAAGGATAAATGTCCTGCACCTTCGCGTCGGCGTGATCGTTCCAGGCGCGCAAGACCAACCAGCCGCTGCTCGAAATCTCTACCTCACCACGGACATCGGCTTGGGTGCGCGCCCCATCAAGATGATGACTGGCGATCACGCGACCATTGGAGATCAATTCGAAGTGATCGACTGGCACGATCGAACGCAGAGAGGCGTGGTACGGCAGTGTCATTGGCTTCGCGAGCGCGATCTCATCACCAGGATGCTTTCCATCCACCTCGAGCCCGAGCAGCGGGCCGTTGGTGACAAAAGTGCTGCCTTGTTTCAGGCCCGCGTGCAATTTTTCAGGCGTAACCTCACCCTTGATAGCAATGAAGACGCGATTCATCCCAACCGGTCCATGCAACGAAGCATAGTTTGCCATCGCATCGGTCCCTGCCCCGGCTGGCAAATGAAAACCGAGATTCAACAAACGGTACCAGATGTCCGCAGTCGAGCGATGATCTGAGAAACCCACCAGTTCGTAATAATCAACATTGCCCAAGGCGACATCGGCCGGAAGACCATTGGTTAGTTTGGTGTCCTTGTCAGGATTCACTGGCTCATCGAACGGATGCGCATATCCAACCAAGCCATGTTGCGCGTGAGCCAGAATAGCGACCGCGCCGTTATGCGGGTAAGGAGTACTGAAGGCTGATTCGCGATAGGCGGCAAAGTCGGGAGTCAGGAAATGATCGTTCAGATCCAGCAAGCCCAGATGGCCCCAATAACTACTGTGAAATTCCTGCCCCTGCATCAACAGGACGCCGGCCTTACGCAAAGACTGAGTCGTGAATTGAGCAATATCAGGTATCCGCTCTTCCTTATTGACGATGAGGTTATAGACCGCCTCCAGATGCTCAGCGCGGGCTTGTTCGATCAAATTGTCGGGAGTGTTGTGATAGTGTCCGCCATAATTCATGTGCACGTGCAGATCAGCGCTCACGAAATGACCGTACTGAGCTGCCAAACGCAGTGGTTTGAGCGTAATCGTTAGCGTGCCGCCTTCTTTCGCGATAGTGACACCTTGCTCAGAGATGGCGTAATCCATCCCATGCGACACTTGCAGCCGCGCCTCGCCAATCGGCAGCGTGACCGTACATTGGCCCGGACAGTGGAAGTAATGGTTTTCGGATGACTGCAGGCTACGATCGAAACCGTCGTCTGCGTGCATCCAGGCATTGTCGGGCGCATAGGCCCGTCCATCAGAAGCAATGACGCTCACTCGCGCCGGGATACTTTTGCCCAGCTCGTCGTGGACGCGTAGTTGCAAGTTAGCGACGTCGCTCACGCAATGGCGTTTCGTCGCATCGATGCGAGTTCTCGCGCCGCCCACAATGTCCTGCACCCAAAGCGAAGTATTCCCACCCTCGTTGCTGATGTACCCAAGTCGGTTACCATCCGGCGAAAAACGGGCCTGGGTCCGATCGAACTCACCAAACGTCAGTGGCAACGGTGCGGCACCCTGCATTGTCGTTAGCCAAAGCTGTTGCCACTGGCGCCCATGATAACTGCTGAACAGGACGCGCCGACCATCCGGAGCGACTTGTGGCTGCGCGCGCCACTCGGTTTCTTCACTCAAAATCTTTCTCAGGTCCCCGGGGGCGTCCACGGCAATCGACCAGATATCGCCCGTTCCATAGGCTACCTCTCGATTCGAAACGAAGAGGAGGTGCTTACCGTCGGGCGCCCAGGAAGGATTGATGACGTGATCGGTCGGAGCGTAATAGTAACGATAGATCTTGCTCGTGTGCTCGGCGATCGGACGCTTCACTGCAGTCAAGTGATCGTCCGCAATCTCTCCCAGATAGAGATTGAAGTGACCACTGTCGGCCGTGGAAACAAAGGCCACCTGCCGATCATCTGGTGAGTAGCGCGGTTCAAGATTGACATCGCCATGCGACGTTAGAGCAACTTCTCGTCCAGTTTCCAAATCGAGCTGCCATAACTCAACCGCATCGTTCTGGTAGCGGGTAAAGATGATGTGTTTGCCATCATGCGACCAGTCCGGTTGATAGTCGTAACCAGTGGCATGCGTGATCTCTTTGGCTTCAGTGCTGCCAATTGCCTGGCGCCAGAGCGAACCTGCCATGCTATAGACCAACTCCTTGCCGTCGGGCGAAAATGTCAGCGCCGACGGTCCGGTGGTCAGCTGCGGCAAGTACATTTCCCGATAGTAGTAGTTATGCGGTAGCTGAATTTGCGCTAAGACGGTCTTGCGCTCGGCCTGCATGGGAACGATGCAGACCAACAGCAGGCCAACCAGAAAACATCTTATCAAAAGCACGGTCATTCTGAGCGGAGCGAAGCGGAGTCGAAGTCGTAACGCAGCCGACGGAGTCGGCGAGGCCGGGCTTTCCATCCTGTGGGAGCTACCGTGAAGCCAGTGCAGCGGAATCCCTCGACTTCGCTCGGGATGACGAGTTCTCGCATTTGTCAGACTAGATCGACTAAGCGACCGCTTCGGCCAGCGCCGCTTCGAGCAAAGTGACTGCCTCATCCACCTGCGATGTCGTTACCATCAAAGGCGGCATGAAGCGCACGGTACTTTTTCCACAAGGGAGTAAGAGCAGGCCACGGTGAAATGCCCGATTGATGACCTCGTGGCATGACGTTTTGCACGGTTCATGCGTGGCGCGATCCTTTACCAATTCCATGCCGATCATCAATCCTCGACCACGAACATCGCCGATCGCTTCGTATCGTGATTGTAACTCTCGCAAACGCGTCGTGAAATAATCACCGACTTCCGCCGCGTTGGCTGCGTACTCACGTTCGACCAGGTCGAGTGTGGCCAAGGCCGCCGCGCAGCAGAGGGGATTGCCTCCATAAGTGTTGCCATGCGCACCGCACTTCCATTGCTGCATGATGTTTTTCTTGGCTACAACCAACCCTATCGGCAAGCCGGAACCGAGACCTTTGGCGAGGGTCATGATATCGGGGTGCACATCCCAGTGCTGGGATGCAAACATCTTGCCAGTGCGACCGATCCCCGATTGGACTTCGTCAAAAATCAAGAGAATCCCGTGACGATCGCACAGTTGACGCAAGCCCAACAAAAATCCGTCGGGCGGGACGAGGTAACCGCCCTCGCCTTGAATCGGTTCGACCAGGATCGCCGCGACTTCGCTGGCCGGCACATTGCAGACGAACAAAACGTTCTCGATGTAATCGATGACTGCCTGACCCTGATCGCTGCCTACGAACAACGGCCGATAGGGGTTGGGATACGGAACATGCGTGACCCCCGGCATGATCGAAAAGAAACCTTTCTGCTGTGTCTCCTTGCTGGCCGTGAAAGCCAGTGAACCCATGGTCCGCCCATGGAAACCGCCCAGAAAACTGATGAAGCGCGAGCGCCCGCTAACATAACGGGCCAGTTTTAGAGCGCCTTCGACTGCCTCCGTGCCGGACTGACAAAAGAAACTCAGCACCGGCTCACCCATCGGCGCGAGTGAATTGATTTTTTCACCGAGCGCGATTTGCCCTTCATGCCAGAAATCAGATGAGATGTGAAGGAACCGATCGGCAGCATCCTTGATTGCCTTAACTACCTGCGGGTGCGAATGACCGGTGCTGCACACTGCAATCCCGGCGGCAAAATCCAGAAAGCGATTGCCGTCCACGTCCCAGACTTCTGCACCGCGACCATGCGACATCACAAACGGGTAGTCGCGCGGGCAACAAGGCGAAACTACTTCGGCATCGCGAGCCAAAAGCGCACGCGCTTTGGGCCCGGGTAACTCAGTTCGGATGCGGCTTTCGGGATTCTTGGTCATGCTTGAACGTGACTGTGGCTTGGTATGGGAGCTGTAGAAGATTTTTCGTTTGATGAAAGGACAGGTGCTTCATGAGCCATCCGAGTGCGCTCATGCAAGTCTCGCAGGACGCGTAGGTCGTCCGCGTTCGGCGGCGGAATCACTTCGATCGTATCGGCAACCGCCAGCGGCCAACCCGTCGCCGCGCGAATCTTGTCCACACTCACATCTTCATAGCGCGCCATCAAAGTGAGTTCCTCTGAGTCAGGCGCCGGTCTGAGTATTCCTAAGTCGGTGATCACCACTGTCGGTCCAGCACCAGGGATATGGTGCAGAGCCCGCTCGCCATGTCCGTTCAAAAATCCTGCCGTAGTCCGAAAATCCAGCTTCTCGACGAAGGTGCGCAGCGATTGTTTGAGCACGACAAAAGTCTGTTTCGCGTGATGGGCGATGTCCGGTGCACCACCGGCGCCCGGCAATCGGGTTCGCGGTTTGGAGTAGTCGCCAATGACCGTGGTATTGAGATTGCCAAAGCGATCAATTTGCGCCGCGCCAAGGAATCCGACGTCGATCCGGCCAGCTTGTAACCAATAAGCAAACACTTCCGGTAACGAGACGACCGCCGTCGCGGTCTCAGCCAGCTCGCCGTCGCCGATTGACAAAGGCAAGACACTTGGGTTCGTCCCAATCGCTCCAGACTCATAAATCAAGACAATACCTTTGGCATGGGTGAGGCGCGCAAGATTGGCGGCCGCTGATGGGATGCCGATTCCGACAAAGCAAACACAGCCCGACCAGAGAAGACGAGCCGCAGCAACGGTCATCATTTCGTCCGAGGTGTAATGCTTCGTATCAGCCGACAAGGATTGTGCGTTCATGCCGCCTCCCGCAGACTATCAAGAAATTGCGCGTGATCGCGAGTCTCGAGTATATGACGAGCGATCCAACTGTTAAAGGTGTCGCGATCGCGGGCGATTTCGTCCCAGGCCAAATAAAAAGCATTGTCCCGTGCGTAGTAGCGATGCGCATATGATGGGCAAGCACCCACCGGGACATGAGCGATGGCGGTTACGACCCAGTGCGGTAAGACGATGGCATTCATCGATGTCGTTAGGCAATCGACAATTTCTTCCACCGTGATGATCAGCGTCCTGGCGGCCAAGGCGGCCTCCTTCTGGCCCGCCACAATCCCCTGAATGAGAACGTTGCCCTGACGATCAGCCGCCTGGGCATGCAAGATAGTGACATCCGGGTTAATCGCCGGAACCGTCGCGATCCTCGCGTTTGTGTACGGGCAGCGCACTTCTCGCACTTGCGAATTAACCCGCGCGAGATCGGTTCCGACATAACCGTGTAGGATTCCGAAGGGCAACCGGGCCGCGCCCGCGGCATAGGCCGCCGCCATTCCGGCGTGCGAGTGCTCGTGAATGACTAATGGCCGCGGCCAGTCATTCTCGACCGCATCGCGCAACCGATACAAGGAACCGACTCCCGGATTTCCGCCCCAGGAAAAAGTCAGTTCGCGGACGCACCCAGCGCCGATCAATTGATCGTAGATCACGTCCGGAGTCATCCGAATCAGGTGCAGATCGCGTTTCTTCTGACGAAGGATCTCGTGCCCGGCGGCGAAAGGAATCAGGTGAGTGAAACCTTCCAGCGCGACGCTCTGGCCGTCGCGAACATATTCGGTGATGACCTCCTGCAAGCTGCCGAGTTGCATCAACTACTCCACGGTGGTTTGCGATTGTTCGCGCATGTATTGTGCCAGGTAATAGAACGAGGCGATGCCTTTACCGGATGAGCCTGATCCTTTCCAGCCCGCAAAAGGTTGGTAGCCCGGCCAGGCCCCGGTCGTCGCCCCTTGAGGACGATTAACATAAGTCACTCCCGCCTCGATATGCTCCAAAAAGTAAGCGGCATCTCCTTCGTTGCCATAACAGCCAGCGGTTAGACCGAGAGAGCAATCGTTAGCCAACCGGACAGCCTCTGCGCGATCGCGCACCCGACAAAGCATGGCGATCGGCAAGAACATTTCCTCACCGTACAAAGGATGGGTTGCCGGCGCTTCAGCCAGGGTCGGCGCGACGAAATAGCCATGAGCCAGATCGTCATCGGTAAAACGCCGGCCTCCGCAGAGAATGCTACCCCCGCCCTCATTTAGCTGTTTGCAGCAGCGCTCATACTTTTGTAATGCATTGGCGGTCGTGACCGGTCCCATCCAGTTCTCTTGTCGGGAAGGATCACCCACGTTAAGAACGGCAATTTTTCCCAGCAGCTTTTCGATTAGGGCATCTGCAACACTATCTTCAACGTAAATTCGAGATAACGCCGAGCATTTCTGTCCGCTCAAACCATAGGCCGAACGCACAATCCCCGCGCTAGCGCGTTCGAGATCAGCATTCGCAGTTACGATGCACGCGTTCTTGCCACCCATTTCAGTAATGCAGGGTCGCGGATAGCGACCGCTGGCCATGCTTCGATAAATCTGCATTCCAACCTCAAACGATCCCGTGAAAGTGATGCCCGCGGTGTTGAAATGCTGCACCAGCGTTTCGCCGACCCCGCTGCCGCTACCGTTGAGATAGTTGAAAACTCCTGGCGAGAAGCCGACGTCCCGCAAGCAATCTGCCAGCAGACGACCCGACCAAGGCGTGTCCGTCGGACTCTTAAACACGACTGTGTTTCCAGTAACCAATGCGGCGGCGACTGGACCACCGGTCAGGGCAAATGGAAAGTTATAAGGTGCGATGACTACCCAGACGCCGTAAGGCTTCATCACGCTCCGATTATGGGAACGGAAGTCCGGCAGCGGATCATCCGGCAGCGGATGATCGAAACCATTCTGCGCGACAAAATCGTCAGCGTAGAGTTTGAAGAAATCCGCCGTCTCCTGCACTTCGCCGAGCGCTTCCATACGGTTCTTGCCGACTTCCAGGGTTAACGCGGCGCCGATGTGATAGACGCGTTCCTCGATCAGAGCCGCGACCCTTTTGAGCAGGCGCACCCGCTCCGCCATCGGAGTCGCCCGCCAGAATGGGAACGCCTCTCGCGCCGCAGCCATCGCCTGATTCACATCATCGCCGCTCGCGAGGGCAAAGTGGCCCAAGACACGGCGTTGATCGATCGGGCTGCGCCGCGCGTCGCGCGCGGTGCCCGCGCGGTCCTCGCCGTTAATGTGGAGGTCATGGCTCGCGCCTAACGAGCCAAGGAGTTCAGCCAGAGCCGCATCGAATTTTACGTGCAGCTCCGGCGGGGGATTAAACATGGTGGAGTATGTTAGTTTGAAATTCATGCGGACTCCATTTCAGTTAAGAGCCGTTCGAGCAAGCCCAGCGCTTCGGACAGCTCGTTTTCTTCAATCACTAGTGGTGGCGCCAGGGTGATC
>Ga0157378_10004714_pt1 | contig 11954 bp, 8 predicted proteins | sample M65metaG_FD_115309 | JGI IMG/M metagenome (GOLD analysis project Ga0157378, IMG submission 115309) | Miscanthus rhizosphere microbial communities from Kellogg Biological Station, Michigan, USA - M6-5 metaG | ecosystem: Host-associated > Plants > Roots > Rhizosphere > Soil | place: USA: Michigan...
CCTTGATCTGTCCGAAACTCGCCCCTTGTAGCCTGCGATCGTCGTTGGTTGCGGGAGGTGATTGCGATGCTGCGAGCCATGGTGAGCATGTACGACCGCGTCTGTCAGTTGACGCTCTTCGTGCGCGGATTCGTCGGTTTGTTCGAGCCACACCGCGTGGTCTAGAACACCGCCCGCGAGGATGCGCAATCGTTACACGCCCGTAGCGGTGCTGTCGTGGGTTCGAGACATGAAAGGGCAGTTTTTGTAACGAGCCGCGGGACAGCGGACTCCTCCCTATCCACCGCGTACCCATCCCCTCAGACTGCCCATGCACTTCAAATCCCGGTTGGCGCGACTAGCTACGCTCCTCGTACTTATTGCACCTGCCATCGCGATCGCACAGGACCCCCCCACCGGCCAGCTGGTTGGCCGAGTGGTAGACGCTGCTACCGGCCAGGGACTGGCCGACGTCGGCGTGCAGGTGGTCGGAACCACGCTCGGCGTTTCGACGGGCGTGGACGGTCGCTTCTATATCTCCAAGGTTCCTGCCGGCACCGTCACGCTGCAGGCCAGACGCATTGGATTCGCCGCGAAAACCGTGACCGGTATCCAGCTCGAGAGCGGCCAGACTCTCGATCAGAGCATCGCCCTCTCCAGCGCCACGATTCAACTGACGCCACTGGTCGTGAGCGCGACCTCGGAACGCGGAACGGTTAACTCCGCGCTTGATGCGCAGCGTACGGCCGTCGGCGTGGTCAACGCCGTCACCGCCCAACAGATCGCGCGGAGCCCGGACGCCAACGCCGCCCAGGCCGTGCAGCGCGTCAGCGGTGTCACGGTTCAGGATGACAAATACGTATTCGTGCGCGGACTCGGCGAACGTTACACGACGAGCTCGCTCAACGGCGCTCGCGTTCCCAGCCCGGAGCCGGAACGGCGCGTTGTGCCGCTCGACATGTTCCCGGCCGGGCTGCTCCAGTCGGTAACGACGACCAAGACATTTACGCCCGACCTCCAGGGAGATTTTTCCGGAGCGCTCGTTGACATCAAGACCGCCGAGTACCCGGCGTCCCGGAGCTTCCTGTTGCAGCTCAATGGCGGATACACTTCAGGCGCCACTGGAGCCAGCTTGCCCAAGCCGCTCATTGCCGGTGGCGAGCGCATCGCCAACGTCAACAGCGCCCGCGACCTGCCGTTGCTCGTTAAGTCCGTCGGCAACATGCAGGGCATCAACCTGACGCCTGGCGACAAGAGTCTGCTGGTAAGCCAGTTCCGCGACGCCTGGTCGCCGCAGACCGGGACCGGCGCGCCGAACATGTCGGCGTCGGCATCGGTCGGCGGCAACGATCCGTTGCTTCTCGGCCATCGGCTCGGATACCTGTTCTCCGGAACGTACTCGGCGAGCACGGATTTCCGGGATGGCGAGATTCGCGCGCTGGCCGATCGTGGTAACACGCCCGGAGAGACGCGCGAGATCGATCGATTCCTCGGTCAGCGCGTCAGCGAAAACGTGTTATGGGGCGGCCTCGGGAATCTCAGCACCCTTCTCGGCAACGGCTCTCGCCTCTCGCTCAACGGGATGTACAATCGCACCGCGGACAACGATGCCATCATAGAGACAGGTTCCTTCGAGAACGAAGGAATTCGCGCCAAGATCAACCGCATGCAGTACGTCGAGCGCAGCATCAGCTCGCTGCAGCTGGGCGGCGACCACCAGTTGGGATCCCGCAGTCGCGTCGAGTGGTTCGGGACCCTCAGTGGCGTGCGCAGATACGAACCCGATCGGTCCGAGTTCGTGCAGGCGATCGAGCAGGACACGCCCGGAGGACCGGATGTCCTGAGGTGGAACAACACCGGTAACGGTGGCGCCGATCGGACATTCTCGGATCTCAACGAAAAAAGCCGCGAGTTCAACGCTCGTTATCAGCTGAGCCTGGGCTCCGACCTGCAAAACTCGATCAAGATCGGCGGCCTGATTCGTAGCACGGACCGCGACGCTGACACCCGCGCTTATGCGATCAGCGCGGCTGGAATCTCCAACTCGATTCGCGAGCTGGCGCCTGAACAAATCTTTGATGGCCGCTTCAACAGCTCCAACATCTTCGATATTGCGCCGCTGGCGCAGGGTGGGTCGTACACGGCGCGAGATCACCTCGGAGCTGGCTTTGCGATGGCCGAGATCGGGCTCGGTAGCCGCCTTCGCCTGATTGGCGGCGCCCGCTATGAAGCGGACCGCCTGGAAGTCGACGCGTTCTCTACACTCGGCTCGCCCGTCTTCACGCACAAGGTGTGGAACGATCTGTTGCCGTCCCTGGCGCTCAACATCAAGCTGACGGAGAACCAGCAGGTCCGCCTCTCAGCGACGAAGACGCTCGCTCGGCCGGAATACCGCGAGCTCTCGCCCATCAAGAGCCGCGATGTACTGAATGGCGACGACACTCAGGGGAATGAGAACCTGTCGCGCACGCGCATCGCCAATTTCGACGCGCGGTGGGAGCTCTATCCGGAGACCGGTGAAGTGCTGAGTTTCGGGCTCTTCGCCAAGAAGTTCGACCTCCCCATCGAACGCGTCTATCGCGCCGCAGGCTCCGGAACTCGCACAGTCTTTTTCACCAACGCCCGTAGCGCAGACAACCTCGGTGCGGAGCTGGAAGCGCGCAAAAATCTCGACTTCATCGCCTCGCCGCTCCAGGCGTTCACGCTGTTCACGAATCTCACAGTGATGAAGAGCACCATTCACCTGTTCGACGACACCCAGGCCAGCGCGACGAACCTGAATCGCCGGATGGTGGGTCAGGCGCCGTACGTCATCAATGGCGGACTCACTTATACGTCGGGTAGCGGGGCTTCATCAGCAACGCTGCTCTTCAACAGAGTAGGCAATCGGATCGACGCCGCCGGCGACGTTCCGCTGCCCGATGTGGTCGAGCTCGCGAGAAACATGATGGATTTCTCGCTGCGACTGGGGCTGACGGAAAAATTCACTTTCCGCGCGGACGCGAAGAACCTTTTTGATGCGCCGTACAGAGTCGTCCAGGGAACCGCGACACGGCAGGAGTACCATTCCGGCCGCATGCTGCAGGCCGGATTCCAGGTGCGTCCCTGAGTAACTGATTCGTTGCAGATCTCTCGTTACGTCATTGTGACTGCGTCGAAACTGGACCCACACACGACGCTGTTCAGTTAAAGGCTGATCTCGTGCTCGGCGACATCCTCGAATTGCTGTCGCCGAGCCATCTCCCACCACCGTCTCTGACGACTCGAGGAAACGAATGCTGCACACCCGCCGAATGAGAATCGCTGTCCTTGCTCTTGCTTCGATTGTCGCCGCCGCTTGCGGTAGCGACAGCACCGGACCTGGCAAGCCGCAGCCGATTCTCGGCCTCAACGCGACCGCGAAAGGAGCGAGCTCGGTAGAACTCAAGTTCAACAGTGTTGCCGGCGACGACAGCTACGACATCGAGCGTGCTGAGGGTGCTGCCGGCACCTTTGCGAACATCGGCAACGTTGCAGCTCCGGGGACCGCCGGTCAGGTGACGTTCACTGACAGCCAGCTGAAGCCGACGACGCTATATCGCTATCACATCATTACCAAGAAGGGCACTCAAACGAGCATTCCTTCGGGAGAGGCCCAGGTAACAACCCTCGGCTTCGGCAACGCCGCCGCGGATATCACGACTGACATCGGCGCCAGCCGTACGCTCTACGCGGATACGGTTTACACTCTGAAAGGCTTCATCCACGTCACCAACGGCGCGACTCTCACCATTGAGCCGGGCACCAAGATTCAGGGCGACTTCAACACCCTTGGATCCTCGTTGTGGATCCTTCGCGGTGCCAAGATCCAGGCAGTCGGCACTCCGACCGCGCCGATCGTCCTGACTTCGTCGCGCGCGACTGGGCGGCAGCCTGGAGATTGGGGCGGATTGTTGATCGTCGGCAACGCCGTCAACAACCGCAGCTCGGTCTCGGTCGAAGTCGAAGGATCGGGCACTGATGGTACGGCCGTTGTCGGCGGCAAGAACTATCAGGTCCTGTATGCAGGCCCCGGTATCGGGGGAGTCGCGACAGACAACTCCGGCACCCTTTCGTACGTTCGCGTCGAGTTCGCCGGTTTCGCGCCGTCGCTCAACAACGAGCTCAACTCGTTCACCTTCGCCGCCGTCGGATCCGGTACCAGAGCCTCGTTCCTCCAGTCGATGGGTGGTCTGGACGATTCCTACGAGTTCTTCGGCGGTGGGTTTGACGCCGATCACCTCGTCGCTTACGAGACCGGCGACGACATGTACGACATGTCGGAAGGCTTTGTCGGCCGCCTGCAGTATCTGATCGGTTACAACTCGGTGCAGCTGACACCACGCACCGGCGCCGGCTCGCTCGCCACCGATCTCGAGGGAATCGAGAACGACGGCTGCAACGGCTCAGGATGCGTCGACGGATTCAATCAGCAGCCGTTCACGGTTCCTCTCGTCACGAACTTCACACTTGTCGGCTGCGGCGACGTTGCCTGCGTTGGATCGGGCGGCGGTTTCGGAATGATGATTCGGCGTGGCTCGGGTGGTTTCTACCTGAACGGCGTCCTGGCTCGCTTCCCGCGCGCCGGCGTCTCTCTGCGTGACGCCGAGACCTACGCTCGCGGCGGCTCGGTGGCTGTTCCGGATCCGGCAACGTCCGATCTCCAGATCCGAAACATCTACTTCACTGAAGTCGCAAGCACTCTCTTTCAGGCGGGCGGCGGCTCCACGATTCAGAACTCGCTCGACGCGACCGGAAACAACCTGTCCAACGGGACAGCGACCGCGGTTTCTCTCTTCGCCAAGCTCCCAGCTCAGGGTGTTGCTCCAACGGCGGTCACTGATTTCGACTGGACGCCCGCTGCGGGCGCACCGATTACAGCCGGTGGCCTGGCAACATTCACCGGAAAGATGGCGACCAAGGGCGGCACTGCCTTCACCGGTACAGCGTACGTCGGAGCTGCGGATCCAGCGGGAGCGAAATGGTGGGCCGGCTGGACCGTCTATTTCCGCAACTAGAGTTGGCTTCACACGAACGGCCGGCGCCCAAAGGCGTCGGCCGTTTGCTGTCCCTACCCGTAGCCCAGGCAACCTTCCCTTGACCACAAGTCGTACTTGGCTGTTGCTGGCCAGTTTTCTTCTCCTCGCATCATGTGTCCCGAGTCGTGACGAAAGAGCCCGTCGCGCAATTGCGGACTCAACTCGCGCGGATTCGATCGCACGCGCCCGTCAGGATTCAATCAACAGGGCCTCCCCCGGCTACGTGATCGACTCGATCCTCCCCGTCGAAGAGGAGTTGCGGCGTTTCCGAAACGAGGTGGGGGGACAAACTGTGACGCGCCTCGCCGATGCCTCTTCGTCTCGTGAGGCGCTGGTGCGCCGGTTCATGAGTTCGCTGGCGCGGAGTGACACAGGTGAGCTGGCGAGAATGGCGTTGCAGCGTCGCGAATTCGCCGATCTCGTCTACCCCGAGAGTCCTTACACTCATCCGCCTTACCACCAATCACCGGCGTTGGTGTGGTATCAGATCCAGAACGGAAGCAGCACCGGCTTGACCAGATTGCTGCGCCGGCTCGGTGGTCAGCCGTTGAAGTACGCGGACCATCGCTGCGATCCGAAGCCCGACCGTCAGGGAAAGAACGAAATCTGGACAAACTGCACTCTTCGAATCATCGAACCCGCCGGCGACACCAGCACGCATCGACTTTTCGGCTCGATAATCCAGCGTGACGGACTCTTCAAAATTGTGAGTTATAGCAATGAGTTCTGAAGTATCGAACACGAATCCGTCGCGCCACGATTTTGTAACGGGCGGCGACGCGGCTTTCGCCAAATCGGTCACAATGGTAGCTCTGTTCGATCCTCCTACCCCCACAGAAATGAACAGGAAAAGCGGACTGAAGGCCTCCGTCTCATGTTCGTGAGCGGCGGACGTCGGTTGACGCGCAGGCGAGTTGCCCGACAAGTTCAAGATGTGACAGAACCGGGCTCAGCCGGAGAGCGCGTACTTGTAGTCGACGACGAGCCGGATATCGTGGCGCTGGTCGCCTACCATTTGGCGAAATCCGGCTACTCTGTGTCCACGGCGACCAACGGCAGCGAAGGTTTGGCAATAGCGCGACGGGACAAGCCAGCCCTCGTCGTGCTGGATCTCATGCTGCCCGGTTTGTCAGGTTACGAAGTGATGGAGCAGCTCCGCGCCGAACCGGCAACTTCGCGGGTCGCCGTGCTGATGTTGACCGCGCGCCGAGAGGAGGGTGACAGAATCCAGGGACTCACGCTCGGAGCCGACGACTACCTGACGAAGCCATTCAGCCCGCAGGAGCTGGTGCTCCGCGTCGGAGCGATTCTGAGGCGCGTCCGCGCCGGTGGCGATGATACCGCCGGAGTACAGCAGATCGGCCCGCTCCGGATAGACACCAACGCGCACCGCGTCACGGTCGACGGTCGTGAGGTAGATCTCACGCCCACCGAGTTCAAGCTCCTGTTGCTCCTCGCCGAGCGGAAGGGACGCGTCCAGCCGCGCAATCTTTTACTCGAGATCGTCTGGGAAGCAGCTCCAGACATCCAGACGCGCACGGTCGACATGCACGTTCAGAGGCTCCGCGCCAAGCTCGGGCCGTCGGGCGAGCTCATCGAAACCGTCCGTGGCTTCGGGTACCGCATCAAGAACGTCAACGATCGCTCGTGAGGCTCGCGCACCGCCTACTTCTTCAGTCGCTCGCTGTCGTTGCAGTGATGGTGGTCTCGGTAGTACTGATCATCGACCGCCAGCTTCATTCCAGTATCACCGAACAGACCACCCACGACCTTGCCGGAGAAGCGAGGCTGGTCGCGCTGCAATGGCAATCAACGGCGAACCCTGATTCACTCGCCGACGCAGCCGGCGTCGCGACCGGGCACCGCATCACCCTGATCGATCCATCGGGCCGTGTTGTCGGGGATTCCGAATTCGATGGCCCGGCGCTGGACGCGCTGGAAAATCACAGCACGCGTGGAGAGGTGATTGCCGCCCGCGAACACGGAACGGGCTCGACGCGGCGCATGAGTCCATCGACCGGCGAAGAACAGCTGTACGTGGCCGTAAATGCGCCGCGCGGCGTGGCCCGGGTGTCCGTCACGACGCGCACCATCGAAGATCTGTTCGGCCGCGCGCGCAGCGGAGTGCTGACCGCGGGAGTCATCTCGTTCCTGTTGGCAGCCATCCTGGCGGCGCTTTTCTCGCGCTCCGTCTCCAAGCCAATCGCCGACCTGAGCGATGTCGCGCGCTCGCTGGCGGCCGGCGAGCGGCGCCGCCATCCACCGCTGGCAGCGCCTGGTGAAGTGGGTGACCTCGCCGACGCGATTCACCGGTTGTCGGAGCAGCTCGAGGTTCGCTTGTCGGCGCTCGCGGCGGAGCAATCGATACAGTCGGCGCTCGTCGAGACGATGAACGAAGGAGTAGTGGCGATCTCTGCCGGGCAGGAGGTCGTCCGAATCAACGACACTGGACGGCGCCTGTTGTCGATCGATCGAAGAATTCCTTTCGGTCTGGAATTCCTGCCGCGCGAGCCGAACCTGCGTGCCGCGATCCATCTCGCGCTCAAAGGCACACCGACTCAGCCCGAAGAAATAATCATCGGCGATACCACGCTGTCACTGACGGCGCGGCCGCTCGTGAATGGCGGGGCCGTGCTCGCGCTCTTCGATTTGACGCCCATCCGAAAGCTCGAAGCAGTGAGACGAGATTTCGTGGCTAATGTGTCGCACGAGCTGCGCACGCCGCTGACCATCGTCGGAGGTTTCGCCGAGACCCTTCAGGATCCCGACGTCCCGCCTGAGAAGCGCGCTGAATTTGCCAGGACGATCGTCAGCAATACTCAGCGGATGCAGCGCATCGTCGATGAGTTGCTGGACTTGTCGCGCATCGAGACCGGGCACTGGAAGCCAATCCCGCAACAGGTGCGCATAGCGGATCTGGCGCGAGAGGTTTCCGAGCGCCTTGGCGCGACCTCCAAAGCGAGACATGTCGCGGTTGAAACCGATATTGGCCCGGGCGCCGAAACCATTCACGCCGATCGAACGGCGCTCGAGCAGATCCTCGTCAACCTCGTGGAGAACTCGTTGCGCCACACCGGCAGCGGCGGCCGGATCACGATCGAAACGCGCCGGCAGGGCCGCGCAACTGCGCTGGTGGTGAAGGACACCGGCAGCGGCATTCCGCCCGAACATCTGCCCAGGATTTTCGAACGGTTCTATCGAGCGGACAGCGGGCGATCCAGGGAGGCGGGAGGTACTGGATTGGGGCTCGCCATCGTGCGACACCTCGTCGAAGCACACAGCGGTTCCGTTTCGGCGGAGAGCACCGTCGGCAGTGGAACGACCATCCGAATCCTGTTTCCCGACAACGTGACAGCAAGCCAGTCGTGACAGGAACGTTACATTCGATGTAACGATCCGTGACAAAGCCGGGAGAGCTTGAAGCGCGAAAATCCCATCTCCCGGAGTCACAAGTGATAAACGTCTCAGGTTGGGACAGTAAATGAGAACCACGTCGCTGGTCCTCGGCATCGCTCTCGCGCTGCCTATCGCTCTCGTGGGGCAACAGCCCGCGCCCGACACCACCAAGCGCGACACCGCCAAGCCCGCACCCGCGCCGACGATCTCCGTGCCGGTCGATTTCTCGGGCGTGATCTACGCGAACTACCAGTATCGCGGTGATCAGGGAGCACCGAATCCGAACAACAAGTTCGATCTGGAGCGCGTCTATCTCACCTTCCGAATGCCGGCCGGAGACCGGGCAAGCATTCGGGTTACCACCGATGTTTTCCAGCAGACGGGCAATGGCCCCGACGCGTTTTACAGAGGTTGGGTAATTCGCGCCAAGTACGCATACCTGCAGTACGATCTGCTCAAGAGCGCCTACTGGAACGCGAACATCAGAGCTGGAATTCTCCACAACGTGGTGATCGACCACATCGAGCAGTTCTGGCCGCGGTGGATCTCGCAGACGGCGGTCGAGCGCGCCGGATTCTTCTCCTCCTCGGACGCGGGCGTAGCAACGCTCTGGACGCTGCCGAACAAGTGGGGTGAGTTCTACGCCACCATCGTCAACGGGCCCGGCTACACGTCACGCGAGGTCGATCGGTTCAAGGACTACGCTGCCAGAATCTCACTGACTCCGCTCAGTAATTCCGACAACAAGGTGCTGAGAACTTTCGCGCTCACTGGATGGACCTACATCGGTGCTGTCGCCAGCACGTTCGTCAGCGGTGGCGTCGGCCAGATCGGACCCATCGGATCGTCGATGCCGCGAAGCAGGTCGGGAATTTTTCTAGGTCTACGCGATCCCAGGTTCACGCTGGGCGGTGAGTGGGACACCCGCAAGGATGGGCGTGACGCGGGCCTCAACACCATCGCCTCTCCAAGAACTGAGTTCGACAGCACCGGGTCTCTCCTCTCAGGGTTCGTCACTATGAAGCCTTTTCAGCTTTTCAGTCAGTCGACCGTGCCCTTGGGGCTGATTGCCCGATGGGATCACTTCAAGCCCAATGGCGACACCGACGCCGACGTAAACACTGTGATCGCCGGCCTCACCTGGGACATCAACAAGAAGGTTGCGTTCTCGCTCGACTACCAGGAAGCGACGCCGCACGAGGGGGCGATTTTCACCCCGACCAAGACCTACTTCATGCACCTGGTGGCGAATTTTTAGAGCTCGTTCCCATCAGGCGCGCCGCCCCGGGGTGGTTGTGACAATGTCGTTACCTGACCCTCGTCGTGACCTCCCCCGGGCATACCTATCTTCAAACAGCTGGGCTACACAAACCCCTCCATACCGAAAAAGGAGTCCTGCCGTGAGAGCACTGAAAGTCACCGCCCTCATGTTGTTGGCCGTCGCCTGCGCCAAGGAAAACGCCAGTAATTCCAATACGGCTTCTTCGACCGCGACGACCTCTGGAAGCGTCGATCTGACTGGCGCCGGTGCCACGTTCCCGTATCCCATCTACTCCAAATGGTTTTCGGATTACGCCGCTCAGAAGGGCGTGAAAATCAACTACCAGTCGATCGGCTCCGGAGGCGGCATCCGCCAGCTCTCCGAGGAGACTGTCGATTTCGGAGCGTCTGACAGCCCGATGTCCGACGATGAAATGTCCAAGGCGAAGGGTGGTCCGGTCTTGCACATCCCGACCGTCCTCGGAGCCGACGTCGTCACGTACAACGTGCCGGGCGTGACCGCGCCGCTCAAGCTCACTCCCGAGGTAATCGCGGGAATTTTCTCCGGCAACATCAAGAAGTGGAACGACACACGGATTGCGTCGTTGAATTCCGGTGTGACGCTCCCCAGCTCCGACATTCTGGTGGTGCACCGTTCTGATGGCAGCGGGACGACTTACATCTTCACCGACTACCTCAGCACCGCGGTACCGTCGTGGAAAGCATCGATCGGCAAGGGTAAGGAAGTGAAATGGCCCGTCGGCATTGGCGCCAAAGGCAATGAAGGCGTCGCCGGCCAGGTCAAGCAGACGCCCGGTGCCATCGGGTATGTCGAGCTCGCTTACGCCAAGCAGAACAACCTCCCCATCGCCGCGGTCCGCAATCAGGCCGGCCAGTTCGTAGTCGCTTCCGTTGCCGGCGTCACTGCCGCTGCCGCTGGTGTAGCAAAGTCTCTCCCGGAAAACACGGACTACCGCCTCTCGATCGTCAACGCGCCGGGCGCCGATTCCTATCCGATTTCATCGTTCACATGGCTGCTTGTCTATAAGCAGCAAAAGGACGCGGCCAAGGGGCAGAAGCTCGTCGATTTCCTGAACTGGGCGTTGACCGAGGGCGAGCAATCGGCGTCGTCGCTCGACTACGCACCGCTTCCGACGGACATGGCCGCCAAAGTCAAGGCGAGGGTCGCGACCGTCAGTCTTAGCGGCGCCAAGTGACCTCACTGTCGGCGCAATGGCTCGATCGGGATCGGCGCCGGCTGATTCTCGAGCAATCAGCGATTCCGGATACGATCTACGGTATCCTCACCGCTGCTTGCGCCCTGTTCATACCAGCGCTGGTGATTGCCATTGCCGTCGCGATATTCGCCGCCGCCTGGCCCGCCTTCGCCAAGCTCGGCCTCTCGATAGTGACGTCGAGCGATTGGGATGTCGCTGCCGGTCATTTCGGAGCAGCGCCGGCAGTGTTCGGCACACTCGTCTCCTCGGCGATCGCCCTTGTCATCGCCACGCCGTTGGCAATCGGCGTGGCGATTTTTCTATCCGAGTTCTCACCGGCGTGGCTGCGCCAGCCCGTCGGTTTCCTGGTCGACCTTCTCGCCGCCATCCCGAGCGTCGTCTACGGTCTGTGGGGCATCTTCGTGCTGATTCCGCTCCTCAGAGAACACGTGATGCCTTTTTTTCGGGACACTCTCCACCTCGGCTCGACGCCCTTTTTCAGCGGGGCAGCTTATGGGCCCAGCATGCTGGCGGCGGGGGTCATCCTCGCGATCATGGCGCTTCCCTACATCTCCGCCGTATCTCGTGAGGTGTTGATGGCGGTTCCCCGTTCTCAGCGCGAGGCCGCGCTCGCTCTTGGCGCGACGCGTTGGGAGATGATTCGGGATGCGGTGGTTCCATACGCGCGATCGGGAATAATCGGCGGGATCATGCTGGGCCTCGGCCGGGCTCTCGGTGAAACGATGGCGGTGACGATGGTGATCGGAAATCGACCGGAGATTTCCGCGTCGCTTCTCGCCCCTGGTTACACCATGGCGTCGCTGATAGCGAACGAGTTCAGCGAGGCGACCAACGATCTCCATCTGTCCGCATTGATGGCCGTCGGAGCCGCATTGTTCGTGATTACGCTCATCGTCAACGGTATCGCGCGTTGGCTGGTGTGGAGCGTTTCCCGGGCTCGCGCCAAATGAGGACGATCAGAAGCAGGCACGTCGTGAGTGGAGGCATGATCGGGTTGACCTACCTCGCCGCGATCCTCGCCACG
>Ga0157378_10004715_pt1 | contig 11954 bp, 10 predicted proteins | sample M65metaG_FD_115309 | JGI IMG/M metagenome (GOLD analysis project Ga0157378, IMG submission 115309) | Miscanthus rhizosphere microbial communities from Kellogg Biological Station, Michigan, USA - M6-5 metaG | ecosystem: Host-associated > Plants > Roots > Rhizosphere > Soil | place: USA: Michigan...
CTTGCCCGGTGGCCCATACACAAGGTGGTGATGCACCACCGCACCGGCACGCTGCAAATAGGAGAAATACCCGTGATAATAGCTGTGGCGGCAGCTCATCGCGGCGCGGCCTTTGATGCCTGCCGCTATGCAATAGATACGCTGAAACAGACAGTGCCAATCTGGAAGAAAGAGGTGTTTGAAGATGGTGAGATATGGGTAGCGGCCCATCCATAGTGTCAGGCACTCATGCCCTTGAGCAGTTGCCTTACATGCTCTGCTTCTTCGGGGGTATTGGCATTAAGTAACGCATTGTTATCGGGCGGATTCAGGATCTTGACCCGCGTTTCATTTCTCAATAAAGCTTTACGGGGGCAGGAGAAGCCGTCTGCCACATGAGCGCGAAGCACCTCGAAGCTCGCGGGCTCCCAAATAGTGATCAGGGGCTCGGGCAGGCCGTCGTGTGGGCTACGGAATGTAGTGGCGATAGATGTTGTGTCTCTTTGCGATACCAGGTATTCCAATGTGTCGAGACCTAGCAACGGAAGGTCGCAGGCGGCGACAAGCCAGGCTACATCCGGCCGACACTTAAATGCCGTAAGTATTCCCACCGCGGGACCGGCGCCCTCGTAGTTATCGGCAAGTGTGGGATAGCCTTGTATGCTTGCTTGCTGCTTTGCGCGACATGATATGTACACCTCCGCACACAACAGCTTCAGCAAGCCTGCCAGGTGGTAACGCTGCTCTGTGCCATGCCAGTTCATCAGGCTTTTATCAGCGCCCATGCGCACGCTCTTACCGCCGGCCAGCACCAGGCCATAGAGCGCCGGCGCTCTATTCGTCTCTTTTAAAATCACGTTTCCCTCCTGTCTTTGACATTAACTTCGTTTCCTTTATCACTATATCATGGCTTAGCGCCTTGCACATATCGTAAACAGTGAGGGCGGCGATGCTGGCGCCCACCAGCGCCTCCAGCTCAATGCCTGTTTTGGCAGTGATGCTGGCAGTACAGTCAATCACAATTTCCTGTGCCTGGTTGATGTGAATGTCTATCTGGCAATTATCAAGACCAAGCGGGTGGCAGAGCGGTATGAGCTCGCCCGTTTTCTTAGAGGCCATAATGCCCGCAATAATTGCGGTCTGAAAAACGGGGCCTTTCTTGCTTATGATGTCATCGCCCGTAAACTGTGCAATGACCTCGGGCGGCATCACAATAATACTGCGGGCGGTAGCCGTGCGCAGCGACACCTGTTTTGCCCCCACGTCCACCATGGCGGGCTGTCCGTGTTCGTTTATGTGCGTGAGATTGTTCATTGTTGTTGTTTAATCAGATACGGCGTGCGATTTACCTAATCGCTTATCAACTTTATTAAGGAACTCGTTTTCAAATCGATCAGTTAATTTTTTTTTGATTCCGATTTTTCCATTAAAATCTCCGTGTCCTTCACTACCTCCATTCCCTTTATCATCCCACGCGTAGGCTATTGATATTTCTGAATTCTTTGAGCTGTCCCAATCAGCATCTGTACCCGAATATTGAAAAGAATATCGATAGAGCTTTGCATCTTCAACAATATTTATTGTTAGGTATCTTTTGCCATCGTTATAAGCAGAATCAAAAACTTTAGTTGAGCAAACAGTTGAATCTATAGCTTCCCATGCAACCTTTTTAATAGAATCATACCAATAATAATAGTAGGATATCTTCCTCTTCACGGTAATGTCATTTTCTAAAACTGAGTCTACTGCTTTTTCTAATTCAAACTTTGTAACTGGATATACATAGGCTTTGATGCTACGGTGAGTTCCAGCACCTATGCCGCACGATAATAACATGGGAATAAAGATAAAAAAACCTATTTTATTAATCAGGCACCTACATACCCAGCGACTCATGTTATATGATTTTTTTAAACGGGTATATTCTATACACCTCCCCTTTCTTAAAATTACTCATTTCCAGCGGCAGTTCCATAAAAGCGTTTGTCTCTACGAGATTAGAAAAGTCTCCAGAGCCGTTGCCTTCGGCGGGCATAGCCATTAGGCGTCCCTGATCATCGGGAGCCACTATCACTTGTAAAAAATATTGCACCGCGGGCGTGAAGGTCACATCAGTGGCCAGTACCGCGTGCTTTGCATTGCCTGAACTGAGCGCCCTACCCTGCCTCAGCCAGGGAATAAAGTAACGGTGGAGGCAGAGAAATGTGGATACCGGATTGCCCGGGAAGGCAAACACCAGCTTACCCTCCGCGGTTCGGCCAAACCAAAAGGGCTTGCCCGGCCGCTGCTGCACCTGGTGAAACAGTTTGCTTACCCCAAGTTCTTCCAAAGCATTTGGCACGTAATCATACTTTCCCGCAGAAACTCCACCGCTTATGAGGAGCACATCGAAATTGCCGAGCGCATCTTCAATAGCGCTCTTCGTTGTTCCAGGCTCATCTGGTATGTGCATGAGCTCCGCATTTATACCCCACTGCAGCAACTCAGACTTTATCGTGTAGCTGTTCGAGCGCCGTATCTGGTATGGGTTGGGCTGCTCATCAACGTCCACCAGTTCATCGCCTGTGGTGATGACCACGGCGCGGGGCACCTTGTACACCGGCAGCATATGTTTACCCACAGATGCTGCGATACTGACGACTGCCGCATCCACGAGGGCACCGGCGGGCACCACAACATCGCCATGCTTCCGGTCCCGGCCCCTTGGGTGAATGCTCTGGCCAGCCTTTACGTTTTCAGTATTTATCGTAGCTACCCCATTCTTAATAACAAGGTCTTCATAGCGGACAATTGCGTCTGCATTAGCCGGTGCGGCCGCGCCGGTCATTATTTCTACACAGCGGCACTCGCCAGCGAGGTTTACCGGGGCATCGCCAGCGGCAATGATAGCTTGTATGGGGAAAGACCTGTGGCCCGCTTTAAATGCGGCGTAGCTTATAGCTATGCCATCCATCATTGCACGGTTGTAGGGCGGCAGATCGCGATCGGCGGTTATGGGTTCGGCAAGTGTACGTCCCATGGCGGAGATAAAAGGAACCATCTCCGAGCCAAAGTCGTTGGGTTGCGCCAGTATTATCTGTTCTGCTTCTGCTACGGTTACCATTATTAAGGCAGGGGTTATCGGCTACCTGTATTCGTCATTATTATCGGCATCTGGAGTGCCACCGCCGTGCTCAATGAATTCTACCGGTGCGGCAGGCTGCACTTTCAAAGTATCTGACGATACGCAATCGGTCCAGCCTTCAGGCGCTGTGAATGTCTTTTTGGGGTCTATGCCCAGTGTTTTATCGGCCCATACGCGCTTCATGAAGAGTGCCCAGATGGGCAATGCGGAGGCAGCACCCTGACCAAGCTCCTCCCTGCGGAACCTGAATTCACGGTCGTTACAGCCTACCCAGGCCCCGGCTATCAGGTCCGGGGTATAGCCTATGAACCATGCGTCGGCCTGGTTGCTGGTGGTACCTGTTTTACCGGCCACATCGGCAGTTACCTGGTACTTGCCGCGGAGTCTTGCTCCTGTACCGAAGTTCACAACCCCACGCATCATGTTGACCATCTTATAGGTGATCATGGGGTCTATGATCGTCTTTTGAGCTGGCGCAAATGATTTAATCACCGTGCCATTTTTGTCTTCAATCTTGGTAATGAAGAAAGGCTGCGTATTCACGCCCTTGCCGGGGAACATGGTGTATGCGCCCAGCATCTCGAACAGCGAAATGTCGGAAACGCCGAGCGCCACAGCGGGCACTTTATCTATGCGACTGGAGATATTGCATTTGTGCACGAATTCCACAAAGGAGTCAATGCCCACTTGTCGCAGCACATAGAGGGCCGCATTGTTGATAGATTTTGCCAGCGCTTCCTTCATGGTCACGTGCGGATCGTAGCTGGCGCCTTTATCGGCATTGTAGGCCATCTTGGTTGGAAAGTCCTGTGGAGTGGTCTCAACGGCAGAGCATGGGTCGAAGCCCCTGTTGACTGCGAAAGTGTAAAGCAGCGGCTTAATGGTAGAACCTACCTGCCGCTTCGCATTTACGTTCACATGGTCGAACTGGAAGTAGTTATGGTCAATGCCGCCCACCCATGCTTTTACCTCACCGCTATTGGGGTCCATAGCCATAAAGCCCGACTGAAGGATCGTCTTCATATACTTCAACGAATCTATCGGGCTCATGACAGTATCCTTCGAGTGAGTCTTGTTCCAGGCGAAGACCTTCATTTTCACGGGCACCTTCATCTGCGCCATTGCCTTTGTCTCGTTCATATCCTGGTTGCGAAACGACTGGTATCTATCGGAACCCTTTATGGCCTGGGCAAGTATGGTCTGGATAGGGCCTTCTTTGTTCCATACACTCCCATCTTTATAAGCTGTCTGGCTCATGAAAACCCTCTGCCAGTTGGTAAGGTGCTCCTGCATAGCCTCCTCGGCATAACGCTGCATACGCACGTCGATAGTGGTACATATTTTCAGGCCGTCTTCATAAATGTTGTAGGGCTTGCCATCTGGTTTCTTCAGGTCTTTTAGTGCCTGTTTCACCTGCTGCTCCACAATCATTCTGAAATAGGGCGCAATCCCTTCGTGAAAGTCCAGCTTATGGTAGTCGAGCGGCGTTTCTTTAGACTTCAAATCATTCAGCTGCCCTTCGGTAATGTAGTTGTACTTATACATCTGCTCCAACACCACATTTCTTCTATCTTTCGATTTCTTTGCATGCGTGCGGGGGTTATAAATTGTATTGCCTTTCAGCATACCAACAAGTACTGCGGCCTGATCAAGCGTTAATTTGTCAGGCGGTACATTATAGAATGTGAGCGATGCATTCTTTATCCCGTATATATTCTCCCCAAAAGGAACCATATTCAGGTAAAGGGTCAGAATCTCATTCTTGGTCAGGTTACGCTCCAGCTTCACAGCCAGCACCATCTCCTTCAGCTTCCTGAAGGGGAGGGTAAATATAGTCTCGTTCTTCCGGGGGAACAGAGCCTTTGCCAACTGCTGTGTAATGGTTGAAGAGCCTCTTTTCTTATGTAGCATTGCATAAACAGGTATTGCTACAGTGGCTACAGGATCAATGCCGGCATGCTCGTAGAAGCGCTCGTCCTCAGTGGCAAGCAGTGCATCTACAACATTCTTAGATATCTCAGTGAATTTGCTGTTCGATCTGTCTGTAACGAAATAGCGGCCCAGGAGCGTGCCGTCGGCGGCAAGTACCTCTGTGGACAACGCCCGCTGGGGGTTCTCCAGCTCTGCGAGGGAAGGCATATCACCAATGTGACCGTTGCTGATAGCCCATATAAGCAAGGGAAAGGCTATGAGGAAGGATATAAATGTGATCCAAAGCGCACGGATAGCTTTGGAAGGCTTTACACCCACCTTCTTATCGCCTGGCTTCTTACTTCCTTTATTATCTGGTTTAGTGCTCAAGGCTACCTGTTTTTAGCGGCGTGTATGTAATAAGATGCAACTGCGTGGACTTTCACTTCATCCACGCCTTATCAAAGCTCGGAAAGTCTGCTATACCGTTTCTATAATCTTTTTATAAAATGCTGCCCACGCAAAGTTATAAAAAACCGGGGCTAAACCACGAACCTGCAATAACCACCAATTCATGGGCACAAAAAAACCGCTTCATGAGAAGCGGTTTTTTTCTGTTATAGTGTGTGTGATGATTAATGCGATTCTTCCCCTTCTCTTAGCGGTAAAGTCTGAGGAATAAAGTCGTTGCCATGGCCATCGTCCTTGTAGTCGTAAGGCCAGCGATGAACTTCAGGAATATCGCCTTCCCAGTTCCCGTGACCCGGATTGATCGGCGTAGTCCATTCAAGCGTTGTAGAGCCCCATGGGTTCTTCGTAGTCACCTTGCGACCCTTGAAAATGCTCACAATAAAGTTGAACACAAACAACAACTGCGTGAAGAACACGATGGTAGCGATAATACTGATAAAGCTATTAATGCCCTGGAAATGCTTGAAAGACTCCCATGCAGAATAGTCGTAATAACGGCGGGGCATACCAGCGATACCTTCATAGTGCATAGGCCAGAAGATAAGGTAGGCGCCTGCAAAAGTTATAAAGAAGTGGATGTAGCCCAGCGTGTTATTCATAAACTTACCGAACATTTTGGGGAACCAATGATAAACGCCTGCGAACATGCCGAAGAACGCCGACACACCCATTACTATATGGAAGTGGGCTACCACGAAGTAGGTATCGTGCAGGTGAATATCAAGCGCCGAGTTGCCCAGGAAGATACCTGTGAGACCGCCAGAGATAAACAGTGATACGAAACCCAACGCAAACAGCATGGCCGGATTGAACCGGATATTACCGCGCCAGATGGTGGTGAGCCAGTTGAATACTTTTACCGCTGAAGGTACTGCGATAAGCAGCGTTAGCAGTACGAAGATAGAACCGAGGAACGGGCTCATACCGGTAACGAACATATGGTGCGCCCATACCACGAATGCCAGCAATGTGATGCCTACCAGCGATATGATCATGGCGAAGTATCCGAAGATTGGTTTGCGGCTGTGGGTAGAAAGCACCTCCGACGCCATACCCATGCCCGGGAGCATGATGATATACACCTCAGGGTGACCAAGGAACCAGAACAAGTGCTGGTAAAGGATTGCAGAACCACCGATGTGTGGCAGCGCTTTACCGCCTATGAATATTTCAGAGAGGTAGAAGCTGGTGCCGAGATTACGGTCGAATATCAGCAGTACGAGGCCGGAGAACAGTACAGGGAATGAAAGTACACCGAGCACAGCGGTGAAGAACAGCGCCCATATTGTAAGTGGCAGGCGTGTCATGGTCATGCCCTTTGTACGCATGTTGAGTACGGTAGTGATGTAGTTAAGACCACCAAGCAGAGAAGACACAACGAACAGCGACATACTCAACAGCCACAGATCCATGCCAATACCCGAACCTAGCGATGCCTCTTTAAGCGCACTCAATGGCGGATAAGTAGTCCAACCACCGGATGCGGGACCGGTTTCCACGAACAGCGATACAAACATCAGCACACCTGCAGCGAAGAAGAACCAGTAAGACAGCATATTCATAAAAGGCGAAGCCATGTCGCGGGCGCCTACCTGCAGTGGTATGAGCAAGTTGGCAAAGGTTCCGCTCAGGCCGGCCGTAAGTACAAAGAACACAAGGATGGTACCGTGCATGGTAACCAGCGCGTAGTAAAATTCGGGGGAGAGCTTACCGCCCTTGGCCCAGTCGCCGAGGAACTTCTCCATAATGGGGAATGTGCTATCGGGAAAGCCCAACTGCAAACGGAAGAATACCGACATCATGGCGCCAACAATGGCCCAGAAGATACCAGTGAACAGGAACTGCTTGCTTATAATTTTATGGTCCTGGCTGAATATATACTTCCAGACGAAATGCTGCTCATGATGTTCATGCCCATGATGGTCAGTAGCTGATTCAGCTCCGTGCGCGATATTTGGACCATCAATAATTATCTCTTCGTTATTCATTTTATCCACATTTAAAGACTATCAGGGATAGCCGATTAATTAGTCATTGCTGTTTTTAGAGTGTCCACTTTAGCTGCAGGCTGTGCGGGAGCCGGTGCAGCAGAAGGGTTACTGAGCGAATAATAGCTCTGCTGCTTAGATACCCATGCGTCATACTCGCCCTGCGTTTCCACGATCACGGTACCACGCATTGAGTAGTGACCCTTGCCGCAAAGCTGGTCGCAGGCTATCTCATAAACAAAGTCCGGGTTGCCGGTCTTCTGCTTCATCTCGGCAGTAGTGATGGTGGGGGTAAACCACAGAGTAGTGGTGATACCAGGCACGGCATCCATCTTCAGGCGGAAGTGAGGCAGACCTACATCATGAATTACGTCACGGGAGGAAATGAGCAGCTTCACTGGTTTGTTTACTACTACATGCATCTCACCATTCTGGGCAATAATGTCATCCATGTTGTGCGGATCAGTCCAGTCGAGCCCCAGCACATTATTGGCGTCATTGATCTTACGGAAATCCCTTTTGCCGAGTTCTTTGTCTTTGCCGGGATAACGAATGAGCCAGTTGAATTGCTTGCCCACGATCTCGATAACAGTAGCATCTGCCGGTGCAGGTGACGTAACATTATACCAGTTGCGCAGACCGATAGCCACAAGGATAGCCATTGCTATGGCGGGTACCGTTGTCCAGATAACCTCAAGCTTGTTGCTGTGTGCGAAATAAAACGCGGAACGTTTGCCGGTGTTCTGGTAACGGAAGCAGAAGTAAAAAAGCACGAACTGGGTAGCAAAGAATACAATGCCTGTAACGAGTACAGTCATATTGAACATAGAGTCATAGTTCTCACCCGACTTGCAGGCAGCAATCGGCAACATTCTGTCTTTAAACAGTTCATTGCATTTCCAGATACCCCACATGCCCAGGATGAACATCACTACCAGGAGCATTGCTATGGCGCGGTTGGTCTGTATCTTTACCTTCTCCTCACCACGCAGCACTACCGCGTATTCACTTGCCTTCCCAATCTGGTAGATGATGATGAATACCAGTACTATCAATGCTATTATTATAAATACCGACATAGTCGCTCAGCTTATATTACTTGTTAACTTTTATTTTCCCTTTACCCGGAGCTCTCGCCCCCATATTATTAAGACAAATGCGCGATGCTTTCCTTAAGCAGCAGGTTGTTGAACGGTATCAGCGACGACTTAGCGAGCGTGCGTGAAACCGTGAAAATCAATATACCCGCAAAACCCATGAAAATACCTATCTCGTACCAGTTGATGTGCCAGTCGGCACCCAGCGGGCCGGGCATGATCATCTGGTAATAGTCCACCCAGTGGCCGAAAATGATGACCATGGCCATAAACGTAACCGTAAAGTAGTTGCGCTTGCTGGGCCTTGCCATCAGGATAAGAATCGGCATACAGAAGTTGATAATAAAGTTAGCATAGAACAGTACAGCGTATGGGCCCTGCTGCCGCATCTTGAAATAGAATGTTTCGTCGGGTTGGTTAGAGTACCATATGAGCATGTACTGCGCAAACCACAGATATGTCCAGAAGATGGAGAACGCAAACATGAATTTGCCGAGGTCATGCATATGTTCTGTAGTTACCAACTGCAGGTTGCCCTGGTTCTTGAGGTAAACGACCCACAGCAGTATCAATGACATGCCACTTACGAATGCGCTGGCAAATGTGTACCAGCTAAACAATGTAGAATACCAGTGTGGCTGCACGCTCATGATCCACAACCATGGAGCAGTGCTCATCTGGGACAATGCATACACAAACAGGAAGATGCCGGAGAGACGGAAAACAATCCAGTAGATTTTGGTATCATTCTTGGGTGCATTTTCCTGCGCCAGAGAGAGCGCCCTGAATTTGCGGCCAAACCATGCCCACAGGCCAAGGAACACAAGTGTGAAACCTACGAACATGCCTGGATTGAGAAACGGTTTTTTCCCCAGCAGTATCTTATCGTTACCCGGAGTAACCCATTTATAAATGGGGTTGACACCATGTGCGTCTCTTACCGTAAATACGATCAGGAACATGATAACCGCAAGTATAGAGGCAAATATCCAGACATTGGCGCCTATAGCCTCCGTAACACGGCGATAGGTAACTATCCACCCGCCCTGCGCCAGCGATGCCGCCGCCATAATAAATATACTTACGGTGGTGATGAGTGTAAAGAACACGCTATTGTGCAATAACACTGCCCAGAAGCGCGCTTTTTCAACATCGTGGCCCGAAAGTAATGTAACGGCGCCGCCAATAAGAGCCAATACGCCGACAGCTATCAAGGCGAGACTGGTATTTCTTAAGCGTCCGGGTACCTCAAAACGATCATTCATTGTTTGCAACTTTTATTAAAATACTTTTTAAAAACGCTTATTTCTTTTCCGGTGTCGCCGCAGTCATTGCCATTGGCTTTCCGTCTTTTGCAGAATCAGTTTTAGCAGGCGCTGCAGCTTCGGCTCCGAATACATACGCATCGCCACCTTTACCTGCCTGTGTCTTCTTGATGTATGCGATCACCATCCAACGCTGTTTAATATCGAGCTGGCTACCGTAGCTGCCCATCATGTTCTTGCCATATTTCACAGCATTATACATCTGGCCAACAGGCATATGCAGGTACTTGGCATCGGTAAAATTTGCCGGCATAGATGCAAATTTGCCTGAGGAGAACAACGGCCCCTGGCCGTCGAGGTTCTGACCATGACAGATGGCACAGTAGATATTGAAAAGCCTGCCGCCTTCCTTCAGCTCAGCCTCGCTGAAGCGCATAGAAGTAGTGTAGGTCTTGAAGGCATTTGAGTCGTCCTTGGCAAAATGGTCATACATATGACCGCGGGCTACCGCGCCCTCTACCGGCGGACGGCTGCTAAGGCTATCCGCAAAAATGGGATTTGATGTATAAGCATCATAAGCACGCGAGTAGGTCATATCGGGCGCATATATATGCCCCGGAGACCGGCGAATATTACCAGAGTCGCATGACGCCAGGCCAATCGTAATTCCCAGGCTTGCTATCAGTATGCTTTTAATCTTGTTCATATTCAAAGTCAAAATTCAAAAATCAAGAGTCAAAAAATTCCTGCCATTCCGCCAACTATAGGGCGCTGGCGCTCATAGATTCATAGGGTTCTTTCTGGTCCCAGCGGCCATACCACCAGCCTGCCTCTGCTATCTGCACATTCGTCTCTACTGCACCGGTTGACTTAAGGAACTCCATCACCTTATCTTCCGGGGTATGCTTATTGATCTCTATCGCCATTACAAACAAGTCATCGCTCTGGCGGGGATGGAAGACGTGCTTCTTAACGCCCGGCATGATCTGGTTGAGATAACAGAATGTAAGCGTCATGCCTACCGCAGCAAACAATACCGTCAGCTCGAACGTAATCGGTATCCAGGCCGGCAGCGCGAAGTGCGGCTTACCACCATAATTGATGGGCCAATCGGAAGTAAATATCCACGAGATGAAACCTACCGCGGTAAACGTACCGCACAGACCGTAGATGAACCCGGCAATGTGCAGGTCGGTACCCTTGAGGCCCATAGCCTCATCGAGGCCATGCACCGCAAACGGCGTGTAGATATCATGAATCTTATAGCCATTCTTGCGCACTTTCTTTACTGCAGGAAACAATACTTCCTCGTCGTCATAAGCCGCAACCGCAAATCTCTTTATAGCCATCTTTTATTAAAATTCAAAAGTCAAAATTCAAAATTCAAAACCTCTCAATTCCCAATTGTTATCCTGAGCTTGTCGAAGGGCCCAATTCCCAATTCCCAATTCCCAAATCAATGCGCCAACACCTCGTGACCTGCCTCCTCGTGATGCGTTGTGATCACGTGGATGTAGTCATTGATATCCTGGTCATCAATCTTCTGCATTCCCTTCTTATAATTTTCACCGGATGTCTTGAGCACAAACTTGATCTCATGCACAGCCACCACAGGGAAGTATTTTGCAAACAGGAAGTAGCAGGTGAAGAACAGACCGAATGTACCGAGATAGAAACCAACCTCTGGCCATGTGGGACTATAATATGCCCAGCTACCCGGAACCCAGTCGCGGTAGAGCGATGTAACGATGATCACAAAGCGCTCGAACCACATACCAATGTTCACAACAATAGACATAACGAAAGTGAACGGTACATTTCTGCGGAGTTTCTTTACCCAGAAGAGCTGCGGAGATACCACGTTGCAGGTCATCATAGCCCAGTAGCTCCACCAGTATGGGCCCATGATACGCCACTGGAAGGCAGCCATTTCACCCCACTGCTGACTGTACCAGGAGATGAAGAGTTCGGTAAGATAGGCTACACCCACAATAGAACCTGTGAGCACGATGATCTTGTTCATCGCTTCGAGGTGACCTATAGTAATATAATCTTCGAGGTGTAATATGCGGCGGGTAAGTACCAGCAGCGTATTCACCATCGCAAAACCGGAGAATAC
>Ga0157378_10004716_pt1 | contig 11953 bp, 15 predicted proteins | sample M65metaG_FD_115309 | JGI IMG/M metagenome (GOLD analysis project Ga0157378, IMG submission 115309) | Miscanthus rhizosphere microbial communities from Kellogg Biological Station, Michigan, USA - M6-5 metaG | ecosystem: Host-associated > Plants > Roots > Rhizosphere > Soil | place: USA: Michigan...
CCGGGGCCACGGATGACCTCGATCCGATCGATGTCTTCGAGCATGACGTTGTTGATGGTCCATAAGACGCCACCGAAGAGAGGGGTGTAGACACTGCGGCCGTCGATGAGTACCAGGACATAGCGGGAGAACTGGTCGGCAAGGCCGCGGATGCCGACGGCCCAGTTCCGCGAGCCATTGACCCGGAAGACGTTGACGCCTGGGACCAGCCGCAAGGCGTCAGGAACGCTGGTGACGCCGGAGCGGCGGATATCTTCACCGGTCAGCACATAGACCGCGGCCGGGGTGGACCACATCTCGGTGGGCTCTTTCGATTGGGTTGTGACTTCAAGGTTGCCCAGCTGTTCGAGCGTGAGGGATTTGAGCTGCTGAGCCTGCTTGTCTGAGGGCTGGGTCTCCGCGCCGAGGACGCATGGCAACGAGGCAAAGCTCAGCACGGCTATGCGTATGCGGGACATTTATTGAAGGGCAGCTTCTCTCTGGAGGATAGGGCAAGAGGAGATGCGTTAATAGATTCCGAAACGATGACAGGAGGTTGTCTGGGTCAGTCAAAAACCATTCCAGTGGTACCTGGGGCTGCAGTCAAGTCGGGAACGATTCCACGAGGTAGTGACCGACCGTCTCAAGGAGCTGTGCGGGTTCGCCCTTGCGGACGAAGCCGGATACGAAGGGCGCGATGTCGGAGGGTAGAGACCAGAGATCCGAGAGCACAAGGATGGGCAGGTGGGGGTAGAGGGCGCGGATCTCCTGTGCGTATTCCGGAGAGGTTCGAGCGGAATTGAGGCGGTAGTCGAGGAGGGCGAGGCCGAGGGGTTGATTTCTGGGGATTTCAGTCCCGTTGAAGCGAACCAGGAGAGGAAGAGCCTCGAACCCAGCCTGCTTCATGAGGAGCCCATAAATTTCAAGATGCATGGGGTCATCGTCAATGATCAGAACCTTTCGATGACTTAAACGCATGTCGATTCTCCGCGCGAGTGAGGGTACAGAATAACCATGGCTTCAGATCGGGTCAAAAGGAATTGGGATGGTATGATGCGGTCGAGATTCAGCGTATCTCTTTCTGTTTAAAGGACGAATTTGAGTCTAAGAAGTCTCTATGAGGCGGCATTTTGGTTCCGATAAAATGGTAACGATGAGTTTTCCGATCAAAACATGCGTAGTTTGCGGAGAGGAATTTGAGCTGAAACCAGGCAAGCCGGGGTTCGCGAACCGGTGTCCGGATTGCAGCGCTGAGGAAGCGCCGACAGGCGAGAAAAAGCACCTGAGCGCCGAGGAACGAAAGGCAGAGGCTGAGGCGAACACGGAGAGACGCAAGGCGATCCGGGACTTGCTGTACAAGAAAGACCGGTAGGAACCGGTGGAGATATTCGTTTCCCACCCATCTCCGCTCAGTATCGGAGATGGATGGGGCACCGATCCTTTGCTCGTCAGGCTGCGGCGATTCTCTTAATCAGGTCGGATTGTTCGCCGTCGTTCTCTGCTCCGATGGTGAAGGCGTCGAGTACGCCGGTACCGAGTGCAAAGCGAATGGCTTCGTCTTGGCGCTTGCGCATGGCGCCCTGTCCCAGGATCTTCATTCCGATAATTCCCTTCCCTTGCCCGCGCATTTCCTTGATGACGCTGATGACGGTTTGAGGGTCGGCATCCATGTGTGCACCAACGGGGTTGAGGCGCACGAGATCGACGTCAACCCAGGGAGAGGCGGCGGCAGCTCGGAGCGCCTCGATGCTGTGGCATGAGACGCCATGCGCGCGAACGATTCCCTTCTGCTTGGCCTCTGAGAAAACGTCCATGACGCCGCGATAGCGAGTCGTCCAGTCGGCTTCGGTGACGCAGTGGATGAGCAGGATGTCGATGTAGTCGGTTTTTAGCTCGCGTCGGTAGCGGTCGATAGCGGCCTTTGCCTCTTTCGGCTCACGCAGGTCGCATTTGGTCATGATTACGACCTTGTCGCGGGGCAGCTTTGAGAGGGCTTCGGCGACCTCGGGATGCGAGCCATAGGAGTCGGCGGTATCGAAGAGGGTGAGTCCACGATCATAGCCGGTGCGCAGGAGGCGCGTGAGGCTTCCGGCCCGGGTCTGGTTGGAGGAGCCTCCGAAGCCGACGGTACCGGTGCCCATGGCGAGACGGCTGGTGCGGATGCCGGTTTTGCCGAGCACGACGGTGTCAGTGGCTTCGGCGCGGTGAGGCGTATCGAGCACGAGCAGATCGGCGATGGCGCGCGGGGCCAGGCAGCTGGCTCCAAGGCCGGCAGCCGCGGTGGAGATGAATTTTCTTCGATTCATTGGACCTCCGGGGTTCGCGAAGACATGGGGATTCAAGCGAGCGGAGCTGGGGCGCGCACAGCACCAGTTCAGAGATTCTACGCTGACTCAGATTTGGCTGACTACTGCTTTGCAGCGGGAACCAACTTGGCTTGGCGAGTGCGGGTGATCACTGAGCGCCTCGGGGCTGGAGGCATAGAAAGGGTGTAACGAAGCCGGATGTGGGCGGCTTTTATCCAGTGAAGGGCGAGATGCAATGGAAGTCAAAGTAAAGCAAATCGATAAGTTCAGATTCAGTGTCGAAGCAAGATCGCATTCGGTCCTGTGTGATCAGCCCGTCGAGAACGGCGGCGACGATGCGGGAATGACCCCACCAGAGTTGATGCTGGCGTCGTTGGGAACATGCGCGGAGTTTTATGCAGTGCAGTATCTGCGGACGCGCAAACTCGACGATCGCGGAGTGGAAGTGAGTGTGACGGCAGAGAAGCTGATGCAACCGGCGCGGCTGGGGAATTTTCACATTCGTGTAACGTGCCCGGTAGCGCTGAGCCGGGAGCAGAGCGAAGGATTGCGGAGGTCGGTGCATCACTGCCTCATTCACAACACTCTGCTCTCAGTGCCGCAGGTCGAGATCGAACTGGCAGTCGGTGAGCCAGCGATCGTGTAGCGTTCCCGGACACAAACAAAAATGCCCGGCGCATGACGCCGGGCATTTTGTTTGGAGCAGTAATCAGCGACGATCGTAGCCGCCCATCAGGTGATCCCAAGCGACTTTGTAGCCTCGGCGGAAACCTTCCTGGAAGGGACGTTTCTGATCGCGGGGGACATCGGGGTGGCGGAAGGTGTCGTGGCGATCTAGGTCGGGATTGCGATGATGTTCGTAGTCATCGCGAGCAGAGTCGATGCCGTGACGAAAACCATTGCGGCGGACGTCATCGTAACCGTCGGGAAAGTCATCCCAGCCGCCGCGCCGGCCAACCCCTGGGGGTGGACCGTAGGCCGAAGGCGGAGGACCTGCAAGGTGTGACATGGCGACGCTGTATCCGCGAAGGAAGCTGTCGCGATAGGCCTCGCGCATTCGTCCAGGGACACGGGGATGGCGATACTCGAACCGGTCGTCTCCGTCAGGGCGGCGGTGGTTTGCGAAATCGTCGCGGGCAGCTTCGATTCCTTCGTGGAAACCACGGCGCTGTACGTCGTTCCAGGCGTTGTCCGGGCGATCCCAGTCATCCCGATCCTGAGCCAGGGAAGCGGCAACGGCGGGAGATGCGCTTATACGAGGCGTGGAGAGCAATAGGAATGCCGCACATCCACTGAGAGAAGCGATGCGAAGCCAATTGAGATTCATCGAGAAAATCCTCTTCCTGAGACTAGTTGTGCTCCAGCGTTCCGGAGACCTCAGCAACGAATGCTAATGCCGATACGCCGAAGCTGCCAACGGAATACGTTGATATGTGTGTGAACACGGATTACTTCGGGGTGTTGTTCTTTGGATAGGGCAAAAGAATGCCCGACCGTGTGGCCGGGCACTCCAGGGTTTCCAGTAAGGGCATCCAGGTTCAATTACAACTGGGGCCGATCATCGTCACGGTCACGATCGCGGTCGCGGTCATGCTTCATGTGGTCCATGGCGCGGCGATAGCCTTCCTTGAAGCCTTCGCGGAATTCGCCGCGATCATGCTCGTCGACCGGCGGATGCTTGTAGACCTGATGGTCGTCGGCATCGGCATGACGGCGATTCATGTAGTCACGACGCGCTGCTTCAACGCCTTCACGGAAGCCCTGACGCTGTGGATCGCGGTAGCCGTCCGGGGTGCGATCCCAATCGCGATCACGGTCCTGGTACTGATCTTGAGATTGCGGAGCGCTATATTGCGGCGCGTTCGGTGGTGGCGGCGGTTCCTGGGCGGCGGCCTTGATGGTTGCCGGAGAGGCCATGCAGAGGGCAAGAGCAGGAATTGAGAACCATTTAATGTTCATAAGATAAGTAACCTCCATCGGAGCAAAGCTCCACGTACAACGGATAGAGATGAGGTGTGGGAGGTCCGCGTTGCCCACCCAGAGGTTGCCTGGTGTGGAAAGAAACTGGAAATGTAAAGGCTGCGGAATCAACGGAGTTGGGAAATATGGAGTAGCATTTCCCAGCCAGGTTCATACCTCGCCCTGACAACGCAGTCTCCGATAAGGGCGTAGGCCATTCAAAACGAAGGTCAGGTTACCGGCGGGATTCGAGGAGGCGAGGTTGCGAACATTGTCGGAGGCATCTGGGCCTAAGATTGGGCTACAAGCCTCATGAACAAGGTCGAGAGATGGGCGTGTCTGTCGCTCGCTTCAGTGCTATGCGCTGGGGCGATGGCGTGGACCGTTCCGACGTGCGCTGCGCAATCGAAGACTGCACACAAAAAGATCGCGCCAGCAAAGGAGCCGACGGCTGCGGAGTTGTTCGCTTACCTGCGCGGGGTGCTGCTGCAATACAGCGCCGACGATGGGTCGAACGACAACCTTGAAGTAGCAATCGACCCGACGGCGACGGTGCTGACGATTAAGCAGCCCGATGGGCACTGCGACATCTTTCTCAACGCGCTGGACGCGAACACGGTTTCGTGGGACGTATATGACGCGAGCGACTCGATGCAGACGCGCGCGCCGTTAGCACGGCTCACGGTAGTTTCAGTGGCCGGGAAGAAGGCGCGGACGTGCTACGACGTGGAGAACAACATCGATCCGGCGCCCTCGGTCACGCGGGCGCGAATTCTTTTCTCGTGGGAGAAAATTCCGGAGGGGTCGGGTTTTCAGTCGAAGTTCACGAAGGCATTCAAGAAGCTGATCACGCAGAGCGGGGGCGCGGCGGAGGCTAGTTTGTTCAAGTAAGCGCAGGCCAGAGAGTAAGGAACTTCCGCTCTGCAGCCAACATGTAAGTTGACTTTGTAGCCGAACGGCGATAACTAAAACAAGATGAACCCAACCAAGAGGGCAATTCTTTCCATTAGCAGCATTGCTTTTCTTGGGCTTTTCTTTTTCCCGCCATGGTATGAGACCAACGGTCAATATGTGAAGCAACTTGGACATCACTTCCTGTTCAAGACGCCGGAGGCGGTGCCCGTCGAATGCTATTTCGTCGGATGTATGACAGCACCCGCATCCTACTTCCACGTTGTACTTGATGGGCGTTCGGCGTTCGAGACGTTATCAACGATTGCCGTCGTTGCAACGACGTTGTTGCTGCTGTTCAGAACGCGAACGAATGGAACGTCCCCCAGCATGGCATCTGCCGTGACAAGGTGGGCATTCAGCGGGCTTGTCGCTCTCGCCCTCCCAGTCAGCGTGACCCCGACGGTCCTTGTTGGAATGTACGGGATCTCTGTACCGAAGATTCTTTTCAGCGGCGAACACAATTGGTTCTGGGGCAGCATCGCTTTCCCTGCAGTGTTCTTCGTGTATGCGGGGGGAGTTTATCTAGTATCGACTATCGCGATACGGATTGCAGTACACAGAGCTAATGCCACAGCATCCACAAGCTCAATTTAACTGGGCTGCACCATCGCGTCCACGCGCTCTGAGTCACTCGAAGCAGTCGCCTATGAGTAGCCGCCTATCCGGAAGTAAGCACAGTTTTTTGAAGGTGCTAATACCCGAGGCACTTCGCTCTTCACATGCGCGAAGATCTTCGGTCAAGATGACAGTCGGGTGGTGAAGGCGAAATGTCCGTTAGGGAACGGCGTGCTTGACGGGAATGATGCGCCTGGAGGGCAACAGTTGGCGTTGCGTGCCAGATTGTGATGGGGAGGGGTTCGGATAGATACACGACCGCCTCCCGTTTGGAGCGGGAGGCGGGGTGGTCAGAAGACCAGGTTAGTCAGCGATGGCGGGAGCGGCTACCGGTTCAGCAGCTTCCTGGACGGCATCGCCGGCGACGTGCACGCCGACGTGGGCGGTGACTTCGCGGTGCAGTTTGACCGAGACGGTGAAGTTGCCCAGGCTCTTGATCGGCTCGGAGAGCTGGATCTTGCGGCGGTCGATTTCGAAGCCTTTGGCGGCGAGTTCGCCAGCGATGTCGGCGGTGGTGACGGAGCCGAAGAGCTGACCGTTTTCGCCGGACTTGCGGGTGAAGCTGAGGGTGAGGGGCTCGAGCTTGGCAACGAGGGCCTGCGCCTGAACCTTTTCTTCGGCGGAGCGGCGCGAGGCAGCGGCTTTCATTTGTTCAATGACGGCTTTGTTTGCCAGTGTTGCCTGCAAGGCCAGCTTGCGGGGAAGAAGGAAATTGCGTCCGTAGCCGTCGGCAACTTTCACGACATCGCCGCGATGACCGAGGTTGGCTACGTCTTCTTTCAGGATGACTTCCATTTTGAAACTCTCCAAATTACGGGCAGCTGAACGAGACGCCGTCCGTCCGTTGTGTTAGACCCAGGCGTACATCTTTCAGTTGCGCCGCGGCAGATTCTATCGCGAATCGAGCGCGGGCGTCGCCTGCGAAATTGTTAAGCCGGCTACAACTAACGCGCCATTCGTAACCGACGCGCCAGAGGCTTGCAGGTTAGTGCCGCGTCGCGAAAGGAAGCAGGGCGATGTTGCGGGCCTGCTTGATGGCGCGGGTGAGGCGGCGCTGGTGCGTGGTGCAGACGCCGGTGAGGCGGCGGGGTACGATCTTGCCGCGTTCAGCCACAAAGCCTTGCAGCAGACGGACATCCCGATAGGGGATGGCGTCGATCTTCTCCGTGCAGAACTTGCAGACTTTTTTGCGGCGGAAGAACTTGCCACGTCCGCCGGGACCGCCGGGTCCACCGGGACGTCTGCCCGGTCCGCCGCCGGGACCGCCGGGGCCGCTTGACGGGGGGCCACTGTGGGCGGCCGGTGCGGGTGCTTCGGGTGCTTTTACCTGGTTCTCATCAGACATACGTTTCCTCTTTACGTACTGTCGGGTTTATCGACCCCACAGGGGCTAAAGCCCAGTTGAATTTGCGGCCGTTACGGCACGAGTTAACTCGAGCCCTGATACAGCCATCGTGCGTCGAGCAATACCTCAGGCGCTGGCCTGGACCGGTTCGGTGGTGGTTTCGGCGGCGGGCGGCTGGGGGACAGGAGCAGCAGCCGGCGCTTCCGCGCTCACCTTGCGGCGGGTACCCCGGAGCGCTTTGACCTTGGCGAGGCGCTTCTCTTCCTCGTCCATGCGCACGGTGATGAACTTGATCACCGGCTCCGAGACGCGGAGACGGCGTTCGAGCTCCAGCACCACGGGGCCACCGGCCTCAATGGTCATCAGGATGTAATTGCCGTCGTTAAACTTGCGGACAAGGTAGGCCAGCTTACGGCGGCCCATCTTGTCGACGTTCTTCACTACGCCGCCGCCATTGGTGACGCTGGTGGTGAAACCCGCAATCAGCTTATCGACGTCTTCATCGACCGCGTCGGGCCGAACAATGAACATTACCTCATATAAACGAGACATCCGTGTTCCTTTCGCCGCCTAACGCGGCAGTGATCAGTTGTCAGTGGACGGTGATCAGAAACAGCCACTGATCCTGCCACCTGAATCTCTTACCTCCGCAAACTGCCGGTCAAAAGCCGTTTCACTCTGACCACTGAACAGTGAATTTCAAATCACGGTTCCTTGCGGTTAAACTCGTTCATCGCGGGGCCTGATCCGTCCTGGATGATGCGCCTGGTGGCGGTTGCCACCTTATCGAGCACCTCGTCCAGTTTGGCCAGATCCCCTTTGCGCATCGGCGAGAGCAGATAATCCCTGCCGGGTCGCTTGCCGCCATTCTCTTTGGCTTCCGGCGGCAAATCGAGCCCAACACCTATGCGCAATCGCAGCCATTCCTGGCTACCGAGAGCGTTGGTTACGCTGCGGGCTCCGTTGTGTCCCGCGGGCGAACCGCGCTCCCTGATCTTGAATGTCCCCAGCACCAGGTCCAACTCGTCGTAGATGACGAGGAGGTCTCGTGCCGGGTCCACTTCGAACTCCTGAATCAAAGCGGCAACGGAAACGCCGCTCAGATTCATAAATGTCTCCGGCTTGGCCAGGATCGTTTCGCGTCCTGCCAGACGGCAGGTTGCTGTAACGGCCCGGCATCGCCGGTTCTGGACCACAACGCCTTCTTGTTCGGCGATGCGGTCGATTGCCATGAACCCCGCGTTATGCGGCGTCCACAAGTACTCGAGTCCGGGATTGCCGAGCCCCACCACAAGGAAGGGCCCACGCCTGTTTTCGTTCTCGAGCACTTCGTCCAATACCTACTTCTTGGCCGGGGCAGCTGCGTCTGCTGCCGGCTCTGTCTTGCCCTTCTTCGCCACTTCGGGTTCGGCTGGTGTAGCGCCGGCTTCTCCGACTGCTGCAACTTCGCCCTCGGCAGGAGCTGCGACGACTTCTTCGCGGATAGTGACAACGTGCGCCACGGTCGCGTCTTCGCTGGTCAGGTACTTGATCTTGTCGCTATGGGGCAGATCGCTGACGCGGAGCACGCCGTGCAGCGCGAGCCCGGTCACGTCGACATCAATGTGGTTCGGGATGTCGGCGGGGAGGCACTCGATTTCGACTTCGCGGAGGACCTGGTCGAGGATGCCGCCTTCTGTCTTGACGCCCAAAGGAATGCCGATCAACTTGACGCGCACGCTGACCTGGAGGAGCTTGTCGAGCGCGATGCGCTTCATATCGATGTGAATGAGCATGTCCTTGATGGGCTCACGCTGCCACTCGACGATCATGGCTTTGGCGGACGGAACGCCGTCGACCTCTACATCGAATATGGTGTTGTGGCCGGTCTCAGAAAAGAGGATCCGTGTGATCTGCTTGGGATCGACTTCAACGGCGATGGCATCTGCACCCGCTCCGTAAAGGACAGCAGGGATCTTTCCGGCGACACGCACGCGGCGAGCGGCGTTCTTGTTGAACTTGCCCGTTCTGGGCTTGGCTACGACGATTTCAGGCATTTGAATCTCTCTTTTCTCAAATTCGGGCACGAAGAGCAGCTCGTAGCTTGTAGCCGGTAGCTTATAAGCTCCTGCCCAAACCTTTGAACCGATCCTTTCGCTCCCTTTGTGAAGCGACTTCACTTAAAGTCGCGAATGAATTGTCTTCCCGCCTACAAGCTACGGGCTAAAGGCTACTGGCTAGGAAAACAGCGTACTGACGCTGGTCTCCATGTGGATGCTTTCGATGGCGGCGCCTAACAGGCCGGCAATGGAGAGCACCTTAATCTTGGGCGTTTTCTGGGCGGCTTCGCGGAGGGGAACAGTGTTGGTGACAACAACCTGTTCGAGCCGGGAAGCGGCAATGCGTTCAATGGCCGGACCGGAGAAGATAGCGTGGCTGGCGCAGGCGTGCACAGTGGCGGCGCCGTTGGCATAGAGCGCGTCCACGGTCTTCACGAGGGTTCCGGCGGTGTCGATGATGTCGTCAATGATGAGGCAGGATTTGCCGTGCACATCGCCGACTACGTTCATGATTTCGGCAACGTTGATATCGGTGCGGCGTTTGTCGACGATGGCGAGCGGTGCTCCCATTTTCTGAGCGAAGAAGCGCGCGCGTTCCACGCCACCGGCATCGGGTGAGACGACGATGAGGTTGGGGAGATTGAGCTCGCGGAAGTAGCTGACGAGAACGGGGCTGGCGAAGAGATGGTCGACGGGGATGTTGAAGAAGCCCTGAATCTGCGCGGCGTGGAGATCAACAAAGAGGGCCCGGTTGGCGCCGGCGGTGGTGAGCAGATCGGCGATGAGCTTGGCGCTGATAGCGACGCGGGGACGATCTTTGCGATCCTGCCGGGCATATCCGTAATAAGGAACGACCACGGTAATGCGAGCGGCGGATGCGCGCTTGAGGGCGTCGATGATAATGAGGAGTTCGACGAGGTTCTGGTCGACAGGGTAGCAGGTAGGCTGGACGACGAAGACGTCGACGCCGCGGACGTTTTCGAGTAACTGGAAGTAGACTTCCCCATCGGCGAAGCGCTGGAGCTTGGCTTCGCCTACCGTGACGCCGATATGGCGGGCGATCTCGTCGGCAAGAGGGCGATTCGCTGTGCCGCTGAAGAGCTTGAAGCGGCGATCCTCGCTGAGATTGCGAGAGCGCTTGCGCTCAGGGTTGGGCTTACCGCTCTGCGACTTTCCATCGGAGCCGCTGGGCGGAGTTGGGCCCTTTCCTGCGCTGTCCTTATTCAGGTCGCCGGAGCCGGTTTGTTTGTCTTCCAGCGTTGCTATCGTCGTTCCCACTTCCATCTCCAATACCTCCAAGCTGGTTGGCTTTGGCTGCATTTTGGCTTTGCGGATGGGCAGGAGAGGGGTACTGGCTGGGCGACCTGGATTCGAACCAGGATAAATGCCTCCAAAGGGCATTGTCCTACCATTGAACGATCGCCCAACTCCACTCTTGCTTGCCGCTGATTGACAGCCGATGGCGAGTTTCTATCCCGCCGTGGAGCACTGTCAACTGATTGCACAGGGACTTATTCCACAATCATTTCAGTCCAGTACTTCGATCGCGGCAGCGTCGCCGTCATCTGGCTTTGGACGCCTGCCGCGGTCAGCCGATGCTGGGCTGCCTGTGCATGTTCCCGGGTCAGGTACAACCCGAAGAGTGCGGAACCGGAGCCTGACAGCGAGGCCACGAGGGACGAAGCAGGACCGGCTGCCTCCGGGGAGCCGTCGGCCGCAAGAAGACGCTTGATCTCTGCAAGGGAGGGATGCTGGGGAAAGACGACTCGTTCAAAGTCGTTCTGGATCCAGCTCGTAATCCCGGTGCGGACAAGCGCGGACTCTTGAGGTCCGGCGAGGTCCCTGTCATTGGCAGGGACACCGGAGGAACCTGGGCCATGCATTGCCTCCGTGAAGGCGCTGACATAGGCGCGGCTCAACTGCTCCAGTCTATCTTCTGACGCATCAGCGGTCAAACCTTCGCTGGCGCAAAGGGTGTCCCACGCACGGAAGGCCTGGGGTGTGGAGACGCCAATCGGTGGTGTGGCGATGACGCACCAGGTGGGGTCGAGGTCGGGGAGTGGGTAGACGATCTCGCCGCGGCCTCGGCCGAGGATGGCGCCGCCTACAAGGAAGAGCGGGACGTCCGAACCGACCTTGGCGGCGAGAGCGAGCTGATGAGAGGGCCAGTTTCCGGCATTGAATCCAGGAGAGTTATCTTCTGGAACTCCTATTGTTTCAGCGAATTGGCGAGTATCAAGCCAGCTAGTTTTGCCAGAGCCGTCCGGCAGAACATCTTGGCGAAAGCGGGCCAATTCAGTTTCGAGACCGACGAGAGCGGCAATGGCGTTGGCGGAGCCGGCACCTAGGCCTCCCTGGATGGGGAGACGCTTATCGATATAGATGGAGACGCTGGCGGGTGTGCCGAGGTCTTCGAGCGCGATGGCGACCATCTTCCAGGCGGTGTTTCGGCTGTCAGTGGGAACTCGGGGGTCGTTGGAGGTGAGCTGGATGGAGGTTTCAGGCGCGGGATGAGCAGTTACGGTAACGAAATCGTGTATTTCGATGGTCTGGTAGACAGTGGCGAGCGGGTGGAAGCCGTCCGGGCGGGGCGCGCCTATGTACAGTCCGAGGTTGATCTTGGCGTGCGAACGGACGGTGGTGGGCATACCGGTCCATTGTAGAGCGGGGCCACTTGGCGCTCCAGGGGCGTGGCTGGTTACGCGGGTCGAACTTATCGGCCACAACGCTCGTAGAATCGGGTGCATTCCGAGCAG